>OGQI01000605.1_pt1 | contig 27456 bp, 27 predicted proteins | sample 1553171 | NCBI WGS metagenome assembly OGQI01 (sample SAMEA2579988, study PRJEB22360) | human gut metagenome | biome: human gut; feature: human-associated habitat; material: faeces | place: Denmark | collected 2008/2010
CTTCCTATCGTGGGGTTCGGCCATGCTCGGTCTCCTGTCATTGATTTGAGAATCCTATTCTACCAGCATGTTTGCCCTGAATCCTGAAGGCCCGTTCGCCAACTCATAAGCAAGCCACCTGAGACTACTCACTTTGTTCACGAATGGCGAAGACCTGCGACCTGGGGTTTTGCAAATGGCGCGCAAGCCACCCGCGTTAATTCACTTGCGATTGCAGCTGGCGGCTTGCGGGCAAAAGGGCGGGTGAGGTTCAAAACGGGGGTTTTCGGCGCCATCGAGCCTCCAAAGGCGACCCGCCGCGCACTTTGGGACAAAAACAAAAACTCAAAGCCCTGAGTTTGAAAAAAGTTTTTGAGGTTGTCCCAGCTTTTGTCCCCGAAGCCGACGAAACGCGACATCGCGTCATTCGGCGGCACGCGTTCCGTGTCGATGCCGAAAACTGGGTGTAACTGGAGTGACGGGACGGCAGAACCGACGCCATCGAGTGGGAATAAGGTGCATAATTTTGAATATTCTTTTCTGGAATTTAGGAAAAAATGATAATAGCCAGTACCTTGCACAATGCATTAATGAGCGGAAAATAGATTTTGCGATTCTTTCCGAATACGAAAACTTAAACATTTCTTATGTTTTACACAAGCTAAACAACAAGTATCGACATATCCCGGGAATGGGTGGCTGTGACAAGATAACCATGCTCGCCTTAAACGATATTGATGTTCATATCCAGCGCGAGCAAACACGATATGCTATGTATTCTGTTGAAAAAGATGGAATTGATCTCATTATTGTTGGAACCCATCTTCAGGATCGTCGAAATAGCGACTCTGCGCAAAGGATTTCGACAGCTGGTCGCCTTATGAACGATCTAGAGAACCTAGAAAAAAGGAAACAATGCAAAAAATCAGTCATTATTGGTGATTTGAATGCTAATCCTTATGATGAAGAGCTACTTCAAATGAACGCTTTTCATGCTGTTTTGTTTAAGGACGTTATTAAAGCGGCAGAAACAAGAACGATTGGCGGAATACGATATCGACGCTTATATAATCCGATTCTCCATTTTTTATCTGAAGATACAAAAAACTATGGATCTTACTACAATACGCAAGAAAGCAGCACGCCTACTTGGCATTGTCTTGATCAGATTCTTGTGTCGAAAGCACTAGCAGATACCATTAAATCATTGGAATATTTGAGATCTATAGGAAACAGTAGTTTAATTGCGCAACAAAAACCTAAAAGAGAGATTAGTGACCATTTGCCGCTTTTTATTCAAATTGAAGTTATGGGAGAACAATGAAATACGAAGATTTATGGCCCGATTCTATTGAGGACCAATATATTCCTACAGCCAATATTGCTGAAATTATGAAACAACAAGCTGCATATCTCAAAAATAAGTCTCACGGAAAAGTGCTTCTGAGATTCGGCCACATTAAAAGCATTACGCCTTTTACCATAGCTGAAACGACTATGACAAGCATTTCAGCTATAGCCAAAATGCATGCTCCGAGAGAATATATAGACAATTCCAACATTGACGAGTTAAAAGACGCGAATGAGTTATATTCCCAAAAACGGTTTGGCTGCGAACTGCATAATCACTCATATCGTTTTCGTCTTTTCGAAATGGATCTTCCTCCTTTATATCCTATCGACGTATGCGTTGATGAAGGAATTGCTTTCGATATAAAGGAACAGTATTCCGAAGAAGCGTTTGAGAAATACGTATTACAGGTTAACAACGATAATGAATTCATTGAATTACTAAAATCAATTTTTTCAAGCAAGAAAGTGACGTATATACGAGCTAGACTCATGGAAGCTAGTCATGCGCCTATCGAGTGAGCCAAGAATCTCTTATAGTCTTCCTCTCTCTCCAGTATGGTTGACCCGAATTGACAAAAAGGAAGCAATGCTACGACCTTATTGCTTCATTGTTTACAATATGAGTTTGTAAACAATAAGCTCACCGAAAACGCATTTTATACTAAGGGTCCTGCGTTCAAACAAGTTTGATTTTCCTCATTGCAAAGGTTTTTACAATACCAGAATGAAAATCCCGCATTTAGAAAAAATGCGCAAGAATAACATCTTCTAAACGTTTTAAATTGGCCAGAGACGTGTCCTCCATTTGGTTTTTTATCGATTCAATTTGGCTTTTTTCCGAATAATAAAGCTTGATGAAAGCTTTCTTGATGCTCTTGCAATTCGTTGTTTCTTTAATTCGATTGATGTCATCAGGATCAAGCAATGACTCCAGAACAAATCTCTTGGCATTTGAGAAGTTGTATTGATAAGCATTCTTTGTAAATAATTCGCCAAAATCCTCACTGTAGTTCTTAAAAGAAGCATCACCTTCATTATCTTTATCTAAAACAACAAGGAAGCTGTCAGAAGTAGCAATCAAAATTGAAATAAGTTGTCTAAGCTGACCACAGCCTGCCCCAGGTATAATTGTTACGTCTGGTAATGACAAGAACATTGAATAGAAACACCAGTCTGTTACGCCCTCTACAAGAATCACCTTTCCAAGTGGATTGATTGGAAATCCATATTTCAAGTGCAATGCATCATTTAAAGCAGAGTATGCGCCTCCATTACGATCCGTATCTGCTTCTCCGTAATTAGTAATAGAAATAATGCCTTTTGACTTTGAGACTATTCGCACATCGTTTAGATTAATCACCTCTGGGTCGAGTAAATATTGTGAATGCGTGCAAAACAATATCGTATTATTCTGAGATATTTCGACAAGTTTTTTCAACAGCTCTTCTTGTGCTGATGAGTGCAGGTAAGATCCAGGTTCATCTAGAAGATAAATTGCATCATTGGGATGCTCTTTATACTTAGGATTAAACTTTAATTTGACAATAAAATTAAAAAACCATTGGAATCCCTTGCTTCGATTCGTTATATCAAATCTTCGATTGTGGCCTTCTGCTTCAGTATCTTCAACCTTAAATTTGAATGTGAACCCAGAATTAGTTTTATCAGCTTTGATGCTTAACTTAAGACTGTCGCTTTCTGCTTCGTCGAAAGCTGCATGTGCAGCCTTTAACGTTTTCCATTCTGAAATAATATCCTGATTTAAAACCTCTGCAACTTCATCTAGAAAGTCAAGCCGTTCATCTTCATCCTCGATTTTACAAAACTCTTCAAGAGATAAATCGTTATCAAGAGCACGATCAAATATTTCTTTAACGATTTCTTGCCATTCTCTAGTTTGGCCCCGAGTCTTCAAAGCAGCGCCCTCAGCATAGAATGCCTTTGGGAAATTAATTTCTGATGGAACTCTATCACTAAAATCATCAAAATAAAGAATATTTGGGAGCCTATTAATTATGGCCTTTTCTAGCCTAGCATAAGCAGTTTTCTCACCTTCATCTTGCGGTGCATCTAGTATTAAATACTTAGAAGTAAGCTCATTTGCTTCGTTACAGACTCGTTGGATTGCTACTGGTTCAAGACCTGCTAAACCTTCCATACACCATGAATACAATGCTCCCTCTGTATTTAAGTTTGCTTCTTGGATAATCTCTATGGCCTCTTCAGCACTCGAAGCAACAACTTTCGCCTGCAGAACACACCGAGCTCGTCTTGATAGGTTCTTGTACTTATTTTTTGGTTCAATGTGCGCCCCATCTAGCAAATGATCCTTTGTTTTATCGAACGCAAGTATGGCATGCAAAATGCTAGTTTTACCAGATTCATTTATTCCTATAAGAGGAATAACGTTTCGAGAAATCGGCACATCTACACATTCAATGGCCTTGTAATTTTCGATATGAAAACTCACGTATTGCATAAATGCTCCTTTAAATTATTGGGTGACAACCATACTTGCTTCTATCTATTCATTGCCAATGGTAATTGGTTATCTCTATGGCATCTCTTGTATACATAGGGCAACAGGTTCTCTCTCAGAAACTCTTCGTAGCCCTCTGGGTTCTTGGCGATGGCATCCGCCATCTCGCCGCCCTCGCTGATGATGGCGATGAGGGCGCTCGTGTAGGCATCCATGAAGATGCTCTCGACTTCATTGATGGAATTGTTCTGCGCCGTTGTGACGAAGTCGTCATCCTCCATGATCTTGTCGCCCACGGCCTTGATGAGCTTGTCGGCATCCTGCCAGTCGGTGCCAAAGCGCTCGTTCATCTGCCGCACGAGCTCGGAGAGAAACTCCTTTTCCTCAGGTGGCCTTATTCCTGGGATCGCTGCCCCGTTGTGCAACTTCTCAGATTCGAGCGAGATCGACCTCGTTCCCTTATCCTCAACGCGTAGGTACTCGATATCGACCTTGTCGCGCAGCCTCACGTCGTCCGACGTCTCGATAAAGAGCTTCTTTACGAGCAGCCCCGCATACACGAAGAACTGATGCAGGCTCTCGTCTCCGAACTTGAGCATCTGCGTGACAAACGAATAGGTTTTGAGAAACTTCTTCAGCAACGCCTTGAAGAGCACCTTGTCCTCATGGTCGAGCGCATTCCATCGATCCACCTCAGGCGCGAGCAGTCCTTCTATGCGCTTAAGCTTTCTTTGTTCATCTGTCTCGCCGTACCAGGCGTTCGCCACTGCCTCGACCTCTGAGAGTTGGTACACGCCGAACTGGTCGAGCCGCCTCTTGGTGTCGTAGATGATGCTCGGATCCGTGACCTCATCGATCTCCGTGACCTCGTAGTAATTCGAGAATGACGCACGAATCGTCTCCCAGTCGTTCACGAAGTCGAGGATGAAGGTGCGCTTACCGGGATAGCAGCGATTCAAGCGGGATAGCGTCTGCACGGCAGCTACGCCGGTCAACACCTTGTCCACGTACATGGCACACAGCTTCGGCTGGTCGAACCCCGTCTGGAACTTGTTCGCGCAAACGATGATACGGTGCTCGTCCTTGTCGAACTCGGCGGCCGTCTGACTCTCAGGGAAACCGTTCAAGCTCGCTTCGGTCCATTCTGTATCGCCGTCCTGCAGGGTGCCGCTGAATGCAGCCAATATTCCGAGATCGTAGCCTTGGCTCTCCGCATAGCTCTTTATCGCGTTGTAGTAAGCTAACGCGCTCGAACGAGAATGGGTGACAACCATTGCCTTCGCCTTGCTATGAAGCTCACCAGCAACATCATTCACGAAATGCTCGACGATGATCGCCGCCCTCTTCTCAAGGAGCCTTTGGTCGTTTCTCACGATGTTGACGAGCGCCTTGTTGGCCTTCGCTTCCTTGTACTGCGGATCGTCCGTGATGGTCTTCACCAATTTGAAATAGGTGTCGTAGACGGTGTAGTTCTCAAGCACATCGAGGATGAATCCCTCCTCGATAGCCTGCTTCATGGAATAGAGATGGAAAGGTGCCGGTTTACCATCCTCGTCCTTCGTGCCGAATACCTCCAGGGTCGACGCCTTGGGTGTCGCAGTGAAAGCGAAGATCGAGAGGTTCGGGAGCGTGCCCTGCGATCGCATCTCGCGGACGATCTCGTCCTCTGCCGTCGGACCCTCTGGATCGGCCACGTTGAAATCGGTCAGGGCGTACTTCATCTTGGCATGTGCCCGTCCCGTCTGCGAAGAGTGAGCCTCGTCGATGATGACGGCGAACCTCTTGCCCGCCACCTCGGTCTCCTTGCAGATGTAGGGGAACTTCTGGATGGTGGAGGTGATAATCTGTGCGCCCTCGTTGAGCGCGTCGCGCAAACCGCCTGATCCATCCTTCTCTTCGATGCGTCGCACGACGCCAGCTACACCGCCCGCCGCGTCAACGTCCTCGGAAAGCTGCGAGTCGAGGTTGCGCCTGTCGGTGAGCACGATGACGGTGTCAAACACCGGTTTATCGTTATCATCGTGAAGCGATTGCAGGTGATGGGCGAGCCAGGCGATGGAGTTCGACTTGCCCGACCCTGCGGAATGCTGCACGAGGTAGTTACGGCCGGAACCGTTCTGCTTGGCATCGGCGGTGAGCTTGCGAACGGCGTCGAGTTGGTGGTAGCGCGGGAATATAACCTTTTCCAGGACCTTGCAGCGCTTTGAGTCCTCCTTGTACTCGACGCGCACGAACCGCTGGATGATGTCGAGGAGGGAGTCCGGTGCGAGAACCTTCGAGTAAAGGTATTCTGTGCGGTAGCCGCTCGGATTCGCAGGATTGCCCCCGCCAGCCATTCCGTTGCCCTTGTTGAATGGAAGGAAGACCGAGCTCTTGCCTTTGAGCCACGTGCACATCTCGACTGTCTCCGAATCCAATGCAAAATGCACAAGCGCGCACCTGTTGGGTTGGAAGATGACCTCTTTGGGATCGCGGTCGGTCTTGTACTGCTTTACTGCGTGAGCCGTTCGCTGTCCTGTCAGGTTGTTCTTGAGCTCCATGGTCACGACGGGGATACCGTTCAGAAATAGGACAACGTCAACTGCGTCTTTCTCATTGCGGCCATAGTTGCCGTAGGAGAGCTGACGCACCACCTCGAAGCGGTTCGAGCGGTACTTGGCCAAAAGATCGGGGTTCTTGTCGTTAGCCGGTTTGAAGTAGACGATCCTAAAGTGCGCGCCCGGCGGCATGTCGAATCCCTTGCGTAGCGTCTCGACCAACCCGTTGTACCCTTGCTGCGGCTCCAGCACGCTCACGAGCCGCTTCATGAACTCGTCTTTCGCCTTTGCGCCATAAAGACCTTCAACCTTCGCCCATTCTTTGGGCTGGGTCTCCTTGATAAAGCTGATGAGCGAGTCCGTCTTGATGGCGATCTTGCGATCATAGTCCTTCTGGGCGACCAGCCATTTGGACTCGCCGTTTAGCTCCGCCTCGCGACGTTCTTTGACAAACGTCTTCCATCCGGCTTTTCCAAGGAGCGCTTCGATATCGTCCTCGAAATCTCTCTCGCCTGTGCCGCCGATCTTCTCTGCGACGTAGACGTTCTCGCCATCGACAAACCCATCGCCAGTCTCTATCTGGTCGGCATCCAGTGGTATGTTAATCCTGTCGTCAAGATTCACGTTATCCATCTTCACCAAACTCCTCTGTAAGGTAATTGACAAATGCCGAGCAAGTGACAAGCATATACTTAGCAAAAGCATAATCGAGCTCAACTGGTTCACCTGAACCAGCATGCCTTATCCCACTAGCATCACTTGTATAGCCAAACATCTTCTTCCATGCCTCTGCAATCGATTTATGTAGCCCCTGATTTTTTTCTAATGCCGTAACCGCGTCGGCTAAACTCTTGGCCTTTCCAGGAACAAATGTCTTTGCAGCAGCCTCAGCCGCCGATATCGATTCTTTTACAGAGTTGAGGAAATCAGGATTTGGTTTTTTCGAGAGAAGCGCCAGAGAGTTATTTATATGATGACTTGCACCAGGTATTTGCCTTCTCTCGTCTAGAACCTGTTCGATCGAATCTAGCTCAATCGCGTTTGTTATGGGCGCAATAAAACCATCGATAATACGGTAGCCAGACCCTTCACGTTCAAGAATGTTGTTTAGATATAGCGAACGCGACTCAGCAGGCTTTCGCGTCCACACAGAATAGTCATACGGATCAAAATTTTTAATTTCATCAGCAAAAAATCTAACTTTTCCTAGAAGAAAATCGATGATATTGTACCCCTCATACCATTCTCCTTGCATTATCCTTGACTTCAATTGAGGAAAAAATTTCCAATATCCATCAGGAAAACGATCTATTGGTTGATGCCAATATTCTGTCCATATATCACGACATATCTGCTCGAAAACAGTATTACTCCCATATTCTCCAATACACTCGTAGAGCGCATTATAAATACTCATTCGCAAATCATCGTTTGCACCCTCAATTTGTAGGATCGACTTCGAACTTGTATACCCATATTTTTCTGAAAACAACGCCATATTTACTCAACCCCTGGAACTTTGAATTTACCAGTAACAGCTTCATAGATTAATGATTTGCGGTATTCTTTAAAACGTTCAGCAATCAACTTCTTTGCGTTGATACTTTCTTCTAAACTACATAACAATGAATTGATTCGTTCCACGATTGCTTCTTGCTCTTTAACTGGTGGTACAACTACAGGAATTCGCCCCAGATTCGCCTGAGATAGCTTCGGCTGAGCTGAACCTGTGATGTAGTCTGTCAGATCGATAAGCTCTAGTTGATGAGCAGCATAATCAAAATCAAGACTCCTCGAAGGCTCCAGAATATGAGCGTGATTATTTACCCAATACTTACCTTCGGCGACATAAACCAACGGCAAGTTTCGTAACACCAAGTTCGCACCGTCTTCACCAATGAGTATTCTGCGACCGTCGAAAATATAATCGTCTATCACGTCAACTATGCCTGACGCACCATAGTACGGATAAAGGGTTTCTGAATTTTGCGACCTCAAAGAAGCCTCGATGGGTTTTCTTAAGTTATCATGATTGATAAACTCATATTTGATCTTACTTACAATCCAGTGCTCCGGGATTTTGCCGATCCATTCGATACCAGAATCTTTCATGGGGACATCGGAATTGAAGCCTTTCGTTACAGCCTCTGAAATCACCGACTTGCGGTATTCCTCAAGAAGTTCGATGGAGCGTTCCGTCTGCTCAATAAGCGAATCGATTTCAGCTACTTTCATATCAAGAAACTCTACAATTGCATGTTGTTCGCACAAGCTGGGAATAACAATTTTCATATCCCCATAGTTTTGCTGTGTCATGCTCGGAACAGCCGTTGCTGTTTGAAACTTCGCGTAATCAAAACATGTAGATTGATAATAATAGTATTTCAGCGATAAACCATCGGAGCGTTTAGCGACATTAAATGCAGTATCGACGTTCCAATACTCCCCCTCAATGTATGAAGGGTTATCTATAGTACCTTTTCTTCCTAATAGGACAGTCGGCCCTTCCTTGCTTTCTCCGCAAAACTTGAATGCGATGCCGCTGCTTCCATAAACAGAAACGTCCCCTTCGAGTTGCGGGTCAGATCCATTTTCTATAGCGATAAAGCGCTTGGCCGCAGCGACATCCCATTCAATAGGTACATCGCACATCCACTCTACGCCCGAATCCCTATAAGCTTCGTATCTCTCCATTCTTACAGCCCGGCCTTCTGAAGCTGGTTAGCAATGCTCGCTTCGAGCTCCTTGATTTCGGTGAGAATTTCACTACTGGGGCGCAAGGGGGTGTACTCGTAGAAGTAACGCGTGAATGGGATCTCGTAGCCGATCTTGTCCTTCTTGCGGTCCATCCAGGCATGAGGGACGTAAGGGAGCACTTCGCGTTTAAAGTAAGCGTCGATGTTCTCACCAAGCGGGATGTTCTCGGTATCGCGAAGCGATCCATCCGGCTTTGGGTTGCCCTTCTTATCCGTTATCGGCTTCCCCTCCTCATCGAGTAGAGGCCGCTCTACTGTGACTGTCGTGTATCCGAATTCGTCGTTGGCGAACACCTTCGAAAGCTTCGGATCCGCCTCCTCGAAGGCATCGTACAGCCGAACAATTTGCTCGATTTGCTCATCTGTGAACTGCTTGCGCTTGCTACCGAGACTCTTGCGCATCTTCGAGAAGATGCCATTAGCGTTTATGAGTTGAACCTTACTCTTGCGCTCATCTGATTTATTGTTGGTAATAACCCAGATATAAGTAGCGATGCCCGTGTTAAAGAAGAAATCGTTCGGCATCGCAACGATCGCCTCTACCATGTCATGCTCAAGAAGATAGCGACGAATTTCACTCTCACCGCTCTCGGCCGCTCCGGTGAACAGAGGGCTATCATTCAAGAACACAGCGATACGTCCACCTCCTTCTTCGGGCGAGCGCAATTTGGAAACCATGTGCTGCACAAAGAGCAGCTGACCATCGGAGATACGCGGAAGTCCCGCGCCGAAGCGCCCCGAAAATCCAAGCTCATCATGCTCAGCCTTCACCGATGCTTTTGACTTCTCCCATTTAACGCCATAGGGAGGATTCGAGATCTGGTAGCCGAAAGACTCTCCTGCTAGGCGCTCGTTCTCCGGTCCCAATGTATCGCCTAAGACAATGTTCGCCGCATTGCCCCCTTTGAGGATAGTGTCACTTTTTGCAATGGCATATGACTGCTCATTGATCTCCTGGCCAAAGCCAATCACATGGGCATGTGGATTGATCTCGCGAACCAGGTCCTCGAAAACTGAAATAGCGCCCCCAGTTCCCGCGCATGGATCGCACACCTTCACGATGCGGTTAGGTTTGGCAATATCATCCTCGGTTCCAGCTATAGCTAGCCTTGCCGCTAGCGCCAACCCGTCACGTGGACTGAAGTGCTCACCAGCTGTTTCATTGCTCGCTTCGGAGAACTTCCGGATAAGCTCCTCGTAGATGTCTCCCATGTCGGCCGAGCTAACACTCTCGGGAGAGAGATCGACGTCCGGCTTGCAGAACCTTTCAGTGACTTGGAACAGCAGATCCTTCTTGTCAAGATCGTTAATCACTGAGTAGATGTCGAAGTTTTCCATGATGTCCACTATCTCCGACGAGAAACCATCGATGTATGCGGTCATGTTTTCCTTGATGTTGTCGGCGTCCTTCACGAGTTCTTCCATCGTGAACGCAGAGGTGTTGTAGAAGTCTTGCCCTGCGACTTTCTTAAGCTTCTTGTCCCGCAGGACCCCCTCATCGAAGCTCTTCATCTGCTTGAATGCAGCAGGTATTTCTTTCTCTGACTCTTCGAGAACAGCCTGCTTTGTTGGAGCGAGAACAATATCGAGCCGTCGCATCACCGTAAAAGGAAGAATAATATCTCCATATTCATGCTGCTTGTAGCTACTGCGAAGCAGGTCAGCGGTGCCCCAGATAAAACTCGAAATTGCAGAATGGTTCATTTTTTATCCTTTGTCATAATCCTAATTTGTCTGGCAAAACTGGCATGTTTCGCGCAAGGAATTAATCTTTTCTTCAAAAGAAATTAGTTCGCTTTATCGCCCATAACAAGAATTCGACCACGCCTCCTATCGAGATTGCCAGCATCTCCCAGCAAATCGCTCATTCCGAGAAGTCGAAGAAGAGCGTCTAACTCACCGGTTCTATTAGCGAGGGTTATTGCAGGAAGCAATGATTCTTCTAAACGATCCATTATCGCCAGCCAAAGATCTTCAAGCTCGTATGCCAATAGCAAGGTCACCTATTCATCACCTCATCGTAGGAAAACGCTGCAGCATTTCGAGCTTTTTCAAGTCTTATCTTTAATACTTCTATCTCATCAAGGTGCGACAGAAATTCGTTCGCTACCTCTCGCTGTTGCTCCATTAATGGTAGAGGAATTTCAACAAGCTTAAGGTTCTTGATGGGAAGACTAGGTATAACTGTGCCTACAGCCATACGACTCAAGACTTCCTTACCATCCTCACTTGAAAGGAAGGCGGCAACATAATAAGGATCGACACGCTCGGTATTCAGACGTACTATATAAAGATTTCCATTTGCTAATATTGTCTGGCCTTCTGGGACCTCAGCAACAGCAACTTTGAAAGGTGACCCATTCTTCGAAATAATAAGGTCACCATTCTTCAAACACTGCTTCTCAAGCTTATCATCGAGCACTTTAATGTTCGGAAGCCCACTAGCTAAGCGACCATCGCAGATATCTGATATGCGTAGAAAACTTATACCCGTATCTTCTTGAGTCGAAATAGCATCGAGGTCTTTTGCTAACAATCCTGCACCACGTTCAATTGAATTTGCAAGTTCGCCTATAGCTGTCGGATTCACCATATCGATCTTTCGACCTAGAAAACGAGATGGTGAAAGGCTATAATCTGCTGCCGTAATTTCATCTTTAGTTACAAGCCTACTTGATGGACCGTCTTCCGAAAGGCGCTCTACTATCAGTTCTATTTCGTCATTGCCGATAGTGTCCCAACGTCTTCCTGGGACTACGAGATCCGACGCATCTACAAAGCGAACCGACCCCTCGTTGCAACCAAATACAATAAGCGTTGTAGCGATAGCTGTATTTCGGAAAAGATTGCCTGGAAGCGCAACGACCGCTCGTATCATTCCCTTATCTAAGAAGTATTTCCTTGCAAGTTTATCCCCGCCGTTGAAAGAAGCGCCATTGGTCATTATCGCGACTGCTTCTCCTGCGGGCGTAAGAGATTCACAAATCAACTTGTTGAAAATCCAATCTGCAGAAGCAGGTCTACCGAAGCCCGTTTTTCCTTTGGCGAATTCTTCATAATATGCATCAGCTCCATTCACTTTCTGCAAGCGCATGCCAAACGGATAATTTGAAAAAACTTTGTCAAACTTTTGGTTAAACCTGCTAGAAAGCATGTCGGCAATTTCGATATCAACATCAGCGCCAATTAGTTCCATGCGAATCTGAGCCAAACATGCAGCAGCCGCATTGATCTCTATTCCGTAATAGGCATTACTTAGCTCAACATCAGCTGCTGAAACCAGAAAATTACCGTATCCGCAGCCAAAATCGGCAACACGTTCGCCAGGTTCGATTTTTAAGATAGCAAGAGCAAGTTTGCTAATGCAATCTGGTGTCCCGCATTCTCCCGACCATTTCCCCGCTCCAACTGAGAAATCATAATACAAAACGAATTCCCTCAAAGTTTCTTTGCTGGACTTCTGGGATACTATACGAGCTATTCTGATTAGGTTTTCATCAAATGAATGCAGAAGGAATTCTTTTACTACTGAAGGAAGGCTTGCGCCGTCAAGAGCATCCTCAAGTGTAACGCTCTCTTTTTTATCCTTCATGAGCATAGCCACGAATGCAATAAAAGGAATCATTACCGCATTCTCTTGCAGTCTCACGACTCCTCGCATCTTATCTGCAATGCTCCACATTACCGATGCAAGCTCTTTACTCTCGGTTTTCAAGTTCTGCATAGCGCTTCCAGTCCTTCATAGCTCTAACATATTGGTTATATATAACCAATATCTATTATAGCTGTCAAGAAACTTTTGGTTATTTACAACCAAAATGGAGAACATGCCTTGTAATCCAATCTGGACGTACAGAAAGTATTCGTCCGACGGCATCCGCAATGCCTGTGCAATTTAATCAATAACCCACTCTTCTCCAGATTCAATCATTTCTCTAGCCTTCTTCTGGCCTTCTAAAGCTTCCTGTAAAGGTCTCTCGTAATAATACTGCCCGTCGGCAATATCCTTACGCAAACCAATCTCAGCCATTTGAAACAGTCTGAGCGCCTCCAGAGGATCTGCATCCACACCAAAATCCCAAGACATCGGATCGATAAGTATATTAGCGAGACGAATAGCGGGCTGAGCTACCTCAACATCACCCTCAGCGAGCTGCAAACTACGCTTATAGAGAGCAAAAGCCTTCCTCGTATCACGCGGAACGGCCTTACCGCGGCTGAACATATCGCCCAATTTGTATATTGCCTCACTTGAAGGAGCAAGAGCTGCAGCCAGAGAATAGAACTGATAGGCCTTATCGTAATCAGGTTTACCTATACGTCCATACTCGTAGATGTAACCTAGATTGATGATGCTCTGATAGCAGCCAGCATCCATGGCTCTCTCATAAAGCTCTGCCGCTTTCTCATAATCCTGCTCAACAATATCGCCCATATAATAGAGCGCACCTAAGCAGTTCATGGAAAGCGCACTGCCGTTGTTAATTGCAAGCTTAAAGCCCAGAAGCAGCATTTCAGCAACCTCATCGCTCATTAGGGCAGCATCACGTATGCGCTCTCGATTCTCACACCAAAAAACAAAGAAAGAGTCCTCATCAAGCGTTGTAGCGAAAGCCGCATGCGCCATCTCGTTTAATAACGTCTTCTCGATTTCAATACTAAAATCAAGATCTCCCTCCAAAAGCGCTTCATCAAGATTCTCGCTCTCATCCTGTGTCAGAAGTTCCACACCCGCGAGTTTTGCAATACGCGTTAGGTCTTCTTCAGTAGCCTCATATTTGTCTTCAGTTTTCATATTTATCCCCTCCCGCAGGCACCACCTCTGACCAGGCGCTGCCCGCGAAGCTATAAAACAAGTGAACAATAAGTACGATTCCGCCTTTATTATCTCATCTTCTGTTCTCTATCCATGTACCACTTAAGGGACATATAACATACGGAACTTATGCAGCTAAATCGAATCCTCTGTCTTTTTCATTGAGAAGCTATTTCAGTGGGCGATCCTTGCCAGGCGTATCGGAGATTGTTCGAAGTCCGTTTTCTGGCGGCTGAGCAAGGGGGAACCAGTATTTCCATGCTCCCAGTTTATGCGCGCCCGCCACTTGGCCCACACGGCGAAACGCACCGCGCGGAATAAACGTTCGCAACCGTTTGCCACTACCGACTTCCAAAGAGACACCGCCCTGCGCAAGTGCTTCGATCACAAACGTGAGGCAGTTGTACGAAAAGAGATCATAAACGCCAGGATTCGCTCGCTTTTCTTCGGCAAATGCGCGTATCTGATCGAAGGCTTCCTTCGTGCACCAAAGCGCAAGAGCAGCATTCACATGCTCGTTCCAGTAATTGCCAGGCTGGCCATGCACGATCCAACCCGATGAAGCCTCAATCTGCGCGAAGCTGAGAGGATGCTCAAGACACGCCATGAGCGCTGGTGCTTTGATAGCAGTACCCTGCCGATAGAACGAATACGTTTCAAGCAAGCCATCCATCGGTCCCAGCGCCAATATCACGTGGCCGAAATCATAAGCGGCTTCAAGATTGAAGAGCAAATAGACACTAAAAGCGTCCGACGGCACAGACGTTTGAAGTTGCTTCGGAATCTCTTCACGCTGCTGATCGGCATGAGAGCGATCCAGTATATCAAGGCTAAAACCCTTCACGTGGTCCCCTTCCAATCGCCATCGTCATGCTTTCACGCTCGCCCTGTTTGCAGAAGATCAAAGACGAAACCGCAAAAGAAATCGAGGCGCTTTATGCATATCGAAGAATCATGAGCGAACATCAACTATATCTTATACGTGCAATTTGCGAACATTCGCTGATACTATTGAACCATGTGTAAAAGATGCGTCATATTCACTTACGACGAAGTGCTCGACATCGTGATGAAGCTCGAGGTTGGAGCTCCGCTGAACTTCAACCCAGACTGGCCGGTTCGAACGACGGAAGCTTATCCAAAATCGATTGCTCCCCTCATCGTGCCCGAGTTCGACACCGCTGCGTCTGCACCAGCTTTCGCACCAGGATCGCTGGGAGTACGGGAGCTTTCGTGGGGATTCGAGGAATCCTGGAAACCAGGCGTCGTATTCAACACACGAATCGAAAGCGCCACGAAGCCGACCTGGCAAGAATCCATGCTACATCGACGCTGCATTCTTCCCGTCCCCGCTTTCTTCGAGACGCATCGCGAAGAAACCTATCCCTCACCCAAAACGGGAAAACCCATCAAACGCCAATACGAATTCCGTGTTCCTGAGCAGGATATTATCTTCATCGGCTGCACGTGGCGTGGAAGCACCTTTTCCATGGTAACGACCGATGCGAACGCAGACATGGCACCCATCCATCACCGTATGCCGCTCATTGTGCGCCAAGAAGAACTACCACTTTGGTTCGGCCCGAATTACCAACAGCTTGCTGACCGATCCAAGATTCGACTAGAGGCACAACCTGCTTGATCTTTTGCAAGAGCGCAGAGTGCTAACCGCTCAATACAGGGCAGCTCGGAGGAGTTCGAAGAGGGTCTTGTCGTAGTCCATGTCATCGCGCGCAGAATCTATCAGGGTCTCCCAGATGAGTGCGGCAAGAGCATCGGGGGTAAGCGCACCCGTTAGCTGATCCTGCTTGATTCTTGGATCGCCAAGTAGCACCTGCTTTATTCCTGCGCGCGCGTGGATGAAGCTTTGTTGCTCTCGCTTCTGCGCCGAAAGACGATCACTTTCGCTGAGTGCAGAAAGATCGGAGAGAAAATCCTTCCTGAATTCTTTGAGCGCGCTCTTTAGGCTCTGCGAAAGCGCCTCGCAAAAAGAGATGAAGTCATTACCTTCATGCGCAGCAAGCGTCTTCATGGTTTCCGAGAAAGCTCGCTGCCAAAACATACCCACCACATCGTTGATCAGTTCGGTCTTGCTCGCATACGAGTTGTAAACCGTCCCCACCGAAACATCGCATGCGGCAGCGATCGAACGAATATTGAGCGACCGAAGCCCCTGTTCGCAGGCAAGCTGATAGGCCTGCTCGAGTATTTCTTCGCTGGTGATAACTGATCGTTTGCCCATTTCAAGCGTCCTTAGATTGGGAATATGACACCAGTATAACGACATTATGAACTTCGTTCAAATATCTTGACACCGCACAGAATGATTCTAAAATGAACACTGTTCAATAAATGAATCATGTTCATTTTTCGAACATCAACCAAAAGATCGCCCTCTATCGAAGAGACGGTCCCAAGAAAAGAAATGAGGTCATCATGTCACCGCTTCTTATTCTCTCAACGATTGCGATCAGCGCCGCGCTCGTGTTCTATACCTGGGGTGTTTTCGGAGAGCGCCGCAGCGGCACGCTCACACGGAAATACGTAACGCTCTTTTGGATCGGACTTGCCTGCGACACAACGGGCACGCTGATGATGAGCTCCATGGCTGCGCAAACTGCTGGTGGCATGGGCGTCCATGGCATCACAGGCGTAGTAGCTATCGTCCTAATGCTTATTCACGCAACGTGGGCAACATGGACCTATTTGCGCGGCAGCGAACAGGCACAAAAGCGCTTCCACACCTTCAGTACAGTGGTCTGGCTTGCCTGGCTCATCCCCTACATCATCGGTATCTTGATGGGCATTCCCGCAATTCATCTGAAAGCAGTGTGCGCTGCTGGCACGAGCGTGATCATCGTTGCGATTCTGAGCGTGTTGCTTGCGCTCCCCCGCCACCGCCGCTTTCAGTAGGATGCGTCTTCTGCCAACCCGAACGTCTTGTTACTTCCACAAGAGCGAGGCGTTCGGGTCGCGCTCAAGGCAAAGGTCACGCAATTGATCGAGCTCGTCCTTGTAGTCGGCAGGATCATCCGATTCGTCACGATAGTCGAGCGTCTCCAGCACCTCGACCGCAAAACCCTCTTCGCCGTAGCGCTCCCACAGCTCCAGGAGATGTCGATTGGGATGATAGCCTGAATTCAGCTTGAACGTCACGCTGTTGGTGTCAGCCGAGATGTTGCGCGATGCCAAGAGAAAGCTTTCCCCCGTAGGCTCACAGCGAAACGCCAGCACACCCATAGGAGGCCGGCTGTTGCGATACGCTTCCTTCAGTTCTCGTTTGCGCTGTTCGTCCATTGGCCACTCCTGTTCAAATCCTCTTACAGCTCGAAATCGTATTCTTCAACCAACCTCTCAAGCAGATCAGAGCCCATATCCTGCGCCCCAGTTTTCCAAGGCGTTGCTTCGCAGAACACTTGGGTGCGCGGGTAATAGGTAAGGTGGACAAAGTTCCCATAGTCGTTGATCACTTTAGCCGCTGCTATATCTTTTTCTGGCACAACGAGCACAATGCGCTCTTCGTCAGCGGTGCAGAATGTAAGGACATGCTGATCTTGCATCATCGCACGGTAACGAGCAGACGGGTGATCGATATCAGCTTCGACCAAAAGCACCTCGGCTGTTTCAGGACCCTCGATCAGATCCTGAAAGGAATCAGGAGCGTCAGACCTGATGAATATAGCGAGGATCACAACTGCAAACAAAAAGAGAAATACCGTTATCGCAGGTTGCTTAAGGAGCTCATAGGAAACCTTATGCTTCTTTCGATGCCGCCGGTAAAGAACAAATGATGCTATGCAAGCAGCCCACGCCGCGAATACAACGAAGTACGTTCCCACGCTTGCACCGTCTAACGCAGTAAGGCTTCCCAAGAGTAGGATGAACAGCGCACCATACACAAGAACGTTAAGAGCTGCGATCGAAAGCTGCCTTACGAAGGCCTTTCGTGTTTCTAAGCGTTCACTTGCGCTCATAGACTTGAGGTTCAGCACGATGCGCTTTACGAAAAAGCAACCAACAATGAACATGCCGATGCTCGCCACTGCCATTCCAAAGCTCCCCAGGAATTTGTTCACCACGCCTTCCTGTCCGATTCCTACGGCTTGTTCGCCGTAGATGAAGAGCACAGCCCCACCAATAATGCAGATGCACGAAATAATCAGGAAGATCCGCTCGGCCTTCGAGGACGATACAACAACTGAAGGCTTAGGTTGTTTTGGCGGTTCGGGTGGCGTATTGTTCGTCATGCTGATCCTTGCGGAGTGAATTCTTGGCTGACCTCATTGTAAGTCAATTCAAGATTTGCGCCTGGTAAGGCCCACCACCATTCCGACCAAGGCACCCATAAGCGCGAACACGATCCAGCCAAAGCCCATCGAAGAAAGCGGAAGCAGTTCGAGCGGAACGATAGTAACCACCTTGGTCACGGCCAGCTCAACCACGATTCCTCCCACGAGCGCACCTATGGCAGCTCCTTGGTAGACTTCGCGCAGCTTGATCTGCTTCCTGAAGATCAGAAGCACCACCACGGTAATGAAAGGTGGATACACCACGCCCAACACCGGATCGGCAAAGCGAATGATGTTGTCGAGGCCAATGTCGCAGATCAGCGCTCCTATCACGCAGTCTATGATCAAAAGCGCCTGATAGGATATCTTGTTCTTGAACAGTCGGTTGAAGAAATCCGCAGCCGAACTTACCAGCGCAACAGCTGTGGTCACACACGCAAGCGCCACGATCGCACTCAAAAGGATCTTGCCCGCATCTCCCAAAACGCTCTCAACGATAGCAACGAGCAGCCCAACTTGCGACATGCCGGTCCCCAGCGGCACCGATGTCGCGCCGAGGTAGGTCAACCCGCCATAGACCAGTCCGAGCATCACTACTGCCCCGATGCTCGCGCGCGCAAGAAGCGCCGAACTCCTACCAGGATCGGTATAGCTCTTCACAACGGCAGAATCCAGGATGATGATGGAAAACGCTGCAACCCCGAGAACATCCATGGTCTGATAGCCCGAGCGAATGCCCTCCTGAAATACATAATCCGTTTGAGGTGGCTGAATCTCTCCTATAGGAGCAACGACCCCAGCCACGATCAGCACGAGCACACCGACTAGCAACGTCGGCGTGAAGAACTTGCCGATGATATCAACTACCCGCGACTTCCTGCAGGTGAGCAGATACACGATCACGAAGAACAAGATAGAGAACGGGAGCAAAAAGGAATTCGCGTCTTCGCCAAGATAGGGCGCGACCGACAGCTCGAAGGTGGTAGCAGCCGTACGTGGCATGGCGAAGACAACGCAAAGGCACAAGATAGCCACCGTCGTTAGGATCGTGCCGCCGATCTTTCCGAGCGTCCCGTCGAAGGCTCCACGCGGGCCGCCCAAGCGGCTTACCACGAACACGCCAAGGCACGAAAGGACAGCATCAACGAGCAGGAATCCGACCAATCCCCACGCCCAAAGGTCACCGCTCAACTGCCCTAAGGTTGGGGGGAATATCAAATTGCCCGCACCGAAGAACATCGCGAAGAGCGAGAACCCGACCACGATCGAGTCTTTTCCGAGCGTCGACTTTTCCTTTGTTCTTCCGATTTGTCTCATGCTAGACCCATCTGTGCAGGCTGTTGGACGCCTTGGATTGCCGAATGTCTTGAACAGCCTTGATTCTAGAACAAGCAATAACCAGCTCAGACGCCGCAACCAATCGGTCGATGATTTGTGAACATAAGGAAACCCTGATGGCAGCTCGCTCTTTTCATCGCGCTGCAGAACGTCTTGCCGCGCCACAAAAATGAAACGCTCTCCAGATTCTTTCTTACGAAGCGTTCCGTAACACGCAATCATCAAGACCGTAACGCAAACCTACCGTCGTCGAACTAGAGCTTGCTCGTGTCTTAGACTTGAAACGTGTTGGACTTGCAAGAGCGAAACTGGTAACGCACGGCTGGAGGGGTAACAATGAAGATCAACGTACTGAGCGCATATCAAACAACCGCAGAAGAATTCTTCAACAAGATACTCGGATGGAAAGCGACGCTCGTGCTCGACATCCGCCTCAAGAACACGAATCAGCTTTCAGGCTTCACCAAACAAGAAGATCTCGAATACTTCACCCACGTGATCGCCCACGCCGATTACGTGCACGATGTCGAATACTCCCCCACGAAGTCGCTGCTGGATGCTTATTTAGATGCGGGCATGCCCTACGAAGAATACTTCAAGAAATACGCTGCAGAACTTAAGGCAGATAGCGCGATCCCCGATTTCTTCAAGAAATATGGCAGGGGCGGTTCCCACCCCCACCTTGGGACTCTTGCTCATCGCCATCGTGGGAACAGCCACCAAAAAGCGTCATTCCCACGCAGAAGAGCTGCTGAAGCTTTTAAAGGAATACGACCCGAGCATTACCTCGTAGCAGCACTGATCTAGTTATCCTCAAGACCAAGCGATGCTCCCAGGAATTTTGGCTCCGCGCAAAAAGGGGGCCTACGTCTTGCGTCTTGTGTCTTGTATAAAGAGTTAGCATACAAGATATGATATAATTGTCATATGTCATACATGGTAGGAGGGCATCAATGAGCAAGATGATTTCTGCACGAATTCCCGATGCTCTCTATTCGCAGGCGAGCATCCAATTAGCATCACTTGGGGCTTCCACGAGCGATCTTGTGAATGCTGCTTTTGAATATGTTCTTGAAGAGCATGCTTTGCCAACAGCTCACCCGTCTAAAAGCAAACAAAAGAAACGAGCTCTGTCGAAAGACCAAAAACAGTTGATCAAAAACATGTTTAAGAACTGCATGCTTGATCTTGACATTCCTGATGATATCAAAGCAGACAAGCGATTTGCGCAAGCAGTAAGGGCGAATAAATATGAAGATACTGCTTGATACTAACGCGCTCATCGATCTTGTTGCGGTCAGGAGACCTTACGTCAACGACATTAAGAAACTATGCATCGCTGCTGTTTTTGGTGACCTGCAGATATGGGCAAGCACGCAGTCGTATGCTGATGCTTATTATGTTTTAAGAAAGCATGCTCCAGCAGAAGAGGTAAAGCATGCCCTTCTAGCAACGTTGGATATTTTCATGGTGTGTGGCACCTATGCAGCAGATCTTCGTGGAGCACTGGAGTCCGACTGGAGCGATATAGAAGATTATTTGATCGCACACGCTTCAAAGCATATTCCTGCAAAGTATCTGATAACACGCGACAAAGAGCTGGTTGGGAAATCGCCTATAAAAGCTATGTCTGCCCAAGAGTTTTTGGACGTATTAGAACATGAATACGGATTAACCTATGATGAAAGCTCTCTCAAATAAGGAGGCACGCAGCTATCATTGCTTCCGTTCTTTCAAGAATTTGCCCTTCCCTCCAAATAAAAAACTCATTGTGACGCGCGATAAACGCGATTTCAAAAACTCTGAAGTACCAACTCTCGATCCGAGCAAATTCGTTGAGCAGTTCAGACCACCGAATTACGAATACGCGGTTCTGTAAGCTCGTTTATGCGAACAGGCGCTCGGTCTCTTCCATGCGCTCGACGATCTTCACGCCGAAGGGGCAATTAGGTTCACAATTCCCGCAGGCAATGCAATCGGAAGCATTCTTGTCCAGCTCAAGATAGTGCGCGCGAATGCTTTGCGGTACCGTATCCTGGATCGAAGCCAGATCGGCGAATTTGTTCACGGTAGCGATATCGATGCCCACCGCGCAAGGCTGGCAGTGACCGCAATACGTGCACTGCCCGAAGTATGCTTTGCGCGCAGGGGTATCAGCGATCACCTGGGCAAAGTCGCACTCCTCTTCGCTTGCCTGCTCATAAGCGAGTGCAGCTTGCGCCTCCTCGACGCTCTGGTATCCCGCCAAAACAGAAGCGACCGCAGGACGCGTCAGACAATAATGGATGCACTGAACAGGAGTGAGCGCCTTACCAAACGGTGACTGCTCATCCATGAGCAAACGACCACCGGCATACGGCTTCATCACCGTAAGCGCTATCTCCTTCTCTTCGCACAAGCTATAGAGTTCGGCACGCAAAGGCTCCATTTGCTCGCCCGCTTCTTCGAAATCCCCGAACAGATCGTTCACGTCTTCAGAAGCAGGCATCAGATCGAAGGCAGGGTTGATCGAGAACATGATGACCTCCACCACTTCCCTCCGCGCTGCTTCAAGGGCAACTTCGGGGTTGTGAGTCGAAAGGCCAACATGGCGGATGGTTCCCGCACGCAACAGCTCTTGCACATACTCATAATAGGGACCATCCAGGCAGGCGCGGAATTCATCTACGCTATCGATATAGTGCATCATGCCTACTTCGAAGTGGTCAACACCGAGCAGTGCAAGCTCATCTTCGAAGGCAGGTTTTGCCAATGCCACATCACGGCTGCGAAGATACTGACCGTCCACCCAGCAAGCACCAATATGCCCCTGGACGATCCATTCATCCGTGTGGCCCTTCATGGCATAGCCAAGGTTCGCACGAATATGAGGATCGGGCATCCAGCAGTCCAGATAGTTCACGCCTGCTTCACACAGCACCTCAGCGATGGCGCGCGTTTCTTCCGGCGTTCCCGTCATCCACTCAGGACCAAACCCGATCTCGCTGACCATAAGTCCTGTCTTGCCAAGCTTCCGATAATTCATGCGAACACTCCTTTAAGTGACATAGTGTCGTTTGATGAGACCATTATAGAGGATGGACGATCGGGTCACCACCGAATAAAGACAGCTGTGCAGTTTGTCCATATTGCCAAGAGCGAAATCGTTCCCGGCTGATTGCCATGCAGATGAGTGCGAACGAGCTGTGCATCATCCGGGCAGGTAGTCGTAGGGCGTCTTGCGGGTGATGAGATAAAAGACCAACGTGAACAAGACCACGATCTGAGGAAGTGCGAAGAGCGCGATCAAGAAAGCACCGCGCACCAGGTAGAACAGCACCCGCTTACCTCCCGAACGCTCTCGCGTCTCAAAGCTCATCCGCACGATAAGACCGCCTGGCGTGCTGCCGCTCTTCGCCCAAGGAAAGACGAGTTCGGCCCCACTGAAAGCGATCACGAAGCACACCATAGCCAATACGCTCTCCGTCTGAACAGCATTCATTCCGAAAAGAGAAAACGCCTTGTCAAAGAGCACTTCGCTGGCAAGGTCGAAAAACATCCACGGGCCAAACGTTACCAGCGCGATCAGGATGAGGTCGATCCAAAGGGCAACGACCCGTCGTATCAGCCCTGGATCATGCGTGATCTCGGGCGAGCCGACCGGTGCTTGTGGCAGCGCTCGCGCGAAGAGCTTTGCGCAGAACCACCCCAACACGCCACCTAAGGTGTTGAAGATGATATCGTCCACTTCGAAGGTGCGGTAAGCATAAGGGTAGATGCCAAAAAGTCCTGTGAGTTGTGCGGTCTCGATCAAGCAGCTCACGACAAGCACCAAGATGGTCGCAGCAGGCAGCTTCATCTGCAAGAACCGCCCTGCGATGAAGCCTAACGGTAAGAAGAGCACCACGTTGAAGAGCGTCTGGAATACTGCTTTCCACCCATCCTTCACGATGTCAAAGATGAAATTGAGCGGATTGAACTGGGGCGGAATGCCATAGGTGATACCTGGTCCCGCATCGCCTGTTGGAAGCGGATAGAGCGTGAAACAAGCCAATCCCGCCAGATAGAGCACACTGCAATAAGCGGCCGCCGCTGATGCGAAGCGCAGCCTTCCATCACGATGATAGAGGAAAGCCAAGATGGGCATGGTAAGAAGGAAGGACAGGAAGGGCCACATGATCACCGCAGCCGTGAAGCTTTCAGAGAAGCTCGAGAGAAAAGAGCCTAGAGCGCCCATCTACTCCACCGCCTTTCGCCATGCGCTTTCCTGGAATTCGCTGAAGGCAACGAATCATCCAAGACACCTAACTACACGATGCAGTCTAGCGCCCAGAAGGCACGCTGTGCGGTTTATGACGGGATTGTAAGAAGGCAACAATCGCCTCGGAATGCGCTGAGCGAGCGAACACACAGGTTCGCGCCAAAGCTGTCTTGCGGTACGGGAGTAAGAGCAACTACGAAGCAATGATCTCGGGCAAAGTTACGAACTTGCCTTCGATCGGCGCAGCGCATTCGTAGGCAAGCCCCATAGCAGGACCCACATGCACGCCGATCACGGAGCTTGCAGGAAGCACCATCACGGTCTTCCCCACCAAGGGATCGATCACATCGCGTGCCCACTCGAACGCAGGAACGCACGAGCCGATATAGTGAACGGCAACATTGCGCAGCCCATGATTCTCCACATCGCGCTTGAACACGTCGACCATCTTGGCAAGCGCTTTCTTTTGGGTTCTCACCTTGGAAAATGTTGCAGCTTCTCCATTCTTCACCGTAAGGATAGGTGAGATGTTCAACATGTTGCCCAACAGAGCAGAAGCCTTCCCTATCCTGCCGCCCTTCTCCAGGAATTTGAGCGACTCAGGCGCGAAGATGAAACGCGTCGAAGACATCGCACGTGTGGCCGCTTCGACACACTCCTCAAGACTTCCGCCCGCATCACGCGCCTCACATGCTGCAACGACTGCCCAGCCTAGCTCCATGCAATTGGTCATGCTGTCGATGAGCGCATACTTGAAATCGGGATGACGCTTGGTAGTTTCTCTCGCCGCGCGCGCAACTCCCTCGAACGTGCCTGACATCCTGCCACTGATGAAGATTCCAAGCACTTCATCGCCTGCTGCGGCTGGCTCCCCCAGCGCAGCCCCCATGCTCAACGCTGAAGGCTGGCTTGATGTGGGAATATCATCGGCCATCTCGTAGATATCAGCATAGAACGCATCGAGGTCCATCTCGCCTTCCACGTGACTAACTCCACCACGGTTGACCACAAGGTTGAGCAGATGGATGCCGAGTTTCTCACGCAGATCTTTCGGAAGTGATGAAGTGGAATCAGTGATGATGCGAATCATAGGCTAAGCTCCTTCAAAAGAAGTTTTAGATCGGTCAATTCGTTTCAGGCTATTCATTGCGCATTCGCTTCGGCCTGAGCGCTGCCCTGCTGCTCAGCGCTCGACGAATCCAGATTTGCCAACTGTTTCGGACGCGCATGGATGCCAATGCCGAGCGCGCCGGGTCCCGTGTGCACCGCAACAGAGAAGGGAAGCCTGTTGAAGAACACCTTTGCATCAGGGAACTCCGCTTTTGCTCGCTCGAGATACTCCAACTCGCGCTCAGGGTCTATCCCCGCGCTCGCAACCCCCACCACCAGCTCGTCCTCTTTGAGATCGAACTCTTTCTTGGCATCGTGTTTGGCTGCTGAGAACATCTTCGCCACCGCCTTCTTCATGCCTCGCTCCTTAGAGAACGGCTCGATCTGACCCGTTCGGATCGACAGAACAGGCCTTACTTTCAGCACAGAAGCAAGCGCCGCAGCAGCAGGCGTGACCCTTCCACCGCGCACCAGATAGCCCAGATCATCGACAGCGAGATAGATGCTCGAAAGCTTCGCCCTTCGCTCAAGCTCCGACTTGATATGAGCCGCTGGCATTCCCTGATTCGCCATCGCAAGCGCATCTTCGACGGCTGCTCGCAAGGTCACCGAAACGCGTCCGTTGTCCACCACCGCAACACGCCCTGAATAGTTGGCGGCAGCAAGCTGGGCGGATTCGCAGGAATGGCTGAGTCCCGAAGACATCGGCAAGTAGACCACGTTATCGAACCCCTCGTTCAAAGCCTCTTCCCATGCAGAGCACACGACCCCTGGGGAAGGCTGCGAGGTCGTTACCGCTTTGCCCTCGGTCAGGCTCGTGAAGAAACTCTCGCTTCCAAGATCGACCCCTTCAAGATAGATCTCCCCATCTATCAGCACGGGCATCGAGATGGAGCGAATGCCCATCTCCGCCGCTTCCTCGGTCGATATCCCGCTATTCGTATCCGTTATCACCGCTGTGCGCATGCTGCCTCCTGACTTCATCTGTTACAAATTGTAACGTTTGACAGAGCGGTCTTCTGCTCCGCGATGCAGAGTGTTACAGAAAGGCGCAAATTGTTCAGCACGAAAGGTAAGGAAGAGCGTAAGCCGAGTGATTGAAACGCGATCAGCGAGGCCGGTCGTATAGCCAGCTCGAGCTGTTCGTGAGACACCTTGCGAAAACCACAAGATTCGCGAAACTGCGAAGGCTCCGAACTGCTGCGGCTTACAACAGAGCCTCTAGTTACTGGCAGAAGGGATGGCAGTATAGAATCGCCCGAGCAGCTCGGCCATCTGCCGCGGCGACTCCTTGAAACCGCGTTTGGCCCAAAGCGGATAGCACGCACAGAGCGAGCCTGCAAAAGCCGTTAGGATGTAATTGCCCTCAGGGGTGCCATTCCCATAGCGGCCGATCAGGAAATCGGAGATCGATTTCACGAGCAACCCCGTGAACCCACAGCGAAAAAGGCAATTCATGAGCGCTGCATTGTTCTTGAAGAATTCGAAGCACGTGCTCAAATGGCCGACATCATACCAAAGCGTTCCGGCTTTCAGGAGCGGCTCGGTGACGCGCGCATAATCTGCAATGACCTCTTCAAGCCGAGCAGTGAAGACCTCTTCTTTGGAATCGTAGTTGCGATAGAACGCCATGCGCGAAACGCCCGCAGCCTGGCAGAGCTCCGTTACGCTGATGGAAGAGAGCGCCTTTTCCTGTGTAAGCTTTACGAGAGCTTTCGTAATGCAAGCTCGCGTTTCAGCGCGCGCAAGGTTGACCGCTCGTACCTCTTGTCCCATAACGAACAATCTTCCACTACTGATCGGCGCCGCACGGAAAGGCTGCTTCGATGAGCGCGCGGTCGTTCACCACGGTCTGGAAATAGCGGTATCCGCCTGCGAAGTTGAACGCATCGAAGCCATAACCTGCCAGAATACGACACGCCAGGTAGCTACGCAGGCCACTCTGGCAGATCACATAGATTGGTTTCGCAGGGTCCAGCTCATCAAGATGATCGCGCAAGGAATCGAGCGGGATGTTCATGAACCCAGGAATACGCCCGAACGCGATCTCGGCAGGTGTGCGCACATCGAGCAGCGTTACCTGCCCGCGCTCTCCCTTCTCTTGCAGTTCTTCAAGCTGACCTAAGTACCATTGCTTCACGATGCCTTCTTCGATGTTCTCGATCATGAAGCCCGCCATATTCACTGTGTCTTTCGCCGAAGAATACGGTGGTGCATAAGCCAGGTCGAGGTCTTTGAGCTCGGTCGCGCGCAAGCCTGCGAAGATGGCCGTTGCCAACACGTCAATGCGCTTGTCCACACCCTCATACCCTACGATCTGGGTACCTAACAGGCGATAGGTCTCCTTCTCGAACACCACTTTCATGGTCATGAGCTTGCCGCCCGGATAGTAGCCTGCATGGCTCATGGGCGAAAGTATCACAGCTTCCGTATCCAAACCGGACTTGCGGGCATTTGTTTCGTTTATGCCGGTGATCGCGGCGGGCATCCCCACCCTGATGCAGGCCGAGGAGGGCCGGGATCTGGTCGTCCCGCCCCGGGATCTGGACTCACCCCCTT
>OGQI01000624.1_pt1 | contig 27048 bp, 17 predicted proteins | sample 1553171 | NCBI WGS metagenome assembly OGQI01 (sample SAMEA2579988, study PRJEB22360) | human gut metagenome | biome: human gut; feature: human-associated habitat; material: faeces | place: Denmark | collected 2008/2010
TGCCGAAGGAGCCGCTGATCCACTCGATGTCGCCGTCCTCGTCCACGCGCGCACGCTTGGTGTTGAGGTTGTACATGTTCTTGGACCAGTTCTCGATGGTCGAGTAGCGCAGGTGCGCACGCTTGCCCACAAAGAGCTCCACAGCGCCGGCGTGGAGGTTTGCCACGTTGTACTTGGGCGCGGAGCAACCCTCGATAAAGTGCAGATCGGCGTCATCCTCGACGATGATTAGCGTGTGCTCAAACTGGCCGGCGCCCTTGGCGTTGAGGCGGAAGTAGCTCTGCAGCGGGAAGTCGAGCTTGGTGCCCTTGGGCACGTAGACAAACGAGCCGCCCGACCACACGGCACCGTGCAGCGCCGCAAACTTGTGGTCGGTGGGCGGGATGAGCGTCATAAACTTCTCATGGATGAGCGGCTCCCACTGCGGGTCGTGCAGGGCCTCCTCGATGCCGGAGTAGACGATGCCCATCTTGGACGCCGTGTCCTGCATGTTGTGGTAGACGAGCTCGGAGTCGTACTGCGCGCCGACGCCCGCCAGGTAGCTGCGCTCGGCATCGGGGATGCCCAGGCGCTCAAAGGTGTTCTTGATGTCGTCAGGCACCGACTCCCAGTCGTGCTTTTGGTCGGTGTTGGGCTTGACGTAGGTGACGATGTTGTCCATGTCCAGGCCCTCGATGGAGGGGCCCCACGTCGGGTCGGGAAAACGATTGAAGATCTCGAGGGACTTGAGGCGCAGGTCGAGCATCCACTGCGGTTCGTCCTTCTTGGCGCTGATCTCGCGCACGATGTCGGGCGTGATGCCGGCGTCGAGGCGCTCGAATCCCTCCTCGCCATAGGTGAAGTCGTAGAGGCTGCGGTCGATGTCCGCGACCTCGGTGCGGTTCTTGGTCATTGCGTCGCCCCTTTACGCCTGCTGCTCGGCAGCGGCGGCTTCGGCCTGGGCGCGCTGCTCGGCGGCCTCGCGCTCGAAGGTCTCAAAACCGTTCTTGTCGATCCAGGGGATGAGCGAGGCGTCGTCCTCGCGCACGATGTGGCCCTTGACCATAACGTGGACGCGGTCGACATCCAGGTGCTCCAAGATGCGCGTGTTGTGTGTGATGATGAGCATGGAGCCGTCGCAGCTCTTGCGGTAGGCGTCCATGCCGTGGCTGACGGTGGACAGGGCGTCGACGTCTAGGCCCGAGTCGGTCTCGTCGAGGATGGCGAGCTTGGGCTGCAGCAACAGGAGCTGGAGCATCTCGACCTTCTTCTTCTCGCCGCCCGAGAAGCCCACGCCCAGCTCGCGGTTGAGGTAGGCGGTATCCATGTTGAGCTCTGCCGCGAGCTCCTTGACGCGACGGCGGAACTCCTTGCCCTTCATCTCCAGGCCGGGGCGGCCGGCGATGCTGGCGCGCAAAAAGCTCGACAGCGGCACGCCCGGAATCTCGACCGGGGCCTGGAAGCTCAGGAACAGGCCGGCGCGCGAACGCTTGTCGGTGGTGAGCTCGGTGATGTCCTGGCCGTCAAAGACGATGCGCCCGTCGTTGACGGTATAGACGGGGTCGCCCATGACCAGGTGGCCGAGGGTGGACTTGCCGGCGCCGTTGGGGCCCATCAGCACGTGGGTCTCGCCGGCGGCGACGTTGAGGTTGACATTGTGGAGGATGGTCTTCTCGTCCACGGAGGCGGTGAGACCTTCGATGGAAAGCAGCGGATTTGCGCTCATGCTGTCCCTCTCTGTATATGGTGTACTCATAGGTGTACTAAACCCTAGGAATCTTCTCGGAATAAAGTTACTATGGGTTCGGCGTTAGTCAAGGGAAAACCCGACTAATCCACTCGACTTTTCAAATTCTGGGACAAAATAACCTGTTGTGTTTGTCCCATTTACTTAAGATTTGGGACAAACAAAGCTGGTTATGTTGTCCCAGATGCGATGGGAGGGTAGGTATGCTCATTTCTTCTAAGGGCCGCTATGCCCTCCGACTGATGATCTATATCGCAGCGCTTGGTGACGCCGAGGGCAAGATCGCCCTGCGCGAGGTCGCCGACCGCGAGCATATCTCACAAAAGTATTTGGAGCAGCTGGTTCGTCCGCTTATGAAGGCGGGCCTGCTTAAGAGCGTGCGCGGCAAGGGCGGCGGCTACATGATGGCCAAGGACCCGGCCGAGGTGCGTGCCGGCGACATCTTGCGTGCCGTTGAGGGCAGCACGGCTCCGGTGGCGTGCGATGGCATCGACAACAGCTGCACCCGCAGCGATTTGTGCTCGACCGTCAAGTTCTGGCGCGGTCTGGACGACGTGATCGAAAAGTACGTCGACGGCGTGACGTTGGCCGACCTGGCCGCCGTCCCCGAGATCAACTTTGACATTAAGCTGTAGGTTGAGCGCAATTCCTTAAGATTTCGCGGAGGGTTGTTGCCGTTTACCGAGGGGTTGTTGTGCAACAACGGGCGAGCTGCAATACTTATTTCTATCTTTGCAAACTGCACTTTAACTATACCAATGCAGGGAGGATCTTATGCAGCCCAAGCATTCTGCTATTGTCGCGGGCCTGACGCTGGCGCTTTCGTTTGGCGCCGTTACCGCGCCCGCGCCCGCCGCTGCCGAGGAGCCCACGCCGGGCGTTGCCTCGGATGCCACCGATATCGATAAGGGCCTTTACACCCAGCAGTCCTTCTCGGGCGTGCTGAGGTCGGTCCAGGGCGTTTCGTTTGTCAACGTGACTCCCGAGATAAAGTACTTTACCAAGTACGAGAGCCATGGCAACTACAACCAGGGCTTTTCGTACGGTGACGGCTATAACGCGCTGGGTTATTACCAGTTCGACCGTCGTTGGTCGCTCATTCCGTTTATGAAGCAGGCCTACAACTACAACCCCGAAAAATACAGCATGCTCAAGGATGCGATTGATCGCGGCGGCGAGATTTCCAACGCGAGGAATGCCATGTACGAGAACGGCCAACTTACCGAGCTGGGCCGTATTGCGCAGGAGGCCTTCCAGGGCGCTTATAACACCGATCCTGTCGAGTTCTCGGCGCTTCAGGACGCTTATGCGTACAACTCGTACTATGCGGTGACCGAGGCGTGGCTCAAGAGCGGCCTGGGTATTGATATTTCGGGCCGCGCCGATTGCGTCAAGGGCATGGTGTGGAGCATCACCAACATGTGCGGCACCGGTGGTTGCAGGGATTTCTTCCGTTGGGCAAATCTTTCCAACGATATGTCCGACCGCGAGTTTGTGACGGCGCTCTCCAATAGCGTGGTCAACAACGTGGCGACCAAGTATTCGAGCCAGCCCCAGTATCATGAAGGCTGGAAGAACCGCTACTGCAACGAGCTAAAGGACTGCTTGGTTTATATCGCTGAGGACGAGGCTGCCGCCGCGACGCCCGTGCAGCCCGAGCCCACACCGGCGCCCTCGCCGACACCTGATTCGAATGACGACTCGAGTGACGATGCCAACGATGACAGGATGGATGCGCCCCCGACCGATGCTGACGGTAATGGCTCTGCTGGTGGCACTACCAACGACGGCTCTACCTCGAACGGCTCCAATTCGAACGGCTCTGCTGCGGGCGATTCGTCTTCAAGCTCTGCCGGCAATACGGACAGCGACGCTTCTGGTTCGACCGACGCTGACACCTCTAACTCATCCACCAGCTCGAGCGATTCGTTCGTTGACACCGGCTCTAACAACGGCTCCGGCTCTGACGCAACCCCTGATTCCGATGCTTCCAAGGACGACTCGAATAAAGCGCCGGACGCTCCCGTTGCTTCGCCGGACAAGAAGCCTTCTTTCTCCGAGCAGCTTGGTTCTACGCTGGGTTCTTCGCTGATGGCTGGCGTCAATAACGGCTCGGCCCAGAACAAGGACAACTCTGATCAGGTTTCCACGGAAAAGACCGAGGCCGCAAAGGGCGACTCCAAGGACAAGGCTTCCGAGAAGGTTGAATCCGATAAGGGTTCTAGCTCTGATGAGAAGGACGACAAGTCCGCTCAGAAGAAGGACGAGGACAAGAAGTCTGAATCTGAGGAGAAGGACAAGAACAAGGACAAGACCGAGGACGGAAAGCAGCAGGGCGAGGACAGCAGTAAGGGCAACACCGACAACCAGGTCCAAGAGCAAAATGACTCCAAGACGGTGACCACTACAACCACGACGACTACAACGACCAAGTCATCTGGCGGTAACATGCCCAAGACGGGCGACCTTATCGTTATGGCGAGCCTTGCCAGTGCAAGCTTGGCCACACTGGGCGCTACGTCTATCGTAAGTGGTAAGCATAAGCTCGATCAGCAGAAGAAAGCTTCTGGGGAGGACGGCTCGGAGGAGTAGCCTCTTGGTTGCTAGATAACTAAAGAGTTGGGACGGGGTCCGGTGCGAATGCGTCGGGCCCCGTTTTGTTGTGCAACGATTAGTTGTGCCCCCTCACACCTCTTGTTGCTACCGTTGCCCGATATGTTTGCGCGGCGTCATCGGTACATGCGATGCGGTCATTACAATTGGCATCGTGCTGCGATTTAGGGGGAACGTTTTGGTGTCTGAACAGGCAAATGTTGATTGTGCTGCTGGCTTTGGCGTGCGCTTGATCGGCTGTGCCGACGATGCGGTTTTGCCCATTGGCATGCACGACTATGCGGAGGCCCTTGGTTGCTGCATGCTGGTTGACAAGACCATGTTTATTGCTGATGTGTTGGACTGCGACGCGTCCGTTGTGGTGTGCTGTCGACCCGAGGGTTTTGGCAAGAGCATGAACTTGTCGATGCTCAGGGCTTTTCTGGAGCGTCCGGCGGTCGGTCGCGCCGGTCGGATCTCGTTTGCCGATGCTCAGATTTGGGATGCGAACGGCGGGCGCTATCGGGATGAGTATGCTTGCTATCCGGTGATATCGCTGGACTTTTCTGGCGCTGCGAGGTGTGGCCCCGCTGTTGCCGGCGTCGTGCGCGATGCCCTTTCGGGCGAGTGCGCTCGCTTGTTGGCGCTCTTGGAGGCTCCGGATTTAGCTCGAGATAAGGTGCGTCACATCGAACGTGTCGCGCGTGGCGTGGCGAGCGCGGACGAGGTTGACTCGGTGCTCGGTGTGCTCATAGAGCTGCTGGAGATTGCCTGCGATGAGCAGGTTGTATTGCTCGTTGATGGGTACGATGCGGCGTGGTCTCGCCGTGCGAGCGCGAGGGACGCTTCCGACGCCGATCCGGCAGAACTACTTGACCGTGTGTTGTTCGACGCCATTGCCACTGCGCGTGATTCGTTGCGGCTGACGTGTCTGATGGGGGAGCGTCCCAGTCCTGCCGAAGTGGCGCTTTCTTCGCGCGGCTGCTCGTATTGTCTGACGACGCCGCTGTCGGCGTGGTGTGACCGATGTTTCGGTTTTTTGGATGCCGAGGTCGAGGCTCTATTGAATCATGCTGGGCGCGAGGAATACCTGGATGATGCGCGTGAATGGCTCGAGGGGTATCGGTTTGGCAGGGCCTATTGCTCGAGTCCAGAGCGTGTGATCGGTTTTCTGGGCCGAGGCTGCACGGCTCCTGTGCGTGCCGATCTGTATGGATATGCCGATTGCCTGAGTAGGGTAGTTGCCGGGTGGAATCTCGACCGCCTTTCGGTCTTGTTTGATTTGCTCGAGGCCCATGGGTGCGCTGAGGTCCCGCTTTGTTTGGGCACTGCAGAGCCAGATGTCTCGCCTGACGATGGCATGTGGACAGCGCTGTATCTGTCCGGTTTTCTCACGACGGATATGACTGAGGAGCCAGAGCATGGCGATCGCCTCCGTGCTTTGCGATTGCCCAATAACGAGCTTCGTCAGGCCTTGCGTCTAGTGATTATTGAGTGGTTTGAGTGTGCCGCAGAAGACATTCGAGACGTCGATGCGTTTCGCGACGGGCTGTGCCATGGGAACGAGGATACCGTGAGGCGGGCGCTAAGCCGCATCTTGGGAGATGCGGGAATCGGTGCGACCGACCCAGATACGCCGCTGCCATATCATCTGCTCTTGCAGGGGCTCTGCTTTGGCTTGCCGGGCTATGCCAATCCTGCCTCGAGGCGAAAGTGTGGCGCGGATCGCTGGGACATCCAGGTTTTTCCCACGGGCGCCGTGTTCGACATAGCCGATACGATCGGTATGCTCGATGAACGTCCGCTGATAACGATCAACATGATGTATGACCCCGGTGTGGATGCGCTGGGCCTGGAATTGCTGGCCGTGCAGTCGCTACTCGACATAGAGCGCGACGGCATCGACGAAATCCGTGTGCCGCGCCCCGGCGTGGGTCGCATGCGCTGGGGGTTCGGTTTTGATGGGCAGCATGTGGCTACGGTGTGCCAGCTGCTTTAAGCGCCGAGGTGTTTCCGGCTTCCGTTACTCGGTGTCCTTCATGGGCGGCATGGGCTTCCAGTTGGGATCCTTAACGATCTTGCGGGCGTCCTTCATGCCACGGCGCAGCGCCGGAATGCCGGTCTTAAAGCACTTGTCAACGGCGGCCAGGCGAATGAACTCCTTGCAGAAGGTCGCGGCGTTGCCCAGACGGAACAGCACGGGGTGATAGTCGCCGTAAATCTGCATGTAGCGGGCCAGATAACCGCGGTTGCGCATGATGTAATAGCGGTTGGTGTCGCTCGTAGAGTTGAGCTGGCGCTTGCCGGCGATATCCCAGTTGGAGACGGCGCGGGCACGCTTGAGCACCCCGTCGGCGACCACGGCGTCGGGGAAGTGCTGGCTGGCTACGTCGCCGTAGATAAAGAAGCGCGCGTCGGGCAGGCCAATCTTGTCGACCACGCGGCGCGAGAACATGCCGCCCTCAAAGCACAGCTGGTTCATGGCGCGGTAGCCCTCGGGACCCAGATCCCACTTGGCGATAGGGTTAGGGATGCCGAGCGAGAGGATGAGCTGGTACTGCCAAAAGAAAGCGCCGCCGTCAAAGTCCAGGCGCGAACCCTGGATGACATCGTAGCGGTCGGTCCACTTGGCAAGACGCTCGATGCCTTCGGGGATGACGAGCACGTCGTCGTCCATCACCCAGAACCACTGGGCGCCCAGGTCGTAGGCGCATTTGGTGCCGGCGGAGAAGCCGCCCGCACCGCCGCCGTTTTCGAGCTGCGGGGCGTAGATGACACGGTCGGTGCCGCCCTGCGCGTCGAGCTGCTCGGTGTCGATGCCCCACAGGTTGGCCAGGCGCTCGTTGAATGCGGCGCACATGGCCTCGGTCTCGCGCGAATTCTCGTTATCGACAATCACGATGCGCCAGGGCGCGGCCGTGAGCTCGGTCATGGAGTCGAACAAGTTGGCCAGGAGTTCCTGGCGCTTGTACGTAACGACGACGATGGCGAGCTTATCGATGGGGGCGGGAAGGGTTGTAGGCATGGGGCAATATATCCTTTCACGCGCGGCGGGCGAGTGCTGCGCGGAAGCTATCGATTACGTCCTTGGGACTGTCTTATTGTAAAGGCTCGGCGCACCTTGACGGCAAGCTTTGAATAAAACGCAGGAACCTGCCATGGGCCCGCCGCATGACGTGGGGCTGCTTTGCCCGCAAGAGGCTCCATAGATTATATAAACGCCCGCTGGCGCGCTGACCCTTTGATACCATGAAACGACAGGTATTTCCTAAGGAGCACATTTGTCTACTAACGCCTCTGGCAGCCCTGTTCTGTCGCTGCTTATTCCCATTTACAATGTTCAGCGCTACCTGCGCGAGTGCCTCGATTCCGCCCTGGCGCAGACGCTCAAGGATATTGAGATTATCTGCATTAACGACGGGTCGACCGACAACTCGCCGGCGATTATCCGCGAGTATATGGAGCGCGATGGGCGCGTCAAGATGATCGACAAGGCCAACAGCGGTTACGGCGACTCGATGAACCACGGTCTGGAGATGGCGCGTGGCAAGTACGTGGGCATCTTGGAGTCCGATGACTTTATGGCGTCCGACGCACTCGAAAAGCTTGTCTCGGCCGCCGATAGCAATAATGCCGACTTCGCGAAGGCGAACTTTGATTTCTACTGGTCTAAGCCCGAGGAGCGCCGCTCGCTGCACGAGATGTTTAGACCTCAGGATTGCGGCAAGCCGGTGCACCCGAGCGATACGACGCAGTTCTTTAAGCAAAAGCCGTCGATTTGGTCGGCCGTGTACCGTCGCGATTTTCTTGAGCGCAACGGCATTAAGTTCCTACCGACTCCGGGGGCATCCTTTCAGGACACGTCATTCGCCTTTAAGGTGATCGCGTGCGCCGATAAGGCTGTTTACCTGCATGATGCCGTGTTGTCGTATCGCCAGGACAACGAGAATTCCTCGGTCAATTCTTCGGCTAAGGTCTTTTGCGTCAATACCGAGTATGCCGAGATTGAGCGTTGGATTCGAGAGGATTATGCCCGCGACCACGCAAGTGATGACGTCGCGCGCATGCTCAAGTTCAATCAGCTCATTAAGTACGATTCGTACATGTGGAACTACGTGCGCCTGGCGCCTAAGTTCTATAAGGAGTTCCTGGTGCAGATGGCCAAGGAGTTCCAAGCGGCCTTGGACGCGGGGGAGTTTTCGCTTGACGACCTCAAGCCGTGGAAGCGCGCGAATCTCGCTGCCATCCTCAAAGATCCTGAGGGCTGGGTTGACGAGCATCCGAGTTTTGCGACGGATGGTGCCTTGGGGCGTGCTAAGTATTACGCCTCGGTTGGAGGCCCAGGCGTAGTCGCCGCTTTCCTCATCGAATCGCTGAGGGGGTAGGTCGACATGGGAGAGGCCTCGTGTCCTAAAGCTACCATTGTCGTCCCCGTTTACAACTCTGCGCGCTCCATTCAGCGATGCCTCGATTCGCTGCTGGCCCAGTCCGAGCGCTCGATTCAGGTTGTCTGCGTCAACGACGGTTCGACTGATGATTCGTTGAACGCGTTGCGCCAGATCGCGCAGGCCGACAATCGCGTACTGGTGATTGACCAGGAAAATGCGGGTGTCTCGTGTGCTCGAAATGCCGGTATCGATGTCGCCGAGGGCGAGACCGTCTTTTTTGTGGACGCTGACGATTACATCGATGCCCGGACGGTTGAGCACGTGCTGCATTCCATGGAGTCTGCAGATGCCGAGGCCGCCGTTTTTGGCGGCGTCTGTGAACCTGCCGATGCTGCCCCCAAGCGCGTCCAGCAACTCATGAGCCCCAAAGCTGGTACCTTCGGCGCCCGTGATCCCCAACTACTGTTCCATTCGAATGCGCAGCCCTATGCCTGCCGTGCGGCTTTTTCGTGCGAGCTGCTCAGTCGCGAAGGCATTCGCTTCGCCCCCGGTTTGGCTTTGGGCGAGGACGTCGTCTTTCAATTTGCGGCTTATGCGCTTGCCCGCAAGACCGTCGTCATGCCGGATAAGTTCTACCACTACGTGATGGAGAGCGAATCGGCGACGCACGAGTTCAACAATGCCGAGGCTCGCGCCAAAAAGCTTGACGCCCACATGAGGATGCTCGAGGAGGTCTTGGAGGGCTGGGCGGCCTACGGTCTTTTGGACCTGTGTCCCGGCGAGCTGATAACTTGGTTTTTGGACCTCATTGTGTTCGACCTGGCGCGCTTGGATGCCGATGACTTACATCGCGTGGCGGCTCGCGTCAACATGGACCTCACGACGTTTTTGGGAACGGAGTGGGCGGATATGCCTGCTAAGGGCGCCGTTCGCCGTGTTGCCCACAAGCTCGTTGCGGCGACCTCGGGCGTTTCGATGGCAGACGCCACGCTGTTTTATCTTTCGACTCGCGGTCTCAAAGCCTGCCTGGAGCGCTTTATCTAATTCCAAACGCTGCCGCCCGCCGCAACTCGGCTGCTAAAATAACCCTGTTACACGCTATTCAACAGGAGGTTCTCTTGCAGAACTCTGATACCCCTAAAGTTTCGCTGCTTGTCCCCATTTGCAATGTCGAGCGCTACCTGCGCGAGTGCCTCGATTCCGCCGTGGCGCAGACGCTCAAGGACATCGAGATCATCTGCATCAACGACGGCTCCACCGATAGCTCGCCAGATATCATCCGCGAGTACATGGAGCGCGACCCCCGTGTAAAGATGATCGACAAAGCCAACAGCGGCTACGGCGACTCGATGAACCGCGGCCTGGAGATGGCACGCGGTGAGTACGTGGGCATTCTTGAGTCCGACGACTTTATGTTTGAGGATTCGCTCCAAAAGCTGGTCGCCAAGGCCGATGCTGAGCATGCCGATGTGGTAAAGGGCGACTTTTACCTGTATTGGTCCACGCCCAGCGAGCACCGTGAGCTGTTTGGGATTATTGACGAGCACATGACAGGCGCCGCGTATCGCTCTGTCGATCGCCCGGGCATCTTCTACCGCAAACCTTCCATTTGGTCGGCTATCTATCGGCGCACGTTCCTTAACGACAATCAGATTCGGTTCCTTCCCACGCCGGGTGCCTCGTATCAGGACGCAGGCTTTAACTTTAAGGTTTGGGCTTGTGCCGAACGTGCCGCGTTTATTGCGGACCCCATTTTGTGCTATCGCCAAGATAACGAGAAGAGCTCCGTTAATTCGCCCAACAAGGTGTTTTGCGTTTGCGACGAATATGCCGAGATGCAACGTTTTTTGGACGAGCGCCCCGAGCTTAAGGCTCAGCTTCAGGGCATTTTAATGCGCATGAAGGTCGATACGTACCGTTGGAATGATGAGCGTCTGGTCGATGAGCTACGCGAGCAGTTTTGGGAGAAGGCTTCACCCGAGCTCAAGGCCGATTGGGATGCCGGCCGCTTTGACCTGTCGCTGTTCGACCCGCGCGGCGAGACCGACTTGCGCCTGATGGTCAAGTCGCCCCGCGCCTATATCGATTCGCGTTTTGACTTTAAGAAGCCGGGCAAGCTCAATACGTTTAAGCATTACTTTAAGATTGGCGGCCTACCGCTGGTCTGGCGCGTGCTGACGTATCAGCGCACCTACGGCGACAACCCGCACCCTGACGACGTTCCGGCAGCACAGTAGGAGCGAGTGACTATGGCTACCCCCAAGATTTCCGTTGTCGTTCCCATCTATAACGTGGAGGAGTGCCTGGCCTGGTGCCTGGACTCCCTGCTTGCACAGGACATGCCCGATTGGGAAGGCGTGCTGGTCAACGATGGCTCGCCGGACGGTTCGCGCGATATTGCGGCTACCTATTGCGAAAAGGACGCGCGCTTTACGCTGGTCGATAAGGAGAACGGCGGCCTGTCGAGCGCGCGCAATGCGGGTATCGCTGCGTCCACGGCGCCTATCGTCGCGTTCTTGGATTCCGACGACCGATTTACGCCCGATGCGTGCCGTGTGATCGTAGATGCCTTTGAGCGCGAGGACTGCGACGTTTTGACCTTTGGCGCGAATCCGTATCCGCTGGAGGCGGGGTATCCGTGGCTTAACTATGTGCTGAGCCCGCGCGATGTGTCGTTTGAAGGCTATAGCTCTGACCTGCTGTTTAAGGAAGCATCTCGCCCCTTTGCATGGCGCACCGCCTGCAAACGTGAGTTTTTGCTGGGCAACGGGATCGTGTTTGACGAAACCGTTAAGTATGGCGAGGACCAGGTCTTCGATTTTGCTGTGTACGGCCGTTCGCACAAGACCGCGCTTATCTCGAACAAGCTGTATGACTACCGCGTGGCGCGCAAGGGTTCGCTTATGGACACCATGCGCTACGACGACGAGACACGTCTGCTGGAGCACGTGAAGATTTACTCTGCGGTGCTGGCTGACTGGCAGCGCGACGGTCTCGATGTCCAGCATGCCGATGACCTGGCGTACTTCCTATGCGATCTGGTGCTGTACGATGCGCTCAGGTTGCTGGGTTCGGACTGCGGCAAGGTGTTTGCTGCCGTCGCCGCGGCTCTTGCCGGTTCTGCCGTGGGCAGCGATGCTGCGGTCGCACAATGTGCTCCTTCGGTTGCCGCCATGGTGCGTGCGGCGCTTACCAGCAAGGCTCCCAATGTCCGTGCGTGCAAAAAGCTCATGTTCGATTACGACGTCTTGAGGTTTGGGCGCCTGGGTGCCTGCAAACGCATGGCAGCGAACGCCCTGGGAAAGCGAGAAGTGTAGATGAGTATCAAGCGTTTGGCACTTTGCCGCAGCCAGGGCCGTCTGTTTGTGCTGCTTCGTTTTGCCGGTCAGGATGTCGCCGCGCTTATTGAGCGGGAGGGTTCTCAAGCGTTTGCCCATGCGACGACGAGCGGTTCTTGTGTGTCGTCGCTGGTGCTCCCGGTCGATCATGGCCGTGTGCTGGCGCTTTGCCCTTCCGTTTCCGATTACGAGCACGAGCTCGCCGTCTTGGTGCTTCCGTTTTTGGACGGCTCGTCGATGGATGTCGTTTTTGCATCCGGTGGCCAAAGGTTGGGCTCCATTCGCCTCGATAGCCGCGTGGCCAAGCTGGAATCCAAGATTAACTACAAAGCAAAGCCTGCGCTGTGTGCGCTTATCCGCGATGCGCAGCGTGGCGAACACTGCGGCCTCTACGAGATCGATGCCATTCGCTATTTGCCGGCAGACGCCGGCGCGGCGTGGCGCTATGAGGTTACCTGGGCTGGAGACCCTCAGTGCGCACCTGAGCTCCAGATTTTCGATACGCATATGAATGCCATCGATGTCACCGTGCATGTGTTTGAATCGCAGATCGATGTGCCGCAGCAGAACGGATGCCGCGTCAATAAAACGTATTTGAGCGTTGAGATGCCCCAGGATATACGTGATTTTGTCGCGATTGCAATCGACCCCGCGGGGCAGATCCAGAGCGGTTTTTGCGCCATGGATGGTCGCCTGTACAACGGCATGGTCGACGACAGTTGGAATCGCATGAAGGATGCACGCGCTGACGACGCAGCTTATCGACGTTGGTTTGAGCAGCATCGCGCAAAGCCGGGCGATCTGACGTGCCAGCGTGTCGCTTCGGCGGCCTTTGCCCATAGGCCGCTCGTGAGCATTGTGGTGCCGTGCTACAAGACCGATCGAGTCTACCTGCGCGAGCTGCTGGACTCGGTGCTAGCCCAGAGCTATGACAACTGGGAATTGCTCCTTATGGACGCCTCGCCCGAATGGGATGCGGTGGCCAATCTTGCGGCTGCCGCCAATGACGAGCGGGTTTGTCGTATTGAGCTGCCTGGCAACGGCGGCATTGTGGTCAACACCAACGCAGGTATTGAGCAAGCGATGGGCGACTACATCGCGTTCTTGGACCACGATGACATTCTGGAGCCGGACGCGTTATTCCAGTATGTTTCCGCGCTGAACAAGGCGGCCGAGGGCGAGCGCCCCCAGGTCCTATTCTGCGACGAGGACATGTTCCAGAAAACGGGGGAGTGGGGCCAGCCGGTCTTTAAGACCAGGCTCAACGTCGACCTGCTCTATAGTCATAACTGCGTAACTCATTTCCTGATGGCGGAGAAGGCACTTATCGATCGCATTGGCATGTCCCCAGAAGACGTTGCGGGCGCACAGGACTACGACCTGACGCTCCGCTGCCTTGCGGCGGGGGCACGGTTTGAGCATGTTGCTCACGTGTTGTATCACTGGCGCGTGCACCCCGGTTCCACCGCCGACGGTTCTGCCGATAGCAAGCCGTATGCTATTGAAGCTGGGCGCCTTGCGCTGCAGCGCCACTTTAACGCGCTGGACATTTGCGGAACAGTCGAGGAGACCGAGACGCCGTTTGTCTATCGCATGCGCTATGCGCTGCCGGAGTCTGCGCCGCTGGTGAGCATTGTGATTCCCACCAAGGACCACGTTGAGACGCTCGATGCCTGTGTGATGTCGATCGCCCAGAAGGCCACGTATACCAATTACGAGATCGTCTTGGTGGAGAACAACAGTGAAGCCCCGGAGACGTTTGCGTATTACGAAACCCTGCCAGAGCGCGTGGCTGCAGCATCCGAAGGCAAGGGCATCGCGCGCGTTGTGTACTGGCCGGGCGAGTTCAATTACTCTCAGATCATCAATTTTGGTGTGAAGCACGCCAAGGGTGACTATCTGCTGCTGCTCAACAACGATACCGAGGTCATAAGCCCCGACTTTATCGAAGAGATGATGGGCTATCTGCAGCGTCCCGATGCGGGCGTGGTGGGCGCCAAACTCTACTTTGCCGATCATCTGGTGCAGCATGCCGGCATTTTGGTTGGCGTGCGTGGCGCACTTGCCCATGCCAACCAGGACTTCTCGGCAAAGCGCGAGGGCTATCTTGCCCGCGCTGTGCGCCCGGGCAACTTTAGCGCCGTAACGGGTGCCTGTCAGATGGTCCGACGCGACGTATTTGAGCGGGTCGGAGGCTACGACGAGGAATTCGCCGTCGGCTTTAACGACGCGGACTTTTGTCTGCGCGTGTGGGAGGCGGGCTATCGAACCATCTATACGCCCTATGCCGAGCTGTATCACTACGAGTTCACCTCGCGCGGCAGGGAAGAGGCCAACGAGGAAAAGCTGCGCCGCTGGAAGCGTGAGCAGGCGCTGTTCATGCAGCACTGGCCGGAGTTCTTCTTGGATGGCGACCCCTGGCTCGGGCCGAACCTATCAGCCGAGAGCGAGTATTTCTCGGTCTAAGGCAATAGTTTTTAGGAAGTCCTTAACCTTCTTTCGCTATGAGCTTGGAAGAAAGCAACGTTGGGCTACTAGCTAAGACAAATTACGAAAGCTCGATACTTTCGCGATAAGTTTATATAAGCTTATATAACTCGATATTATTCGATATAGTCTACGATAAAAAATAAGCAATGATTGACTGTTAATCGATTCCCTAGAAAGGCAAACAAGTGAGCGCCACAGCATTCCATAACCCCTTTCGTCCCACTGCCGGCGCTGAGCCTCCGCGCATAATTGGTCGTGACGATATCGCCCTTGAGTTTACCGAGAGTTTGAATGCGGGAATTGGTGCACCTGCGAGGCTCATGCGCATTGCTGGACCGAGGGGCTCCGGAAAAACTGTTTTGCTCTGCGACCTTAGGGATCGTGCGCGAGAGCTTGGTTGGAAGACCGCTATTGTTTCTGCTGGCCCAAACCTATTGCTGGACTTGAGGGATCAGGTTGCTGATTCTTCCCTTGCGGCCAATGCTTCGGTCGGCGTAAATGCCGGCGTTGTTTCCGCGAAAGTTGACGTTGCGCCCAAAGAGCCAAGCCTTAGAAAGTTGCTGAGTTCGGCAGCGAAGTCTTCCAAGGGTCTTTTTATTGCCATCGATGAAGTTCAGGACGCCCCGATTGACGATATGCGTGCCATTGCGTCTACGGTTCAGCTTTTGATAGGGGAAAGAGTAGATATCGCACTTGCCTTTGCCGGTTTACCCGCCGGTGTTATGGATCTTATTAACGGTAAGGCACTTACGTTCTTGCGTCGTGCCCTCCCCGAAGATCTGGCGCCTATCAACCAGGTGGAGGTGGCGCTTTCTATGGGCGACAGTTTTATTGCGACCGGCTTGACCATAGAGGACGATCTGTTGTCGAGATCCGCTAAGGCTACTAAGGGCTATGCCTATCTGGTACAACTGGTTGGTTATTCCATTTGGCAGCGCGCCAACTTGCATCGTGCCAAAAGTGCCATCGTGAGTGAGCGCGATGTTGCCGAAGGCATTGCGCTGGCAGAGGCTCGTTTTCACGATGTTGTTCACGAGCCCGCGATTTCTGGACTGGGGCTTAACGATATCAAATACCTTTTGGCGATGTGCGAGGACAAACAACAGTCCAAATCATCCGAGATTGCTAGGCGCATGGGTAAAAAGACCAATGAGATTAGCTCTATTAGGGCAAAATTGCTACAAAGAGAGGTTATTCAGGCGCCACAGAGAGGCTACGTGCAGTTTGCCGTGCCGGACCTAGATATCTATCTGCGAGAGAACGCCGAGGAAATTCTCGAACGGTTCTAGGTCGAGGTATTTTCCATATCACCATAGTGAATCGTTAGCACGTTGGTCCCTTCGGATTGTTGGCTTGGCGTCTGGTGTGATTGACCGTAGCGTAAGTACGTAAAGCGATTGTTGTTGACGCGTAATGCATGCGGCTTCCGTTATTTTCGAGTGACATAATCGATTGCTTCCGCGCAAGATTGGCATAGATTCACAATTGAGTATTTCCGAATGAAGGTGACTAGGCCTACCTCGCGCATCAATTTGTTGATAAACTCATCTGCAAACGATAGGCTGATGAACGGCACGTCCGCAAAGTCCAAATAGACCTTATTATCTGCATCGTTAGCCATGTTTAATGCTAAACAGCGCATTTTCGCAGCGTCGTATCTGCTTCCAAATCCGGATGATTCGTCAGCCAGACGAAGTCGGAGGCTTCTGCCCGACGGGTCGGTTTCATGGGATTCTTTCCAAAGATTGACTGGTGAGTTTCCCTCAAAAATATCTGACATGGATATTGATGAGTTTGTCGAGATTTGAAAATCTACCAACGTGCTTCCGCCTGCCGGGGTGTTGACGTTTCTGAATGCGACCGTAGCGTCTGACCCCTTATGTTTGTGAACCTTTCTATATCCAATGCCGTCAGACTGAATATCGAGAGAACCAGATGCTGCGTCGACAATACTGTCAAGAAGCCATAATCCGTTGCCTGCGCCATTTCCATCTGTTACGCCCTTGCTGAGGGCGAGTTGTATAGCCTCCTTTGTGTCAGCAAAGGCTACGCCGCCACTCCTAAGTGAATTGGGGATGCCAATTCCGTCATCATGGACTGCGATTGCGACTTTGTTAGATTGACGATGAACTTGGGCCATTACGTAGCCTTCAACATGCTCGCTTTGCATTTTTGTCGAATGAACAAGCACGTTATCTGATATCTCGTTTAATCCGTATTCGATTCCATGGAGAAGCCCGGGCGCAAGCACCGTAGTCTTGCGAAGTGAGTCGATAATCCCACTAACCACATCAAAGTGCGTATTTCTGTCGAAGCGCCAAACTTTATCAAGAAATGATGCCGAATCGACACCATTAGGGTCTTTGTAGGGCTTTAATAACCCCAAAGCTTCAGCATAGGTTCCCTTACCAGTCGATTTGGAGGGGAGGAAAGTGCAACCGTGGTCGGTCGAATAGGATGACAAGGTCGCAACTATCGGAAGTACTCGATTGGGATATAACCCGTTTTCTTCAGCCTCCAGTCTAACTTTGAAAATGTTGAAGCCGGATTCGATGGCAGTGTCTATTCTTTTCCTGAGATAGCCGGCTGCGCCGCGAGACGGCTTTATGGTTAACACTACATAGGGCTTTTTGGGTTCAGATGTATAATTCATGGTGAAACAGCCTGGCCATGGTCCCGAATTGGTAAGTAGGGCTATTCTATCAGTGAAGCCCCAGACGCCTCTGATACAAGCGAAACATTGGGGCATTTTTTTGGACAATTTCACGGTTAACGCGTGTGGCGCCGTCCTGGTAAGTCAGTAAAACTGTTCGCAACTTCTTACTTCAATTAAATTGATGGTCGTACCTCTAGATGAGGCACTTGCACCCTTGCTGGATTGCATGGTCGGCATTATTGATGGACTGAAGTTGGTGCGTTTTGCTGCCGGTTACCATCGTTCATGCGTTCCTTCCACTTGCTGCATGCTAAAATGCATACTTAAACGATCTTTACTGGCTCTACGCTCCTATATACCAATGCTATTTGCTGCAAGCGAGACCCCTCATTTTTAACCCTAGCAATTTATATTTCGTTCATCGGGTGGCCATTGCAGAGCATTATGCAGGAGGGGTATTGAAACATTGGCGTAGTGTCTGCTTTCGACTGGTGCTAGGAGATTGAGCTAAAACTAAGTTGGTGCCTCCATTTGCTGCCTCTGGTCTATTCGCCGCATGCGTACGCTCGAGATCATGGATGAGCAGCGACCTGAATCACGACCCGTAAAGGCCGCGGCTGGCCGAATGCACGGCCAGTACCTCAGGTGCGGCGGGATCGGGACCCACGGGGAGGTCCACCCGCCCGCGCATCGTGTGGTACGTCGACCTCGCGACGCCGAGGAGCCCGCGCTGCGCTGATATGGGGTAGCGCGGGCTCCTCGGCCGCTATGGCCCCCACCTTCGAGCGTATATCAACGCCGCTTGTTTCAAGACATCGACCTCCATGCGGAGCCTGCGGTTCTCGCGCCCCGGCTCTATGATCCTGTTCTGCTCGGGCATGCGGTTGTCCGCCGCATGGGGCGAACCCGTCGCGTTGATCGATTTGACCCAGCGCTCGACGGTGCTCTTGCCGAGATTGTACTCCTCCATGATCTCCCGCTTGGGCTTGCCGACGTTGTAGAGCTCGACTATCTGCCTCTTGAACTCGTCGGTGAAATGCCTGGGGTGCCTGGGGTCCCTCATGCAGCTCTCCCGTCTCTCACGCCCCTCACGGAACTGTCCATATCGGTGTGGTCAATCCAGAAAACCGAATGGGGCGGACGGGGTCGTCCGGCTGAGTTTGGGAAGCGGTGCCGGACGGCGGGCGGAGCATGACCCCGAGACCCATCGAAACACTTCTGCATCGTTTCTTCAACTGGGGAAGCTCCGGTCCCGGCACCCATTTCGGGAACCGGGGCCGTTCGGTTAAGTGCGGGAAGGGGCTATCCGTTCGGGACGTTCGGCTGAAGTTGAGAATCGACCTTCTTTTCTGTCTTTGCATAAATAAATAAGGATAAAATTAATCAATAAATAGTAACGAAATCAGAGAGGTATTCTAATGTCGAAAAGACTTACGCTTACTCAGGAAACAATAAAAGACTATATCAAATCTGAAAAAAATCGCTTTGATGAAAGCCTCGACGAATGTGTCGCCTTTGAAATCATAGCAGCTCAAAAGCTGCTTGCTCGTTATGACCTCGATGATGACGAGACTGAGAGGGGACATGTGGGAAAAGGAAATGACGGTGGATATGATGGTATTTATATTTTCGCTAATGAATGCTTGATAACTGGTCAGGATTTCAGCTCACTAGATATTCCTAAAAATTCAATAATTGATATACATTTTATTCAAACAAAATATCAAACAGGTTTTCCTGAGGTGTCTATCCAGAATTGGAAAGATTCGTTCCCGAATTTATTGACTGATAATCCCGATCCTCAAAGATATAACGAAGAGGTTAGACAAGCTTTCGAACTAATTCTGAGCATTTTGAAAACAGCTATGAGAAATAAATATAGGGTGAATATTACCTTTTGGGGTATTTCTCTTACTACGGAATTGCATCCTAACTTAATTAAACAGTCTGAAGAATTGAAAACGATTGTTCAGAAAAATGCTCCCATTGTTCATGATATTGCCGTCAACATTTTAACCGACAAAGAGCTCTTTTCCGCGTTTCAGCGGTCCCCAGATAGTGTTGTATCTTTGCATTCAGATAAAGACCCTCTTTGTCCTGATGGTCATAGCGCAATACTCGCAGTAACTATTCCTGAGTTCAATAAATTTGCTACCTCTAATGATGGAAATCTTGAAAAGTCCTTATTTGAAGCTAATATTCGTGACTATCAAGGTAACAACTCCGTGAATAAGGCCATCCAAAACACGCTCCGAAATGATATAGAAGTCGATTTCTGGTGGCTAAATAATGGAATTACAATACTTGCCGATAGCGTTAAGAGGGATATGGACTGTTCTGTAACGCTAATAAACCCCAGAATTGTTAATGGGCTTCAAACATCAAATGAGATTTGGCATTACTGCAGAGAGGGCGATGCTTCTAAAGATACAAGAAAAGTTCTGGTCAAGTGTATTTCCATCACAGATCAGGATGTAAGAGCCAAGATTATTCAAGCGACTAATAACCAAAGCGTTATTCCGCCAGCATATTTACGTTCTCTTGAAACCATACATCTTCAAATAGAACAGTATTTCAAACGCCATGGTTTGCATTATGAAAGAAGGAAGAGCTCATGCAAGAATGAGGGGATTGCAGCGAAGGATATCATTACGGTTCCGTTTTTGGGACAATGCTTAATCGCAGTTTTATTGAAACAGCCGGACTATGCGAGAGCGAGGCCGGCACAAATTCTAGCGGATGATATTAAGTATAAAAAAATATTCAATGAGGATATACCTCCTGAAGCATATTTCGCTTTAGGTAAAACATCATTATTTATTCGTCAATATCTTCGAAAGTCGGATTTGGATAGAGCAGAGCAGAATAATTTGATTTTCTATGTTATTCTCGCGACCTGCGCTGTTCAGTTCCGTTCATTTGACATTACTCCAAATTACTTAAAAAACTTAAATACTCCCTCAGTTGATGTACTTGAGGGCATCGTTGCCGCTTCAAAACAGATTTTTGATGATGCAGGAGGGGACGCAAAAGTTGCAAAAAGCGCTGAGTTTGCAAAACTATTCATCGAACGCTTTCCTATCAATGAGAACGATTTTAATGGTATAACGGCGTCCTAGATGAGGGTTTATAGCTGTGAAGTAGATAGTTTTTGTCTTTCTTGACGGTTTATCAAGAACTCTAAGGAAATGGAAAAGCTAATTGTGAGGAATGGAGCTGAGGTCGGTGTCCAGGACGCCCTCTCCGATCTACTCCCCATGTCCCTCGTACGCCGGCTTGGTCTTATACTGGGCGGTGATGCTATCGGCGACATGTTCTCCGTACACGCGTGCTTCGCCGTCGTGCTGCGGCTCAAGCGCCGCGCCCGGGTAATCTCAGACCCCGATTGTCTCTTCCGTCGAGCGCATTTCTTCTCTGTGCTAGGGGCGCGGTCTTCTTTTCCATCCTTCCTGGGCCGCCTTGTCAAGGTGGCCGCCCGGGGAAGCCCGTTCCCAGTCTTCGGGTGCGGAGCTCGTGTTATAACTGCTTGGTTTTCTACGCTTACTGTGCTCAATTCCTGCCGATTATGCGGAATACTTCTTAGTAATCGCAAACGTGGCATAGCGTAGATGAAGGATTTGAGAACAGGGGACGTTAACGTGCCCGTTCCCGAACGGGCGTTGCGCCAACTGGACGAGCCTCCCGTGGTGGACGATGCGGTCTATGACGGCGGCCATCTGGTCGCCACCGAACACCGATTCCCACCTGCTGAACTCCAGGTTCGTGGTGATCACCACCGACTGCCTCTTGTAGGCGTCGGCGAAGACCTGGAAGAGGAGCCTCGCGCCGTCCGCGTCGAGCGGCAGAGCGCGCCATGCGCCCGCTCGATGTCGTGGATGAGCAGCGACCCGGGCGCTATCCTTCCGCCCATGGCCTTCCTCACGCGCGCCGAGCTGGGCTTCCCGCGGCCGCAGACTACCGCGACCGGGTTCTTGTGGACGTCGATGGCGACGCAGATGCACAGCTTCTGGCGGGACAGGCCGCGCTTCCTGGCCTGCCCGTAGCCCTTGGAGAGGTCGGTGTCGTCCCACCAGTCATTTTCCGATGTGGCCTGTTGGCTCGCCGTGCAGATCGGAGCGGTCACGTCTGTTGTTTTGTAGGCCTTTCGTATTTGATAGAGCTTCAAACCTCCGCTGACGATGCATCTGGTGCTTATGCCTTAACTGCGAAAGTGGATTTACAACATAATCGAGTTATCGGCTTGGATTATTGACAGGATTTCGATTTAACAATGCTTGAAACCGTCTGTGACAAAAACATCCATTGGTCCGAAATAATACATATCGAATCTCGTATTTCCGATACTATCTAATTGGACTGTTGCTCATGGAGGGTCGTATGAAGCGTATTTCATGTTTGCTATCTCTTGTCGCTGCTATTTTCTTTCTTGTATGTACTCCGGCGATTGCTGAAAACTCGATAACAGGAATAGTGAGGAATGCCGCATCTGTTTCTTATGCTGCCCCCTCCGACCCGTGCGCTCCTGCGCCCCGGGCGGAGGCGACCGGGGACGGCGAGGTGACCCTGAGCTGGGAGCCCGTCCCGGGCGCCGAGCGCTACGCCGTCGCCGAAGCGTTCTCGAACGGAACCTACAGCACCTTCACGAAGGACCTGACCGGGAACTCATACACCGTCACCGACCTCCCCAACGGCTACGACCACGACTTCCTCGTGCAGGCCTACGTGAACGGCCGCTGGTCCTCCTTCGGCCCCGCGAGCCTCGTCCGCTGCAGGCCCGAGGGGACCGTGAGGCCCTCGCCCGCGGCTACCGCCGGCGACGGGCGCGTCGAGCTTTCGTGGGGCCGCGTCCCGGGCGCCACTCAATATGTTGTTTGGTGTTCAAATGGCAAGTCGTATAGGTTGAAATCAAATCAAACTAGCATTGAAATAAAGGGATTGAAAAATGGTGAAGAATACTCGTTCTATGTTAGAGCGAGGATTTACGAGTGTCTAACGGCCCTTGAGGACACTGACTACATCACCTGCATGCCGTATTCTCTCGTTTCTCCTAAAGTTGGCGTTTCCAGTGTTGGCGATGGATCGGTTAGTCTTAAATGGAGCCCCATCGCCGGTGCATCTCGATATGCAATTGCATATAAGGCTGGAAGCGGTTACAAGACTGTTACCTACGATTGCTCTAGCGATGAGTTCACGGTGAGCGGTCTTATCAATGGCCAGAAGTATTCATTTATTGTTCAGGCTTGTATCGATGGAAGATGGTCTCCGTTTGGGAGCAAAGACCTTGTAGCCGCCATTCCCGAAGACCCAAATGCCCCGAAGCCTCATTTGGAGAAAACTACATCGACCTCTTGTGTGCTTTCGTGGAATCAAATTCCTGGAGCAGAGAGGTACGCGGTTGCTCTTAAGACTGGAAATAGCTACAAGACGTATTCCCTTGATGTCAAAGAGTCCTCGTATCTGGTTTCCGGCTTGAATCCTGGCAAGACTTACCGTTTTCTTGTGCAAGCATTTGTAAATGGGAGGTGGAGTTCTTCTTCGGATACATATTTATGTGAAGCGGTTCTTGAGGACGTCCGTTCCCCTCAAAATGTTAAGGCCACTTGTCCTGGGGATGGAAAAATACAGCTTACTTGGGATTTTGTTCCCAATGCAACGAGGTACGCGATTGCAGAATATAAGAATGGTTCATATGTAACGTTCACGACTAATTGCTTGGCGACTAGTTATACGGTTTCTAATCTTACGAATGGGCGTGTTCACAAGTTTCTTGTGCAAGCTTACGTAGATGGGGCCTGGTCTGCCTACGGTGACGCACTGCTTGTGGATGCAGTTCCACACGGTGTGATTGTTCCTCGTGTAACTGGTAAGGCTGGAGATCTTTGTGCAAATCTGTCTTGGGACAGGGTGTCAGGTGCCACTCGTTATGCCGTCGCCGTTAAGACGAGTAACGGGTATAAAACATACACTTATAACTGTACCGGCAATTCGTACAGGGTTGAAGGACTAAATGGCGGACAGACCTATCGGTTTGTCGTTCAGGCATATCTCGACGGTATCTGGTCACCTTTTGATGAGGGTGATCTGGTTAGCGTAAAACCAACGGGCACGAATGACACGGTATTTGGCATTCCACGTCTATCCGTTGTTAATTGGCTGACGAGCCGTCAATACAATGGCTATTATCTTGGCACTCGATATTCGAGTGGCTTTTCGTACCAGACTTGCTTGTATCCTAACGGCGCTCCTGGCCCTGGGGGATATACTGGCATGAACTGCACGGGCTTCGTTGCACATGTATTTAGATCTCTTGGCGTAAACGTTGATGCCGTTGCGGCGAATAATAATCACACCCCGTGGGGCGCGGGACCCGGAGGTGGCGGTTACATTAATGCTTGGCGCTGGTACGGTTATGCTATTGATTCTGGCTGTAAGGTATATCATTTCAACACTGTTGCCGATATGTTGAACAGTGGGTTGGCTCAGAAAGGCGATGTTATTTTCTTTAAAACGGATGGTTCAATTGATTGCCATATTGGTTTTTTCTGGGGGGATAATTCGCATGATAATAAGATGTGGCACCAGATTCTGCCCGGTAATTTGATTGGACCTTGTTTTAATAACGCAAATAAAAGCGAAACTCGGCAGCAGTGTGTTCTCATTAAATAGCTTTAGCAGTAGTGTGATGATTGCGGTTACTTCGATTTGACGGTTCGCTTGATCGAATGCATCATAAGTAGGTTATTAAACTCAACCTAAGGTTTGTCATGGATTTCTCTGTCGTAATTCCTGTTTATGGATGTAAAGAGGCGCTGCCCGAACTGCATCAGCGAATTGTTGACGTGTTTGAGGGTATGGGTGCCTCATTCGAGCTTGTGCTTGTGGACGACCATGATCCATACGATTCATGGTCAGTCGTGCAATCTATTTGTGACAATGATGACCGCGTGTATGGAATCAAGCTCGCACGCAATTTTGGCCAAATTCGCGCGATTACTGCTGGTCTTGATTGCTGCCATGGTGACTGGGTCGTTGTTATGGACTGCGACCTTCAGGACAGGCCCGAGGCCATTCCCCAACTTTATAACAAAGCCCTTGAAGGCTATGACGTTGTTTTCGCCAAAAGAGTCGAGCGAAAAGATAGTGCTTTGACCAAGATGCTATCTCGAGCCTTTTATAAGGTGTATGAGTATTTTACTGATGGCAGTTACGATCCCTCGCTTTGCAATTTCAGCATTGCTCGTCGCGCGGTAATCACTCAGTATTGTTCAATGCGTGAGCATAACCGCGGGTACACGATGTTCATTAAGTGGCTTGGGTTTAGACAGACCGCGATTGAAATAGTTGGTGACGAGCGCTTTGCGGGCGAATCTTCTTATAGTTTTAAGAAGAAGCTTAATATGGCGTTTGAGCTCATCACTGCGCAGTCTAATAAGCCGTTAAAGTTTGCCGTTAATGTTGGTTTTGCTATGGCATTCGTCGCGCTGCTCATTCTCGTTGCTGCGATCATTCAAAAGTTATGTGTTCCGGGCATTCAGGTTGGGTGGACGAGTCTCCTTTGTTCAATCTTCTTTATGGGTGGACTCATTTTGTCTGCTATTGGAATTGTTGGGCTGTACGTCGGTAATATTTTTACCGAGGTTAAAAATAGACCTTTGTACGTAATTGAAAAAGAATGTAACGGAAAGGATGAATAGGCTATGGTAATTGTAATTGGTGCAACGAGCTTTATTGGTATGTATACCGTCGACGAGCTTGTCAAATCGGGCAAACAGGTTATTGCTACCGGTAGAAATGAACGGCTTCGTCCTTTTCTTGAGAGCATGGGCGCCGAGTTCGTGAGCCTCGATATTACAAAGCCCGAAGATTTTTCAAAACTCCCCGTGGATAACGTCGATGGGGTGATTCTTTTGGCCGGACTTCTTCCTGCCAATGCGACTGCAGATTTGGTTAACGAAGAGAATGCGGCTGATTACGTTAAGGTAAACACTCTGGGTACAGTAAATGTGCTTGAGTATTGTAGGACTAATGGTATCAAGAAGATTATTTCCGCCACTACTTACGGTGATGTATCCGGCGCGTGGAAAAAGAATCATGCTATTACCGAGGACGAGCCCAGGAATTTCTCCTTTACTGGTGATCATGCCGTTTATACCATCACGAAGAATGCTGCCAATGATTTGATTGAGTATTATTCGCAGCAACATGGTCTTCAAGGGGCGGTGTTCCGTTTCCCTCCGGTTTACGGCGTTGGACCTCATGGCACGATCTTAGTCGATGGTAAGCCCTATAAGTCTGCTATTCAGGTCTGGATCGAAAAGGCCGCGGCCGGACAGGATCTCGAGATATGGGGAGACCCGCATATCTCACGAGATATTATTTATGTCAAGGACGTTGCCCGAGCATATCGAATGGCTTTGGAAAGCGATTTGACACATGGGCTTTATAATATGACGAGCGGAGTTCCTTTGGAACTTGAAGATCAGGCGCGTGCGGTCATCGAGGTGTTTGGCGACAGTTCTAAATCCAAGATTGTCTACAGGCCGGATCTTAAGAACAATACCCCTTCTTTTTTGTTTGATATGGGAAAGGCTGAGCGAGATTTCGGCTTCGTTCCGGCTTATCGAGACTATCATTCGATGATGCTCGATTATAAGGCAGAGATGGAAAGCGGCCGCTGGAGTGATTTCGAGAAGAATTCTTCGGCTAATTGGGAGAAGTAAAGATGCAAAAAAAACTTGCCATTATCGGCGCGTCTGATTTCCAAAACCCATTGATTCTTAAGGCTAAAGAACTTGGCTTTGAAACACATGTCTTCGCATGGAAGTGCGGCGATATTGGCGAGAGCAGTGCTGACTATTTTTATCCCATCAGTATTACTGAGATTGATCAAATTGCAGAAAAATGCAAATCTATCGGCGTTGACGGAATATGCTCTATTGGCACGGATCTCGGAAACATTACTGTATCCAAAGTTGCTGATAAACTCGGTCTTTGTGCCAACTCTCTGGAGTGCATTGAGCTGTCCACGAATAAGCACTTAATGCGCGAGGCATTTTTCCAGAACGGAGATCCGTCTCCCAGGAGCTATCAAGTAACCGATGTGTCGGATGCTGAGAATCTGAATCTGGCTTATCCGATTATTGTGAAGCCTGTTGACCGGTCTGGTAGCCGTTGCATTACTAAACTTCAATCTCCGCAAGGGCTTGAGGATGCCGTTTGTTCTGCGATCGACGTTTCCTTTTCGAAGGCTTGCGTTGTTGAGGAGTTTTTCGCTGGGATTGAATACAGCGTCGAATTCATTACCTGGAAGGGCGAGCATCACTTTCTTGCGCTAACCAGAAAGTATACAACTGGGTCTCCGCATTTTATTGAAACCGGACATCTGCAACCTGCCCCTGTTTCCGATTCGTTGCGCTCTAAAATAATGGGGGTTGTTTCTCATGCCCTGGATTCTCTGGGAGTTGAATTCGGCGCTTCTCATTCGGAGATTTTGGTTAATGAGAATGAGGATATTCGCATTGTTGAAATTGGCAGCCGAATGGGTGGAGATTGTATCGGCAGTGATCTTGTAGAGCTGTCAACAGGCATTGATTTCTTAGGTGCAGTAATTTCTGTTGCTATTGGGCAGGAGCCTGATCTGAGTGTATCGGAGCATTCTGAATGCGCCATGATTCGATTTATTTTTGATGGTGAAGACTTAGCGATGCTTCGAGAGGCGGAATGCGATAGGTCTGTGAGAGTCGAGCGCAGCTCCGTTGACAATGACATGGAGCATGAAATTGTCGATAGTGGCAGGAGATACGGCTCTTTCATCCCCCAAACCGTTTTCCACATCCGCTGTCGTCACCGGTCTTCGAT
>OGQI01000637.1_pt1 | contig 26851 bp, 38 predicted proteins | sample 1553171 | NCBI WGS metagenome assembly OGQI01 (sample SAMEA2579988, study PRJEB22360) | human gut metagenome | biome: human gut; feature: human-associated habitat; material: faeces | place: Denmark | collected 2008/2010
GTGATAAAGTTAATTATAATGATTTGATTGAATTTTTGAATCAGAATAAAATATTCTTATCAACGACTAATAAGTATTATGGAAATTTAAGACATAATTACTTACGAATAAGTGCTGGAAAGAAAAAAGAGTTTAGGGCTTTAATTAAAACATTGAAAAAATATTTGAATAAAATATAAAAATATAGTATAATATGTTAAAATTATTTATGTTGAGGAGGAAAAAAGTATGAATAAAAGAGACATTTTTATAGGTGGAGCGTGGCCATATGCTAATTATTTTTTACACGTTGGTCATTTAGCTGCATTATTACCAGGAGATTTATTAGCAAAATATTATAGGGGCAAAGGAGATAATGTTATATACGTATCAGGTTCCGACTGCCATGGCACACCAATAACAGAACGAGCTAAAAAAGAAGGCGTAGAGCCAAATCAAATAGCAGAATATTATCACACAGAGTTTGCAAAAACATTCGATAGATTAGGTTTTGAATATGATGAATATTCCTCAACTATGAGTGAACACCATAAAGAATATGTTAAAGAAAAGTTTAAGAAAATGATAGAAAACGGTTACATTTATGAAAAAGAAGTAGAGCAAGATTATTGTGATGAATGTAAGACATTCTTATCAGATAGAGAAATAGAAGGTATATGCCCACACTGTGGTGGAAAAAGTACAGGAGATCAGTGTGATAAATGTGGTGCTTCATTAGATAGCACTGAAGTATTAGACAAGCATTGTAAAAAATGTCACAGTAAAACAATATTAAAAAATAATAAACATTTATATTTTAAACTAACAGAATTTGAAAACGGATTACAAGAATTAATAAACAAAAACAAGCTGACATGGAGAAAAAACGCACTAGGTGAAGCACAAAAATACATAGATATGGGTTTGGTAGACCGTGCAGCAACAAGACAACTTGACTGGGGAGTAGAAGTTCCGGTTGAAGGTTATGAAGATAAAAGAATTTATGTATGGATTGAAGCGGTATTAGGATATTTATCAGTTGGAGAAGAAGTAGCAAAAAGCCGTGGCATTGACTTCGATAAATTCTTATCTGACGATAATGCAAACTTAAAGACATATTATGTTCATGGAAAAGATAATATTCCATTCCATACAACTATATATCCAGCCTTATTACTTTCATTAAAAGAAAATTATAGACTTCCAGATTACATTGTATCTTCTGCCTATGTTAATTTAAATAATGAGAAAATGAGTAAATCAAAAGGAAATTTAATAACAGCTAATGAATTATTAGATATGTTTGAAAGTGATACTTTAAGATTTTATTTCTCATTTAAAGGGCCAGAAACAAATGACATGAATTGCTCGATAGACGATATCATTCAAACTCACAATAAATTCTTAGTAGGTATGTTAGGTAACTTTATAAATCGTAACTTATCATTCATCAAAAAGAAATTTGATGGAAACATCACTGAAGGAACAATAGATGAAAAGATAAAGGAAGCAACAAACAAAACTTATCACTTAGTTGGAGAATACTTTGAAAAAGGCGAAATTAAAAATGCTGTAACAGCTATAATGGAATATGTTAATTTAGCAAATAAGTACTATGATAGTAGAGAACCATGGAAACAAGTTAAAGAAAATATTAGTGATTTTAACGACACAACATATACTTGTTTATACATGATTGCAAATCTATCAAACTTAATAGAACCAGTTTTACCAAATGCATCAACTAAGATAAAAAGAATGTTAAATTTAAATCCATACAAATGGGAAGAAGAAATGATTTCAGGAGATTATAAACTCACTGATGTTGAAATACTTTATAATCGTTTAGAAGAAAAAAAAACTGAACTAGTTAGCGATAATAGTAAAAAAAGATAAAATAATAGTTTAATAATAAAAGAATAACATTCGACTAAATACTGAAAAAACAGTTGATTTTTATTCATAAAGAAATTATAATATAAATATGTAAACGAAGACGGGCCTTGGAAAGCCTAACAGTTATGTATTCCAAAGAGGGATCTATTAAGATAATTAGAGTGGAACCGCGGGATTTTTATCTCGTCTCTAAAACTTATTAGTTTCCTCTTTTATTTTAAAGGAGGAATGAAAAAATGGAAGAAATAACTATGAAAGATATGGTAAATATCTCAAAACAATACGGTTTTATTTACCAAGGAAGTGAAATATACGGAGGACTTGCAAACACTTGGGATTATGGTCCACTTGGAAGTGTGCTAAAAGACAACATTAAATCAACATGGAAAAAAAGATTTGTCCAAGAAAGAGAAAATGCTTATTTAGTTGATCCAGCAATTTTAATGCACCCAAAAGTATGGGAAGCGAGTGGTCATGTTGAATCATTTAGTGATCCATTAATCGACTGCAAAAATTGTAAAACAAGACACAGAGTAGATAATTTAATTGAAGATTATGATAAAACAATTGATGTTGATAGAATGACAGAAGAAGAAATGATTAGATACATTAGAGACAACAAAGTTCCATGTCCAAAATGTGGTAGTCATGATTTTACTGATTTAAGAGATTTCAATTTAATGTTCAAAACAACAAGAGGTGTAGTAGAAGAAAAACAAAGCACAATTTATTTAAGACCAGAAAATGCACAAGGTGAATATGTGAATTATCTAAATGTAAAAAGAACAACTAGATCGAATTTGCCTTTTAGTATAGGTCAAGTAGGTAAAGCATTCAGAAATGAAATAACACCAGGTAATTTCACATTTAGAACAATAGAATTTGAACAAATGGAATATCAAACATTTTGTAAGCCAGGAACAGATTCAGACTTATATAACTACTTTAAAGAATATGCAAAAAAATACTTTATGGATCTTGGCATACCAGAAGAAAAATTAAGATACCATCCACATGAAAAATTAGCACACTATGCAAAAGAAGCATGTGACATTGACTACTTATTTCCATTTGGATGGGGTGAATTAAATGGTACTCACAATAGAACAGATTATGATTTAACTAGACACCAAGAATACTCAGGAGAAAAAATGGACTATATAGACCCAGAAACAAATGAAAAATATATCCCATACATAATAGAATCTACAGTGGGTGCTGATAGATTAACTCTAGCATTATTATTTAACTCATATAATAAAGAAGAATTAAATAATGGTGAAACAAGAGAATATATGAAATTTCATCCAGCTATTGCACCATACAAAGTAGCGGTTTTACCACTTATGAAAAAATATCACACTGAAAAAGCAAAAGAATTGTTTAACTTATTAAATAAGGAATTTATGGTATCATATGATGAAAGTGGCTCAATTGGTAAAAGATATAGAAGACAAGATATGATGGGAACACCTTTTGCAGTTACAGTGGATGATGATACACTAAATAATGGTACTGTGACTATAAGAGATAGAGACACAATGGAACAAATAACTTTAAAAGTTGAAGAAATAGCAGATTACATAAATCAAAAAATTAAGTTTTAAAATTAATAAATTTCAGTAATTAAAATAAACAAGCCATTGACAAACAGTCATCTTTGTTATAAGATAAAAATAACAAAACGAAGAAAAAGAGAAGTAAAATTATATTTTATTTAAGAGAGCTAACGGATGGTGAAAGTTAGTAATAAAAATAATTTGAATAACACTTTGGAGTGCTTTTCTGAAATTACAGAGTAGGAAAAGCCGTATAGATGCGTTAAATCTTAGAGTGATCTATTTACAATAGATAAATTAGGTGGTACCACGGAAGCAGTATTTCGTCCTTATTGGATAAATACTGCTTTTATATTTAAAGAAAGGATGGTAAATATGGATTACACATATTTAAAAGATTTATTTGAAAACGAGGAGAAATTAATAGGAAAAGAAGTGACTTTAAAAGGATGGATTAGAAATCATAGAAAACAATCTAAATTTGGTTTTATCTATTTTAGTGATGGAACATGCTTTAAACAAATGCAATTAGTTTATGACGAAAAATTAAGTGATTTTGATGAAATTCAAAAATTACATATAGGAAGTGCAATTGAAGCAAAAGGAGCGCTTATTCATTCGGAGGGCAGCGGTCAAAATGTTGAAATTAAAGTTAATGAAATAAAATTATTAGGAGACTGTCCAGAAGACTATCCAATTCAACCAAAAAGCCATTCAATGGAATTTTTAAGAGAACAATCTTACTTGAGATTTAGAACCAACACATTTCAAGCAGTATTTAGAATACGTAGTGTTGCTGCAATGGGCGTTCATTCATACTTTCAAAAAGAAGGATATATTTATGCACACACACCAATATTTACTTCAAGTGACTGTGAAGGTGCTGGAGAAATGTTTCAAGTTACTACAGAAGATTTAAACAAGATAGCAAAAAACGGAAAAGTAGACTATACTAAAGAATTTTTTGGAAAACCAGTAGGCCTTACAGTTTCAGGCCAATTCGAAGGAGAAGCATTTGCGCAAGCATTTAGTAAAATTTATACTTTTGGCCCAACCTTCAGAGCAGATCCATCACACACTCCACTTCACATTGCAGAATTCTGGCAAGTCGAACCAGAAGTTGCATTTTGTGATTTAGAAGGAATAATGGATATATCAGAAGAAATGATGAAATACGTAATAAAGTATACTCTAGAAAGGTGTAAAGATGAATTTATCTTTTTAGATAAATTTGTGGAAAAAGGCTTACTCGAAAAATTGAACAAAGTAGTAGAAAGTGATTTTAAAAGAGTAACGTATAAAGAATGTATAGATTTGCTAAAACAAGCGTCTGTTAAATTTGAATTTAAGCCAGAATATGGTGAAGATCTAGCAAAAGAACACGAAAGATATATAACAGAATACTTTAAATGTCCAGTATTTATAACTTATTGGCCTCAAAAAGTTAAGAAATGCTTCTATATGAAACAAATGGATGATGGAACAGTAGCAAATGCAGATTTAGAAATGCCAGGAATTGGCGAAACATATGGAATGAGCCAAAGAGAAGATGACTTTGATAAACTAGAAAGAAGAATTGAAGAATTAGGAATGGACAAAGAAGAGTATAGATGGTACATGAATTTAAGAAAATATGGAACTACAACACACTCAGGATTTGGAATGGGATTTGAAAGACTAATAATGTATATGACAGGCATGACAAACATAAGAGACGTAAGTGCATTTCCTAGAACTCCAAACAACTGTCTATATTAAAAAATGATAACATTACTTAAAAGGAGTTCGAATGAAAAACAACACTAAAAGAATAGGCTTGTTATTTGACAGCATCAGAAGCCCATACGACATAGCAAATATAATACAAGTTACAGTTGCCCTAGACTGTGATATATACACATCTGGCAATTGTATAGATTTTCAAAACAGAAAGATAGTAAATAAACTTACTAACTGGGGAATGACCAAATATCCAAACATAATTCATTTCAATACAATTGAAGAAGCAATAAACGAGTTTCACAAACAAGGTAAAAAAGTTTATGGAACAAGTCCGCATGCAACAAGCGACTTTTATAATATTGACATAAATAAAGAAGATATAATAATTGCATTTGGTAACGAAAGCAAGGGATTTTCTAAAAAAGCGATGGAAAAGATGGATGATGTAACATTTATTCCAATGAAAAACTTAAACTTTCTAACATTACCAATAGCAGTCTCAGCAGTTGCATTTGAATTAAATAGACAACTAAACAATGAAAAAAACAGTTGATTTTTATTCATAAAAAAATTATAATATAAATGTGTAAACGAAGACGGGCCTTGGAAAGCCTAACAGTTATGTATTCTAAAGAGGGATCTATTAAGATAATTAGAGTGGAACCGCGGGATTTTTGTCTCGTCTCTAAAATTTATTAGTTTCCTCTTTTTATTTTAAGGAGAGTGAAAAAATGGAAGAATTAACAATGAAAGACTTAGTGAACTTTTGTAAACAATATGGTTTCATATTTCAAGGAAGTGAAATATACGGAGGACTTGCAAATACTTGGGACTTTGGACCAATTGGAGTAGAGTTAAAGAAAAACCTAAAAAATGCTTGGATGAAGAAATTCATTCAAGAAGACATAAACAACGTTGGTTTAGATAGTGCTATATTAATGAACCCTAAAACATGGGAAGCAAGTGGACATTTGAGCACATTTAGTGACCCATTAATTGACTGCAAAGAATGTAAAACTAGATATCGTGCAGATAACTTAATTAATGACTATACTAATTCAAACCTAGGAGATACTCTTACAAACGAAGAAAGAGTTTCATACATTAAAGAAAATAAGGTTCCATGTCCAAAATGTGGAAAATCTAACTTCACAGACATAAGAGAATTTAACCTAATGTTTAAAACATTCCAAGGTGTAACAGAAGATTCAAAAAGTGCAGTATATCTTCGCCCAGAAACTGCTCAAGGTATATTTGTAAACTTCATGAATGTACAAAGAAGTATGAGACTTAAAGTACCATTTGGAATTGGACAAGTAGGTAAATCATTTAGAAATGAAATAACTCCAGGTAACTTTATATTTAGAGTTAGAGAGTTTGAACAAATGGAATTAGAATTCTTCTGTAAGCCAGGTACAGAATTAGAATGGTTTAAATACTATAAAGACAAATGTAAGAATTTCTTACTAAGTTTAGGTATCAAAGAAGAAAACTTAAGACTAAGAGACCATGATAAAGAAGAGTTAAGCTTCTACAGCAACGCAACAACAGATATAGAATATAAATTCCCATTCGGATGGGGAGAACTTTGGGGAATAGCTTCTCGTACTAACTATGACCTTTCTAGGCATATGGAAGTATCAAAAGAAAAACTGGAGTATCTTGATCCGGACACAAACGAAAAGTATGTTCCTTATGTAATTGAACCATCTCTAGGTGTAGAAAGACTATTCTTAACAGTACTTTGTAATGCTTACACAAAAGAAACACTAAGTGATGGAACAACAAGAGAAGTAATGAAGTTTACTCCTGGAGTTGCGCCATACAAAGTAACAGTATTACCTTTAGTAAAGAAATTCCATAGTGAAAAAGCACTAGAGTTATATAAAGAATTATCTAAACATTTCATGACAATGTACGACGAAAGTGGAAACATTGGTAAAAGATACAGAAGAAGCGATATAATAGGTGTACCTTTTGCAGTTACAATAGATGACGAAACACTAAATAACAAAACAGTAACAGTAAGAGATAGAGATACAATGGAGCAAATAACATTAAAGGTTGAAGAACTTGTTGATTATATAAATAAAAAGATAGAGTTTTAATGGAGTAATCATGAAAATAGAAAACGAAATAACTGTATTAGTTAAAAGTGATTATAGTACTATAAAAAGTATTCTAGAACAAAATAACTTTACAATAAAAGAAGAATATGACTTATTAGACATATATTTGATAAATTCAAACTTAGATTTATCTAAACTAAGTAACTTAGAAATACTATCTAAATGTGTATTAATAAGAGATGTTATAGGTATTGAAAAAGAATTATTATATAAATACAAAAAATATGATGAAAACGAAAACATCATTGAGCAAGGCAAAGTAAAATGCCCGATAACAGATACCGAAAAAGCCTTGAAATTTATGGAAGCAATAGAATATAAAAAGATATTTCAAATATATGATAAATGTATAGTATTTACAAATGAAGAAATAGATTTAATTGTACAACTAGTTAATGATGAATATATATTTATAGAAATAGAAACTAATAATAAATATACTAATATTGAAGAATTAAAAGAAATAATAAACGAATATAATCTTCCAATAGATAAAACTAATTATTTCGTAAAAAAAGCAGAAATCATGTTAAAAAAAGTATTAAAAAGATGATATTAATAGAAGAAATGAGTTACTTTCTTCTTTTTATTTGTCCTGTAACCTGTTATAATGTAAGCAAGAAAGGAGTTTTTAAAATGAATAAAACTAACTCAAACGATTTTTTAGGAAAGGAAGTAGATGTTGTCATTGATAGACCATTAGGTTCTAAACATCCTAAACATGGGTTTACATCTATGTTAAATTATGGGTACATTCCAAACACAATAAGTGCTGATGGTGAAGAATTAGACGCCTACTTAATAGGTGAATTTGAACCGGTTACAACTTCTCATGGAAAAGTAATTGCAATTATACATAGAACAAACGATGATGATGATAAATTAATTGTTTCAAAAAATAATAAAAATTATTCAGATGAAGCTATAAAAGCATTAACAGAATTTCAAGAACAATACTTTGAATCAATAATAATAAGAGAGTAATAAAGAGTATAATGATTTATGAGAAATTTGCATAATTCCTAAAAGTGTGCTATAATAAGCACACTTTTATTAAAGGGGGAAAATTATGGAAAATGTAGTAAGAGAAGATAAACGACAAAAATTAAATAGAGAAATAACTGGAGTAATACATAAGGACAGAATTTGGGAACAATGGTATGACCAAAAAATATTTGATTACACTCTACCTAAAATGTCTCAAAAAGATTATTTGTTCAAATGTATTGGTGATGATTTAAGTCGTATAATGATAAATAATCGTGGTATGAAATCTTTTACTGTAGAAGAATTTTATAACATGGTATTAAAGTATGAAAAAGCATTTAGCAAAATGAATTTAAACAAAGGTGACGTGATTTGCACAATTGGATTAACTACTCCTGAAATGTATGCAATAAAATATTCTGCAACATCACTAGGACTTATTACTTGTAACTTAAATGTATTAGATATAGATGTAACTGATAACGGAGTAAACAGGCTATATAATCAACTAGCAAACGTTAACCCAAAAATGATTTTTACTCTAGATATTTTAGAAGATAAAATATACAAAATAATAAATGACGAGAAGTTCAATAGTGCTATAAAAGTATCAATGCCACTTACAGCATCTACTCCAAAATATAATCCTGAAAGATTAATATTTAACTTAAAAAATTTAAAAGACTATCTTTCTGGTAAAAAAATAAATTACAAAATGAAACTAGAAGATTTTATATCTCTTGGAAATGATGTGAAACTAGAAGATTTAAACGAAATATATGAAGAAAAACTACCTTGTAACATTTCATTTACAAGTGGAACAACTGGAATAAATAAAGCAGTATTACTATCTCACGACGCCAATAACGCACTTGCTTTTCAACAACAAGTTGGTAATTTTGGATTTAAAAGAGGCACAAAACACTTGGCATTAGTTCCACCTTTCTTGGCATTCTGGGATGCTGACATAGTGCACGCTGCCTTAGTTCAAGGTGCTGAAAACATAATAGAACTATTTTTGGATTACAAAAAAATTCCAGGTTACTTTAAAAAATATGATATTAACCTAGGAATATGGAGTCAATACCTATGGAGTTCACTTGAAACTCTAAGCGAAAAAGACTTAAAAAGAGTAAAAGAAAACCTATCACTTGCAATTGTAGGTGGTGAAAGATGCGAAATAAATGCAGCCGAAAAATTCTATAACAAAACTGGAGTACTTCAAACAACAGGATTTGGTGCTTCAGAAGTAAATACAACATTCAGTTTTGCACATCCATACTGTAAAAAAATCGGAACATCCGGAATTCCAATGCCATACAACAACGTAAAAATAACTGACCCATCACTTAAAGATGTAACATATGGAGTAAATGGGAAACTATTTATCACAGGACCAACATTAATGAACGGTTACTATAAAAGAGAAGACTTAACCAATAAAGCACTATATACTGATGAATCCGGAACAAAATGGTATTACACTGGAGACTATGCAGTAGTCGATAAAGATGGTTGCTTAACTGTATTAGATAGATACAGTGACCCAATAACTATAAAAGTAAATGGTAAAACAGAAGAAGTAAATAAACTAGACATTGTAGAAAAAATAAAAACAAACAGAAACATAAAGAACTGCAAAATGACATTCAATAATGAAAAACTAGTACTTCATTTATCATTAGATGATTTTTATAACATAACTGATGAGGAAAAAATAGAAAGTATACTATCCACAATTAAAGAAAACTTGGAACCTAAGTACTATCCAAACATAATAAATGTACTTGAAGATTTACCTCGTACACAAGTTGGAAAAGTAGATTATAAAACCTTAGAAAAAATGGGTAACGAATTAACAATTGACTTAGACGAAAACACAAAACTAATCATAAAAAAAGAAGAACAAAAAACTAAAAAAATTAAAAGGAAGTAGTTTATATTTCCTTTTTATTATGCTATAATTGTCTCATAGAAGGGTAAGTGGTATGTGTGCAAAATGGTATATTCTTTTCCATTATAAGTTTACTATATTCAGTAATGACTATAATAATATTCTTTAAAAAAGAAAAAAACAAAACATCAGAAAACAAAATATATAGTATGCTCTTAATAACAAATTTAATAGGACTTTTAATAGAAATATTTCCAACAACTTTAGCAATAAGAGGAATAATAAATGTAAGTGAAGGAGTACTAAAACTATTTTTAAAACTAATATTAGTCTATATTTGTAGTTGGACTTTGCTATTTACTTACTATGTAGTAATAGTTTCAATTAAAAACGAAAACACAAAAAATCTACTAAAAAGTATAGGAATTGTAATAGGTTTAATATCAGATGTATTATTCCTAATGTTACCGATAGAATACTACATTAATAATGGTGCAGCTTATTCATACGGAACTGCAGTAGATGTGCTATACGCGATAAGTGGCTCACTAGTTTTATTCTGTGTAATGCTTTTAATCATTAACTTTAGAAGAATAAAAGAAAAATCATATTATCCACTACTGATATTCTTATTTTTAGGTATAATCGTAATAGGTGTACAATATAAATACCCAGAACTAACTCTAATGTTATCACTTCACACATTTGTAACTTGCTTAATGTACCATACAATAGAAAACCCAGACATGAAACTTATTAATGAACTAGAGCTAGCCAAAAACTCAGCCGAAAAAGCAAATCGTGCTAAAACAGAATTCTTGAGCAGTATGTCTCACGAAATAAGAACACCTCTAAACGCAATTGTAGGTTTATCTGAAATAATAAATAAAACTGACGATTTAAAAGAAATTCATGAAGACTCAAAAGATGTAGTAAACGCAAGCTACACACTTCTAGAAATAGTAAATAGTATTCTAGACATAAGTAAAATTGAAGCAGGAAAAATGGAAATAGTAAAAGTTAACTATAATCCAAGAGACGAAATACAAAAACTTGCAAAACTACTAGAAACTAGAATAGGCTCAAAAGACTTGAAATTATACGTTGAAATAGATAACAATTTACCTAACGTTTTATATGGAGACTTAAACAAGGTAAAACAAATAATATCAAATTTACTATCAAATGCAATCAAGTACACTGAAAGTGGTCGTGTAGATTTAAAAGTTGTGGTAGAAAACACAGACAAAATATGTAACTTAGAAATAATGGTAAAAGATACAGGTCGTGGTATAAAGGAAGAACAACTTTCTCACTTATTCACAAAGTTTGATAGACTTGAAGCAGACAAAAACACATCAATTGAAGGAACAGGATTAGGGCTTGCAATAACTAAAAGCTTAGTAGAAATGCTTGGCGGTACAATAAATGTAGAAAGCACATATGGCGTAGGAAGTGTGTTTACAGTAACAATTCCTGAAGAAATATCTGATGCTATCTTAGAAACTACAGAAACCGAAAGTATTACTAAATATAACGGAGTAACTTCTCTTATTGTAGATGACTCAAAACTAAACCTTAAAGTAGCAGAAAAAATACTATCTGAATATGGTTTAACTAGTGAAACTGTACTAAGTGGAGATGAGTGTATAGAAAAAATAAAAAGAGGAAACAACTACGATATAATATTTATGGACATAATGATGCCTAACAAAGGTGGAGTAGAAACACTTAAAGAACTTAAGTCACTTCCTAACTTTAATACACCAGTAGTCGCATTAACTGCAGATGCGATGGAGGGCCAAAAAGAAGCATATTTATCAGCTGGATTCATTGCATACTTATCAAAACCAATTGACAAATCTGAATTAGAATCATTCTTAAAAAAACAATTAAAAGATAAGGGCACAATTGAAGCAAAGGAAGAATTAGTTAAAGAAAAAATCAAGCCGGTTGAAAAAGAAAACACTAAAGAAAAGTTACTTATTAATGTTGGACTAGACCTAAAAAAAGCATATGAGTTCTTTATGGACATATACACTCTTATCCCACAGCTAAAAGAATACCTTACTGAAAGTGTAGAAAATAAGCGTGTTATGGAAGAGTCATATAATAAGAAAGATGACATTAACTATGAAATAGTAGTGCACAAACTAAAAAGTGAAAGTAGAATGTTAGGACTAACTTGCTTAGGAGAAATGTTCTATAATCATGAACTAGCTGCTAAAAGAAAAGATTGGGACTATATAAATAAGGAATACAATTCATTAATAAACGAATATGATAAAGTGTTAAATGTACTAGAAAAACTATAAAAAACATTCATTAAAAAATGTAAATAAATCAAAGCTTTAAACTGTAAACAGAAGAGACTAAATTCTTTTCTGTTTATTTATTTTATCTGCAAAAACTTCCTTGTAAACTTTACAAAAAAATTTAATCAAAAAACACTTGATTTTTACATAAAAATGTCATATAATGATATACGTATGACTGCGGAGAAGCGCAAGGTTGCTGATACACCCGGTTAAGTTGTAAATATTTAATTTAGTATCAGGTAATTTGTGTGGAGCGAGTCTATTTGAAATAGGCGAAGGAGGGTAATTTATGGCAAAAGAGAAAGTTCGTATCAGATTAAAGGCATATGATCACAGAGTATTAGACCAAGCAGCAAGCAAAATTGTTGATACAGTAAAACGTACTGGTGGCGTTGTTTCTGGACCAGTTCCACTACCAACAGACATCGAAAAAATCACAATTTTAAGAGCTGTTCACAAATACAAAGATTCACGTGAACAATTTGAAATGAGAACACACAAAAGATTAATTGATATCGATAGTCCAAGTAAAGAAACAGTAGATGCATTATCTCACTTAGATTTACCAAGTGGAGTAGATATTGAAATCAAATTATAAGATTTAGTAGGGAGGAAAAATAATGAAAGGAATCTTAGGACGTAAAGTTGGAATGACACAAGTATTCACAACTAACGGATTACTTATACCTGTAACTGTAGTAGAAGTTGAACCAAACGTTATAACTCAAATCAAAACAGTAGAAAAAGATGGGTATAATAGTATTCAATTAGGTGCTTTTACAAAAAGAGAAAAAGTATCTAATAAACCAGAAATGGGACATGTTAAGAAAGCAAATACTACACCTAAGCGCTTCTTAAAAGAAATTAAAGGATTAGACGTAACTAACTATGAAGTTGGTCAAATAATCGGTGTAGACACATTCGAAGTAGGAGAACTAGTAGACGTAACAGGAACTTCTAAAGGTAAAGGTTTCCAAGGAACAATTAAGAGACATAACTTTAGTAGAGGACCTATGGGACATGGTTCACACTATCATAGAGCAGTAGGTTCTCGTGGACCAATGAGACCAATGAGAGTCTTAAAAGGTAAGAAATTACCAGGACATATGGGTAATGAAACAGTAACAATTCAAAACCTAGAAATCATAGCAGTTGACACTGAAAATAATTGCTTACTAATAAGTGGTAATATACCAGGACCTAAAAAAGGTTATGTAATAGTAAGAACTGCTATTAAAAACGGTGGAAAAGTTGAAGCTAAAGAATTAGTTTCATACGTAGTAGAAGAAGTTATAGAAAATAACGAAGTAGTAACTGAAGAACTAACTGAAACAGTTGAAGCTCCAGTTGCAGAAGAAACTGCTACAGAAACTCCAGAAAAGGAGGATGCTGAATAATGGCTAAATTAGATGTATTAAAACTAAACGGAGAAAAAGCTAGCACTGTTGAATTAAACGATGCTATCTGGAATATCGAAGTAAACGAAATAGTATTAAGTGAAGCAGTAAGATTACAAATGGCTTCATTAAGACAAGGTACACATGATACTAAAGGAAGAAGTGAAGTATCAGGTGGTGGAAGAAAACCTTGGAGACAAAAAGGAACTGGACGTGCTCGTCAAGGTTCAATTAGAGCTCCTCACTGGGTAGGTGGAGGAATCGTTTTTGGACCAACACCAAGAAGTCATAGTTTCAAAATGAATAAAAAAGAAAGAAGACTTGCAATTAAAAGTGCTCTTTCAGATAAATTACAAAATAAAGAAATATGCGTAGTTGATAGTTTGGAATTGACTTCACCTAAAACAAAAGAATTTAATAACACATTAAATACTTTAAACTTAAATGGTAAAACATTAATAGTAACTGATGGAGAAAATGGTAATGTTGTATTAGCTTCAAGAAACATGGCTAACTTACATGTTATTGAACCATCAAGCATTAACGTTTTAGACCTAGTAGGTGCAGATAACTTACTTATCGATGTAGCAAGCGTTAATAAAATAGAGGAGGTGCTTAAATAATGAATATAGAAATAATAAAAGCACCAGTAATAACTGAAAAAACAAATAACTTAGCTAGTGCTAACGTATACGTTTTCAAAGTTGACAAATCTGCTAACAAAACAGAAATTAAACAAGCTATTGAAAACAAATGGAACGTTAAAGTTTTAAGCGTTAACACTACTAATACACAAGCTAGAAAAAGAAGAGTTGGAAAGTACACTGGTTACACAACTCCTTACAAAAAAGCTTATGTAAAACTTAAGGAAGGCTCTACAATAGAGTTTTAGTAGGTGATTATAATGGCAATAAAGAAATTTAAACCAATAACTAACGGAACTAGAAACATGAGTACTTTAGTAAATGAAGAAATCACATCAAGTACTCCTGAAAAAAGTTTATTAAGAAAAGCTAAAAGCAATGCTGGAAGAAACAATCAAGGAAAAATCACTGTAAGACATAGAGGTGGCGGAGTTAAAAGAAAATATCGTGTAATAGATTTCAAAAGAAATAAAGACGGTGTTATCGGGACTGTTACAAGTATCGAATATGATCCAAACAGAAGTGCAAACATTGCATTAATAACTTATGCTGATGGAGAAAAAAGATACATTATCGCACCTTTAAACTTAAAAGTTGGTGATAAAATAGAAAGTGGAGAAAATGTTGATATCAAAGTTGGTAATGCTCTTCCACTTATGAACATTCCAGTTGGTACAGTAGTACACAATGTTGAATTAAATCCTGGTAAAGGTGGACAACTAGCGCGTGGTGCTGGTTCAAGTGCACAAATATTAGGTAGAGAAGGAAAATATGTTTTATTAAGACTTAAGTCTGGTGAAACAAGAAAAGTTATGGGAGTATGTCGTGCAACTATAGGAACTGTTGGTAACTTAGATTACGAATTAGTTCATTTAGGAAAAGCAGGAAGAAAAAGACACATGGGATGGAGACCTACAGTTCGTGGTAGTGTTATGAACCCTAACGATCACCCTCATGGTGGTGGTGAAGGTAAAGCACCAGTTGGTAGAAAAGGACCTATGACTCCATGGGGTAAACCTGCTCTTGGACTTAAAACTCGTAAAACAAAGAAAGCTAGCGAGAAGTTAATAGTATCTCGTAGAAATAAATAGAAAGGATTTGTGCGTATGTCAAGAAGTTTAAAAAAAGGACCTTTCGTTTTTGATAGATTACTTAAGAAAGTACAAGCTCTAAACGAAAGTGGAAAAAAAGAAGTAATTAAAACTTGGTCACGTAGTTCAACTATATATCCAGATTTCGTAGGACACACATTTGCAGTTCACAATGGAAAAGATTTTATTCCAGTATACGTAACTGAAGACATGGTTGGACACAAACTTGGTGAGTTTGCATTAACTCGTAAGTTTGGTGGACATGCTGGCGATAACAAATAGGAGGGTAAATTATGGAAACTTATGCAATACATAAAGGTGCCATGATCGCACCTAGAAAAGCTAGAATGACACTTGACCTTGTAAGAGGTAAAAGCGTTAAGGAAGCAAGAATGATTTTATTAACAACTAACACTAAAGCTAGTCGTTTAATAAAGAAAGTATTAGATAGTGCTGTTGCAAACGCAGTAAATAATCTAGGGTTAAAAGAAGATGACTTATACGTTGTTGAAACATACATCAACGAAGGAGTCACATTAAAAAGAAGTAAAATTGCATCACGTGGAAGCGTTGACAAACGTGATAAAAGAACAAGTCACATCTTTGTAAAAGTTAGTGACAAGAAGGAGGACTAAGCTATGGGACAAAAGGTAAGTCCAGTCGGACTAAGAATAGGAATCAATAAAGACTGGGAAAGTAAATGGTTCGCATCAAATAAAGATTTCGCTAAATACTTAAATACTGATATGAAAATTCGTAAGTATTTAGAAAAGAATCTTAAAGGTAGCTCAGTCGCAAATATTGTTATTGAAAGAAATAACAAAAGAACTAATGTAATAATCAACACTGCTAAACCTGGTGTAGTAATCGGACGTGGTGGTGAAGGAATTGAAAAGCACAAAAAAGAACTTGCTAAATTAACTGGTGAAGATATTTACATTTCAATAGTAGAAATCAAACAACCAGATTTAAATGCAGCATTAGTTGCAGAACAAATAGCAATGCAAATCGAAAATCGTGCTTCATTCAGAGTAGCGCAAAAGAAAGCTATAAGAAATACAATGAAAGCAGGAGCAAAAGGTATTAAAACTTTAGTATCAGGTCGTTTAAATGGTGCTGAAATAGCAAGAAGCGAAGGATACTCAGAAGGAACTGTACCACTACATACTTTAAGAGCTGATATTGATTATAGTCATAAAGAAGCTAACACAATCTATGGTAAGATAGGTGTTAAAGTATGGATTTACAAAGGAGAAATCCTTCCTGCCAAAGGAAATAAGGGAGGTAATGTAAATGCTAATTCCAAAAAGAACTAAATATAGAAAACCTCACAGAATAAGTTATGAAGGAAAAAGTAAAGGTAAGAATATCTTATCTTACGGAGAATATGGCTTAGTTGCTAAAGAAGGTGCTTATATAACTGCAAGACAAATAGAAGCAGCTCGTGTAGCTATGACAAGAGAAATGAAAAAGTCTAAAAGAGGTAAAGTATTTATTAACATATTTCCTCATTTAGCAAGAACTAAAAAACCTTTAGAAGTTCGTATGGGAAGTGGTAAAGGTAACGTTGAAGAATGGGTAGCAGTAGTTAAAGAAGGTAAAATTATGTTCGAAATGACAGATGTTACAGAAGAAACAGCTAGAGAAGCTTTCCGTTTAGCTGGTCACAAACTACCTATCAAAACAAAATTCATAAAGAAAGAAAGTGGTGAAACAAATGAAAACTAGTGAAATAAGAAAAATGACAACTGAAGAAATCAATAAGAATATTGTTGAATTAAAAGCTGAATTATGGAATTTACGTTTCAGTAGTGCCACTGGTTCTTTAGATAAACCACACAAAATCAAACAAATGCGTCATGACATCGCTAGATTAAAAACTGTACTTAACGAACGCAAGGAAGATAAGTAGGAGGAACTATGGAAAAGACTAAAGAAACAATAGTTGGAAAAGTAATAAGTACTGGAATGGATAAAACAATAGTTGTTTTAACAGAAACTTATAAAAACCACCCACTATACAAAAAAAGAGTTAAATATTCTAAAAAATATAAAGCACATGATGAAGAAAACAAAGCAAAAGTAGGAGATACTGTTAAAATAGTAGCATGTCGTCCACTTTCAAAAACAAAAAGATATGTATTAGATAGCATTATTGAAAAAGCTATCGTACTTTAAGAAAGGAACGTGAGTATTAATGGTACAACCAGAAAGCCGTTTAAAAGTTGCTGATAACTCTGGAGCAAGAGAAATCTTAGTCATAAGAGTACTTGGTGGCTCATTCGTAAGAAGCGGAAATATTGGAGACGTTGTGGTAGGAACTGTTAAAAAGGCAATACCTAACTCAAACGTTAAAAAGGGAAAAGTCGTAAAGGCTGTAATAGTTAGAACAGTTAAAGGCGTAGAAAGACCAGATGGTTCACACATCAAATTTGATGACAATGCTTGTGTTCTAATTAAAGATGATAAGAGTCCTGTAGGAACACGTGTTCTAGGACCGGTTGCTAGAGAACTTCGTGATAAAGATTTCATGAAAATCGTGTCTCTTGCACCAGAAGTATTATAGGAGGGGTACTAGATGAAAATTAAAGTTGGAGATAAAGTAAGAGTAATTACTGGTTCAAACAAAGGTAAAGAAGGAAAAGTATCAAAAGTTTTAAGAAGCGAATCTAGAGTTATAGTTGAAGGTGTAAACATCGTTAAAAAACATGTTAAACCTAATAGAACTAACGAAACAGGTGGAATTCTTGAAACTGAAGCTCCTATTCATATTTCAAATGTAATTGTTCTTTCTGAAGAAAAGAAAGAAAACAAAAAATCTAAGAAAGAATCTAAATAGGAGGAAATAACATGGAAACATTAAAGAAAAAATATAATGAAGAAATAACTCCTGCTCTTATAGAAAAATTTGGATACACTTCTAAAATGGAAGTTCCAAAACTAGAAAAAATCGTACTTAACATGGGTGTAGGAGATGCAACTACTGATTCTAAATACTTAGATGCTGCTGTTAAAGAATTAACTGTAATCGCTGGACAAAAACCAGTTGTTACAAAAGCTAAAAAATCAATCGCAGGATTTAAATTAAGAGAAGGAAATAAAATTGGTTGCAAAGTTACACTACGTGGAGAAAGAATGTATGTATTCTTAGAAAAACTAATTAACATAGCATTACCTCGTGTACGTGACTTTAGAGGAATCTCAAAAGGAAGTTTTGATGGAAGAGGAAACTATACTTTAGGAATTAAAGAACAACTTATATTCCCAGAAGTAGACTACGATCAAGTAATTAAAACTAGAGGTCTTGATATTGTAATAGTAACAACTGCTAATACAAATGAAGAAGCTTTAGAATTACTAAGTGGTTTTGGTTTACCTTTCAAGAAATAGGAGGTCGAAGTAATGGCAAAAACAAGTAAAAAAGTTAGTCAAAAAAGAGGTAGCAAATTTGCTGTAAGAAATTACACTAGATGCGAAAGATGTGGAAGACCTCACGGAGTATTAAGAAAATTCGGACTATGCCGTATTTGCTTTAGAGAACTAGCTTACAAAGGACAAATACCAGGCGTTAAAAAGTCTAGTTGGTAAGAAGGGAGGACTATAGTAATGAATGATATAATTTCAGATATGCTTACAAGAATGCGTAATGCACTTGCAATGAAATATACAAAAGTTGAAGTACTTGGTTCAAAAATGACAAAAGAAATCGCGACAATATTAACAAATGAAGGATACATTGAAGGATTTGAAGCTGTTAAAGATGGTGCAGCTGAAAAACTAATAATAAATTTAAAATATGGTGCTAAGAAAGAAAAAGTTATAACAGGACTTAAAAGAATCAGCAAACCTGGTTTAAGAGTTTACGTTAAAGCAAACGAAGTACCAAAAGTATTAAATGGTTTAGGAATAGCTATTGTATCTACTTCTAAAGGAATAATGACAGATAAGGAAGCAAGAAAAGAAAACTTAGGTGGAGAAATTCTTGCATACATCTGGTAAGGAGTAATTATGAGTAGAATAGGTAAAAGAATATTAGTTATACCTGAAGGTGTAACAGTTAATGTTAATGATAGTCGTGTATCAGTATCAGGAAAACTTGGTAGTTTAGAACTAGAAGTTAAACCTGGAATTCAAGTATCAGTAGATAATGGTAACGTAACAGTTACAAGAGAAAATGATTCTAAGGAACTAAAACAATTACATGGAACAACAAATGCTAACATCAAAAATATGATAGAAGGTGTAAGTACTGGTTTCAAAAAAGAATTAGAAATCAATGGTGTAGGTTACAGATTCCAAGTAGCCGGAAACACTTTAACAATAAGTGCTGGTTATAGTCATCCAGTTAAAATGGAAGCTCCAAAAGGAATTACAATTGAAGCTCCAAGTCAAACTGAATTAAATATAATGGGATTTGATAAACAAGTAGTTGGAGAGTTCGCAGCACAAGTTCGTAAAGTACGTGGACCAGAACCATATAAAGGTAAAGGTATTAAGTATAAAGACGAATTTATAAGACGTAAGGAAGGAAAGAAAGCTGCATAAGGAGGTAAAGTATGATAAAGAAAGAAAGTAAAAATGTAAGTCGTTTAAAAAGACATGCTAGAATAAGAAAAAACTTATCTGGAACAAGCGAAATGCCAAGATTAAATGTATTTAGAAGTAATACTAACATCTATGCTCAAATAATCGATGACACAACTGGTAAAACTTTAGTAAGTGCCTCTAGTTTAGATATGAAATTAAAAGGACTAAATGTAGAAGTAGCAAAACAAGTAGGAACTGAAATAGCTAAACGTGCACAAGAAAAAGGTATTACTGAAGTAGTATTTGACCGTGGTGGATATCAATATCATGGAAAAGTCGAATCTTTAGCCAATGCAGCTAGAGAAGCAGGGCTTAAATTCTAAAGGAGGACTAAGATGGAAAATAATAAAAAAGATAGAAAAAATGATAGAAATAACAAAAGAGAATTTGTTAAAAAAAGTCCTTACGAGGAAAAAGTAATATCAATTGGACGTGTATCTAAAACAACTAAAGGTGGACGTACAATGAGATTCACAGCAACAGTTGCTGTAGGTGATAGAAAAGGTAAAGTTGGTTTAGGAACAGGAAAAGCTTCAGAAGTTCCAACAGCAATCTCAAAAGCTATTAAGGCTGCTGAAAAAAATGTTATATCAATTAACTTAGTTGAAGGTAGAACATTAAGTCATGAAGCAATTGGTAAATGTGGAGCTGCTAAAGTATTAGTTAAACCTGCTAAAGCCGGAAGTGGTATCATCGCTGGTGGACCAGTTCGTAACGTATTAGAACTTGCTGGTGTAAAAGATATAGTATCTAAATCACTTGGAAGTAATACACAAATAAATACTGCAAAAGCTGCAATGGATGCATTAAAACAACAAAGAAGTGCAAGTCATATTGCAAGCTTACGTGGTAAAACAGTAGAGGAGATTATAGGATAATGAAATTAAATGAATTAAAAATGAATCCTGGATCTACTCAAAAAAGAAAAATAGTAGGTAGAGGACCAGGAAGCGGATTAGGAAAAACAAGTGGTCGTGGTGAAAAAGGTCAAAAAGCTCGTTCTGGAGCAAGTATCAAACCATGGTTTGAAGGTGGACAAACTCCATTATACAAAAGACTTCCAAGAAGAGGATTTAATAACAAAATGTTTACTACAAGATATTCAGTAGTAAATGTAAGTGACCTTAACAGATTTGAAGATAACACAACTGTAACACCAGAAATGTTAAAAGAAGTCGGATTAGTAAAAAAAGAATTAAGTGGAATTAAAATTTTAGGAAGTGGTGAACTAACTAAAAAATTAACAGTAAAAGCTAATTTATTTACAAATACAGCTATTAACAAAATAGAAAGCAATGGTGGAAAAGCAGAGGTGATTTAGATGTTTGCAACATTCAAGCAAATATTTAAGAAAACTAACAAAGACCTAAAAAACAGAATACTTTATACTATAGGTGCATTATTCATTTTCGCATTAGGAAATGCAATAACTGTACCTGGTATGAAAGCTATAACTAGTGATTTAGGATTTCTAGAATTATTAAATGCAATGAGTGGTGGAGGACTTAAACAATTTAGTATATTTGCTCTAGGTGTAATGCCATATATTACTGCATCAATACTACTTCAAGTACTTCAAATGGATTTAATGGGAATAACATATTTCCAAGAATTAAAAGAAATGGGAGAAGAAGGAAGACGTAAAATAAATAAAATTAATAGATACCTTGGTATAGGATTTGCTCTTATAGAAGGCTATATTTATTCAATAATGTTTATGGGTAAAACTGGTACTCCTCTTGAATATGTAGAAATTAGTATTATACTAACTGCAGGAACAGCATTCTTACTTTACTTAGGTGATCAAATAACTAATAAAGGTTTAGGAAATGGAATAAGCTTAATCATTATGGCAGGTATAGTAAACACAATACCAAGTATGATGATTAAAGCATTTAACGAATTAGCTATAAATGGTTCAAATACATTTATAGGTATCATATCATTTATAATATTCGTACTATTATATATTGCTATAATAGTAGGCGTTGTATATGTACAAGAAGCAGAAAGAAGAATACCAATACAATATTCAAATAGAAGTACTGGTACATATAAAGCAAACTCCTCATTCTTACCATTAAGAATAAATAGTGCAGGAGTTATGCCAGTAATATTTGCTTCAGCAGTACTAGCAATACCAACAACATTAACTTATATTATAAAGAAAGATAGTTTTAAATTATTTGTAGATAAATATTTATCTACAACAACTCCAATAGGTTTTATAGTATATATCTTACTAATAATAGCATTTACTTATGGTTACACATATTTAGCAGCTGTTAATCCAGAAGATCTGTCTAAAAACTTAAATAAACAAAATGGTTACATTCCAGGAATAAGACCTGGAACAGAAACTACAAAATATGTATCAAAAGTATTATCTAGAATTACATTTATGGGTGCATTATTTATAGCAGCATTAGCTGCAATACCAATTGTATTCAGTTGGGTATCAAATATGTCAAGTACAGTAACTCTAGGAGGTACAAGTATACTAATTGTAGTAGGAGTATTATTAGAAACATATAAACAACTTGAAAGTTCAGTAGCAAGTCGTGCTTATAGGAGGTAATAAAAATGAACATCATTTGGATTGCTCCACCTGCCGCAGGCAAGGGAACATTTAGTGGTTTATTAAAAGAAAAATATGGTTTTAACCATATAAGTGCTGGTGATGTACTTCGTGAACAAGTCTCACTTGGTAGTGACATTGGTAAAGAAGTAGAAAGTATTATTGCAAAAGGAGAAATGGTTGATGACAATTTAATGAAACGTCTCATAGAAACAAAATTAAAAAGTCTTGACCTTACTATTCCATTTATGATGGATGGTTATCCTAGAAAAATAAATCAAGCACATGACTACGAAGAAATACTTAGTAGTTTAGGATTAAATGTTGATAAAGTAATATATATTAACATTGATAAAGAAACAGGTTTAAAAAGAGTACTAGGTCGCGTATCATGCCCTATATGTAAAAAAACTTATAATGTATTAACAGGTTACAACACACCTAAAAATGGAAATTTATGTGATAATTGTAACGTAGAATTAATAAGTCGTACAGATGACACAAAAGAATCATATGAAAAAAGATTTGATATATATATGACAGAAACAGCACCAGTAATTGATTACTATCGTAAACAAGGTAAATTAATTACTATAGATGGTACAAAAGAACCTGAAGAAACACTTAAGAGTTTAATAACTCTTCTAGGAGTTAACAATGGTTAGTACTAAAACAGAGAGTGAAATAAATCTTATGAGTTACGCTGGAAAAGTTGCTTATGGATTATTAGAATTAATGTCTAAAGAAATAAAACCCGGCGTAACTACTAAGTATCTTGATGATTTAGCTGAAAAATTTATAAGGAGTAAAGAATGCACACCAGCATGTCTTAATTATGAAGGCTATCCTGCTAGCATATGTACTTCTATAAATGAAGAAGTAGTTCATGGTATTCCAAGTAATAGAACTCTAAAAAATGGTGATATAATTACTATTGATGTAGTAGTAGAATACAAAGGATACATGGCTGATACTGCAAGAACTTACAGTGTAGGGATAGTAAAGAAAGAAATAAATGATTTACTAAAACATACAGAAGAAGCCCTATATAAAGGTTTAAGTGTTATAAAACCAGGAATTGTGTTAAACGAAGTTTGCTCATCAATTGAAAGTGTTGCTAAAAAATATAAATATGGTGTAATTCGTGAACTTACTGGACATGGAATTGGTACAGAAATGCATGAAGATCCATACATTCCAAACTATAGCAGTAAAGAAAATAATCTTATACTAAAAGAAGGAATGACTTTAGCAATTGAGCCAATGTTTAGTTTACACAGTAGAAAAGTATGGATGCTTGAAGATGGTTGGACAATAACTACACAAGATGGTAGCCCTGCCGCACACTTTGAGCACACAATTGTAGTAACCAAAGATGGTTATAAAATTCTAACAGGAGAGTGATTAAATGGCTAAAGATGGATACATTGAAGCAGAAGGAAAAGTACTAGAAATAATCCCAGGAGGGGACTTTAAAGTAAAATTAGAAAACGGTCATATTGTAGAAGCTCGCGTTTCTGGAAAAATGCGTCAAAACCTAATTCGTATTTTTCCAGGTGATACAGTATTACTTGAAATTCCAATATGTGATTTAACACGTGGGCGTATAATATATAGAAAATAATGGAGGTATTAAAATGAAAGTAAGACCATCAGTAAAACCAATATGCGATAAATGCAAAGTAATTAAAAGAAAAGGAAAAGTCATGGTAATTTGTGAAAATCCAAAACACAAACAAAGACAAGGTTAATAGGAGGTAATTATGGCACGTATTAAAAATATTGATTTACCAAAAGACAAAAGAATAGTTATAGGATTAACTTATATCTATGGAATTGGTCCTTCAAGAGCTAAGAAGATCTGTGAAGTGGCTAATGTAAGTGAAGACATCAGAGTTAAAGACTTAACAAATGAACAAGTTAACGAATTAAGAAAAGCATGTGATGCTTATGTATTAGTTGGTGACTTAAAACGTGAAGTTGAAATGAACATTAAAACAAAAATGGAAATCAACTCATATCAAGGTACTAGACACAAAAAAGGTCTTCCAGTAAGAGGACAAAGAACAAATAGAAATGCTAGAACTCGTAAAGGTAAAGCTAAAACAATAGCAAATAAGAAGAAATAGGAGGTTAATATAATGGCATATAATAGAAGAAAAAGAAAAGTCAAGAAGGATATTACTACTGGTGAATGTCATATACATGCAACATATAATAACACTATAGTAACTATCACAGATGAAGAAGGTGGAGTAATTAGTTGGGCTTCAAGTGGATCTATTGGATACAAAGGAAGCAAAAAGAAAACTCCATTTGCAGCAGGACAATCAGCAGAAGCTGCAGGAAAAGCTGCATACGATATGGGACTTAGAAAAGTAGCTGTATTCGTAAAAGGTATAGGTGGAGGAAGAGAAACAGCTATCCGTTCTTTAGGAACTGCTGGACTTGAAGTAACATCAATTACAGATGTAACACCAATACCACATAACGGTTGTAGACCACCTAAGAGAAGACGTGTTTAGGAAAGGGGAATTATTATGTTAAGATTTGAAAAACCAGATTATAAAGTTGTGGAATATGATGAAACAAACTTTTATGGAAAATTTGTACTAGAACCATTAGAAAGAGGCTTTGGTACAACAATTGGAAATGCTTTAAGAAGAGTTATGTTATCAAGCCTTCCAGGAAGCGCAATAAAATCAGTTAAGATTGATGGAGTACTTCATGAATTCCAAAAAATAGATGGAGTTAGAGAAGATGTAACAGAAATTATACTTAACTTAAAAAAATTAGTTGTAAAAAACTATTCTGAAGAAGATAAAAAACTTTACTTAAATGTAGAAAAAGAAGGAGCTGTAACTGCTGCTGACATTACTCCAAATGCAGATGTTGAAATAATTAATAAAGATTTAGTTATTTGTGAACTTGCAAAAGGTGGAAACATAAACATGGAAATAGTTATATCTAACGGACGTGGTTATGTAGACGCTAAAATCAACAGAAAAGAAATGAAAGATATAGAAGTTGGTGTAATTCCAGTAGACTCTTTATATAGTCCAATTGAAAGAATAAGTTATGAAGTTGAACCAGCTCGTGTTGGACAAAGTGATAACTATGATAAATTAATTATGGAAGTATATACTAATGGTGCTATGACTCCACAAGAAGCAATAGCATTAGCTAGTAGAATACTAATAGAACACTTTGATATATTAACAAAACTTAACAAAATAGCAGATATGACAGGACTTCTAGCTGATAAAGAAGAAGATCCAATTCAAAAGACATTAGAAACACCTATAGAAGAATTAGACTTGTCAGTTCGTGCATATAACTGCCTAAAAAGAGCAGGACATCACACACTACAAGATTTAACTTCTCTAAGTGAATCTGAAATAATGAAAATAAGAAACTTAGGTAAAAAATCATTAAAAGAAGTAATAGATAAAATTAAAGATATGGGACTTAAGTTCCGTGATGAAGATTAGGAGGTAACAATGGCTTTATATAGAAAACTAAACAGAGATACTAAACAAAGAAGAAGTATCCTTTCTGGTTTAACAAAAACAGTTTTAACTAATGGTAAAGTTGAAACAACAGAAGAAAGAGCTAAAGAAGCAAGAAAATACATTGATAAAATGATAACTTATGCTAAAAAAGGAGATTTAGTTTCAAGAAGAAAAGCACTTGCTTTCTTAGAAAATGATACTGAAACAGTTAAATATTTATTTGACACATTAGCTCCTAAATATGCTGAAAGAAATGGTGGATACACTAGAATTATCAAACTAGCTGAAAGAAGAGGAGACGACGCTTTAATAGTTAGTTTAGAATTAGTTTAATATGGAACTCTGAAATAGAGTTCTTTTCTTTTACAAAATATGTTAATAACTATAAACTTATTAACAATTCATAAAGACTTAATATAAACAAATAATAAGTGCTTTAGAGGAAAAATATAAAATATCAAATAACAAACAAGAATAAGTTTAAAACACACGTAAAAACTTCTTTAAATAGTCTTATATAACATACTTTAAACATTAAATAATAAAATAAAAAAACTT
>OGQI01000644.1_pt1 | contig 26662 bp, 19 predicted proteins | sample 1553171 | NCBI WGS metagenome assembly OGQI01 (sample SAMEA2579988, study PRJEB22360) | human gut metagenome | biome: human gut; feature: human-associated habitat; material: faeces | place: Denmark | collected 2008/2010
GGTACCGACGGTACGCACTGTGCTGCCGTATGCGACGGGAAGTGTTCCTCGAAGATCGTACGGTAATAGTACTCCTCCTTGTTGCGGGGCGGGTTGATCGGGAAACGCTCCGCAGCGTGTTCCATCTCGCGGTCGGAGACCGCCTCTGCGGTCAGCTGCTTGAGCGTGTCGATCCAGTTGTAGCCTACGCCGTCGGAGAACTGTTCTTTCTGACGCCATACGATCTCGGAGGGGAGCATGTCCTCGAACGCTTTGCGCAGGATCCATTTTTCGATATGCCCGTCCTTGGCCATTTTCGCCGCCGGGTTGATGCGCATCGCCACGTCGAGGAACTCCTTGTCGAGGAACGGCACGCGCCCCTCGACACCCCATGCCGAGAGCGACTTGTTGGCGCGCAGGCAGTCGTAGAGGTGCAGCTTACTGATCTTGCGCACGGTCTCCTCGTGGAAGGCACGGGCGTCGGGCGCCTTGTGGAAATAGAGGTAGCCGCCGAAAATCTCGTCGGCACCCTCGCCCGACAGCACCATCTTGACGCCCATCGACTTGATGACACGCGCCAGCAGGTACATCGGCGTCGAGGCGCGCACGGTCGTCACGTCGTAGGTTTCGATGTGGTAGATCACGTCGCGCAGGGCGTCGAGCCCCTCCTGGACGGTGTAGTGGATTTCGTGGTGCACCGTACCGATGTGGTCGGCGACCTTGCGTGCGGCACGGAGGTCGGGAGCGCCTTTCAGGCCGACGGCGAACGAGTGGAGGCAGGGCCACCACGCACCGTCGCGTCCTTCGGTCTCGATGCGGCGGTCGGCGAAGCGTTTGGCTACGGCCGAGATGATCGACGAATCGAGTCCGCCCGACAGCAGCACGCCGTAGGGAACGTCGGACATCAACTGCCGTCGGACGGCCGCTTCGAGCGCCGAGACGGGTACGGTGGCTTACGCCGTGCAGCACCCGCTGACCTTCATCACGGGCGTCTCCGGTTCGGAGAACGACTGGCTGTGGAGCGCACATTCCGACGATTTGTGGTCCGCTTCGAAAAAGAGCCCCTACGACCCCTGTCCCCATGGCTGGCGGGTGGCTCCGTCGGCCGTGTTCGACGGTTTGAAACTTGTGGGAGCCCCCACGGCGGCGGACGCCGACAAATACGGCTGGGGGGAGGCCCGACCCGGGGGGGGGGCACCGACATGGGGCCTGACCGATCCGGAGCGGGGAACCTCGTCGCTGTTTATCGGCGCAGGACGCCGCCGTTACGACAACAGCACGATCCTGAACGTTTACAACCCCGTCACCGTGCGCAGCGTGGCCGAGGAGGCGCAGCCCTGGGAGGGCCTTTATTGGACCGCAGGGACGCTGTCGGGTACGAAATCCCCGGCTTTCCACTTCTGGTTCGAGAAGAAGACCACCGGCGGAGGCCTCGAAAACAACGTCCCCTATGCCCGTGCCAACGGCATGTCGGTGCGTTGCGTGAGGGTGCAATAGGGACATCCGGAAGAAACCGAACGACGGACCGGCCTTGATGCCGGTCCGTTTTCGTTTGGTATAACAGTTGCGGGGATAGCGGTACTAAAATCCCCGGCTATGAAAATCAAGACAGGAAAAGGCTCCGTTACGCTCGTCGTGCTGCTGGCAATCTGGTCCGTGTCGGCCATTGCGTCGCTGCCCGGACTGGCCGTCTCCCCTATTCTGGGCGATCTGAACAAGGTGTTTCCCAAGGTTACGGACCTCGAAATCCAGATGCTCACCTCGCTGCCGTCGCTGCTGATCATCCCCTTCGTGCTGCTCTCCGGAAAACTCTCCGAGGGGAGGGACAAACTCAAAATCCTGATCGTAGGACTTTCGATTTTCTTTTTGAGCGGCGTGGCCTGCCTGTTCGCCCGCAGCATGGCGTGGCTCATCGTCATCAGCTGCATCCTCGGTGTCGGCGCCGGCATGGTCATCCCCCTCTCGACGGGCCTGATCGTCGACTATTTCACGGGGGACAGCCGCGTCCGGCAGCTGGGGTACAGTTCGGCGATCAACAACCTCACGCTCGTCGTGGCGACCGCCGTGACGGGCTACCTGGCCGAGGTCAACTGGCATCTTCCGTTCCTGGTCTATACCCTGCCGGGCATCTCGCTCGCGCTGTCGTTCTTCCTCCGGCGCAGCCGCTCCACGCCCGAGCCGGAGCAGAGCATCCAGATGCGCCACAAACGGATCGACCGGGGCAAGCTCGTCGGACTGATGCTCTTTTACTTCTTCGCCACTTACGCCGTGCTGGCCATCGCCTTCTACGCCTCGTTTCTGGTCGACGACTACAAGATCAGCAGTTCGTTTTCGGGTGTGCTGATCTCGTTGTTCTTCCTGGCGATCATGCTTCCCGGGCTGTTTATCGACCGGATCATCCGCGCGCTGAAGCAGAACGTCAACCTCGTGTCGCTGGGGCTGGTCTGCGCGGGGCTGCTGTGCGTGGGGATCTTCCGTGACAAGACGATGCTCGTCGTCGGGGCGTTGCTCACGGGCTTCGGCTACGGGGTGATACAGCCCGTCATCTACGACAAGGCGGCGACCATCGCTCCGCCCCGCTCGGCGACGCTCGCGCTGTCGTTCGTCATGGCGATGAACTACCTTGCGGTGATGATCTGCCCCTTCATCATGGACATGTTCCGCCATCTGTTCCACACCCACAGCGACCGTTTCCCGTTCTTCTTCAACGCCGCGCTGGTGTTCGCGCTGGCCGCCGTCACCTGGTTCCGGCGCGGGAATTTCACGCTCGGACTCGACGAATCGTATTACAAAAACTGACCGGAGGTCTTGCGGATAACATAAAAAGTTTTATTTTTGTGATTAAAAGTCGCAAAAATAAACCTGAATGATGAAAAGACAACTCCTTCTTGCGCTTCTGGCGGCGGGCCTCGCCGCTGCACCCGGCTGTGCCGATAAGCGGGATGCGGTTCCCGGCATCCGGATCACGCCGTCGATCAAAACCCGCGTCACGGGGCTTCATTTCGATACGGGCGACTGTATCGGTCTGACCGTCACGAAGAACGGCTCGGATTACGTCCGGAACCACCAGATGACCTACGACGGCTCTGCCTTCACGGCTTCCGGCCTGCTGTGGTACAACGACCTGAACGAAACCTCGACGCTCACGGCCTATTTCCCCTATTCGGCGTCGGGCGTTCCCGACGAGTTCTCCGTGGCGCGGGATCAGAGTGCGGGCTGCGCCTCCTCGGACCTGCTGGGAGCCGTGGCGAAGAACGTGACGCCCACGGGCACGCCCGTCGGGATGCTGTTCTATCACCTGATGTCACAGCTGACCATCGTCATTACCAACAATTCCGATGCTGCGGTTTCGGGCGTCGCCGTGGGCGGATTCGTCCCGACGGCCTCGGTGGATCTCTCCGTGCCGACGGCTTCGGCGAAAGCCGGCGTGGCGGCCGCTGAAATCGAAACCTTCGAAGTGACGCCCGACGCCTCCTACCGTGCGATTCTCGTGCCGCAGCAGGGGGCGCTGACCGTCACGGTCTCCACGCGCGACGGCAAGAGCCGCAGCAAGACTCTCTCTTCGGCGACGCTCGAAAGCGGCCGAAGGTACGACATGTCGGTGCTCGTCACCAACATCGACATCGAGCTGAAGCTGAGCGGCGAGGTCAGCGACTGGGAAGACGGCGGTTCGCTTGACGAGGGCGACGGCGGGGAGGCTTCCGAACTGGAATACGGCGGCGATACCTACCGCACGGCGAAGATCGGCGGACAGGTATGGATGGCCGAGAACCTGCGCTACCAGCCTGCGGGTACGGAGATCGGCGATGGCGTATGGTATCCCGAGGAGGGGCTTTCCGCGGTGGCGGAAAAAGGGCTGCTGTATGATTATAAGACGGTGACGGGCGGCGCCACGGTCCGGTCCGGGACTCCGCTGCGGGGCATCTGTCCCGAGGGCTGGCACGTTCCCGCATTGGCCGAACTCGAAGCGCTCCTTGCCGCCGGGCCTGCGGCCGGATTTTTCAGGTGCGCCGGATACTGGATCGTGAACGGCACGTCGAACAGGTACGGAGACGCCGACAAAGGTTATCTGATAAGCTGCGAGGCCACGGCCGAGCGGAGCGGCTGCCTGGTTTACAGCACCACGACCGATCCGGTGACCGGCGAGGTTCCGCTCGGATACGGCCTGTCGGTCCGCTGCGTGAAAGACGACGCCGTGCGGTAGACAATGAAAAAGGTCCCTTGTCAAGGGACCTTTTTCTGTTTAATCGCGGTTCAGGAAGAAGATCGGGATGTTCGCCAGGAAGACGTCCCTGCCCGAAAGCTGCGATCTTTTTTCGAGCAGTTCGCGCAGCGGAATCTCGCCGATCACGTAGTTGCTCTCCTCGCTGATGAACTGTTCGTGAATCTTCGAGAAGTTCAGAATGCCCTGCACGTCGGTCTCCTTGTAGCGGGCGTAGATTTTCAGCGTGATGTCGGTCGTGTAGTCGGGTTTCTCGATGTAGTTCATCTTCTTGTACTCGTAGCGGTAGTTGTTCAGCCGCGCCATGATGTCGCTCAGGATCGACGACGCCGTGGGCAGGCTGCCCGCGCCCTTGCCGAACATGAACTGCCGGTCGTAGCATTCGCCGCGGATCACCACGCCGTTGTACTCGTCGTCGACGCTGTAAATGTACTTGGCAGGCGTCACGAACTCCGGCATGACGAACATCGTGAAATGTTCGTCGCTCACCTTGACGACCTGCGCCACCAGCTTGATCTTCACGTTTTTCTCACGGGCGTACTGAATGTCCGAATCGTGGATCGTCGAGATGCCGTAGGTGAAGATGCGCTCCGGGGCGACGTAGGTTCCCAGCGCATGCACGGTGATGATCACCAGCTTGAACAGCGAGTCGTAGCCCTCGATGTCGAACGAGGGATCGCTTTCGGCGAAGCCCAGCGCCTGCGCCTGCGCGAGGGCGTTGGCGTAGGAGTCCTTGTGGTCGAAGACGCGCGAGAGGATGTAGTTCGACGAGCCATTCAGAATGCCCTTGACCTCCAGCAGCAGGTCGTTGTCGTAGTACTCTTCGAGGTTGCGGATCACGGGGATCGAGCCGCACGACGAAGCGTCGTAGAGCAGCGCCACGTTGCGGGTTTTCTGAATCTCGATCAGCTCGGGAAGGTGTTTGGCGAGCATCGTCTTGCTGCCCGACACGACCGGGATGCCGCGCAGCATGGCCCGTTTGACGATGTTGTAGGCGGCATCGGCATCGTCGATGACCTCCACCACGAGGTTGATGTTCTGGTTGTCGAGGATGTCGTCGACCGAGGTGGTGAACAGCGAAGGGTCGACTTCGATCTTGCGCGGCTTTTTGGGGTCGCGGACGCAGATTTTCACGATTTCGGCGTGGGCGTTCTTCGATTTGCGCACCACTTCGTAGATGCCCTGTCCGACGACGCCGAATCCGAACAGTCCGATTTTGATTTTGGTCATGGGGTATCCGGTTTTTAATTGTTCATAAAAGGCAGCAGTATGTCGTTCAACTGCTCGTGTTCGACGAGGAATCCGTCGTGGCCGAACGGCGAGTCGATTTCGTGGTACGCGCTGCCGGGGATCATGGCGTGCAGGCTGCGCATCTCGGCGGGCGTGAAGATGATGTCGGTCGTGATGCCGACCACCAGCGTCCGGGCCGTGATGCTGCGGAGCGCCTGCTCCAGTCCGCCCCGCCCGCGGCCCGCGTCGTGCGTGTCGAAGGCGTCGAGGATCGCGTAATAGGAGTAGGCGTTGTAACGGCGGCGGAGTTTTTCGCCCTGGTATTGCTGGTAGGTGCACGCCCGGTGCACGGCGGGGAGCTCCTCGCGGTCCTGCTGGGTGAGGTTGTAGCCTTCGGGACCGCGGTAGCTCAGCAGGCCGATGGCCCGGGCCGCCGCCAGTCCTTTCATTCCGGCGTCGTCGCGCGGCTGGCCGAAAGTCGTGTCGGCCTCGATGGCCATGCGCTGCGTTTCGTCGATGGCGATGGCCCAGGGCGAAGCCTTGGCCGCGGTGGCGATCAGCACGAGCCGTTCGATCCGCTCCGGTTCCGAAACGGCCCACTCGACGGCCTGAAAACCTCCGACCGAGCTGCCCACCAGCGTCCCGATGCGTCCGATGCCGAGCGCGTCGGCCAGCAGCCGGTGCGCCCGCACGATGTCGCGGATCGTGAAGGGCGGAAAATCCTTGTACCAGGGCCGCCCCGTGGCGGGATTCACGTGCAGCGGCCCCGTCGTGCCGTAGTGCGAGCCGATGATGTTGGCGCAGACGACGAAATGGCGCGCGGGGTCGAGGAACCGTCCTGCCTCGACCGTGTGGGGCCACCAGTCGGCGACGTCCGAATTGGCCGTCAGCGCGTGGCACACCCATGCCACGTTGTCCTTGGCGGCGTTCAGCGTGCCGTAGGTGTGGTAGGCGATCCGCAGCTCGGGCAGCGTGTGGCCCGTTTCGAGTTCGAACGGTCCGGGAGCTATGTAAATCTGCGGTTCCATTATCCGATTTGTGCGAAAGCCTGTTCGAAATCCTCGATGAGGTCGTCGGCGTTTTCCAGTCCCAGCGAGATGCGCAGCAGCGTGGGCGTGACGCCTGCCGCCGTAAGGTCGGCGTCACTCAACTGTTTGTGGGTCGTCGACGCCGGATGGGTCACGACGGTGATCGAGTCGCCGATCATGGTCATGTTGGCCGCCAGGCGGAGCGATTCGACGAAGCGCACGGTGCTTTCGAGCGTGCCCTTGAGTTCGACGGTGAAGACCGCCGACGAGCCGTAGCGGTAGTATTTGCGGGCGTTTTCATGGCTCGGGTGCGTGTCGAATCCCACGAAGCTGACCCGCTCGACCTTCGGGTGGCTGCGGCAGTATTCGGCCAGTTTCCAGGTGGATTCCACCTGATGCTTCACGCGCAGCGAGAGGGTCTCCAGCCCGATCATCATCAGGTAGGAGTCGAACGGCGAGGGGCAGCATCCCAGGTCGCGCAGCCCGTCGACGCGGCATTTGACGATGAAGGCCGCCGGACCGAACGCCTCGTGTAAATTCAGCCCGTGATACCCTTCCGAAGGTCCGTCGATCTGCGGGAATTTGCCGTTCGCCCAGTTGTAGTTGCCGCCGTCGACGATCACGCCGCCCATGGCCGTTCCGTGGCCGTTGATCCACTTCGTCGCGGAGTCCACGACGATGTTTGCGCCCCACTCGAACGGGTTGCAGAGGTAGCCCGCCGCGCCGAACGTGTTGTCGACGATGAACGGAATGTCGCGCCGCCGGGCCAGTTCGCCCAGCGCCTCCAGGTCGGGGACTGCGCAGGTGGGATTGCCCATGCTCTCGGCGTAGAGCGCCTTGGTGCGGCTGTCGGTCAGCGCCTCGAAATCCTCGGGACGCTCGCTCGGGGCGATGCGGCAGTCGATGCCGAGCCGGCGCAGCGACGTGCGGAACTGGTTGTAGGTGCCTCCGTAGAGGAACGGCGAGGCGACGATGTTGTCCCCTTCGGCCGCCAGCGAAAGCACGGCGATCAGGATGGCCGACATGCCCGACGAGACGGCGAGCGCCCCCACAGCCCCGTACAGGGCGGCGATGCGCTGTTCGTAGGCCGTCGTGGTGGGGTTTTGCAGGCGCGTATAGATGTTGCCGCCTTCGCTCAATTCGAAGAGCCTTGCGGCGTGGTCGCAGTTTTTGAACCGATAGGCCGCCGTGGGATAGATCGCCACGCCCCGGGCGCCGGTGGGTTCGTCGGGTTGCAGGCCCGCATGAATCTGAAGGGTTTCGAAACGGTACTTTTTTGAATCCATGGTATGTTATATCTGTCGTTAAAAAATCCGATAAAAAAATCCGACCTCTACGAAGCCGGATTGTGTCATTTTCAGTGCATGAAGGAGCTACACCCGGCGAAAACGGTTGCACATGCACATGGACATCATCATCGTTCCGCGGTGTTCTCCGCGGCGCCGACAGTCGTATGTTGCAGGGCTGGTCATTCGCTTCTGTTGCTCTTACGGTGCAAATATAGGAAATTTTTTCGGAAATCCTCTTTTTCGGCCGGAATTTTGTTTTGCGTAAAAAAACGGGCTTTTTTTGTCATATAAATGAGCGGAATTTTGTAGTTGAGAAAATTATACTTAGTATTTGTCGCGAAGACAGAATGCATCACACATTTAGAAAATTACGATATGAAAAAACTTTGCACGGCTTTGATGGCGGTGGCTGTTGTCGCTTCCTCCTGTCAGAAGGATCTGGGCGGAAGCCCTGACAATCCGGTTGTGCCGGGGGCTGTTCCCGCCGATTTCGACTGGAAAACGACCCGAAACGTGACCGTTTCGGTGTCGGCGCCCGTCGTGGAAGGCACGACGCCTCCCTATGCCGTGATCCGCATTTACTCCTCGCCGATCCTTTCGGCGGAGAATCTGGCGGCCCGGGGCGTGGCGAAATCCGCTATGCCTTTCCGGTCGGCGTTCACACTGAACGCCGGGACCGAAAACCTCTATGTCCAGACCACCCTGCCCGACGGCACGAAGTCGGTGAAGATGGTCGGGGCGCACGGCACGGTCGCCGTGACGGGCGCTTCGATGAAGGCTGCCGCTGCGCCGAAGATGCGTCTGGCGGCGAACGCCCGGGTCGGGAGTTCGATGCCCGATTATCCGAAAATGGAGGCGCCCGATGCGGCGTCGTTCGATTCCAAAGCCGTGATCACCGCGATCGAGAGCGGCAAGAGCTACCAGCTGGGAGCCAGTTGGGCTTTTTACGCCGCTCCCGAATACCTGATCCCTGCCGGGGCGGAGGTTGCGGGCAAATTGGATCTCAACGGCGGGTTCAGCCCCTATCAGGCCCCGATCCTTTATGTCGCCGGCAAACTGACGCTTTCGTCGCTCAACATCGGACGGGCCAAACTGGCTGTATTGCCGGGCGGCGAGGTGAAGATCGGGACCCTGAAAATTCAGCCTTCCGCCGCCGACGGGGCTGCGGTCTACGTCTTTGCCGATGGCAAGCTGTCCGTCGGGAAACCCAATGTCAGCGGCAAATGCATCGTAAACAACGGTACGTTGACGGTCGATGGCAGCCTCGACATGAATAACGGTCTGACTGTCTACAACACGGCGACGGCCGTGCTGACCGTGACCGACGAGATGAAGGTTTCGAACTCCGCGCGGATCTACAACGACGGCGCCGTTACGGTCGACGATCTGAAGATCAATTCCGACGGCGAGTTCCACAACTGCGAGAACGCCCTGCTCGTCGTGAACGACGAGTGCGAGTTGGAGCGCAATACGGCCATTTACCAGCGCGGCCGGGCTTCGATCGAAGAGATGACCGCCCGCGGTACGATCTGGGTGAACTGCCACACTTCGGTGAACGAGCTGGAGGCCCAGGGGGCGGAGTTCAATTTCAGCGCGAATGCCGGACTCGATGCCGGAAGGGTCGAATTCAACAATACGAACGTGTCGATGGCCCGAGGCGCGATCTTCACGATGGAGGAGTACAACGCCGACGAAAAGGGCGGCGGGAACAGATTCACGTTTACCGGCGACGCCGATCCAAGGGCCGTGGTCCTGATTTCGGAGAAGGCGTATACCCGCAAAGGGCATGAAACCTATTTCTCGGGAGCGATCGAGGTCGTTTATGACAACGACCGGGATAAGGATTACACGATCCGGAAGGATTATCTGACCGACGGAGCCGTGATGTCGGCGTCGCAGACGACGATCATCGCAGAAAACGGCTGCAACGGCGGCAAGGACCCCGTAAATCCCGATCCGGAGCCGGAACCCGACGAGTATGCGAACGTTCCCGGACGTACCTATACTTATTGCTTCGAGGACAACTGGCCGTGGCTGGGCGATTACGACATGAACGACGTGGTCATCGTGAGCCGTATCGACCGTATGATGTCGAAGGACGGCGGCAAGGTCTCGGCTCTTACGATCAACTGGGAACTGCGTGCTGCGGGAACCACCTACGACATCGCCGGAGCCGTGCAGATGGACAAGGTGCAGACGTCGGACGTGGCCGGCGTCGTCTCGTCGCACGAGGGCTTCGGCAGCGGTGCGTTCGCTTCGCGGGGGCTCGACGCCGACAGCCCCTGTGCCGTGATTCCGTTCTTCAACAGGACGGAGGAGCTGTTGAGTGCCTCGAACACCTGGAAGGGACAGCCCGCCGCCGCAATCCGGAAACACACCACGACGGTGACCTTCTCGCAGCCGGTGGACATCGCCTCGGTACTGGATTCGGAGATGAATTTCTTCATCGCGCCGAAGCAGCGCACCAGCGAGATTCACATGCCGGGCTATGCGCCGACCGCTTCGGGGATTATCGGCAAGGGTTCGTTCCTGCCTTCGGATCCCTACAAGTTCTTCGTGACGGAGGGCGACCAGACCAAGAACAACTACATGATGTGGGCGCTGATGATTCCGGGCGAGTTCCGCTACCCTGCCGAGACGAACGACATCCGCGGCGTCTACGAATACTTCATGGCATGGGCCTCGTCCAACGGTGCGGAGCACGCGGAGTGGTATCTGGAGAGCGCCGATGCCGGTAGGATCTATTGAGAAAACGACCTGTTATGGGAAGAGGCTGCGAACGATTCGCAGCCTTTTTCGCATCCGGAAGATGCCGGCGGACCGAGGGCTGCGCGGGTATCGAGGACGGCCGGGCCGTGCGGGGCTTCCGCAGGCCCGGGGACCGCAGGCTTTGAAACTCCGCGGGAACCCGCGGCTTCGCTTCGCAGAGGTCTGCGGGCCTCGGGCGTCCGGCGGCCATGTCGTTTCCGGGCGTAAAAAAGCCCCGCAGTTCGGCTGCGGGGCTTTTTTACAGGCGTATTGCGAAACTCACGGTTTGCGGTCGATCAGTTCGATGCCCTTCCGGGTCCCCGCGCCGCGGAGTATCGTCCGGCAGAAGAGCCGGAGTTCCTCGCGGACCGTGCCGTTCAGGCGCAGGTCGAGGATCGTGTTCATCAACTGTTCGGCAAATGCCGGGGCGTCGATTTCGGGCAGCAGAAGCTGTTCCTGGCGACAGGTTTCGAGGTAGTCGGTCAGTTCCTTGCGCCAGAATTCCCGGTGCTCGTCGTAGTGCTCCGCGAAGATGATCTTGCGGCTGATGTCCGACAGGAAACGGTGGTCTACCGTATAGAGGTTGTCGATGTATTCGTTCGTCAGCCGGAGCACCTTTTGCAGCGGATTGCCGCCGCGCCGTTTGCGGCAGGCGACGATGCGTTCCCGCTGCTGGTGGCTCATGGCGTCGAGGCATGCGCTTACGAGGTCATTCTTGTCGGTGAACATTTCGTACAGGGTGCGTTTCGAGATTCCCAGCGTCTGCGCGATCTCATCGACCCGGACGGCACGGATGCCGTTTCGGGCGATAAGCTCCTGCGTAGCGTGGATGATCTCCTCTTTGGTCACTCCCCGTTTCATTATTTTTCCTCCGTAATGTCACGTCCGCCGCCGAGAGCCTGGTAGAGGTTCACGGTTCCCTGGATTTCGTCGAAACGGTCTGCGATCTGCGACAGCTGTGCCGAAAGCAGCGACTGCTGGGCGGTCAGCACTTCGAGGTAGGTGGTCGAGCCGTGCTGCATCAGCAGTTCGGTCGACTCCACGGCGCGCTCCAGCGCTTCGATCTGCCGCTCGCGGAGGTCCGCCTTGGCGCGGGCCGACTGGCACTGCGTGAGGGCGTTGTTGACCTCGGCGCCTGCGTTGAGCAGCGTCTGCTGGAACGACAGCTTCGATTCCTCCTGCTGCGCCTTGGCGATCTTCACGCGGGCACGGTTGGCGTTGGCGTTGAAGATCGGTTGCAGGAGCGATCCTGCGGCGTTCCAGATCAGCTTGCCGGGATTGACGATGCCTGCGCCGCTATTGTTGGTCCAGCCCACTGTGCCGCTCAGCGTGATCGAGGGATAGAGGGCCGAACGGGCGCTCGCCGTGGCGTAGTACGACTGCATGAGCGAATACTCGGCCGAACGTACGTCGGGACGGTTCGAAAGCATCAGCAGGGGTACGCCGACCGTCAGGTCGTCGGGCAGCTGCTGGTTTTCGAGACGTCCGCGTGCGATGGTGTGCGGAACCTCTCCCAGCAGCGAGCAGAGCGAGTTCTCGGCCTGCGTACGCTGGTAGCCCAGGTCGTGCAGCGATGCCTCGATGGCCAGCGTGTTGGCCTCGTACTGGGCCACTCCGGCCTCGTTGGCGTAGCCCGCCTCTTTCAGGGCGCGCATCGCCTCGACGCTCTGGCGCCATTTGGCGGCCGTCTCCTCCGTCACCTCGTACTGGCTGTCGAGCATCAGCAGCGTGTAGTAGAGATTGGCCACGCCCGAGATCAGCTGCGTCTTCACGGCCTGCTCGTACTCCTTGCTCTGGGCGTAGAGCGCCTTGGCCTTGCGCTTGGCGTTGGTCAGTCCGTTGAAGATGTCGATCTGCCAGCTGGCCGTCACGGGAATCGAATAGGTTTTCGCCGTCGGTCCGCCGTCGAAGCTGCTCAAGCTGCCCTGCGGGGCGAAGTTGAACGACGGCAGGTAGGCCAGACGCGCCGATTTAAGTGTCGCCTCGGCCTCCTTCACGCGCCAGCCTGCCGACAGCAGGTCGGTGTTGTTCTCCAGCGCAAGCGCGATAAGCGCCTGCAACTGGGGATCGGTGAACATTTCCTGCCAGCGGATGTCGCCCAGGGTGGTCGTGTCGGCGGTCTCCGCCGATCCGTACAGTCCTGCGGTCGTCACCTCGGGACGGGTATAGGGTTTGTAGATGCCGCAGCCGGTCAGCGCCGCCGCGGCGCATATAATCAGGATCTTTTTCATGTGTTACTCCTCCTCTTTCTCGTTTTTACACTCTTCCAGTTCGGCACGCACGGCCCACTGCGGATCGGGATCGAATTCCAGGGGCTTGACTTTCTCCTGCAACGTCTGGAAGACGATGAACAGCGTCGGCACGAGGAACAGCAGCGCCAGCGTACCTACGATCATACCGCCGATGACACCTGCACCGAGGGTCGAGTTGCCGTTTGCGCCTACGCCGTGCGAGAGCACCAGCGGGATCATACCGAACACGCAGGTGAGGACGGTCATCAGAATGGGACGCAGACGGGCTTTGGCGGCCGACACGGCGGCCTGCGAGAGGCTCATGCCCGCGGCGCGGCGGTCGGCGGCGTACTCCGTGATCAGGATGGCCGTTTTCGACAACAGACCGATCAGCATGATGATACCCGTCTGGAGGTAGATGTTGTTCTCCAGTCCCATTATCTTGGCGAGCAGGAACGAACCCATCAGACCGCACGGAACCGACAGAATGACGGCGAACGGAATGAGGAAACTCTCGTACAGCGCGCTCAGGATGAGGTAGATCAGCAGGATACAGATACCGAAGATGATGACCGTGTTGCTGCCCGTCTGGGCCTCCTCGCGCGTGATGCCGTCGAACTCGTAACCGTAGCCCTTCGGAAGCACCTGCGCAGCCGTTTCCTGAATGGCCCGGATGGCGTCGCCCGACGAATAACCGTCGGCGGCCGTACCGTTCACGGCGATCGAACTGTACATGTTGAAGCGGTTCAGCACCTCGGAGCTGTAAACCCTCGTCAGATTTACGAACTGGCCCAGGGGAGCCATCTCGCCGCTGCTCGAACGCACGTAGACGTTGTTGAGCGACTCGGTGTCGAGACGGTATTTCGGATCGGCCTGCATCGTCACATAGTACATTTTCGAGAACCGGTTGATGTTCGAAACATACTGGCCGCCGTAGTAGCCTGCCAGCGTCGAGAGGATCGAGGTCGGCGATATGCCGGCACGCTTGGCCTTCGCCGCGTCGATGTCCACCATGTACTGCGGGAAGTTGATGTTGAAGGTCGAGTATGCGCGGGCGATCTCCGGACGCTGGTTCAGCGCGCCGATGAATTGCAGGTAAATATTGTAGAATTCGGTCAGGTCGCCGCCGGTCTTGTCCTGCAGGTGCATGGAGAAACCGGTCGAGGTTCCGTAACCCGAGATCATCGGCGGAGCCACGGCGAAGATCTGTGCGTCCTTGATGTCGGCGGTGCGGCCGTAAATCTGGCCGATGACGGCGTTCACGTCATCCTCCTTGTTCGGACGCTCGTCCCAGTCCTTGAGTTTGATGATGGCCATACCGTACGACGAACCCTGTCCGGCGATCATGCCGTAACCGGCCACCTGCATGTAGTCGCGAATCTGCGGAATGCCGTTGATGCGCTGCGAAACCTGCTCCATGACCTTGTGGGTCTCGGCGAGCGAGGAACCCGGGGCCGTGGTGACGTTGACCATGATCGTACCCTGGTCCTCGTCGGGAACCAGACCCGTCTTGGTGGTGTTCATCAGCAGAACCAGCGCCGCGATGGTCAGGCCGAGCGTCGACCACATCAGCCACTTGTGCTTGATGAAGAGCATCACGCCGTGCTTGTACTTGTTGACCAAGGCTCCGAATGCCGTGTTGAAGGCCTTGCGGAAACGCGCCGCGAAGTTGTCGCGCATCTCGCCGTTCTCGTCGAGGTACGGCTTCAGGATCATGGCGCAGAGCGCCGGCGACAGCGTAAGGGCGTTGACGGCCGAAAGACCCACGGCCACGGCCATCGTGATACCGAACTGCGTGTAGAAGACGCCCGACGTTCCGCCCATCATGGCGACGGGGATGAACACGGCCATGAAGACCAGCGTCGAGGTCACGATGGCCGATGTGATACCCGACATGGCGTCGATGGTCGCCATGTAGGAGGATTTGTAGCCCGCGTCGAAGCGTGCCTGCACGGCTTCGACGACGATGATGGCGTCGTCGACGACCGTACCGATCGCAAGAACCAGCGCGAAGAGGGTCAGCAGGTTGATCGAGAATCCGGCGAATGCGAGGAAGCCGAAGGTTCCGACCAGCGCCACGAGAATCGACACCGTGGGGATGAGCGTCGAGCGGATGTCCTGCAGGAAGACGTACACGACCAGGATCACGAGGAGAATGGCCTCGAACAGGGTCTTGACCACCTCTTTCATCGAGGCGTAGAGGAAGTCGTTCACGCTCTGGAGATGTGCGATGGCGATGCCTTTCGGCAGTTCGGCCTGCAATTCGTCGAGCAGGGCGTTGACGTCGTTCACGACCTGCGTGGCGTTCGAACCGGCCGTCTGGAAGATCATCGTGCTGACGCCCGGATGGCCGTTGGTGTAACCTTTGTAAGCGTAGGATTCGCTGCCCAGTTCGATGTCGGCGATGTCCTTCAGACGCAGGAGCGTGCCGTCGGGCTTCGAGAGCAGCACGATTTCACCGAACTCTTCGGGCGTCTGGTGGCGTCCGCGGTATTTCATCGTGTACTGGAACGTGTTCTGGGAGTTCTCGCCCAGCGTACCGGTCGCCGATTCGATGTTCTGCTCGGCCAGCGCCGCCGTCACGTCCGACGGGATGAGCTTGTACTGGGCCATTACGTCGGGCTTCAGCCAGACGCGCATCGAGTATTCTGCGCCGAGGGTGAACACCTCGCCGACGCCGCGGATACGCTGGATGCGCGGCTCTACGTTGATCTTCAGGTAGTTCGACAGGAAGGTCTCGTCGTAGGAGTCATCGGGGCTGTAGAGCGAGAAGATCTTGACCATCGAGGTCTGGCGCTTCATGGTCGTCACACCGATCTGCGTGACCTCGGGAGGAAGCTGGCCGCTGGCGCGTGACACTTTGTTCTGCACGTTGACGGCCGCCATGTCGGCGTTGGTTCCCTGGCGGAAATAGATCGTCACGGAGGCGCTGCCGACGGCTGCGCTGGAGGTCATGTAGGTCATGTCCTCCACACCGTTGATGGCCTGTTCGAGCGGTACGATGACCGACTTCTGAATCGTTTCGGCGCTGGCTCCCGGATAGGAGGCGCGCACCATGACCGTCGGGGGCGCGATGTCGGGATACTGCTCGACGGGCAGTGTCGCCAGACCGATCAGACCGGCGATTACGATTACGATTGATATGACCGACGCCAATACGGGTCGTTCTATGAAATGCTTGAGTGTCATAGGTTATTCCTCCTTCTCGGTTTGGGTTTGAGCGGCGGACTCGTCGGTTGCGGGAGCTGCGGCAGCGGCTGCTGCGGCCTGGCCCTTCGGAACGATGGGCGTGCCTTCGCGCAGCAGACCCACGCCTTCGGCAACGATCACATCGCCCGGCACGAGTCCCGCGCGTGCTATATACTCGCGGCCGTTCGAGATCTTCTCGACGTCGATCATCGCCGAAGAGGCCTTGCCGTCCACCACTTTATATACATATACTTTGTTCTGGAGTTCGAACGTTGCGGCCTGCGGAACGGCGATGCAATCCTTGTAGATGCTCGGCAGGATGATGTTGCCCGCGCCGCCGCTGTGCAGCAGTCCGTTCGGGTTGGGGAACGCCGCGCGCAGCGACACGCTGCCCGTCGAGGTGTCGATGACGCCGCTGATCGACTCCACGCGGCCCGTCTGGTCGTAGGTCGAACCGTCGCTGAGCTGCAACTGTACGCCCGGCATGCTCTTGAGCGTTTCGGCGATCGAGCCGTACTGGCGTGTCAGGGCCAGGAGCTGGTTTTCGGTCATCGAGAAGTAGACGTACATCTCCGAGTTGTCCGATACGGTGGTCAGCGGCTGCGGGATCGAAGCGCTCACCAGCGCGCCGACGCGGTACGGCAGCGTTCCCACCACGCCGTCGGTCGGAGCCTTCACGACCGTGTAGGAGAGGTTGTTGGCGGCGTTCACGCGCTGTGCCTCGGCCTGTGCGAGCTGGGCCTTGGCTGTCAGCAGGTTGTTGTTGGCCGTCGAGAGGTCGAACTGCGAAACGACGTTGCGGGCGAAAAGCTCCTTCTTGCTGTCGTAGGTGAGCTGTGCGGTGGCTACGCCGGCTTTGGCGGCCTCGACGTTGGCCTCGGCGGTCTGCAAGGCGGCTTTGTAGGGAACCTGGTCGATGATGAAAAGGGTCTGTCCCTTGGCGACTTTCTGACCTTCGTTGACGCAGAGCTGTGAGATCGTTCCCGAAACCTGCGGATAGATTGCGATGTCCTGACGGCCGCGGATCGTCGCCGAGTAGTTGCTCGGGATTTCCCGGTCGGTGGTGGCGATGGTCATTACGGCGTATTCGCCGGGGCCCATTGTCATCGGAGCCTGTTTGCATCCGACGGCCGCCATGCAGCATGCCAAAACGGCAGCTTTCACAAATGTTTGCTTCATAACAATTCCTTTAACTGATTGGACTAAAAAACTTTTTCAGGTGCAAAAGTATTTTAAAAACGGTATCAATGTACCCTTTATTGCGAACAGAATTGGTACTTTTCGGAATAAAAATGGAACATTTATCGAAAATTTCATTATTTTTGTTCGAAAAAAGAATTGTATGCCACAGGTCAATCCGCTAATCACTACTCCCGAGGAGCAATTTGTTGTGGGCGAATCCGATTTCGCCTTTTTCGGCAATTACGCCTGCCGTGTGGAAGGAGGTGCGATTCTCTTCTGTCGCAGCGGCAGCGCCGACGCCACCGTCAACCAGTACCAGGGGCAGGTGCGCCGCAATACGATGGTGCTGCTGCTGCCCGGATCTATCTTCATGCTCACCGACCGCACGGAGGATTTCAGGGCGGCCTACTGCTCGTTTTCGCGGGATCTCTTTTCCGAGGCGGCCTTCCGGATGGACCCTTCGTTTTTCCACGCCCTGCGTGAGCGTCCGATCTCCCATCCGCCCCAGCGGATCGTCGAGGGGGCTTCGATCTGGCTCCAGATGGCGGCCTACACCTACCGCGACCGCGGCAACGTGTTCCGCAATACGATCATCAAGAACCGTTTGCAGAATCTGCTGCTGGAGAGTTACGACAAGATGCAGCGTTTCGCAGCCCGGCAGCACCGCGTGCCGGAGACGACCACGCGGCAGTCGGAGCTGTTCCACCGTTTCGTCGCTCTCGTGCACGAGCATTGCGCCCAGGAGCGCGAAGTGTCGTTTTACGCCGACAAACTCTGCATTTCGACCCGTTACCTGTCGACCATCGTGCGCAGCGTGGCGCACAGTTCGGCCAAGGAGTTCATCGACCGTTCGGTGATGCTGGAGATCAAGATGATGCTCCAGTCGACCGACCTTTCGGTGCAGGAGATCGCCTACCGGCTCCGGTTTCCCGACCAGTCCTACCTCGGGCGTTTTTTCAAGAAGCACGCGGGGGAATCGCCCACCGAGTACCGCAACAACAAAAAATAGGTATCCGGGTTTCGGACTTTTGTTCGCTCCGGGTGGTAAATTCTGCGTCCGGGACGGTTTGTGTCCCTGCGTAGTCCGGCCCGCAGCAGCCGGAACGCTTTGAACGGGCCTCGCCGCATGCCCTGAACGGGCGCGCCCGCTTCGTATTTCTGTCCTACCTCTGTACCATTCGGTCCGAATCCGCGCTCCGCCTTCCGCGCCGGGAACAACCTCCCGGATTTTTCGGTAACTTTTAGGCCGTAAACGGGACCTGATTGGACCCGGAATTGCACGGGATTCGTAAAATGACCAAAACACAGCGATTATGAGCAAGACAGTTGAAATTTTAGGGGAGCAGGCCGGCTACTACCTCTCCCACGTATGCCGCACCATCGACAAAAAGTCGTTGTACCTGCCGGGACCCGACACCGTGGACCGCATCTGGGCCGAATCCGACCGCAGCGTCCGTACGCTGGGCAGCCTGCAATGGATTCTCTCCAACGGACGGCTGGGCGGCACGGGCTATGTCTCGATCCTGCCCGTGGATCAGGGCATCGAGCACTCCGCGGGGGCTTCGTTCGCCCCGAACCCCGCCTATTTCGATCCGGAAAACATCGTCAGACTCGCCGTCGAGGGCGGTTGCAATGCCGTCGCCTCGACTTTCGGCGTGCTGGGAGCCGTGGCGCGCAAATACGCGCACAAAATCCCCTTCATCGTCAAAATCAACCACAACGAGCTGCTGTCCTACCCCAACACCTACGACCAGGTGTTGTTCGGCACGGTGCGCGATGCCTGGAACATGGGCGCCGCAGCCGTCGGGGCCACGATTTACTTCGGTTCGCCGGAGAGCCGCCGGCAGCTGGTCGAGATCGCCCGCGCGTTCGACCTGGCGCACGAACTGGGCATGGCGACGATCCTGTGGTGCTACCTGCGCAACGAGGGTTTCAGGAAGGAGGGTACCGACTACCACGCTTCGGCCGATCTCACGGGGCAGGCCGACCACCTCGGTGTGACGATCAAGGCCGACATCGTGAAACAGAAACTCCCGTCGAACAACGGCGGTTTCCGAGCCGTCGGCTTCGGCAAGACCAGCGACAAGGTCTACACCGAGCTGACTTCGGACCACCCCATCGACCTCTGCCGCTATCAGGTGGCCAACGGCTATATGGGCCGCGTGGGCCTGATCAACTCGGGCGGCGAGTCGCGCGGGGCCTCGGACTTGCAGGAGGCCGTCACGACGGCCGTGATCAACAAGCGCGCCGGGGGCATGGGGCTTATCAGCGGCCGCAAGGCCTTCCAGCGTCCGATGAAGGACGGCATCGCCCTGCTGCACGCCATTCAGGACGTTTACCTCGACGACGAAGTGACCATCGCATAATATCCGGGTCCCCGAAGACGTTTTTATATTAAAAAAGTGCAACTATGAAAATAACACTATTCGGCACGCAGCCCTACGACCGGGAGTCGTTCGACCGCATCCGCGACACCTACGGGTTCGACATCTGCTACCACCGCAGCCACCTGAACGCCAATAACGTGGCCCTTGCGCAGGGTTCTGATGCGGTCTGCATCTTCGTCAACGACACGGCCGACGCCGGGACCATCCGCCAGTTGGCCGGGATGGGCGTGAAGCTGATCGCGCTGCGCTGTGCGGGCTTCAACAACGTCGACCTGAACGCCGCGGCCCGTTACGGGATTCCCGTGGTACGGGTTCCGGCCTATTCGCCGCACGCCGTGGCGGAACACGCCGTGGCGCTGATGCTGGCGCTCAACCGCAAGATACACCGCGCCTACTGGCGCACGCGCGACGGCAACTTCTCGCTCCACGGGCTGATGGGCTTCGACATGTACGGCAAGACCGCGGGGATCGTCGGCACGGGCAGGATCGCCCGCGAGCTGATCCGCATTCTCAAGGGGTTCGGCATGGAGGTCGTGGCCAACGATCTGTTTCCCGATCCGCAGTACGCCGCGGAGGCGGGCATCGCCTACGTGCCGCTCGACGAGCTTTACGCCCGTGCGGACATCGTTTCGCTCCACTGTCCGCTGACCGACCGGACGCGCTACATGATCGGCGACGCGGCCATTTCGCGCATGAAACCGGGCGTGATCCTCATCAACACGGGCCGCGGTCAGCTGATCCATACCGAGGCGCTGATCGACGGACTGAAAGAGAAGAAGATCGGCGCCGCCGGACTGGACGTATACGAGGAGGAGGCCGGGTACTTCTACGAGGACACTTCCGATCGCATCATGGACGACGACGTGCTGGCGCGCCTGCTGTCGTTCAACAACGTGATCGTCACCTCGCATCAGGGCTTCTTCACACGTGAAGCAGTGGATAATATAGCACGCACCACGATGCAGAACATCAAGGACTTCAGCGAATGCCGGCGTCTGGAGAACGAGGTGCGCGCCGAACCGGAAAACGCAGTCGGACAGTTATGAAAAAGATCGTTTTGCTCCGCCACGGCGAGAGCGTCTGGAACAGGGAAAACCGGTTCACGGGGTGGACCGATGTGGATTTGAGCGAGAAGGGCGTCGCCGAGGCCGTCAAAGCCGGGGAGACGCTCCGCAAGGAGGGTTTTCATTTCGGCCGCGCCTATACCTCCTATCTGAAACGGGCCGTGAAGACCCTCGACGTCGTGCTCGACAGGATGGACCGGGACTGGATTCCGGTGACGAAGACCTGGCGGCTCAACGAGAAGCACTACGGCATGCTTCAGGGATTGAACAAACGCGATACGGCCGAAAAATACGGTGACGAGCAGGTGTACGTCTGGCGCCGCAGCTACGACGTGGCTCCCGCGCCGCTTCCGGAGGACGATCCCCGCAATCCGCGCTTCGATCCCCGCTACGCCGGGATTCCCGACGCCGCGCTGCCCCGCACCGAGTCGTTGAAAGACACCGTGGCCCGCACGATGCCCTACTGGGAGTGCGAGATACTCCCGGCGCTGGCCCGCCACGACGAACTGCTGGTGGTGGCCCACGGCAACAGCCTGCGGGGCATCATCAAGAACCTGAAAGGGATTTCGGACGAGGCCATTTCGGAGTTCAACCTTCCGACTGCCGTGCCCTACGTCTTCGAATTCGACGAGGGGTTGGGCTGTGTGAAGGACTATTTCCTGGGCGACCCGGCCGAGATCGCCTCCCTGATGGAGGCCGTCGCCAATCAGGGCCGGCGGGGCTGACCCCCCCCCTCACTCCCGGTGTGCGAGACGCCGGTTTCGGAGGCAGTCGTCTGCCGATCCGTTTTTGATCCGGTTCTGTGTCTGGGGCGCAGAACCGGTTTTGCGTGCAGACGGTCTTCACCCGACCGAAAATGACGCCGCTCCGTAATAATGGTATGCCGAACCGTAATCGGGGTACGGAACCGTTGCGAGAAATACCCTATTTTTGCATCGTGAAACCATTCTTTTGAACCGATGAAACGAATCCTTTTCGCGGCCCTGACCGCCGCAGCCCTTTTTTCGGACGGAATCCTGCAATCCTTAAATGCTCAAAATATGGAAATACCGAAAAAAGTCAGCCCGTTTCCCGTGGGCGACAAACTGCCGGAACAGTTTTCGAAGTACTTTATCGGGCAGGCCTGGCTCGCTCCGCTGACGGACGACAAGCGGCTGAACGCGCCCGTGTCGAACGTCACCTTTTCGCCCGGATGCCGCAACAACTGGCACAGCCATACGGGCGGCCAGCTCCTGATCGCCGTCGGGGGCCGGGGCTATTATCAGGAGAAGGGCCGTCCGGCCCGGGCGTTGCTTCCGGGCGACATCGTGGAGATCGCGCCCGACGTGGTCCACTGGCACGGCGCGGCTCCCGACAGCTGGTTCTCGCATCTGGCCGTCGCGTGCAATCCCGCGACCAACGAGAACACATGGCTCGAACCGGTTGACGACGCGCAATATGCGGCAGCGACGGCTTCCGTCCCGTCCTCGGCCTCCCGCCTGGGTGAAGACGCCCGACGCCGCCTGGCCGAATTGTTTCCGGGCGGAATACCGGAACTTGGGGATGCGGACCCCGAATTATTTGAAATTTTTGGTAACTTTGCGCTCGGCGAAGTGACCGCCTATGGCCAGCTCGACACGCGGACGCGCATGCTGTGCATCCTGGCCTCGAACATCGCTTCGCAGGGCCGGACCGCCTATCGGACGACGCTCGAAGGCGCGCTGAACGCCGGAGTGACGCCCGTCGAGGTGAAAGAGGCGCTTTATCAGGCCGTTCCCTACGTCGGCATGGCGAAGGTCGCCGACTTCGTAGGGATTACCAACGAGGTGCTGGAGGCGCGCGGCGTGACGCTGCCGCTTGCGGGGCAGTCGACGACCTCGTCCGCGGACCGCTTCGAAAAGGGGCTGGCGGTGCAGCGGTCGATTTTCGGCGCGGAGCGTATCGACGGGATGCGCGAGGCGGCCCCCGCGAACCAGAAGCACATCCAACGTTACCTGTCGGACAACTGCTTCGGCGATTTCCTGACCCGCGGAGGCCTGGACGTGAAGATGCGCGAGCTGCTGACCTTCTCGATGCTCGTCTCGCTCGGGGGCTGCGAATCGCAGGTGAAGGGCCACATCGCCGGAAATGCGAACATAGGCAACGACAAGGCCACCCTGCTGGCCGTCGTGACCCAGTTGCTGCCCTATATCGGTTATCCCCGCACGCTGAACGGCATTGCGTGCCTGAACGAAGTTTTGCCGGAAAAATAAAAAAGTAGTGAGGTATGGAATACGTAAAATTGAACAACGGCGTCGAAATGCCGGTCCTCGGCTTCGGCGTTTATCAGATTTCGGACCCGGAGGTTTGCGAACGGGCGGTCGGCGACGCCCTGAAGATCGGTTACCGCTCGATCGACACCGCCGCGGCCTATGGCAACGAGGAGGCCGTGGGACGTGCCGTCCGCCGCAGCGGCATTCCCCGCGAAGAGCTGTTCATCACCACGAAACTGTGGATCAGCGACGCGGGTTATGAGCCTGCCAGAAAGGCGTTCGAGGAGTCGATGTCGAAGCTGGGGCTGGACTATCTGGACCTCTATCTGATCCACCAGCCTTACGGCGACGTCTACGGTTCGTGGCGCGCCATGGAGGAGCTTTACCGCGAGGGCCGCATCCGCGCCATCGGTGTGTCGAACTTCTACCCCGACCGCCTTCAGGACCTGATTCTGCACAACGAGGTCGCGCCGGCGGTCAATCAGGTCGAAACCCATCCGTTCCACCAGCAGACCGCCGCCGCGGAGTTCATGCGCACGAAGGGCGTGCAGATCGAGTCGTGGGCGCCTTTCGCCGAGGGCAAGAACGGGCTGTTCTCGAACGAAGTCCTGCTGGCGGTCGCCGCCCGGTACAAAAAGACGGTGGCGCAGGTGGTGCTGCGCTGGCTGATTCAGCGCGGTGTGGTCTGCATTCCCAAGTCTGTGCACGCGGAGCGCATCGCGGAGAATTTCGACGTGTTCGGCTTCGCGCTCGACGCCGAGGACATGGCCGTGATCGCCTCGCTGGACCGTCCGGAGAGCAGTTTTCTGGATCACCGCGATCCCGAAACGGTTGAATGGTTGAGTAATTTGCATTGAAATCAATCCGCTGGCCCTATTATTCGCCGACGACGTCGCTCCCGAATCCGGTCCACCTCCAAACCCCCGTCTCGGGCGGCCCGGCGGCCACGGCGACGGTCCGAGACGACATGAGTTCCGAAATAAATTCACTTGATTCAGACTTGAATCTATGTTACGAAAAATCAGAATTGCGGCCGCGGCCTTTTTCTTCGTGCTGACGACGCTGCTGTTCCTCGATTTTACCGGAACGCTTCACGCGTGGTTCGGCTGGATGGCGAAAATCCAGTTCCTGCCCGCCCTGCTGGCCCTGAATGTCGGCGTCGTGGCGTTCCTGGTGATCCTGACGCTTCTTTTCGGCCGCGTGTACTGTTCGGTCATCTGCCCGCTGGGGGTGATGCAGGACATCGTTTCGTGGGCCTCCGGGAAGCGCAGAAAGCACCGGAACCGCTTCGCGTACTCCCCCGCCCTCACCTGGCTGCGCCGGGGGATGCTCGTCGTGTTCGTCGCCGCGATGCTGGCGGGTGTCGGTTCGCTGCTCGCGCCTTACAGCGCCTACGGCCGCATCGCCTCGAACCTGCTGGCCCCGGTCTACGCGTGGGGCAACAACCTGCTGGCATACATCGCCGGGCGCATGGACAGCTACGCCTTCTATTCGGTCGACGTCTGGATGAAGAGTCTCTCCACGCTGCTTGTTGCCGTCGTGACGTTCGCCGTGCTGTTTGTTCTTGCGTGGCGCAGCGGCCGCACCTATTGTAATACGATCTGTCCGGTGGGCACGGTGCTGGGATTCCTCGCCCGCTACTCGCTGTTCAAACCGCGTTTCGACACCTCGAAGTGCAACGGATGCAAGCTCTGCGCCCGCAACGGCAAGGCGTCGTGTATCGACCCTGCGGCGCATAAAATTGATTACAGCCGCTGCGTGGCCTGTATGGACTGCCTCGAAAACTGCCGCCAGGGGGCCATCACCTATACGCTGCGGCGGCGGAAACCGGACCCGGCTCCCGCGCCGCAGAGACCGGCGGCCGACGCCGCAAAGACGCCTTCCGACGCTTCGCGCCGCCGGTTCCTCGGCCTGGCGGGCATCGTGGCCTACTCTGCGCTCCGGGCGCAGGAGAAGAAGGTCGACGGCGGGCTGGCGGTGATCGTCGACAAGAAGATTCCGAACCGTGCCACGCCCGTCGTTCCGCCCGGAGCGCAGAGCCTGCGGCACTTCAACGCCCATTGCACGGGATGCCAGTTGTGTGTTTCGGTGTGTCCCAATCAGGTGTTGCGTCCGTCGGGCAAGCTGATGATCCTCATGCAGCCCGAAATGTCGTTCGAGCGCGGATACTGCCGTCCGGAGTGCACGAAGTGCGCCGAGGTGTGCCCCACGGGCGCCATCCGCCTGACCGACCTCGCCGGGAAATCGTCGATCCAGATCGGCCATGCCGTGTGGATTGCGGAGAATTGCGTGGTCAACACCGACGGCGTCAGCTGCAACAACTGTGCGCGCCATTGCCCTGCCGGAGCGATCAAGATGGTGCGCCGGGCCCCCGACGACCCCAAGTCGCCGCGCATCCCCGCCGTGAACGAAGAACGCTGCATCGGCTGCGGGGCCTGCGAGAATCTCTGTCCGGCGCGTCCGTTCAGCGCCATTTATGTCGAAGGCCATTCGCGCCACAGAACCGTCTAAACGTAAGAAAACATGGAGAAGAAAAAGATAGACCGCCGGAAATTCCTCAAAACGTTCGGTGTCGGCGCGGCCGCCGCAACGGCCGGCCTTTACGGCTGTAAGACGAAAGGTACGGCGCCGAGCGCTGCCGCTGCGGGTGAGGTCCCGACCGATCGGATGACCTTCCGGACCTGCCCCTCGACGGGCGACCGCGTGTCGCTGCTGGGCTACGGCTGCATGCGCTGGCCCCTGCTGGAGTCGCCGGCGGCCGACGGCAACCCGATCGACCAGGAGGCCGTCAACGAGCTGGTCGATTATGCCATCGCCCACGGGGTCAACTATTTCGACACGGCCCCCGTCTACATACAGGGCTTTTCCGAAAAATCGACGGGTATCGCCCTCAAACGCCATCCGCGCGAGAAGGTGTTCATCGCCACGAAGATGTCCAATCACCGTATGGCAGGGCGGGGAATGTCTCCCGCTCGGATATTCAAGGATTCGGAGGAGATGTACCGGCGGTCGCTTCGCGACTTGCAAACGGATTATCTGGATTACTATCTGCTGCACGCTGTGGGCGGCGACAAGGGCATCGAGACTTTCAACGAACGTTTTATCGACTGCGGCGTGCTCGACTTTCTGCTGCGCGAGCACGAGGCCGGGCGCATCCGCAACCTCGGGTGGTCGTTCCACGGCGATCAGAAGGTCTTCGACCACCTGCTGGCCATGCACGACAGCGGCGAGGCGCGGTGGGATTTCGTCCAGATCCAGATGAACTACGTCGACTGGAAGCATGCTTCGGACAGAAACGTCAATGCCGAATATCTCTACGGCGAGCTGGAGAAGCGCGGCATCCCGGCCGTGATCATGGAGCCGCTGCTCGGCGGGCGCCTTTCGCGGCTGAACGACCATCTGGTCGAACGGCTCAAGGAGCGCCGTCCGACCGAGAGCACTGCTTCGTGGGCCTTCCGCTACGCGGGTTCCTGGCCCGGAGTGCTGACCGTGTTGAGCGGCATGACCTACATGGAGCACCTGCAGGACAATATCCGCACCTATTCGCCGCTCGAACCCTGCACCGGCGAGGAACTGGCGTTGCTCGAAGATACCGCGCAGCTGATGCTCAAATACCCCACCGTGCCCTGCACCGAGTGCCAGTACTGCATGCCCTGCCCCTACGGGCTGGACATCCCGGCGATCTTCGCCCACTACAACCGCTGCGTGAACGAAGGCAACGTGCCCAAGGACCGGCAGGACCCCGGTTACCGGGAGGCCCGCCGGGCGTTCCTCATCGGTTACGACCGCTCGGTTCCCAAACTCCGGCAGGCGAGCCATTGCATCGGCTGGGACCAGGGGGGGGGGCCCCCGCCGCATCGCGCTACATCAAACGCTACAAGT
>OGQI01000650.1_pt1 | contig 26569 bp, 37 predicted proteins | sample 1553171 | NCBI WGS metagenome assembly OGQI01 (sample SAMEA2579988, study PRJEB22360) | human gut metagenome | biome: human gut; feature: human-associated habitat; material: faeces | place: Denmark | collected 2008/2010
CCCCCGCTCCTGCCGCACCGAAAAAGGGTCTCGACCTTGACGCACTGCTCGGAGGTTGATGGGTATGGGGAGCGAAAGCTCCCCTCCCTCTAAAGGAGGTATCGTAAATGGAATTACAGGATAGCGGCAACCGCAGAGAATTTGACTCCGGCGCGGTACGAGACATCAACGAGGGCAAAGGCAGGTGTGACCTGCTCCCGCTCGGTGTGATAGCCGATATGATTGATGATGAAATTCTCTGCCGTATCGACCAGTATGTTCGTTCCGGCAATAGAAGCTCTCTTGTAGCCGCAATCAAGTCTTTCGCGGAGTACCGATATGGGAGTCTTTATACGGCTCTGTTAGAGGTCTCCAAGCACTATGAGGACGGTTGCAACAAATACGGTGAGCGTAATTGGGAAAAAGGTATTCCCCTTCACTGCTATATCGACAGCGGTGTGCGCCACTACATCAAGTTTATTCGCAGTGACGAGGACGAACCACACGATAGAGCGTTTCTGTGGAATATGCTTGGTGCGCTGTGGACACAGCAATATCACCCGGAATGTTGTGACCTGCCGTTTACAGAGGAGGTACAAAATGACTGATAAAGAACGCCTTGACCTTATGATGAGTACCAATCTCGCCGGGATTGTCAAAGACGATTTTCTCAAGTGGCTTGGTGAAAACGGATTTTTCAACGCCCCGGCAAGCACAAAGTACCACGGTAATTATGCGGGAGGTCTGTTCGACCATTCCTTTATGGTGATGAACCTGCTTGTGGAGCTTTCGGCGGCGAACGCTCTCAAGTGGAAACGCCCCGCGAGTCCGTTCATCGTGGGTATGTTCCACGACCTTTGCAAAATCGACCAGTATCGAGGAACTTGTTGTAAAGACGGGGCTTTGCACGACCACATTGTTGATTGGGAATATAATCCCAACACGCTTTTCAAAGGTCACGGTGATAAATCCATCATTCTTCTCTCCCAATTCCTCACGCTAACCGATGAGGAAGTCGCGTGTATACGCTACCACATGGGTGCGTTTACCGAAAAAGAAGAATGGCGGGATTACACCCGCGCCGTACACGCTTTCCCGAATGTCCTGTGGACGCACCAAGCAGATATGCTTGCGTCTCATGTGGTAGGGATTTGACGATGGCAGTATTCAAGAGAGCGAACGGTCACATTTTCGGCGTTCAATTCTCTGCCAAGGAGCAGAAAGCGATTGACGCAGAAATCCTCCGACAGTGTGCGGAGTACGACAAGAAAAACGCTGACGAGGTGGACGCGGTTATCCTGTGGCTACTTCACGAGAAGTTCGGTTTCGGTAAAAAGCGTCTGAGGGCGTTTTACGATTCCTTTTCCACTGAGCTTGACGCACTTGTTAAGCGGTACGAAATGGGTGACGAGGACAAAGCGTGGCTCTGTTCTCGGAAGCTAAAAGATTACGGTATTGATATTTCCACATGGAATAAGGAGGAAACAAAATGAGTTACAAGCTCAAAACGGCAAACGGCAAGGTTGCTTTTCTGCTCAAGACGGGCAAGGATTTTGTGAAAAATCAGATGGCTGTCGCTTCCGCACAGCACATTATCGACACAGGTACTATGCAGAAGTCCGATATTGAGGGCTATCCCATCAATGTGGACGATAAGTGGTACTTTGCCGGAGAGGTGTTTAAGAAGTCCGCTCCCCGTAAGACGGAGGGCGTTGCGGAATGAGAACATTTTACTCCGAATATGTCCAACACTGTATGCGTTTCTACGCCCGTCACGCCAATCCGAAGTTCCGCAGTGACGCGGATAAAAAGAACTGGTTCGCCTGTGACAGCGCATTGAAAGGCTTTACGGATAAGGAGCGGGAAATGCTCCTCACTATCTACCGTGAGGGAGATACGATTCCCGATAACATCTACAACCTGTCCGTTGCGTTGGAGATTAAACAGGATATTCTTTGGAAGCTCGTAAATGAGCTTGAACGCAAAGTTGCAAAAAGGAGGGGATTTGTGTGAACTGCTACGAGAACATACCTGCGGAACTAAAAAAACTGAATCAGTGGGTTTGTACTCGTGGCAATAGCAAAGTCCCGATGAAAGCATGGGAGAATGAAGCCGCGTCCTCCACTAATCCGCAGACATGGGCTGATTTCGATACCGCGCACAAATCGGTTTCAGACGGTCATTACGACTACTGTGGGTTTGTGTTTAACGACAACGGATTTGTCGGGGTGGACATCGACACGGGTTATGACGAGGACGGACTTCTTTCTCCTCTTGCGGCAGATATTATCGGCAAATGCCGAAGCTACACGGAGAAATCCAAGAGTGGTCGCGGATTTCATATCCTGCTCAAAGGGGACTTGCCGTTCAAGGGCAAGAACAACCTTGCAGGTGTTGAGATTTACAAGTCCTCCCGGTACTTCATTATGACGGGTGATACACTTCTATTTCGCTCTATCGAAGAAAATCAGAGCGCGATTGAGTATATTGTCGAAAAGTATTTTCCCGAAACTCAGCGAGAAAAAGATACTGCCGCTTATGGTGGTCGTATCTACTGCCCGATATGGGAAATGCCCGAAAACAATCGTATCAAGCTCCGTCCTGTCTATCCTCGAATCCCGAACGGTAGCCGCAATATCTGTCTGACCTCACTTGCGGGTATGCTCCACAATCAAGGCTACAGTAAGCAACAGATATATGACGAACTGCTTTACTGTAACACGGTTGCCTGTGACCCTCCTCTTGACAGGGGTGAGATACAAACAATCTGTAACAGTGTGACACGGTACAAACGATGAAATATGAACCCTATCACGCGCTTATAAACGCAATCATTTTGCAAGCGGTCAAGAATTACCGTACTGCGTTGGACGATGAAAACACCTCCGGCATAAAGGAATGTGAGCGGTTCTTCCGCTCCGATTGGTTTACTTTTCTCACCGATGTTGACGGAGAAATCATTATCCGGCAGGTTCAGATGGAGATAACACGAAAAAGATAAATAATTGCACAAATGATATTGACAGATAATCTTTTTCGTGTTATACTCCAATCATAAAGAGACAAGAAATAGTCTCAATAAGATTAAGGAGGTTTATGAAATGACTGAGTATTACCGTGGGGACATTTTCTACATAACGCCGTTTTATACGGTCACTGGCTTTGAGCAAAGAGCGGGGAGACCCGGCGTGATTGTGTCGAATGACGCAAACAACAAGTATTCTCCGAATGTGGAGATTGTATTTCTGACCTCACAGGAAAAGAAGCCGCTCCCCACCCATGTCCCTGTGATGTGCCGTGTTCCGTCCACTGCCCTCTGCGAGAACATTCAGACGGTATCGAAAGACAGGCTCTCCACATTTATTAAGTCTTGCACCACAAAAGAGCTGAAAAACATCGACAACGCTCTACGAGTGTCCCTTGGTATCAGCGACTCCTCGCCCATTGGGGGGGGGGGGATTGAGGAAACCGCGCCGCAGGAAAGCTCACACGCAGAGGTGGAGCGAGACCTTTACAAATCTCTATACGAGCAAATTCTTGATAAATTGATGGGAGGAAACAACCGATGATTAAAGTAGAAAACATAGACACTTGGGGCTTTGAACACGCTATCCGTGGTATGAGAAACCCCTTGAACAGTTGGTCGAGGTCGGATAGCTCATTCGAGGATTATGTCCCCGATTACGCTATGGACACGGCACGAACCTATCCCTGCGTAAAAATCGGGGAGAATGACCTCAAGCTCATGCGTCAGCTTTATGTTGGAGGTCAGCCGCATAGAAAGTACCTTAGACAGATTTTTGCAGTCATGGACATCACTGCTCCGCTCTATTGGTGGAAAGAGTTTGACACCTACAAGGTAGGCACGACCGCTAATTCTTGCTCCACCATGCACAAAATCGCCGCAAAGGAATTTACCATTGGAGATTTTTCCGTGGAACATCTACTTGCGGAAAATACAGTTTATTTTGGGAAAACCATCGAAAGGTTGAACAATGCAAGGAACAAGTTTCTTGAAACCAAAGATAAACGCTATTGGTGGCAGATGATTCAGCTCCTCCCGTCCAGTTACAATCAGCGGCGCACAGTCAGCATGACCTATGAAAATGTGATGAATATGCTCGACTACCGCGAGGGTCACAAACTGGACGAGTGGCGGGAGTTCTGCAAAATTCTGAAACAATTACCGTATGTGGAGGTGATTAGAGATGGCAGGTGACAGAGAACTTTTTGAACTGAGCAACGGCAGGTGCATTATGGACGAAGACCTGTCCGACAAAATGTATATTATCAAGTCCTATCACCCCGAACGGGCAGACGAAACCTCCTCCGGCTTTGAGTGGTCTGAAATGGGTATGGCAAACCTGTTCGGTATGCTCTACAACCGAGAAGCGCGGTACTGCACCGAACACAAAAGTTGGTACACCTACTTTGAGGGTGCGTGGCGTAAGGACGAGGGCGCAATCCTTGTCTCTGAGAAAATCAAGGACTTTGTTCGCTTGATGATTCTCTACTGTGGCGAGATTACGGACGATGATACCCGCAAGGCGTACACCTCGTTCGTGAACAAGATGGGTGACAGGCGTATGCGCGACCGAATACTCAAGGACGCAACGGGTGAACTCCGCATTTCTGCTACAGATTTCGACTCCAACCCCTACCTCATCAACTGTCTCAACGGTACTTACTCTTTGGAGGATTACTCGTTCCGTGAACCACGGTGGGACGATTTCCTCACCATGCAGACCCGTTTCCGGCACACGGTACGCCGTGATGTAAAGTGTGAGCGGTGGGAGCGGTTTATTGATGAGGTCACACAGGGCGATAAGGATAAAGCCGACTTCCTGCAACGCGCCCTTGGGTACTCCATGCTTGGCATGAGCAACGAGGAGTGTATGTTTATCCTCCACGGTAAAACAACCCGCAACGGCAAGTCTACTCTGTTCAACACCATTGAGTATATGCTTGGGGATTACGCCAAGGTTGCCCCTGTCGGTATGATTTGCCGAGGTGACAGACAGAAAGACGCGGAAGCCGCTTCCCCTACCCTTGCCGGACTGAAAGGCAAGCGGTTTGTTACGATGAGCGAGAGCAACGAGTACGGCAAACTGGACGAGGAGAAAATCAAACAGCTTACAGGTGGCGAGGAAATTTCCGCTCGTGCGCTCTATCAGACCGCTATCACCTATCGCCCTCAATTTACCCTGTGGCTCTCCTGTAACGACTTGCCGATGGTTACAGACAAGTCCCTGTTCGCTTCTCAGCGTATCAAGGTGATTGAGTTCAATCGGCACTTTACGCCGGAGGAGCAGGACACTCACCTCAAGGACGAGCTGACCTCCACGGAAGCTATGAGCGGAATTTTCATGTGGCTTGTGCGCGGATATATCAAGTACAAAGAAAACGGTCTCACAATGTCCAAGAACTTGTCTGAGGTGGTCGAGCGGTATGAGCGGGACAACGACCTTGTGTTACAGTTCCTTGAAAACCGCTGTGTACGACTGACCGACTACTCTGACAACAGGACTGACACTAAGAACAATATTATCAAGGCAAAAGACCTGTATCAAGCGTTCAAGCTGTGGGCGAAGTCTGAGGGTGCGTATGTGTTGTCGGCGCGGAAGTTCAACGCCGAGATGGAACGCCACCCCGAATGGTTTGACCGCAAATCAACATCGAGCGGGTTTATGATTTATTGGGGCTTGAAGCTCAAGGAGGTAGTATAAATGAACGCTTCTTGCTTAGACGAGAAAGGACGCTTTAAGTCCTGCCCGTACAGAGTATATACCGATGAGCATAAGGCGATTTTAAGAGGACAGGGTGATTTTACCTCACAGTGTTTTTACCCGTGCATTGGCGAGGAGTGCATTGCATACCATGTTGGCGTTTGCCTACGCCTTGCCGCCGCACTAAAGGAGGTCAAATAATGCCAAGAGTGCTGACAGTGGACGGTAGTGTAAAAATCGGAGCATACCGTTTTCCCGACAGGAAAAAGCCCTGTCTTTGTGTAGAAAAAGGCAACACCTGTACGGTGTACGGCTCTTTTATCGACACCGACCGCGCAAATGAATTTATGAATGAACTCGCCGCCCTTGTGGGTGCGAGAGATGATAAGGAGAGATTAGAATGACAAACGATGAACGCCACCCTACCGGGCTACTCCATTCTGCTGATGAACTGCGTCAGCTTATCCGCGAGAACCCCGCCCTCCCACTTCTCGTCTTTGCGGGTGAGGAAGCCAATAGCGGGGATTATCCCTATATGAGTTGTAGTTACATCAAGGCGTACAAGGGAGAATTTCTCGACTGCACTCAGACGGTCAACGACTGTATGTGCTACACCGATAGGGACGAGTTCGAGGAAGCTGTCGCGGACTCTCTTGCCGATGGTGATTACACTGATGAGGAGTTTGACGCTCTCGTGAAGAAAACGGTTGCCGAATATGACCCATACTGGAAGCCGTGTATCATTCTGAATGTGGATAATTGAGGAGGTGTAATAATGTTCATTTGGCTTACAAACCCGACTATCGGACAGGTGCTTGTAAATCTCAACCTCGTCACCGCTGTCACCTGCGTACAGGGTAGAAATACCGTCTGTTTTACTGGCGGCGAGGAGGATTATATCGTGGTTACGGAGTCCCTTGAGGACATCTACGAGCGGATTCAGTCCGCAGAAAAGAGGTACAGGAAATGACGATACCCGAAAAGCTGAAAATCGGTGCAAAGGTTTACGGCGTGGAAATCACGAACAAGCTCGACTTGGGTAATGTGAATTACTCCGGCGAAATCTCCTATACCGACTTGGTTATCCGTATCTGTCCGAACGCACAGGCGAAAATGGAAGCCGACTTTCTTCACGAAATGATTCACGGTATGCTCGATCATCTTGGCTATACCGAACACGATGAGAAAAAGGTTGACGAGCTTGCAAATGTGCTTCACATGGTGATACTGGATAACCCCGCCGTGTTCGCACCTGTTAAGGAGGGACAGCACGAAAATGGTTAAATGCCCGTTCGCTGTTCCCACCTGCAAATGTTACGACTGTGCGTGTAATGCGTCTTATGATGAGTGCAATCATGGGTACTGTATAACTTGTTTTGAATGTCTCAATGAGAGCAAGGCGGTACACAATATCTATCTTTGCACAGGTTATGAAAGAATGGTGGCAAATGGAAATGAAAATTCTGAATGAGCTTGCGGGTATGCTTGAGGACATAAATCCGAACGAAATCGTTTCTCACATACTGGACGGAACGCTCCTGTCGTGGCTTGCGAGTTGGAAAATGAAGTCTCAAATGCTCGTGGCTTTTCTACTCGAAAATGAAAAAGCTCGATTATCCGAAAAGGATTGAAAAATAATCCTAAATGACATTAGGAGACTAATCCGAATAAGATTGGAAAATAATCTTTTCGACTTTTCGTTTTGCAGACGAGATTGAAAGAGTCTCCGAAAAACTAATCCTAATCGGATAACGACCTTTTTAGGGGCTTGTCTTAATCGGATTGAAAAACAGTCTGTAACAGATTAAAACGGCTAAGTTGAAGTAGTAAAAGTAGTTGTTTTTTAGCTTTTGCGTGTAACTTCCTCTATATAGGAAAATCCCTACTATAAGAAGTTACACGCAAAACCCGATTTTTAACTACTTTAACTACTTACTTGCAAGAAGAATAAGAAGAAAAGAGGACTCTCTGACTTGGAAAGAGGACTCTCGTGCGACTATACGACTTTACGGAGGTGCATTGAAAAATGGCAGAGAAAAAGACGGAGAAAGATGTGCAGGTGATTAAGAAAAAGCCCCGTGGTGGAAACTCCCCTGTCATTGGTGATAACGGGCTTATGCTCGAAGCGGGAGATAATACGAAGATTATGAGTATCAATATAGCATTGTTTAATATGCAGGATATTGATATGGAAGATGTGAACGCAGTCACTCAGAGATTGGGTGAATATTTTGCGTTGTATGAGAAAGCTGACTTGAAACCGACCGTTGCAGGAATGGCTATCGCGCTGAACGGAATGAGCAGACAGACATTGACAGCAATCGCGCATGATAGACCGACTGGAAGTGCAGGATATAAAACAGCATTGCCGCGAGAGGTAGCCGACTCCATTAAAAAGGCGTATAAAATGTTGGAAAATATGTGGGAAACCTACATGAATAGCGGCAAAATTAACCCCGTCAGCGGTATCTTCCTTGGCAAGAACAACTACGGCTACCAAGACAAGACTGAGTATGTGCTGACCCCCAATCAACAGAACGACTCCGACTATGACGCAGAGGACATTCGACAGCGTTATCTCATCGACTCTGACAGCGACTCTCAGAGCGACTAACGACTCTCGACTCTCAAACGACTTTCGACTATCGACTATCAATCAGACCGCCCGGACGGGAAATCGGCTCATGTTCCGACACCGTTGGGCGGTCTTTTTGTGCGGATTTTTCACGGATTTTTGGGGATTTCACCCCGCTCGTATTAGCACTTTACTGTGATAAAGCAAAATGCCCCATTTCGGCGGCTATACATTATATAGCAAAAGGAAAGTAAAAAATAATCCGAAAAAGATAAAAAATATTGAAAAAAGGGTTGACAATTCGGAAAATGCGAATTATACTATAATCACAACAGGACGACAAACAACACAAAACAGATTATAGGAGGTTTACAAAATGCGAATTTACGAATTGACCCCGACAGGCTATGACCGTGCAAAATCCTTTTATGGGAAAGCGAAAGTTATTGAAACGGACGGGGAAACGCTTTTACAGTCTTATGATACTACCGTTTGCAAGATTGATAAAAGCGGCGAATTTATCCGAATGTGGGAGGGGTACAGCGCAACGACAATGCGCCATATCAATGCATTTATTGAAATGTTCGGTATTCCGGGCGGCGGTAAAAAGTGGTGGGACGCGCTCCCGGTGGAGGAAAAGCCCCGCGGCGGCGCGGATATGACCCCCGCCGAAAGTTTGAAAGCAATGTACACAAGACGCGCCGCGAATTATTGAGGAGGTAAAGAAAAATGAAATTCAAGACAACACAAAAGGAAATCCGGGCGAATTACAACGAAATTATTTGTGTTCCCTATTGCGGTTTACAAAACCTATTGAATTATGAAAGCCCGGTTGCATACACGGCGCGCCGTGAGGGGTGGGCGGCTGATATTTACGATATGGGCGGCGGGGTTGCTATTGTAACAGGTTATGCCCCATTCGGAAATATTCGCCCGTCCTATGAATTGCGGGAACGGTACGAAATGCAAGCCGAAAAAATCCGCTATATTTCCGGCTATGAGGAAAAGCGGGACGCATTGCGGGAATTACAACGGGCATTTATTGAGGAGGTAACACGCCATGAATAAACGGGAGTATTGCGAAAGCCGGGAAAGCGTTGCATATTATAGCGGCTTGAATGGGCTTGAAATAAAGGGCATTGAATACGGTATAAATGATTTTGTTTATTGCGTTTCGGGTTGTTGGTATGGCGGGAAAGCCGCGCGGCGTTTCCACCGTTGTAAAATCTACTACCCCGCAAACGGGAAAGGCAGCGCATTTTTTAGGGTACACGGGTACAAAATCCCGCTTGATGAATGTATTAGAATGGGGGTTTAATTATGAATTACATTTTTAAGACAACGGCAACGATGAAAGAATACAATAATAAAAAATGGTGGATTGACGGCGATATTATTTCCGATATGCGTATAAATGCCGATAGCGTGGAAAATGCGCTTGAAATTTACCGGGAACGGGTGGAGGAAAAACATTATATTAGCATTTCCCGAAATGCCGTTAAAAACAAGTCGGAAATGTTCGTTGATATGCCGGACGGGGGCGCAAAACAAGTAGGATATGTTATCACGGGCAAAACGGAATTTGACAAGGGCGATTATACCGGGTACAGCACACAATATATTGATTTGTGGGTAACGGTTTTAACGATTGTTGACACTGCGTTTTAATTGGAGGTTTTACAATGAATATTGATAGCACTATGAAAGAATTAGCGGAATATATCCGCATGGGTGAGGAAATAGCCGCAAACATTGACGCATTGAAAGACGCGCTAAAACAGTACATGAGGGAAACAGGCGTTGACAGCTTGACGGGAACGGAACATAAAGCAAGTTATAAAGCGGTTGTTTCCTCCCGCATTGATACAACGGCACTAAAAAAGGACGCGCCCGAAATAGCCGCGAAATATACCCGGACAACGGAAAGCCGCCGCTTTACATTCGCATAATATAGGAGGTTGAGAAAATGACGCTTATTTGTATCTTGCTTTTTCCGTTGGTGGTATTGGCTGAATTGCTAAAAATCAATAAATAACAGGCAAGCCCCGCTATTATTGGCGGGGCTTTTCCTATGCCCCATTATAGCCGCTGTAATGCGCTGTATGGGGCTTTATTGTGTTAGGGGTATAGGAGAATATACCCCGCTTGTATTATTCCCTTTATGCGGCGTTCTGTTGCGTTGTGGGCGGTATGCCTTGCAAGCTGTACCCATGCGCGGCGCGTTCGGGAGTCCGTCAAGCCGTCCGGCGTTGCTGTCGTTTGGGTGTAGTTTATTGACAGGGGCGCGGGGCGCGTTCAATAGGGTTATTTTTCGCGCTTTTGGCGGTACTGTCAAGGGCGCGAAATGCTATTGACAGCGGACGCGGGACGGCTTGACGCTGTACCCCCGGAGGGGGAACGCGCCCCGCCGCCGTGCCGGGAGGGAGTACGGCGAGTAGCCGAAAATTTCAAAAAGAATAAAAAGGACTATAAATTATCTCTTTCGTATTGACATTCATCTTCTCTTGTGCTACACTAATCTCACAAACTAAAGGAGGACGCATTATGGTACGCAATAATATTGAACTCGATGTAAAGGTCAAATGTGTCGAACAGGGTGTGACACAACAGACCATTGCGGAAAAGATTGGGACTACGGGACAGTATGTCAACAGAATCGTCAAGAAGAAAGACGGGATTATGAACAAGACTTTCGTTGAAATCATGGAAGCTCTTGGGTACGACATCGAAATCACCTATATCCCAAAGGAAAAGTAAATCGGAGGTGAGTACATGAGGGTCGGTTATGTACGAGTCAGCACCGCAGAGCAAAATCCGGCGAGACAGGTGGAGCTTATGAAATCCCTCGATGTGGAGAAAGTCTTTCTCGACAAAATCAGTGGGAAGAATACGGACAGACCACAATTCAATGAAATGTTGTCGTTTCTCCGTGATGGCGATACCCTGTATGTGGAGTCATTCTCAAGGCTCTCCCGTAGCACCAAAGACCTGCTGAATACGGTGGGTGTCCTGTCTGCTCGTGGCGGTCAGCTTGTGTCGGGCAAAGCGAAATGGACACCAATACCCCGCAAGGTCGGTTTATGCTGACGGTGTTTGCGGCGTTGTCGGAGTTGGAGCGAGAGAATATCCTTGAGCGTCAGCGCGAGGGCATTGAGATTGCCAAAGCGGAGGGCAAATACAAAGGGCGTAAGCCGATTGCCGTGACGGACAGGTTTCTCGGCGCGGCTCGGAGTTGGCAGGAGGGTTCTCTCCCGCTGAAAGACGCTATTGAGCAGTCGGGGCTGTCGGAGTCCACATTCTTTCGTAAGTGTAAACAGCAAGGGATAAGGAGGGTCGGTGTGTGAGAAAGCTGATTTTGGCATTGTGTATGGTCGTGATGGTATTCGCGTTGGTCGGTTGCGGTCAGAAAGAACCTGTCGCGGAAAAGACGGACGCTGAGAAGTTCGCAGAGGAAAACAGTATCTCGGTGGAACTGGCAGAGAGCATTGAAAACGCCCTGTCGCAGACAGATGTTCCCTCCTCTCTGAATAAACTCAATGATTGGAAACAGATTGAGGATTATGCGGAGGGTCAGCGGTACACGGGTTGGGTCTACTCCACCGCTCAAGATAAGTACTACTACATGGTGTTCTATGTAAGTGGTGATACCGTTGAGGGTATTCGAGACCAAAATAACGGGCTTGAATATCTCTATCAAAATGAAAATTGACGATTACAAGAATTGGCGCATGATTGCGATTGAAGGTTTATCCTCGACCAGTCATGCGCTTTTCTTTTTGCAGGAGGTAAAAATGGAACAGCTACTTTCAAAAATTCTCGAAAAAATAAAAAAGGACGCTTACCTGTTTCGGACATGGGAAGACCTGCTCTATATGTGCAAGGAAGCTATGAAAACTGACATTTCGCTCGGCGTGAGGTATCTCAAGCTCCTCTCCGCTGAATGTGAGAGAGGTATCAGTGACCCGCTCACCTCGGAACAGGAAGTCAAGGAACTGTACGGATTGCACAAGCGGGTTCTTCTCGCCGCCGCGCCGTATGATTTTGACAGCTACCTGCTCTATGTGGAGTGGAATAGAGAACCGAAAAAGAAGTTTTACCCGCCGCGCCGCAAGGTACTGAAACAGGTGGTGGACGCGCTACAGGAACTTGCAGACGATAAACTTGACCTGCTTGCGGTCTCTCTCCCGCCCGGTAGCGGCAAGACCACTCTTGCTATCTTCTACCTCACTTGGCTCGGCGGGAAGATTCCCAACGAACCTATGTTGACAGGTTCTCACTCCAACTCGTTCGTGCGCGGTGTGTACGATGAGTGCTTGCGTATCTTTGACGCAAATGGTGATTACCTGTGGCACGATGTATTCCCCGATATACAGGTTTCTAACACGAACGCGAAAGATTGTCGTATCGACCTTGATAAGCGACAGCGTTTTGAAACATTGGAGTTTACCTCCATCGGTACGGGCAACGCGGGTCTATATCGTGCCGCCACCCTCCTCTACTGTGACGATTTGGTGTCGGGTATCGAGGTCGCGCTATCTAAGGAGCGGCTTGACAAGCTATGGGAGACCTACACAACGGACTTGAGACAGCGTAAAATCGGAGACCACTGCAAGGAGCTTCATATTGCTACCCGATGGTCGGTACACGATGTTATTGGTCGATTGGAGCGGGAGTATGTAGACAGCGACAAGGCGAAATTCATTGTCGTACCTGCTATGGACGAAAACGATGAGTCCAATTTCGATTATGCTTATGGGGTCGGGTTCTCCACCCACTTCTACCGGGAACAGCGCAATATTATGGACGATGTTTCGTGGAGGGCATTGTATATGAACGAACCCATTGAGCGTGAGGGATTGGTCTACTCGCAGGACGAACTACGCCGCTATTTCGAGCTTCCCAAAGAAGACCCGGACGCGATTATCGGTATCTGTGACACCAAAGACAAGGGTGCGGACTACGCATTTCTCCCTGTGGCGTATGTGTACGGGCAGGATTACTATATTGACGATTGCGTGTGTGACAACGGCTTGCCGAATGTTGTGGACGCTCGGCTGACGGAAATCCTTGTGCGCGATAAGGTCAAGTCCTGTCGCTTTGAGTCCAATTCCGCAGGTCGGCGCGTAGCTGAGAAGATACAGGAGGAAGTCCGAAAGAAAAACGGTATCACCCATATCACGACCAAGTTCACAACAGCGAACAAGGAAACGAAAATCATCGTCAACAGCGCATGGGTCAAGGAGCATTGTTTGTTCAAAGACGCTTCTCTCTATCAGCGGAAGTCTGACTATGGGAAAATGATGGATATGCTCTGCTCCTACACTGTCGCGGGTAAGAACAAGCACGATGATGTACCCGATGGAATGGCTATGCTTGCCGAATATGCACAGTCGTTGAGCGGTCAAAAAGTCGAGGTGTTCAAACGACCTTGGTAATTCACATTTTCCACATAGTTTTCCACATTTAATTCGCAAAAGAAGAACATGAACATTGACTTTTACGAATTGATATGCTATAATTGTAAGTGTAGAAATAGATTGTTTTGAGTGGCGCATGATTGCGCGGGAACGAAAGTTCTCGGCGGTCGTGCGCCATTTTACATTTTCAGAGAGGAGGGACAAATGTGGAAAATGTAATCGACACTTCCAAGCCTGTTGCGAAAACTCGACAGATGTTTGGGCGCAGAGTTATCAAGAGTAGCGTTACGGAAATCACCGATGAAAATGTCGTGGAAGTGTTACTCAAAGCATTGTCCATTCACGCGCTGAACCGCTCGGAGATTGATTATCTTTGGGAGTATTACAAGGGAAAGCAACCGATTCTGAACCGCACCAAGGAGGTTCGCCCGGAAATTTGCAATCGTATTGTGGAAAACCGTGCGAATGAAATCGTGTCCTTTAAGGTCGGGTATCTGTGTGGAGAACCGATTCAGTATGTCGGCAAGAGCGGCGAGGAGTCCGTTACGGCGGCGATTACCCGCTTGAATGAGCTGATGTTCGCGGAGGATAAAGCGTCTCAAGACCAAGAGATTGTAGAATGGCAGATGATTTGCGGAACGGCGTTCCGACTGGTTCTGCCGGACGCACGGGGCGAGGAAGATGAGTCCCCGTTCGAGCTGTATACGCTCGACCCGCGAGATACCTTTGTGGTGTACTCCAACGAAATCGGCAATAAGCCGCTTATGGCGGTGAAATACAGCAAGGACGATAACGAGATTACCCGCTACTCCATTTATACGGAGAACCGCTACTATCTCGTGGAGGACGGTATTCTGAAAGAGTCCACCCCTCATGCGCTGAACATGATTCCCATTTTCGAGTACCCGGCGAATAATGCTCGGCTTGGCTCGTTCGAGATTGTTCTCCCCCTCCTCGATACGATGAACAACATCACCTCCAACCGTATGGACGGTGTTGAGCAGGTGGTACAGGCGTTTATCAAGTTTATCAACTGTGACATCACCAAAGAGGAGTACGAGGAGTTTCTTACCCTCGGTGCAATTAAGGTGAAATCTGTGGACGGCGCGAACGCCGATGTGGGGGTTGTCACGACTGACCTCAATCAGACACAGACACAGACTTTGAAAGAGGATTGCTACAATTCCATTCTCACAATCTGCGGTATGCCGAACCGCAACGGCGGTAGCTCCACGAGCGACACTGGCGCGGCGGTACTTCTGCGAGACGGTTGGTCTCTCGCAGAAGCGAGAGCGAAAGACAGCGAAAATATGTTCAAAAAGGCTGAGAAGAAAATGCTCAAGCTCGTGTTGCGTATCTGCCGTGAGCTGAGTGATTTTGATATTGCCCTTAAGGACATCGAATTGCAGTTCACCCGCCGTAATTACGAGAACATTCAGAGTAAGTCACAGGTGCTTACCACCATGCTCGATAATCCGAAGATTCACCCGCTCCTCGCTTTCCAACATTCCGGCTTGTTTATCGACCCGGAACGCGCTTACGCAATGAGCGTGAAGTATTACGAGCAGGAACAGGCGAAAGTGATTGAGCAGAAACCTGTGGAAAATCCGAACCCCGATGAGGACGATAAATGATTTTAGGCGGCATTGACCGTTTGAGATAGTCAGAGAAGACTTTAATCGCAAATAGGTAGAGAAACCTTAAATCGCACCATAACGGGAGAGAACCCGTAAAAACGCAAGGAGGAATATTTTATGGCAAAGATTGATGTAAGTAAAATTGAGGGTTACGCCGAAATGTCCGCAGAGGATAAGCTCAAGGCTTTAGAAGCATTTGACATTCCCGACCCCGATTATTCCGGCTATGTGGATAAGAAGCTGTTTGATAAGACCGCTTCCGAACTGGCTGAGAAGAAAAAGGAACTGAGGGACAAGCTCTCTGAGGACGAAGCCGCCAAGCTGAAAGAAAAGGAGGAGCGTGATGAGCTTGAGGAAAAGTACAACAAGCTCCTGCGTGAGAGCGCGGTCTCCAAGAACAAGGCGAAATTGGTCGCGTTGGGCTATGAGGAAAGTTTGGCTGATGAGACAGCGGAAGCTATGGCAGACGGCAATTTGGAAAAGGTCTTTGCCAATCAGAAGAAGCACCTCACTTCCTTTGAAAAGAGGATTCGTGCGGAAGCTCTGAAAGATACTCCGAAGCCTACTCCCGATGGGGACAGCAAGACCATGACACTCAAGAAACTCCGGGAAATGAATCCTGCCGACAGGCTCAAGTTCTCGCAGGAACACCCGGAAGAATATAAGGAACTTTATACAGGAGGTAATGAGTAATGGCTCATAAGATTTACGATAATTTCTATCTGTCGAACGAGATTGAAGACCAGTTCAATTCTCACCTCGACCTACAGCAGTTCTGCACCGTGGATAACTCCCTCGTGGGTACTGCGGGTATGACGCGCAAAATCAACCGTTACAGTGCAAGCAACGCCACTCAGAAGTTGGCTATGGGCGCGGGTAACACCGAAAGCATTGAGGTCACTTATGCTCCGTTCGAGTATAAGATTCTGATGGCTCAGAACCGTTTCGAGTATTACGATGAGCAGGAAATGACCGACCCCATGCTCGTTCCCGTTGGTGTGCGTCACATGGGTACGGATATGTTCAACACCGTCAACGCTGACATTTTCGCAGAGTTCAACAAGGCAACGCAGGTCATTGTTGTTTCCGCACTCAACTTTGACGCTTTCGCGGACGCACAGGCTATGTATAACCTTGAGAACATCGAGGGCGTGAACTTCTTTGCGTTCGTCTCTCCGGCTGATGTGGCGGCTCTGCGTAAGGCTCTTGGTCTGAGCTTGCAGTATGTTGAGTCCTTTGCCCGTAGCGGTTATGTCGGTACGGTGGCGGGTGTCAACATCTATACCAAGAAAGACGCGGTTTCCGGCACTATCTGTACCGCTACCAAACAGGCGGTCACTCTGTTCAACAAAAAGGGTGTTGAGGTCGAGACTCCTCCTCGCGATTCCAGTGACGCGAACACTCGTAAGAACACTATTTTCAGCCGCAAGTATTATCTCCCCGCGCTGACGGACGAGCGTTACGCGGTCAAGATTGTTAAGGGTACTGCGGCGGTAAGCACCGATACCACGGTTACGGCGGGTAAGACCTACTACACCAAGAGCGGTCTTGGCTATGTGGCGGTTGTTCCCGCAGAGGGTGATAGCCCGAAGACCAAGGGTTGGTACGAAATCACTGCGGCGTAAGTTAGGAGGTGGACAACATGACTAATACTGAAAAACTGGCGGCTCTGAAAGCTATGGTCGGTGATTCTGACACGGACGAAGTGTTGTCCACCTACCTTAGATTGTCCGGCAGTAAAATTCTCGCAAAGGCGTACCCGTATGACGATACTGTGACCGAAGTTCCCGCCAAGTACGAGTACCTGCAAATCGAAATCGCCGCCTATATGCTCAACAAGCGTGGTGCGGAGGGGCAGACCTCTCACACCGAAAACGGCATTACGCGACAGTATGAGAACGCGGATATTCCCGCGTCCATGCTCAAGGCGGTCACTCCACATTGCGGGGTGATTCGATGAGGTGCATGAACCGAAATAAGGTGAAGTTCTACTACGCTCTCTACGAGGGCAGAGAACCTATCCTTAACGAACAAGGCAGGAAAACAGGTCAGTACAAGGTCATTCACGGTAATCCAATCGAGGAACACGCCAATATTTCAGCGGCAAAGGGCGAAACACAGACACGGCAGTTTGGTGAGAATGAGTCCTATGACAAGGTAATTGTAATGGATTTCATTACGCCGCCCATTGACGAGTATTCCGTCTTGTGGGTCGATACCTTACCGATACTCAATGCGGACGGTTCACTCAAGGTCAATGACGCAGGTGAGGTAATCACCCCTCACGATTATGTAGTGAAAAAGGTCGCAAAGAGTTTGAACAGCGTATCAATCGCCATAAGCAAGGTGACGGTCAGTGGGTAAAAAGATTATTCGATTTGGGCTGTCTGTGCGTAACATCGACAGGGCAATGCGAGAACTGGAACAGTATAAGCAGGATATTATCCGCAAAACCGACCTCTTGCGTGAGAAAGTTGCGGAGCGGCTTGCGGAACTGTCGAGAGACGGATTTGCGGGAGCTGTCGTGGACGATTTGCTTAAAGGCGGTCAACGCACTGCACAGGTCGATGTGAGTATCGACCAACGGAGCAATATCACGCTTGTCATTGCGCGGGGTGAAGACGCGGTTTGGGTCGAGTTCGGCGCAGGTGTTCATTACAACGGCTCGGCGGGTACTTCTCCTCACCCGAAAGGGTCAGAGTTGGGGTTCACCATCGGCGGCTACGGCAAGGGTATGGGTAAGAAAGATGTGTGGGGGTTCTATGAGGACGGTAAATTACGCTTGACTCACGGCGCACCCGCTACCATGCCAATGTATAACGCCGTAAAAACCGTTTGTGATGAAATCGCAGAAATAGCGAGGGAGGTGTTTCAATGATTGACATGGAAGACGATATTTTTGACGAAGTATCGGAAAAGGTTTATGCGGCGTTCGAGAAGAAATGCCCCGACCTGCTCATTATGAGCGAATATGTCAAGTCACCCTCCTCGTTTCCTTTTATCTCCATCGTTGAAATAGATAATGCCACATTCCGCAACTCTCAGACCACGGAGGGACACGAAAATCATGTGGCTGTGACCTACGAGGTGAATGTCTACTCTAATAAGACATCGGGTAAGAAAGCGGAGTGTAAGGAACTGGCGGCGTTCATTGACGAACAGCTCTTGGAACTGAACTTCACACGGACAATGCTCGAACCTGTACCAAACCAAGACGAAGCGACCATTTATCGTATGCTCGGACGCTACCGGGCAGTAATATCCAAAAATAAAACAATTTACAGGAGGTAAAAATCATGGCTATTTCCACCTATAAGATTTTTCTTATGAAGAAAGCAAGCACGGGCGATACCTATGAAAAGGTTATCGACATCAAGGATTTCCCCGACCTTGGCGGTGCGCCGGAAATGTTGGAGACCACTACCCTGTCTGACAAAATGCAGACCTATATTCCCGGTATTCAGTCTCTTGACGCGCTTGAGTTCACTGCGAACTACACCAAGGAGGACTTTACCAAGCTCAAGGCTCTTGAGGGCAAGGAGGAGTCCTACGCAGTGTGGTTCGGTGGCACTGAGAGCGGCGGCGTACTGACCCCCACTGGCTCTGACGGTAAGTTCGAGTTCAAGGGTCAGCTTTCCGCGTTCCCCGTTGGCGGCGGCGTGAATGAGGTCGTTGATATGACCGTCACTATCGCACCGTCTACCCCTATCACTGTGGCAGAGTAAAAGAAAATTTAGGAGGACAGAACAATGAGTAAACAGTTGACTTTCACTTTCGAGGATAAGGAATACACCCTCGAATACACCCGCAGAACCGTTGCAGAAATGGAGAAAAAGGGCTTTATCGCGTCCGAAATCACCGAAAAGCCCATGAGTACCCTCCCGGCACTGTTCGCAGGTGCGTTCCTTGCTCACCATCGTTTTGTGAAGCAGGACACCATCGACACAATCTATTCTAAGCTCACCAAGAAAGAGGAGCTTATCGGTAAGTTGGCAGAAATGTATAACGAGCCGATTATGACCCTCGTTGAAGAACCCGAAGAAAGCAAGGGAAACTTGAACTGGACAGCGACTTGGTGAGTGACCCGCTGTCCTCCACTGAGGGGAGTGGTGGTGTTACTGCCACTGCTCCCCTCCACTCTTACGGAGAGAAATTTGAGGAGCTTTTTCCGTATTACCTGTCTCTCGGCATGACCGAAGAACAGTATTGGGACAAAGATTGCCGACTGGTGATTTTTTATCGGAAAGCGGAAGAACTCCGAACGAGCAGAAAAAACCAAGAAATGTGGTTACAGGGTGCGTATTTCTACGAAGCTCTGTCCCGTGTGTCACCTCTGCTCCATGCTTTTGCCAAAAAGGGTACAAAACCTGCTCCGTACTTGGCAGAACCGTTTGCTATTACGGAAAAACAGGCTGAGTATCAGCAGGAAGAAAAGGACAAGAAAACCTATGATAAGGGCAAAGCACTTATCGAGGGCTTTATGGCGAAGCATAACAAGAAATTTGAAGGGAAGTGAGAACCGTGTCTACTACAATCGAACAGTTAGAACTTGAGGTACAATCGAGTGCTACCTCGGCAGTGGCACAATTAGACGCGCTTGCTTCTTCTTTGGGTAAAGTAAAATCCGCTACCAAAGGTGGAGTTGGTCTTACCGCTGTGGCAAAACAGCTTACTACGGTGAATACCGCACTGAATAATATCAGCTCCACCAACGCGGATAATCTGAATAAGATGGCACAGGGCTTACAGGCACTTTCCTCTTGCGGAAACCTCAAGCTCTCGTCTTCTGTAGCTAATCAGATTTCCAACCTTGGGACAGCGGTACGGTCTCTGAATGGGACTGATTTTTCCTCGCTCGGACGGCTTGCGGACGCGCTTACTCCGCTTTCCACAATCGGCAAGTCGAACCTCAACAGCTTTATCTCTCAGCTACAGCGATTGCCGCAAGCGGTACAGGGTCTTAACGGTGTGGACATCGGCGGGTTGGGAACGCAGATTTCTGAACTGGTATCTGCTCTTTCCCCACTTTCTCAGATGGGTAAGAACAACCTTACCTCGTTTGTGACTCAGCTTGGCAAAATCCCCGCTCTCATGCAGTCTCTAAAGACGGTAAACATCGGGGAACTTGCGTCACAGGTTCAACAGTTGGCAGACGCTTTCGCTCCTCTCGCTACGCAAATGCAAGCCATTTCGAGCGGGTTTGCGGCGTTTCCGGCGAGAATCCAAAAGCTGATTACCAGTACAAACAATCTGTCGAAGTCGAACGACAGAGCGTCCACAAGCTATGTGAACCTCGCCGCAAAAATCGGTATTGCTATCGTAGCAGTAAAAAAAGCGGCTTCCGTATTGGCAGGATTTATCAATAAGTCCAACCAGTATGTTGAAGATTTGAACCTGTTCACCGCGTCTATGGGCGAGTACGCAAGCGCGGCGCAGGAGTACGCAGAGCGTGTCAGTGAAATCGTTGGTATCGACCCCGCCGAATGGTTGCGAAACCAAGGTGTATTTATGACGATTACCAAGGGTTTCGGTGTGGCAAGCGATAGAGCGTACACGATGAGTCGAAACTTGACTCAGCTTGGATATGACATTTCCTCGTTCTTTAACATTCCGTTCGAGGAAGCGTTCCAAAAGTTACAGTCGGGTATCGCGGGTGAGCTTGAACCGCTCCGTAGACTCGGCTATGACCTGTCTGTGGCTCGTCTACAGCAGGAAGCATACACCCTCGGTATTGAGAAGAAAGTCTCGGCTATGACGCAGGCTGAGAAAGCGGAGTTGCGTTACTACGCGATTATGACGCAGGTAACAACCGCACAGGGCGATATGGCGAGAACGCTGAACGCCCCCGCGAACCAACTCCGCGTCCTGCAAGCGCAGGTTACTCAATGCGCCCGTGCAATCGGTAATATCTTTATTCCTGCTCTGAACGCTATCCTGCCGTATGCGATTGCCGTAGCAAAGGTCATTCGGCTTATTGCAAATGCCATTGCAAGTCTATTCGGATTTGCACTGCCGGAAATTGATTACAGCGGTATCGGCGCAACTGTCGGTGGAGTCGCTGACAGTACACAGGACATCGGAGACGGTCTTGGTGACGCTACCAAAAAGGCAAAAGAGCTGAAAAACGCTCTGCTCGGCATTGACGAACTGAACATTATCTCCCCTCCCGAAGATACAAGCGGAAGCGGTGCAGGTGGTATCGGTGACATCGGAGGTGGCGGTCTTGGCTTTGACCTGCCGACCTATGATTTCCTCGATGGCGCAATCAGTTCAAAAGTCGATGAGATTGTTCAGAAAATGAAAGAATGGCTCGGTCTGAACAAGGAAATCGACTCGTGGGCTGACCTGTTCGATACCCGTCTTGGAAAAATCCTGTCGACGGTGGGAGCTATCGGTGCGGGTCTCGCGGCGTGGAAAATCGCAAAGAGCGTTGCCGATTTCGTGAAATATATCACCTCGTTCAAGGGATTCGGCGCAGGTTGGGCGGGACTCGGCGCACTTGGGCTGTTGTCCGACCTTAATGAGTTCATCGGGTATTTCCAAGACTTCCTTGAGAACGGCGCAACATTCCAAAATGTTGTCGGTATGATTAGTGAGTTCACGGGTGCAATCGGTGACTGCTTGATTATCCTCGGCAATCTCAAGATTGGCGGTGCGCTCAAGGTCGTACAGGGTATTGGTGAGATTGCTGTTGCAATCAAGGACATTTCCGAAAGCGGTGTAAATTGGGAAAACGCCAATACCGCTATCAGAGGTCTCACCAACATTGCAATCGGTATCGGCGTGTTCACGGGCAACCTCAAAGTGGCGGCATGGGGACTGGCTATTCAAGGCTTCACCTCCATCATCACAGAGATTGGCGCGAATTGGGACGCTATCAAGCAAGGCGATTGGAGCGGCGTAGATAAGGTGACGCTGATTATCGGCGCACTGGAAGTCCTCGGCGGTCTCGCTATGGCATTAGATGTGTTCTCTAAGCTCAAGGAGGTCGCTACCATCGGTAAGGCTTCCGAAGCGGTCACGACCGTTGCAACGGCAACAGAAACTCTCGATACCACGGTCAGCACGAAGTTGTCCCCAAACCTCACCTCTCTCGCAAAGAACCTCGGCTTGGGTATCGTAATTGTCGCGGAAGTCGCGGCGGCGGCACTCCTCATCACGGGTGCAATCATTCTACTCGGTGAGGGATTGGCGCAGGTCGGTGAGTCGTGGCAACCTGTTATCAATAATGGCGGCACGGTCTTAGCGGCTATGGGTATTGGTATCGGTATCTTAGCGGTTGTCGGTATTGTGACTGCTTTGCTTGGTTCTGTCGGTACACCGCTCATCGTGAACATTGCTCTCGGTACTGCAATTCTCGCAGAGTTGGGTATCGCAACGGGGCTGTTTCTCGTGGAGATTTGGGCTATCGGTAAGGGCTTGGACGAAATCGGGCAAGCATGGCAACCTGTTCTTGACAACGGGGAAACCATTGCAACGGCTATCGGTCTCGGTACGGCTCTGCTTGTCGGTATCGGCGTAGTGACTGCCGCTCTTGGCGCGGCTACGGTTGCAAGTGCGGGTCTGCTCCCGTTGGCTATCGGTCTCGGTACGGCTTTGCTTGTCGAACTGGCGGCGGCGTTCATCATATTTACGGAGAGTCTGATAGCGGTAGCCAATGAGCTTGGTGACAACCTCGCTCCCGCGCTCGACAGACTCAATGACAAGCTCCCGACCCTTTCCACCAACATGAGCGAGTTCGTAGACTTTATGACGGATTTCGCAGGTGAGGTCGTTCGGTACACAGAGGTTTCGGCTATTGCCGGACTGAGCGCAACCATTGACACCATCATCGGTTGGTTTACGCAAGACCCTGTTGAGAAACTGGCAGACGATGTAGAGAACATTTACAACCAAACCACTACCCTCAACGAAAAGCTGAACTTGGCTGTACCCGAACTGAAAACGGCAATCGACCTGCTCAAGCAGTATAAGGGCTTCCTTACCGAAATGGAAACGCTCTGCAACAGTAATGTTGAGCTGTCCACGGGTATGTTCGTGAACATGAAAGAGGTCGGTCAGAAGCTCGTGACGGGATTTGTGGACGGTATCAAGTCCAAGTCCTCTGACTTCTCCAATGCGGCGAAAACACTGGTGGACGGGTTCAAGAACTCGCTGAACACCAACGCCGCAACCTGCAAGTCGAGCTTCATTTCTTGGGCTTCCAACCTCAAGAACTGGTTTACCTCCGCGTCCTTTGGTGCAATCAACCGAACAACATTCGGCAACTACGCCAAGGATATTGTGAGCGGTTTCAACAACGGTATCACCAATAACTACGCTACGGCTAAGAGCGGTATGGTATCGTTTGCGAATACCGTGAAGAACGCTTTTACGGAAATTGTCTCTTACAAGGTGTTCTATGACATTGCAAAAGATGTTATCAGCGGTTTCAACAACGGTATCAACGATTTCTACGATACGACTCGACCGTATATGCGGCGTTGGGCGAATGACGCGGCGGCGGCATACAAAGCGGCGTTGGACTCCAACTCCCCGTCCAAGCGGTTTATGCGTATCGGTGAGGACACTGTTCTCGGCTACAACCTCGGTATCGCCAACCTCGGCGGCACGACAAAGGGCGTTGTGACGGATTGGGCGAACTCGTTTACAAGCGTAAACCCGACCATGAGCTTTGCCGTAGACACCTCCGCTCTGAAATACTACAGCAGTGATTCGTTCGCACAGTCTGTTTCCGCTGATGTGGCGGCGCACGGTTACTGCAACGGGCTTCAAGGAGGGAATGGAGGAGTTCTACAGAGAGTATATCGAACCTACCCTGTCGCAGATGGCAGACGATATGCGTAGGCAAGCCGACAAGCAAGAACAGACCGTTGTTCAGATTGGCAACCGTGTTGTCAATGACGCGGTTACTACTCAGAAAAAAGCCAACGGCTATGTATTCGCACGATAAGGAGGGGTAAGAATGGCTTATTTGGCAATCAACGGTTATGAGCTACCTCCTCCGAAGCGAGGAGTACGCCCCACGGTGACTACCGTAGTGGACGCGGGTAGAAACGCCAACGGCTCAGTAGTCGGTCAGCGCGTGGGTCGAGACCAGTACAAGATTGACAGTCTTGAATGGTCTTGGCTCACCGCCGACCAATGGGCGCAGATATTAAATGTATTGAGTCACTTTTTCGTATATGTGACTTTCACTGACCCCGTGTCGAACTCCCTCAAGACTATCAAAATGTACTGTGGTGATAGAACCGCAGAACCTTATTGGGTCGATGAAAACGGGAAACCGACACACTACAGAAATTGCAAGGTAAATCTGATTGACTGCGGAGAGTAAGGAGGGGATTTTGTGCAAAAGGTTTCAAAAGCATATAAAGAGAGCATGAAATCCTCTCTCCGCGAGAGAGCGTATATTATGATTTCGTTCGGTCTGCTCAATCAAGAAGCACAGGCAAAAGCAAAGGTTGAGCAGGGTGATTTCACCTACTACTCCAACTCCGCAAATATCCTGTCCGAAAAGACCGATGATACCATCTACGCTACCCTTGAGGAGAATTTCACCAAAGTTGACGGGACGATGTTCTTCCTCCCACGGCAGAACGCTTCCAACGCTTACCTTGACACAGGCATTATCAGCGACAAGCTCCTTACGCAAGCACAGTTCGAGCTTACAATCAATCTCAATGTTCCCGCTACGGATTTCAAGGGTATTACTATCAATTTCGGTGAGAATTACCCTGTGAATTTCGATTTGATGAGCAGTAGCGGACAGGTTGTCGAGTTTCGCAATAATACGGAGGGGCTGTTCAGCACCGAAGAAGTGTTGACAAATACGACCTCGGTGAAACTGGTCGTTTACAGTATGAAGAATCCCCATAGTCGGGTGCGTATCTACTCTATCCGATTCGGTTACGGTCTCGTGTACTACAATGATTCCGTAATGGCTTCTTCCCTTGAGAGCTATGTCTCGCCCATCGGGGCAGATGTGCCGCAGATTGATTTCTCTGTACAGCTCAAGAACTACGACCACTACTTTAATGTAGATAACCCGAAATCCGCTATCAACTTCCTTGAAACAGGACAGGAAATGGAAATCTACTACGGCTATCAGCTCCCTACGGGAGAGGTCGAATGGATTCGCGGAAACCGCCTGTTGTGTTCGGAGTGGGAGTCGGACGATTACACCGCCACTATCCGCTGTCAAGATGTGTTCCGCAGTATGGACGCGGAGTTCTACAGAGGACTGTACCGCAGTGCAGGTAAGAGCTATTACGATTTGGCTCTTGAGGTACTGGCTGACGCAGGACTGACCGATTACTATATCGACCCGCAGTTGAAAAATCTGAAAAGCAAAAACCCCATTCCTCGCGTTCAGCACAAGGAAGCGTTGCAGATTATCGCAAACGCCTGTCGGTGTGTTCTATCACAAACCCGTATGGGCGGTATTCAGATTAAGTCCAACTTCATTCCCGAAGCGGCGGCAAGCGCAAACGCGGAAGCTACCTATTCCAATGTCGAAAAGATTATGGACGGTACTGCGAAAGACGAGTACGCCACCTTTGCTCAGAACTATACCACGGCAGACGGTAAGATGTTCTTCTTACCCCGCAATTTTGGAAATGCTACGCTGAATACAGGTTTTGTGTCAGCGGTGCAGTCTAAAGCGGACGGAACATTCACCACCAACCCCGTTGTTACGCTTACACAAGAAGTTGCGTGTATGTACTACGGTGTAAAACTGGTATTCGGACACTCGATTCCGGCAGCTTTTACAATCCGAACCTACAATGACGGGACGCTCGTAACGGAGTACGAGGTCGGGGCTGACGAAATCAGTAAGAACACGGTCATTCACACGGACTTTGACGATTTCGATGTTATGAAAATCGAGTTCACAAAGACCGCCGAACCCTATAGCCGTATCGTGCTGAATAATTTCAGCTTTGGTGATATTACGGATTTCACTATGACCCGCACAGATATGACCTCCTCCCCGAAAGCTATCAAGCAGGAGCTTGTCAAGGAGATAATTGTTCCTTGCTACAGCTATCAGACGGGCAATCAGCAAGAAAATCTTGTCAGCGAAGAAGTCACGGTCGCGGCGGGTGATGTGGAGACTTTTTTCGTGGGAGAACCCTCCTACGGCTTTTCTGCCGCACTGGAAAATCAGTCGGGCGGTGTTTCCATTTTGGAGTCGGGCAACTACTACATCACCGTCAAGTTTACAGTGACAGG
>OGQI01000657.1_pt1 | contig 26432 bp, 44 predicted proteins | sample 1553171 | NCBI WGS metagenome assembly OGQI01 (sample SAMEA2579988, study PRJEB22360) | human gut metagenome | biome: human gut; feature: human-associated habitat; material: faeces | place: Denmark | collected 2008/2010
TGCCATTAAATTTTTATTTAAAAAAATTATATAAATAGGTGATTTTATGAAGAAGTTCTTTGTAATTATTTTATGTTTATTTTTACTAACTGCTTGTAACAAAGAAGAAACTAAAGAAAAAATTATATACAATAATTACATAAAAACACTAAATAACAACTTTAAAACAACCAATAATATACCATTTGACATAGAAATATATTTAGATAAAATATCAAATACAGAAGTAATGTATAGAGCAATAATAGATAATCCAAAAACATCTATTAAGAATATAGAGGTATTAATAATACACGACAAATATACAAAAGATATATACCCATCATCAGGAATATTTGATGAAAAATATAGTTTAATACCAAATACTATAGAAAAAAGTAATAATATTGTAAAAGGAATAATTTTAATTGGATATATACCATACGAAGGAGATTTAGGAAATATCGATGTAGAATTTAAATTATATTTAAAATATACTGATGATGATTCAAATGTACATGAAGTTATGTATTCGACAAAAAAATAATAAAAATCCATTTATCATAATAATGGTGATACTATGAAAGTAAAAATTTTTGATGATGAACATGAAAAAGATTTAGAACAAGACATAAATGATTTTATATCAGGAAAAGACATATTTGATATTAAATATAATATTGCAGTAGCAGTATCAGGAGAAGATCAAATATACTGTTATTCTGCATTAATTATGTATAACGAGCAATAAAATATCCACTCTTAGAGTGGATATTTATTCATTTATATTTGATTTACTTATTCCAACCATACTACCTAAAATAGAAAATATCATTAAAATTATATAATAAATTATAGAAAATACAGCAAATTTAAACTTCAATAAAATAGAAAGTATTAAAAATATCCCTATATTTATACCACCCATTTTAATTCCATTTAACCATCCCTTACTACTTGAATTCTTTCCAATTACAAAGCCACCAATAAACAAAGAAATAATTGATACAATAATATTAACTATTAAAAGGGTCTTACCATTCAATATGTTTATATAATTAAGCAAAGTAGTAAAAAGTGTTAAACCAATTAGAAAAGAAAAAGTATAAATTGAAGATTTCAAATATTTATTCATTCTATCACCTACAATATACTATTAAAGTGAATATAAAATTATGAATCTGTTCATAACATTAATGGTGATAAAATGAATATATTTACAATTGTTTTTAGAACAATATTTTACTATTTCCTAGTATTATTTCTATTTAGATTAATGGGTAAAAGAGAAGTAGGAGAACTTGCAATAACAGATTTAGTAGTAACAATATTAATAGCTGAATTCGCATCATTAGCAATAGAAAACTACAAAGAATCTTTATTTACAACCCTAATACCCATAATTTTAATTGCAATATTACAAATATCATTATCTTTTATATCAATGAAAAATTTTAAATTTAGACACATAGTTGACTCAACCCCATCACTAATAATAAAAGATGGGAAAATAAATTTTAAAGAAATGGAAAGACAAAGATATAGTATAGACGATTTACTAACCCAAATAAGAGATAAAGGTATTAAATCATTAGATGAAATAGAATATGCAGTATTAGAAAACAATGGGAATTTATCAACATTCTTATATGATAACAAAAAAATATATCCAATGCCACTTATAATAGATGGAGTAATACAATATGATACGTTAAATGATATAAATAAAAATAAAATATGGCTTACTAAAATATTAAAAGAAGAAAAAACAAATTTAGATAATGTATTTTATGCATTTTATAAAAATAATAAATGCTTTATTATAAAAAGAAATGATTGAACTAATAAAAAAAGTATGATATATTTTTCATGGAGGATATTATGGAAAAAGAAAATGATTTAGTTAGAATAGAAAGTGAAGACGGAAAAACATATGATATGTTAATCCTAAAAGAATTTGAATATAAAAATGCAAAATATGCAGTTTTAATGGAAACAGATTCATATGACTGCAATTGTGATAATGAATGTAATGATGATTGTGACTGTGAACATGATTGCGATTGTGGCAATGATTGCAATTGCGGATGCCATGAAAATACATTATGTTTATTAGAAGTATCTAAAGACGAAAAAGGTAATGAAGTATTTAAATCAATTACAGACGAAAAGTTATTTGATGAAGTAATTGCAGAAGCAGATAAAGTATTATATGAAATAGAGAGTTAAAAACTCTTTTATTTTTAAAAATAAAACGAACAAACGTTTCTATTGACAAACAATGGGGAAAGGGGTATATAATAGATATATAGTATAAATAGGGAGCGTGTGAAAATATGAAAAAGAGAAATGCATTTACACTAATAGAACTACTTGCAGTAATAGTAATACTAGCAGTAATACTAGTAATAGCAATACCAAGGATATTAGATGTAATAGAAACATCAAAAAAAGATTCATTTAAAAATGCAGCGCAATTAATAGCAGATAGTGCAGAAAAGAAGAAAGTATCAGATAAACTACTAGGAAAAGATGAAGAAATAACTTGTAAAGATGTAGCAAAGATAAATGATGAAGATTATGCAAGCTGTATAATAACTTTTGATAGTGATGGAATAGCAAAAGTAAGTATAACAGGAAAAGGAAAATTTGATGGATTAAAAATAACAAATGGAACAAAAGAGAATGCAGAAGTAAAAGAAATAACAAAACCAACATATGGAATGAAAGCAACAGAATATATAACAAATTTATATGAATATGATGGAGAAGGATTAAAAAGAGATAATACAAGTGATCAAAATATAAGATATTATGGAAGTGATCCAAATAACTATGTAAGTTTTAATAGTGAATTATGGAGAATAATAGGAGTATTTGGTAATAATGTTAAATTAGTAAGAAAAGATAGTTTAGGCAGTTTATCATGGGATAGTAGTGAATCAAGTATAAATGGCGGAGTCGGTATAAATCAGTGGGGAGGGAGTAAAGATGCGGATGGAAATGAATATGCGGGTGCAGATTTACAAGTATATTTAAATAAGATGTATTATGGAGGAACAAGTGTAACATGTTATGGTGGCACTAAGAATTCAACAACAACATGTCCAACAAACACATTAGATAATACTGCAAAAGCATTAATAGATAATCATACATGGAATACAGGAGCACCAAACCATAGTACTTTGTATAATAGTACAACACAATCATATGATACAGTTGAATTTTATAAAGCAGAAAGAGGAACAGAAAACGGAAAAATATGCACAAGTGGAATTTATTGTAATGATACAGTAACAAGAACAACTACATGGACTGGATATATAGGACTACCATATATAACAGACTATGCATATGCAAGTAGTGAAAATGATTGCAATACAAAGATAGATCGATCATCTACATATAAATGTAAAAATAATAACTGGATGCATAGAAGCACGTCTACATGGTATATGTCGCCTTATGCTTTTCCTAATAATGCTACCAGTGTCTGGTATGTGTATGGTGATGGGTCTTCTGGCCTCAGCCTTGCTGCTGATGCGCTTTCTGCTTTCCCGACCATATATCTAAAATCTAATGTCCTTATAGATAGTGGTAAAGGAACAAGTAGTGATCCATACATTCTAAAAGCAGGATTATAAAAAGTGTTAATATGTAAACGGGATGACAACAAAGGTTGTCATTTTTTTACTTTTATTTTATAATTAATATGATATATGGGAGGGTATATGAAAAAGACAGTATTGGATTATAAAGTTAAGGGTAAGAAAGTTATTTTGAGGTGTGATTTGAATGTTCCTATTAAAGATGGGATTATTATGGATGATACTAGAATAAAGGAAAGTACTAAGACAATAAAACATTTGGTTATGAATGGTGCTAAGGTTATTATATTATCTCATTTAGGTAGAATAAAGGATGAGAGTGATAGGTTAAGTAATTCTTTATTACCTGTTGCTAAGAGATTATCTGAGATACTTGGTATGGCTGTAAATTTTATTCCATATACAAGGGGTAGTGAGGTTGATAATGCAATATCTAATATGAATAATGGTGATATAGTAATGCTTGAGAATACTCGTTTTGAGGATTTGAACGGTAATTTGGAAAGTAATTGTGATATTGGTTTATCTAGTTATTGGGCTAGTTTAGGTGATATATTTATAAATGATGCATTTGGTACTATACATCGTGCTCATGCTTCAAATGTTGGTATTGCTAAGATATTGCCTAGTGGTATTGGTTTTCTTGTATATGATGAAGTAGAAAAGATTGAAGAAGCATTAAATAATCCAAGTAGGCCTCTTGTAGTTATACTTGGTGGTGCTAAGGTAAAAGATAAGATAGGTGTTATAGAAAATGCTGTAAAAATTGCTGATTATGTTTTAATTGGTGGTGGAATGGTTTATACTTTTTTAAAGGCAATGGGATATAATATTGGTCTTTCTATTGTAGACGATGAAAGTATTGTTTTTTGTAAAAAAATGCTTAGTGAAAACAGTAGTAAAATAATTTTACCAGAAGATGTTGTTGTTGCTAAGTCGATGACTAATGAATCGTCTACAAGGTTAGTTAATATAAATGGTATTATGGAAAATGAAATAGGAGTAGATATTGGAGTTTTGACTATAAGCAAGTATAAAACAATATTAAGCAAGGCAGGAACAATTATATGGAATGGTCCAGTTGGTGTGTTTGAAATACCTAATTTTTCAAATGGTACAAGAAAATTAGTACAAATTTTGTCTAGTTTAAAAGCAAAAATAGTTATAGGTGGTGGAGATTCTGTATCTGCTTTAAATAAATTTGGTTTTAGTAATAGTAATGCACATATATCTACTGGTGGAGGTGCCTCTCTTGAAATGTTAGAAGGAAAGGAATTGCCTGGTTTGAGTGCCATTAGTGATTTATAATGAAGAGAATTAAAAAAAATATTATTTTGCTTTTTATAATTACAATTATAATTCTGTATTTTATTTTAAAAGATGAGTATGAATCGATATTATCTGCTTTATTGAATTCTAATTTGGTATATGTGTTTTTAATGATAATTGTTATGTTTATAGCGGAGTTTATAAAATCAATTTCATTATATTTAATAACTAAGAGTTCTAAAAAAAATTATGAGTTTAAAAATTCTCTTAGGTTGGAACTTGAAACAAATTTTTTTAATGGTGTGACTCCATTTTCATTGGGTGGTCAACCATTTCAATTGTATGTGTTAAAGAAAACTAGTAATATTGATTATACAACTGGTGCGAATATATTATTTAAGGATTACTATTCTTATCAAATGGCTTTGATGTTTTTGGGTATAATATTTGTAGTATTGGATAAAGTATTTAATATATTAACTATGACTAGTGTAGTAGGGAAATTTATGTTAATTGGTTTTATAATAAATATAATAATTACTGTATTACAAATATATTTGCCTTTTAGCAAGGGAAGTGGAAAGAAGCTGGTTAATAAACTTGTTGGTTTCTTGTCAAAAATTAAAATAATTAAAGATAGAGAAAAAAACGAGAAAAAGCTTAATGATTCGATAGAAAAGTTTAAAGTACAAATTCATGAGATAGCAGAGGATCCTAAATTAATGATTAAGTGTTCTTTATTAAATTTGATTAGATTTCTTTTGTTTGGACTTTTAACGTATTTAAGCTTTAAGGCGGTTAATTTAAGCGGTATTAATGTAATGGTTGCTACCATTGCTATGATTTTAATTACTATAATGTCTTCTTTTGTACCTATTCCTGGTGCTAGTGGTGGTATGGAATTTGGTTATATTGCTATATTTTCTGCATTTGTAGGTGGCCCTAGTTTAACTGCTGCTATGATATTATGGAGGTTTGTTCATTATTATTTACCAATGATTTTTGGTTCAATTTTGTTTGTTTTTGAAAAGAGGGAGTAATATGAGAGTTGGAATTTTTACTGAAGTATATAAACCATATGTAAGTGGGGTAGTAACAAGTATATTAATGTTAAAAAAATCTTTAGAGGATTTGGGGCATGAAGTGTATGTTGTTACTATCAATATGGATAAAGTAAAGTATGAATATGATGAGAAAGAGAGGGTATTAAGAGTTCCTGGAATTAATTCTGGTATTTATGATAATTTTAAGGTGAGTTCTATATATCCAATAAAATCTACTAATAGAATTAAGAAGTGGAATTTAGATATTATTCATACTCATACAGAAGGAAGTATGGGAACATATGGAAGATTACTTGGTAAACAATTTAATATTCCTATTGTTCATACTTATCATACGATGTATGAAGATTATATTTATTTAGTGACTAAAGGACATTTTGATAAACCAGCAAAAAAATTACTTGAATATTTTACGTTGTTTTATTGTGATAAGACAGTTTCTGAATTAATTGTGCCAACTAAAAAAACATATGATTTATTTAAAATAAAATATGGTATAGAAAGGGAAGTTAATATAATTCCAACTGGAATAGATGTTGATAGGTTTAAAAAGAGTAATTTTGATAAAAAAGATATAATAAGTTTGAGAAATAAGTTAGGGATTAAAAGTGATGATTTTGTTTTACTTTTAGTTAGTAGAATATCTGAGGAACAGAAAAATATAAAATTTTTGTTGGATTGTCAAAAACAATTAAATAAAAAATATAAAAATATAAAGTTTTTGGTTGTTGGGGATGGACCGGATTTGGATTATTTTAAGAATTATGTGAAAAAAAACAGGGAAGAGAATGTGATATTTACTGGTATGGTTCCATGGAAAGATGTTGCTATGTATTATCAATTAGGAAATGTATTTGTTACTGCTTCTAAAACGGAAACTCAAGGTCTTACTGTAATAGAGGGGATGAGTGCATCTTTGCCTGTTGTTTGTATGGATGATGATAGTTTTAAGATAGCTGTAATTGAGGATTATAATGGTAAATTCTTTAAGAATAGAAGGGAATATGTGAACGCAATACTTGATTTGTATGAGAATAGAGAAAAGTATAATACGCTATCTAAACAGGCATTAAATTCATCAAAACAGTTTTCTGTAAAATATTATGGTGAGAAGATATTAGAGGTATATAGGAAGGCAATAAATGATACGAAGGAGCCGTTTTTGAGTAAATTTAAAAAAATTTTAAGGAGAAAAAATGGTGAATAAATTAATTGTTGCAAATTTAAAAATGAATTTGGAATTGTCTGATATATTAAGGTATAAGAATGAACTTGAAAAATTTAATGTTAAGGATATAGTTATTTCTCCATCTAATATATATTTATATATTATGAAATCTAGCTGTTATGATTTGTGTGCGCAAAATGCTTATTATGCTAACGATGGTTCTTTTACTGGAGAAGTTTCTTTTAAGCAGTTAAAAAGTATTGGTGTAAAGTATTGTTTAATAGGTCATAGTGAAAGAAGAAGTATTTTTAATGAAACTAATGATGATGTTATTAGGAAATTTGATTCGTGTATAAAAAATAATATAATACCGATACTATGTATAGAGGGTAGTAATGATTTTAATTTTATTGATAAACAAATTTCTTTTTTAAAGGGAAGGAATTTAGAAAATGTTGTTATTGCATATGAACCAGTGTGGTCAATAGGAACTGGTTATACTCCATCAAGTGATAATATAAAAAAATCTCATTTACATATTAAGAATGAGTTAAGTGAAAGTGTTAAAAATGTAAAGGTGTTGTATGGTGGAAGTGTAAATATGTCGAATATTAAAGAAATTTGTAGTATTGATGAAGTTGATGGAGTGTTAATAGGTAGTGCTTCTTGTGATGTTTCAATTCTTATATCTATGTATAATAAATTAAATAAAATGTAAATATACAATATATTTTCATTTTTTCTATTTTATTCTACATTGTATTGTGTTATAGTGAATTTGTAGAAGGTAGAAAGGTTGTGATATATTGAACGCAACAAAAATATTGTTTCTTAATATGTTAAAGGAAGATATTAAGAAATATGTAAATAGGAAAGTAATATCGATGAGTGAATTACGTTCTTTGCAATGTATGAAACTTATGAATAATAGTGAACTTGATATGGTTAATTCTATATTATCTGAAATGAAGAGTAATGGTAATGATAAGGGAAAAGTACTCTTAAAGCAAATTGATGGTGTAGGACCGTTAGTAAGTACTGAAGAAGTTCAAATGTCCAATTATATGGATGCATCTTAATACCTTTTAATGTAGTAAAATGATACTACATTTTTTCTTTTTCAAATAATTCGACAAAACTCATCACTTATTTTAAATATACTTAAGTAGTAACATAAAGGAGGAACTATGGAAAAGACAAGATTACTAGTAATTGATGATAATGAAGCATTAGTGGATATGATAGAGGAGTATTTTTCTTCTCATGAATTAATTAATATTGCGTTTAAGGCATATACGGGAGAAGAAGGTATAAATTTAATAGAGAAGAATTTAAATGATTATGATGTTATAATACTAGATTTGATTATGCCTAAGAAAGATGGAATATATGTTTTAGAGGAAATGAAAAAGAGAAATATATATAAACCTGTAATAATATCTACTTCTTATAATAGTGATGAGATGATAAGAAGGGTATCTGAATATGGTGTACATTATTTTTTATTAAAACCGTATGAATTATCAGATTTAGAAAATAGGATATTGGAAGCATCAAATGTTCGTGAGAAGGAAAATAAAAATATAAATATATATCATAATAATTTACAAATATCGGTAACAAAGATATTGCATGAATTGGGTGTACCTTCTCATATAAAGGGTTATCAGTATATAAGAGAAGGAATATTGCTTATTTATAATAATCCTGAAATAATTGGAGGAATAACTAAGGAACTTTATCCTGAGATAGCGAATAAGTATGATACTACTGTATCTAGAGTTGAAAGGGCAATAAGGCATGCTATTGAGGTAAGTTGGAATAGAGGTGACTGGGAACTTATGGAGGAAATATTTGGCCATAGTGTTGATATAGATAAGGCAAAACCAACTAATTCTGAGTTTATTGTTACAGTTGCAGATAAACTTAGATTGGAATATAGGAGGGCTAGTGTGTAAATTTAAAAGTGTATACAAATGTATATGCTTTTGTTTTATTTTACTATTTGTGTTATTTGTGTTATTCTTTTACTAGAGGTGACATATGAAGTTAAGTATTATTATTCCATGCAAAAATGAAGAAGGGAATGTTTTAGAATTATATAATAAGATTAAGGATACTTTAGGTAAAGTTAAATATGAAATGATTTACATTGATGATGGTTCTACTGATAAGACTTTGGATATACTAAATAGTATATATTATAAAGATAAGGAACATGTAAGAATTATTTCTTTTTCTAGAAATTTTAAGAAAGAAGCTGCTATGTTTGCGGGTCTTACGCATGCGGTTGGGGAGTATACTTGTATAGTTGATGGTGATTTGCAACAGAATCCTAATTATTTGTTAGAAATGATTGATTTTTTGGATAATAATAAAGATTATGATGAAGTTGCTATGAGGAACAAAAGTAGAAATAATGAATCTTTTATAATGAAGTTTTTCAAGAAGATGTTTTATAAGTGTATAGATAAAATGAGTGATGTTCATTTTGAAAATGCTACATCAGATTTTAGAATGTTTAGAGAAAATGTAAAAATGGCTATGTTAACATTAAAGGAAAAGAATAGATTTACAAAGGGTATATTTTCTTGGGTTGGTTTTAATATTAAATATATGGATTTTGAAATGGAACCAAGGAAAAGTGGTAAAACATCTTTTGGGTTTGTTTCTAGTATAAAGTATGCAATAAGTGGTATTACTGATTTTTCAGATAAACCACTTAAGGTACCGTTTATATTTGGTTTATTATTATTTATAATTGCAATTATTTATTTAATTGTAGGAATTGTTATTAACTCTTTAAATTTGGTTATTACTTTAATGCTAATATTATTTTCAGTAACATTTGTATTTATGGGAATAATGGGAACATATATATCTAAAATTCATAGTGAAGTTAAAGATAGACCAATATATATATCAAAATTAGAGAAAGGGTTTAAAAAGGATGATGAATATAAGTAGAGTTTTGCTTACCATATTAGATGGTGCTGGGTTAAGGGATGAAGTTAAAGGAAATGCATTTAAGCAGGCCAAGAAAGCCAATTTTGATTATTTGTGGAATAATTATCCTCATACTGAGTTATTAGCAAGTGGACAAGATGTGGGTCTTCCAAAAGGACAAATGGGTAATAGTGAAACTGGACATTTAAATATAGGTGCTGGTAGAATAGTGTATCAACCTTTAGAACTTATAAATAAGAGTATAGAAGATAGAAGTTTTTATGAAAATGAAGTATTATTAGATGTAATGAAGTATGCAAAAAATAATTCTAAGAAATTGCATTTTATTGGGCTTATTAGTGATGGTGGTGTGCATTCACATATTAATCATTTAAAGAATCTTCTTAAAATGGCTAAATCTAATAATGTAGAAGAGATTTATATGCATCTTATAACAGATGGAAGAGATACTCTTATGGATAGTGGATATAAGTATGTATCTGAAATAGAAAAGTTAGATATAGGAAGTGTTGCTACTATTTGTGGTAGATATTATACAATGGATAGAGATAAAAATTATGATAGAACTCTTAAGGGTTATAAGTTAATGACTGAGGGTATTTCAAAGGAATATAAGAATTCGAAAGATGTATTTGATGATAGTTATAAAAACGGAATATATGATGAGTTTATAGAACCAAGTTTATTAAATAAAAATGGTTTAATAGAAAAGGAAGATGCAGTTATTTGGTTTAATTTTAGACCTGATAGGGCTATACAAATATTATCTTATTTGGAAAATATAACTAGTCATATTGCTACTATGATGTTTGTATCTAATGATATAAAAGCACCTTTTGCTTTTAAATTGAATGATTTAAAAAATACATTTGGCGAGTATATTTCGGATATGGGTTTAAAACAACTTAGAATAGCTGAAACTGAAAAGTATGCACATGTAACGTATTTTTTCGATGGAGGAGTAGAAAAAAAACTAAATGGATGTGATAGGATTTTAGTTCATAGTCCAAAGGTTGCCACTTATGATTTGAAACCAGAAATGAGTGCATATGAGGTTACTGATAAATTACTTGAAAATATGAATAAGTATGATGTTATTATATTAAATTTTGCTAATCCAGATATGGTTGGACATACTGGTAATATGAGTGCAACTATTAAAGCGGTAGAAGTAGTGGATGAAAATTTAGGGAGGATATATGAAAAAGCATGTGAACTTGGATTTACTTTACTTGTTACTGCTGATCATGGCAATTCTGAATATATGATAGATGAAAATAATAATCCTGTTACTTCTCATACTACTAATAAGGTACCATTTATTGTGTGTGATAAAAACTTACAATTAAATGAGGGTAGATTATCAGATATAGCACCTACTATGCTAGAACTTTTGAGATTAGGTAAACCAAAAGAAATGACTGGAGAATCACTTATAAAATAGTTTTGTTGACAAATATACATAATTCGTGTAAAGTAACTTATACGAGGTGTGATAATGAAAGAAGAAAGAAAACAACTTGATCAGATATCTGAGTATCTAGAAAAAGTTGGTTCAAGTGAAAATAAACTAGAAGATTCAGCTTTATTTTTTGAATATCTTGATTATGATTTTTCTCTTATTTCAATGGGGGAAATTATGACATTAAGTGTTCTTAATTCATGTAAATGTAATGAGAATGGATACTTAAAAGAAAGTGTTTTGGATGAAGTGGGGGCATTAGTGTCTTTGTTTATTGAAGAAAAACCATTATGTTCATATGATTTGCATAAACCAAGATATGATGAGATTTGTAGGTATGGTGAACTTGGAAAAAGAGTTTTCTCTACTATTGAATGGTGTAAAGAGGAAGCAAGAATAGAAACTTTAAAAAATTTAACATATCCTTATCTTGGTGGTGTTGGAATAAGCAATTTAGTAGTTTTAAAGGAACTTTCTAAAGATAAAGTAAGGGTTAAGAATTAGGATTAAATAAATAGTGAATGTTTATACGTTCGCTTTTTTATTTTTTTCGTAATTTTGTGTTGATTTTTATCATATTATTTGATATACTGATTAAGTGTGTTGTGGCTTAGATGTGCAAGGTTGCTGACACGCTAGGTTAAGTTGTTTAAATTTTATCTAGTATTTGTCAGGTTATTTGCTCGGAGCAAGTTTATACATGATATAAGCGAAGGGAGGATTTTTAAATGTCAAACAAAATACGTATCAGATTAAAAGCATATGATCACAGAATCCTTGATCAAGCAGCTGGAAGAATTGTTGAAGCAGTTAAGAGAACTGGTGGAGAAATCAGTGGACCAATTCCACTACCAACAGAGATTGAAAAGTTTACAATTTTAAGAGCTGTTCATAAATATAAAGATTCACGTGAACAATTCGAAATGCGTACACATAAGAGATTGATTGTTATCAATAACCCAAGTAAGGAAACAGTTGATGCACTTCAAAGAATTGACTTACCAAGTGGTGTTGAAATAGAAATTAAATAGGAGGAAAATATGAAAGGAATCTTAGGTAAAAAGATTGGAATGACTCAAGTATTTGCTAAGAATGGTAAATTAATTCCTGTTACTGTAGTTGTTGCAGAACCAAATGTTGTTATGCAAATTAAAACTAAGGAAACAGATGGATATGAAGCTATTCAACTTGGTTTTGTTTCTAAAAAAGAAAAACATAGTACAAAACCAGAAATGGGTCATGCGAAAAAGGCAAACACTGCACCTAAGCGCTTCTTAAAGGAAATTAAAGGTGTAGAAGTTAGTAACTATGAATTAGGTCAAGAAATCAAGTGTGATGTTTTTGAACCAGGAGAAATAGTTGATGTTACAGGAACTAGTAAAGGTAAAGGGTTCCAAGGCGTTATTAAACGTTATAATCAAAGTCGTGGACCAATGGGACATGGTTCTCAATATCATAGAGGCGTTGGTTCTATGGGTACACTAAGACCAATGCGTGTATTTAAGGGTAAGAAATTACCAGGTCATATGGGTCATGAAACTGTTACAATTCAAAACTTAGAAGTAGTAGCGGTTGATTTAGAAAACAATGTTATCTTAATTAAAGGAAATGTTCCTGGCCCAAAAAATTCTTTTGTTATCATTAAAACATCAGTGAAAAATCCAGAGCAAAAAAATGAACCAGCTGATTTAATAACTTATGAAGCTGTTCAAAAAACAGTTGATGAAGCTTTAGATACTGATGAGGTAAATGAAGAATTAGAAGCATCACAAGAAGTTAGTGAATAATTATAATAAGTTAAACTAATTTGTGATGAAAGGAGGAATATAATGTCTAAAATATCAGTTTTAAATGTTAAAGGTGAAAAGGTTAAGGATATAAAATTAAATGATAACGTTTGGAGTATTGAACCAAATGATGCAGTTATATATGATGCTATATGTTTAGCAACTGCTTCATTAAGACAAGGAACTCATAGTGTAAAAACACGTAGTGAAGTTAGTGGTGGTGGAAGAAAACCATGGAGACAAAAGGGCACAGGTAATGCTCGTCAGGGTTCAACTAGAAGTCCACAATGGAGACATGGTGGTATAGTGTTTGGACCAACAATTGAAAGAAATTATAATAAGAAAATGAATAAAAAAGAGAGAAGATTAGCTTTAAAATCAGCTTTATCTTATAAAGTATTGGATAGTGAATTGTTAGTTTTAGATGAATTAAAATTAGATAGTTCAAAAACAAAAGAAGTATTAAATATTATGAAAGATCTTAAGTTGAGTAAATCAGTTTTATTTGTAGTAAATGAATTAACTGATGAACTTATTTTGGCGTCTCGTAATATTCAAGGTGTAAAGGTAATACTTCCAAATGAAGTTAATGTTCTTGATGTAGCAAGATATAATAATATGGTTGTTACAGAAGAGGCCGTTAAGGCAATTGAGGAGGTGCTTATATAATGGATTATAGAGATATAATTAAAGCACCAATTATAACTGAAAAAAGCACAAGCATCGCATCTGATGAGAGAACTTATGTTTTTAAAGTAGATGCAAAAGCAAATAAAACTCAAATTAAAGAGGCAATACAAAAAATCTTTAATGTAAAAGTTGAGAGTGTAAATACAGTTAATGTTCATCCAAAGAAAAAAAGGGTTGGACGTTATTCAGGTATGACAAATAAATATAAGAAAGCAATCGTTACTCTAGTTAATGGTAATAAGATTGACCTTTAAAAGGAGGAATTAGAATGCCAGTTAAAAGTTATAAGCCAACTACAAGTTCAAGAAGAAAAATGAGTACTTTAGTTAATGATGAAATAACTAAAACTACTCCTGAGAAGAATTTAGTAGTTACAGTAAAGAAAAATAGTGGACGTAACAATCAAGGTAAAATAACTGTAAGACATCAAGGCGGTGGCGCTAAAAGAAAATATAGAATTATTGATTTTAAGAGAAATAAGCTAGATGTTCCAGGAACAGTATCTGCTATTGAATACGATCCAAATAGAACAGCAAATATTGCTTTAATAAGTTATAAAGATGGTGAAAAAAGATATATTATAGCTCCTAATACATTAAAAGTAGGAGATGTAATAGTTAGTAGTGAAAATGCTGATATAAAGGTAGGTAATACGTTACCAATTATGAATATACCTGTTGGTACAGTAATTCACAATATAGAAATGAGACCAGGAAAGGGCGGACAACTTGCTAGAAGTGCAGGAAGTAGTGCTCAAATACTTGGTAGAGAAGGTAACTATGTATTAATACGTCTTACAAGTGGTGAAACAAGAAAAATATTAGGTGTATGTAAAGCCACTGTAGGAGAAGTAGGGAATTTAGATAAAGAATTAGTTAAATTAGGGAAAGCTGGACGTAAACGTCATATGGGAATTAGACCAACAGTTCGTGGTTCTGTTATGAACCCTAACGATCACCCACATGGTGGTGGTGAAGGTAGAGCACCAGTAGGAAGAAAACAACCAATGACTCCTTGGGGTAAACCTGCACTTGGACTTAAGACTCGTAAGAATAGAAAAACTTCAACTAAGTTTATTGTAAAACGTCGTAATGATAAATAGGAGGTGTTAAGATGGCAAGAAGTTTGAAAAAAGGACCTTATGTATTCGATAGATTACTTAAAAAGGTTAAAACTCTAAATGAATCTGGAAAGAAAGAAGTTATAAAAACATGGTCTCGCCGTTCAACAATTTATCCTGATTTTATCGGACATACATTCGCGGTACATAATGGTAAAGAATTTATACCAGTTTATGTAACTGAGGATATGGTTGGACACAAACTTGGAGAATTTTCATTAACTCGTAAGTTCGGTGGACACGGCGAAAACAAGAAAAAATAGTTGAGGAGGGAAATTATGGAAGCAAAAGCAATCGCTAAGAATATTAGAATATCTGCGGACAAGGCAAGATTAGTTGCTGACTTAATTCGTGGTAAAAAGGTTGATGAAGCGATGTCTATTCTTAAAAATATGAATAAAAAAGCAGCAAGAGTTATAGAGAAAGTTTTAACATCAGCAGTTGCAAACGCTACAAACAATCATAATTTAAATAAAGATAAATTATATGTAAAAGAAACATATGTAAATGAAGGTCCTGTTATGAAGAGAATGATAATGGATTCAAGAGGACATGTAGGTAGAAACGATAGAAGAACAAGTCATGTGACTGTAGTCGTTTCTGAAAAATAAATAAGGAGGTAGTCATGGGACAAAAAGTAAATCCAATTGGTCTTAGAACTGGTATAAATAAAGATTGGAATTCTAAGTGGTATGCATCTAAAAAAGATTTTGCTACTTATCTTAATAAAGACATTAAAATCCGTAAGTATTTATCAACTAAGCTTAAAGATGCTGCTGTTTCTAATGTTGTAATAGAAAGAAATCCAAAGAAAACAGAAATAAATATTTATACAGCTAAGCCAGGAGTAATTATTGGACATGGTGGAGAAGAAATTGAAACTTTAAAGAAGTCATTATCTAAGTTGGTTGATGAGAATATATCAATTTCTATCATGGAGATTAAAAATCCAGACTTAAGTGCAAAAATAGTTGCAGATAATATTGCTCGTCAAATTGAAAATAGGGCTTCATTTAGAGTGGCTCAAAAAAGAGCAATTAGAAATACAATGAAAGCAGGAGCTAAGGGTATTAAAACTAAGGTTTCTGGAAGATTAGGCGGTGCTGATATGGCACGTAGCGAAGGATATTCAGAAGGAACTACACCACTTCATACTTTAAGAGCAGATATAGATTATGCTACAAGTGAAGCAGATACTACATTTGGAAAAATTGGAGTTAAGGTTTGGATATATAAGGGTGAGATTCTTAAATCAAAAAAATCTAAGGGAGGCGTAGATAATGGCACTAATACCAAAAAGAACTAAATATCGTAGACCTCATAAGCTTAGATATGATGGAGTATCAAAAGGAAATACAGAATTACATTTTGGAGATTATGGTTTAATGGCAATGGAAGGTGCTTGGATTACACAACAACAAATTGAAGCAGCCAGAGTTGCTATGACTCGTTATATGAAACGTGGTGGAAAGGTATATATTAATATATTCCCACACTTATCACTTACTAAAAAACCACTAGAAACTCGTCAAGGAAAAGGTAAAGGTGCACCAGAAAGTTGGGTTGCAGTAGTAAAAAAAGGAAAAATTATGTTTGAAATAACAGGTATTACAGAAGATGTAGCTAGAGAAGCATTACGTTTAGCAATGCATAAGTTACCTATTAAATGTAAGTTTGTTATGAAGGAAAGTGGTGAAAAATAATGGAAATAAAGGAAATAAGAAATTTATCCACTGAAGAAATAATGAAAAAAATAGAATCTAATAAAGAGGAATTGTTTAACTTACGTTTTAGTCAAGCAACTGGTAATCTTGAAAAACCATCAAGAATTAGAGAATTAAGAAAAGAAGTTGCTAGAATGAAAACTATTATTAGAGAAAGAGAACTTAATAAGTAGGAGGATGTATGAAAGAAATTAGAAAGCAAGAACTAGTAGGTAAAGTTGTAAGCGCTAAGTGCGATAAAACAATTACTGTATTAGTAGAAACATATGGAAAACATCCATTATATGGAAAAAGAGTTAAACATTCTAAGAAATATGCTGCACATGATGAAAATAATAAAGCTAAAATTGGCGATAAAGTTCGTATCATAGAAACTAGACCATTATCAAAGACTAAGAAATTTAAATTAGTTGAGATAATTGAAGAAGCAGTAATTTTATAGTCCAATTTGTAAAAGGAGGAAATAAATATGGTTCAACAAGAAAGTCGCTTAAAAGTAGCTGATAATTCAGGCGCAAGAGAACTTTTAGTAATAAGAGTACTAGGTGGTAGTAAAGTTAAAACTGGTAATATTGGAGATGTAGTTGTTGGTACAGTTAAAAAGGCAACTCCAAATGGAACAGTTAAAGAAGGTAAAGTAGTAAAAGCAGTAATAGTAAGAACAAAGTTTGGTGTAAGAAGAGAAGATGGTTCTTATATCAAATTTGATGATAATGCGTGCGTACTTATTAAGGATGATAAGAGTCCAGTTGGAACACGTGTGTTAGGACCTGTTGCTCGTGAACTTCGTGAAAAGGATTACATGAAAATAGTTTCACTAGCACCAGAAGTGCTATAAGAAGGGAGTAAACTTATGAACTTTAAAACAGGAGACAAAGTAAATGTCATTGCTGGAAAAGATAAAGGCAAAAGTGGTAAGATACTTCATGTATTAAGAAATAAAGACAAAGTAGTTGTTGAAGGAATTAATGTTGTTAAAAAACATCAAAAACCAAATGCAACTAATCAAACAGGAGGAATAGTTGAAAGAGAACATCCTATTCATATTTCTAATATAATGATGTCTGATCCAAAGAGTGGAAAAAGCACAAGAATAGGTCATGAAATAAATAAAGATGGCAAAAAAGTTAGAATTTCTAAGAAATCTAATGAAAAGATTGATTAATTGGAAGGAGGGTATCTATGAACCGCCTAAAAGAAAAATATTTTAAGGAAGTTGTTCCTAGTTTAAAAGAAAAATACCATTACACAACATTGATGGCAGTACCTAAAATTGAAAAAATTGTAATTAACATGGGTGTAGGAGATGCAAAAGAGAATAGTAAATTCTTAGAAGGAGCTGTTAAAGATCTTGAACTTATTACTGGTGCTAAACCAGTTGTAACTAAAGCAAGAAAATCTATTGCTGGTTTTAAGATAAGAGAAGGTGCTCCTATTGGATGCAAAGTTACATTACGTGGTGAAAATATGTATGTTTTCCTAGAAAAACTTATAAGAATTTCATTACCACGTGTTAAAGATTTTAGAGGAGTATCAAATAAGGCGTTTGATGGAAGAGGAAATTATACATTAGGAATAAAAGAACAATTAATTTTCCCTGAAATCGAATTCGATACAGTCGTAAAAGTTCGTGGTATGGATATAGTATTCGTTACAACTGCAAAAACTAACGAAGAAGCTTATGATTTATTAAGTGGACTAGGAATTCCATTTAGAAAGTAGTGGAGGATATATATGGCTAAAAAAAGTATGATTGTAAAATCAAAGAGACCACAAAAATTTAAGGTACGTGAATATACTCGTTGTGAAAGATGCGGAAGACCTCATGCAGTAATGAGTAAGTTTGGTATATGTCGTATTTGTTTTAGAGAACTTGCAAATAATGGACAAATTCCAGGCGTTAAAAAATCAAGTTGGTAAAATTTGGGAGGAGGAAATAAAATGGTAGTAACTGACCCAATTGCTGATATGCTTACAAGAATTCGTAATGCTAATCAGTTAAAATATAACGAAGTTTTAGTACCTACTTCAAAGTTAAAGACTGAAATTGCTAATATCTTGAAAAATGAAGGATATATCAATGGATATAAAATTGAAAAAAGAGATAATGGTAGTATGATGGTTATAGAACTTAAGTATGGTGCAAAAAAGGAAAGAGTAATTACTGGACTTAAAAGAATTTCTAAGCCAGGATTACGTGTATATGCTAAAAAAGAAGAAATTCCTACTGTATTAAATGGTTTAGGAATAGCAATAATTTCAACATCAAAAGGACTTATGGTTGATAGGGAAGCAAGAAAAGCTAACCTTGGTGGTGAAGTATTAGCATACATTTGGTAACAATTACAAAGGAGGATAAATATGAGTCGTATTGGTAATAGAGTGTTAACGTTAAAAGAAGGCGTTAGTGCAGAAATTGAAAATAATACTATTACAGTTAAAGGACCTAAGGGTTCACTTAATTTCCCTATTTCAAAGAGTGTAATTGTTAAAATGGATGGAAATACTTTAACTGTTGAAAAAGCCGATGAAAGTGCAAGTGCAAATGCTATGCAAGGTACTACTAATGCAATCATTAAAAATATGATTGAAGGAGTTACTAACGGATTTGAAAAGGGCTTAGAAATAATCGGTGTTGGATATCGTTTTCAAGTACAAGGTAAATTATTAACCGTAAATGCAGGATATTCTCATCCTGTAAAAATAACTATTCCAGAAGGGCTTACAGTTGATGCTATAAGTAATACTGAAATAGTTGTAAAAGGAATAGATAAAGAATTAGTTGGTGAATTTGCTGCGAATGTAAGAAAAGTTAGAAAACCAGAACCATATAAGGGTAAAGGTATTCGTTACAAAGGCGAGGTTATTCGTCGTAAAGAGGGCAAAAAGGCCGCTAAATAATAAGTAAAGGAGATTATGTTATGATTAAAAAAATATCTCGTAATGAAGCTCGTAAAGCTAGACATAGTCGTATAAGAACTAAGTTAAGTGGAACAAGTGATTCACCAAGATTAAGTGTTTTTAGATCAAATAAGCAAATTACTGCTCAAATAATTGATGATGAAAAAGGAATAACATTAGTTAGTGCATCTTCAATGGATAAAGATTTAAAAATAGAAAATGGTGGAAATATAGAAGCTGCTAAATTAGTTGGAAAGAGTATTGCTGAAAAAGCAAGAGAAGCAAAAATCAAAACTGTAGTATTTGATAGAGGTGGTTACCTATATCATGGACGTGTAAAAGCACTTGCTGATGCTGCACGTGAAAACGGTTTGGAATTCTAGGAGGAGCTATGGAGAAACGTAGATTTAATGAACCCAAAGCAAAAGAATATGAAGAATTAGTAATTGCTGTTAATCGTGTTACTAAAGTTACTAAAGGTGGACGTCGTTTTAGATTTGCTGCTACTGTTGTAGTAGGAAATAGAAAAGGAACTGTTGGTTTTGGAACAGGAAAAGCAAACGAAGTTCAAGATGCTGTTAAAAAGGCAATCCAATCTGCTACAAAGAATGTTGTTAGAATCGCACTTGTTGAAGAGAGAACTATACCACATGAAGCTACTGGTGTTAGTGGTGCAGCTAGAGTACTTATTAAACCAGCTAAAGCCGGTACTGGTATAATAGCTGGTGGATCAGTTAGAGCTGTATTAGAACTTGCAGGTGTTAAGGATGTTGTATCTAAATCACTTGGATCAAATACTAAGATAAATGTTGTTAGAGCTACTATGAATGCATTAACATCTCAAAGAAGCGCTACTCACATTGCAAAACTTAGAGGAAAAACAGTAGAGGAGATTTTAGGATAATGAAGTTAAATACATTAAAAATAAATGAAGGTTCTAAAAAAATAGCTAAAAGAGTAGGTAGAGGTACTTCTAGTGGAATGGGTAAGACTAGTGGTAAAGGACATAAAGGACAAAAGGCAAGAAGTGGATATAGTAGAAAAGCTGGATTCGAAGGTGGACAATTACCACTATATAGAAGATTACCAAAAAGAGGATTTAGTAACGCAAACTTTAAGGTAGAATATGCAGTAATTAATTTATCAGATTTAAATAGATTTGATAATGATACTGTTGTAACACCAGAATTATTAAAAGAAACTGGTATTGTTAAGAAACAATTATCAGGCATCAAAGTTCTTGGAAATGGAGTTCTAGAAAAGAAATTGACTGTAAAAGCACATAAGTTTTCTATGACTGCAAAAGAAAAGATAGAAGCAGCAGGTGGAAAAGTAGAGGTGATCTAATATGTTTGCAACTTTTAAGCAAATATTTAGCCCTAAAAACAAAGATATTAGAAATAGAATATTATTTACATTATTTGTATTATTTGTATTTAAATTAGGAACTTCAATAACAGTTCCTGGTACACAAGCGTTAACAAAAGATTTAGGATTCTTGGAATTGTGGAATGCAATGAGTGGTGGTGCACTTGAATCATTTTCAATATTTGCACTTGGTGTAGGACCATACATTAATGCATCAATTATTACACAACTTTTGCAAATGGATGTGTTTCCATATTTCTCTGATTTAAAAAATCAGGGTGCAACAGGTAGGATGAAAATAAATAAGATAACAAGATATCTAGGAATTATAATTGCATTTATTCAAGGTTACGTGTTTTCGTTTGCAATATATGGTCAAACAGGTGGAGCGCTTGAATATTTAAGAATTGCAATTATATTAACAGCTGGAACTGCACTTCTTTTGTGGTTAGGAGATCAAATTACTCAAAAAGGTGTAGGAAATGGTGTATCATTAATAATTATGGCAGGTATTGTTGGTAATTTACCTAGTATGTTTATATCTGCTTGGAATGGATTTGTAACTTTTGGAGAATTATCAAAAACTATTATTGGATTATTGTTATTCTTACTATTTATATTCATATATTTAGTAATAATAGTAGGTATAATATTTATTGATAAAGCAGAAAGAAGATTACCAATTCAATATTCAAATAGAACTACAGGTGCATACGGCGGAGAGCAAACTTATATACCAATAAGATTAAATTCTGCTGGTGTTATTCCAGTAATATTTGCATCAGTTCTAATATCAATACCTGGTGCAATAGCAAATTTTATAAATAATGCAGGGTTTACAAATTTTGTAAATAAATATATAGTTTATACAACACCAGTTGGATTTATACTATATGTAATATTAATATTTGTATTTGCATATTTTTATACATTTATGCAAATAAATCCAAAAGATTTATCATCAAACTTGAAAAAGAATGGTGGATATATGCCTGGAATAAAACCAGGAAAGAATACAGAAGAATATATTAGTAAAGTGTTAAATCGCCTTACTGTTGTAGGATCTTTATTCTTAGTTGTGTTAGCAGGACTACCAATTCTATGTTCTTTAATTCCTAATATGCCAAAGAATGTAACAGTTGGAGGCACAGGATTGTTAATAGTTGTTGGAGTAGCGCTTGAAACATATAATCAAATAGAAAATCAACTAGTAAGCAGAAATTATAGTAGGAGTTATAAATAATGAATGTAGTATTTATTGCTCCCCCTGCTGCTGGTAAAGGAACTCAGGCAACTTTATTAAGAGATAATTATAATTTCTATCATATATCAACAGGTGATGTATTAAGAGAAATAGCTGAAACTAATACACCTCTTGGTTGTGAAATAAAAGCTTTAATAGATAATGGTAAATTAGTAAGTGATGAATTAATGGCAAAATTACTTAAAGAAAAAATTGGTTCTTTGGGTAATGTTGAAGGAATCATTTTCGATGGATTTCCAAGAACTTTAGAGCAAGCACATATGTTAGATGAAATATTAAATGAAGTTGGTATGAAAGTAAATAAAGTTATTTACTTTGATATAGATAAAGATACTGCTATGAAAAGAGCATTGGGTAGAGTGACTTGCAAAGATTGTGGAGAAATATATAATACATATTTTGATACATTTCTTAAAGAAGATGAATGTAGTAAATGTGGTGGAAAGTTAGAAAAAAGAATGGACGATACAGAAGAGAAATTTAGCAATAGATTTGATACCTATTTAGAAAAAACTAAACCACTTATTGATTATTATACAAATTTAAATTTACTTGAAACTGTAAATTGTAGTGATAGTAAGGATAATATATTTAATAAAATTAAATTTATTATAGAAAAGTAGGCGCATATGATAACAATAAAAAGTGAAAGAGAAATAGAATTACTAAGAGAAGCAGGTAGATTAACATATTTAACTCATAAGGAAGTAGAAAAGTATATTAAACCAGGTATTACTACAAAAGAGTTAGATAAGATAGCAGAGAAATTTATATTAAGTAAAGGATGTACTCCATCGTTTAAAAATTATAATGGTTTTCCTGCATCAATATGTACATCAGTTAATGATGAGGTAGTTCATGGTATACCTTCTAATAGAAAATTAAAAGAGGGTGACATAATTTCAGTAGATATTGGAGTATGTTATAAAGGGTACCATGGTGATTCTGCTTGGACTTATCCAGTTGGAAAAATTTCTGAGGAGAAACAATATTTGCTAGAGCATACTGAAAAAAGTTTATTTGAAGGATTAAAAGAAGTAAAACCAGGAAATAAACTTGGAGATATATGTTCAGCAATTGGTTCTTATGCTTCAAAACACAATCTAGGGATTGTAAGAGAACTAGTTGGACATGGTGTAGGAACTAATATTCATGAAGATCCAGAGATACCTAATTATGGTACACCAAACACAGGACCTGTTTTAAAAGAAGGTATGGTGTTTGCGATTGAACCAATGCTTAATTTGGGTGGTGATGATGTAGTTATGCTTGATGATGATTGGACAATAGTAACTGAAGATTATAGTCCATCTGCACATTTTGAGCATACTGTTGTAGTAACATCCACTGGATATGAAATTTTAACGCGAGGTGATTAATAAGATGGCAAATAAAGATGCAATCGAGGTAGAAGGAAAGGTAATAGATGTATTACCTGGAGGTAAATTTAAAGTTGAATTAGAAAATGGATTTACTGTTGAGGCTCACGTTTCTGGTAAAATTCGAATGAATTACATTCGTATCTTACCAGGTGACACAGTAAAAATAGAAGTATCACCTTATGACTTAACACGTGGGCGTATAACCTATAGAAAAGGATAGGAGGAATTAAAATGAAAGTTAGACCATCAGTTAAACCAATATGTGACAAATGTAAGGTCATAAAAAGAAAAGGTAAAGTACTTGTAATTTGTGAAAATCCAAAGCACAAGCAAAGACAAGGATAATAGGAGGTGTAAGAATGGCACGTATTAAAGGAGTAGATATACCTAATAATAAGAGAGTTGAAATTGCTTTAACTTATATTTATGGTATAGGAAGAAAATTATCAAAGACAATTTTAAAAGATGCAAAAGTTAATCCTGATACAAGAGCAAAGGATTTAACTGAAGAAGAAGTTGTGCGTATTCGTGATGAAGTATCTAAATATTTAGTAGAGGGAGATCTAAGAAGAGAAGTTGGTTTAAATATCAAGAATAAAATGGAAATTGGATCTTACCAAGGAATACGTCATAGAAAAGGACTACCTGTAAGGGGTCAAAGAACCAATAGGAATGCAAGAACTCGTAAGGGTAAAGGTAAGACTGTTGCTAATAAGAAAAAATAATAGTTAAGGAGGAACAAATATGGCATATAAAGCTAGAAAACGTAAAGTTAAAAAGAATGTACCTGAAGGACAAGCACATATTCATGTAACTTATAATAATACTATTATTACTATTACAGATATGGATGGTAATACTGTAAGTTGGGCATCAGCAGGTACTATTGGATATAAGGGTTCAAAGAAAAAGACTCCATTTGCTGCAGGAATGGCTGCAGAAGCAGCTGCAAAGGCAGCATATGATGCTGGTATGAGAAAGGTAGAAGCATATGTAAATGGTGTAGGACCTGCAAGAGATACTGCTCTACGTTCTTTACAAACAGGTGGCTTAGAAGTAATGGCTATGAGCGATGTAACACCTATTCCACATAATGGATGTCGTCCACCAAAACGACCACGTGGATAATAATTGAAAGGAGTGAATTATAATGTCTGATAAAGTTACTGAAGAAAAATTAAATGTATCAGTAGATTTGAGTTTTAAAGAGGATAATATTAATTATCTTGCATTTGAAAGACCAGAATATAAAATGACTGAATATATAGAAGGTAATAATTATGGAAAATTTGTTTTAGAACCATTGGAAAGAGGATTTGGTATAACAATAGGTAATGCACTTAGAAGAATACTTTTGTCATCTTTACCAGGGGATGCTATAACAAGTGTAAAAATTGAAGGAGTAATGCACGAATTTCAAACAATAGAAGGCGTAATAGAAGATGTAACTTCAATTGTATTAAATTTAAAGAAAATAGTAGTTAAGAAAAACACTAATGAAGCGGTTACAGTTAAAATAAGTGTTAAAGGAGAAGGAGAGTTAAAAGCAAGCGTTTTGGCTAAAGAGCCAACACTTGAAATAATAAATCCAGATCAAACAATATGTACACTTGCTGAAGGTGGAAAATTAGAAATGGAATTAACTATAGGAAGAGGTAGAGGATACTTAGTAGCTGATGAAGTAAAACAATACTTAACAGATATGAAGGTAGGCACTATTGCTATAGATGCACTATACTCACCAGTAGAAAGAGTTAATTATGAAGTAGAAAAGGCACGTGTTGGTCAAAATAATAATTTTGATAAGTTAGTACTTGAAATATGGACAGATGGTTCATTAGCACCTCAAGACGCAGTTAAGATGGCATCAAGTATATTAATGGCTCAATTAGATAAGATTGATTCACCAGAGTTTACAGATGCAATAAGGGGCTTAATGAAGCAAAATGAAGAGGATCCAAAACAAAAAATATTAGAAACTTCAATAGATGATTTAGAGTTATCAGTAAGAGCTTATAATTGCTTAAAGAGAGCAGCTATAAACAATGTTCAGGATTTAGTAAATAAGTCAGAAAATGAAATGATGAAGATACGTAATCTTGGTAGAAAATCATTAAAAGAAGTAATGGATAAAATAAAAGAAATGGGTCTATCATTTAGAAATGATGAATAGTAAGGAGTGATAATATGGCTTATAGAAAATTAGGTGTAGTAAGTAAACATAGAAGAAGCATGTTAGCCAATTTAACAAAAGATTTAATAATGAACGAATCTATAACTACAACTGAAACAAGAGCAAAAGAAGTAAGAAAATCATTTGATAAAATGGTTACATATGCAAAGGAAGGTAGTTTAATTTCTAGACGTAAGATATTAGCGTTCCTTCAAAATGATAATGAAGCAACTAAGAAAGTATTTGAGTTAGCTGATCGTTCAAAAAATAGAAATGGTGGATATACTACTATGTTAAAATTATCTGAAAGAAAAGGCGATGATGCTTTAATGGTAATATTAAAATTAGTAGATGAAAAAGCTGAACCAGCTAAGAATGAAGTTAAAACTGCAAAAACTTCTAAAAAAGTAAAAAATGAAGAAGAAACTAAATAATGAAGTTGTAAGATAAAAGTAGACACTAAAAGAATATTATTTAAACCCTAGTTGAGTTTTATAATCAAT
>OGQI01000658.1_pt1 | contig 26414 bp, 14 predicted proteins | sample 1553171 | NCBI WGS metagenome assembly OGQI01 (sample SAMEA2579988, study PRJEB22360) | human gut metagenome | biome: human gut; feature: human-associated habitat; material: faeces | place: Denmark | collected 2008/2010
CGCCGGTGCCGGGTGGGGTGGCCGGCGGGAATATCGTCCGGCAGCGTCAGTTGCAGCGAGCCGTCATCTGCGTTCGAGCCCGTCAGATACGCGGTCAGATCGCCCGCATATTCCGTGCCGTCTTCCAACGTCAGCTTCAGCGCCACGTCGTTTCCTTTCGCGCGGATTGGCGTGACGGCTTCCTTGCCGATGAACTTCACGACGGTCGGCTCAACAAGTGTGTCTGCGATGCGCTGCTGGGTCGCCGCATAGGAGGCGGTGATCGCTTCGTCGCTGGATGCGTCCACGCCGAGTGCGGCCAATACGGAGACGAGCACTTCGTCGCGGATTTCCACATAGGTGCCGAGCTGGTCGATATACGACGTGGAAATGCCATTGAGCTTGGCGAGCTGGATAAGAGGCCGTGCGATGCGCTCTGCGCTTTCGGTCTGCTGGGTCTGTGTCATGGGTCCCTTCTTCCCGCGCCGTTTGTGACGGCTGACATGCTACATTGCTTGCGATTGTCGCAGCTTCGATGCTGGTGGCATTCGCACCAAAGATAACTATATCACGGTATGATATCGTTTTCAAAGCGTGTTTTGCGGTAAGAGAGTGTTGCTATATTGCGATTTTGCTCTAATTTCAGGAATATAGATAACCGGAATTGTTTTTCCATATTGACTATCGTTTGCAATACGAAGGCGCAGCGCTCCGCATTGCAAACGATTATTCCAACGGGGCATTGCTCGTCTGCTACTCGGCTTCGAGAATTGCAAAGCTTTGCAGACCTAGACGCAGCGAAGTGCCGCTAATTTCGTTTTCGCCGATGCTGAAAATCGTCCGATAACTACCATCTGGTAGCTGCAAAGCTTTGCAATCGCGGCTTGGATTGACGGCTATGATCAGCTTCTGCAGGTGGGTGGAACGCTCGAAAACGAACACTCTATCGCGTTCGATTGCATGGAACGTAGCCCCCGACCGCAAGGCGTCGCATTCCCCCTTGACGTGGAGTATGGAGCGCACCGTATGCCACAGTGATTCGGCGTCGGCCTGCTGTGCGGCGACGGTCGGGGCGTCGGCGGACGGGTCGGCGGGCAGGTAGCTGCCACCGGTCACATCGCCAGCCCGAGTGTCCGATTCTGCAGAATCGGACACGTGAAGTGCTCCGGATGCGTCGTTCGCATCCCACTGCATCGGTGTGCGCGAACCGGTGCGCACGTAGCCGCCTTCTTTGCCGGGCAGTGCGCGGTATCGCATGCCGATTTCGTCGCCGTAATACAGGAACGGCACGCCCGGCATCGCGAACAGCGTGCAGTATGCCAGGGCGATTTCGCGCTGCGACAGTCGCGGCGCCACGCGTGCGGTGTCGTGGTTGCAGGTGATGAAATTAAAATTTCCGTCGGCCGTTTCCGCTTCGCGCAGACGCGGCTCGTACTCGTCCAGGAATTCGCTGATCGGCGTGCCGGAATCGGCGTTGAAATAGCTCTTGTCGCCCTTGCGGCTCAACGGGTCGTCCACGTTGCGCAACAGCATGTTGTAGCCGTTGGGAACGCCGTCCCAACGCCAATCGAGATAGAAATCCATGTCGAAGCCGGCGGCCATCGACTCCTCTGGCCGTCCCCATTCCGAAACGAACGCGGCTTCGGGGAAGGCCGGGCGGATCCGGGCGAACATGTACTGCCAGGTGCGGATGGTATAAGGCTTGCCCTCATCGTCCTTTTTGACGAGGCTGTCGGCCATATCCACGCGGAAGCCGTCTGCGCCACGGGAAAGCCAGAACCGCATGACGTCCACCATCGCGTCGCAAGTGGCCTTCGCGTCCGGACCAAGGGCTGGCTTCTGCCAGCTACGTTCGGGGTGCGCGAAACCGTAGTTGAGCGCCGGCTGGCATTTGAAGAAGTTCAAGATGTAGGTACCGTTGCGGGGCGATTCGCCGCCGATGAATGGCAGTCCGTCGCCACCGGAGATCCATGAGTCTGTCCAGATGTAGCGGTCGGAATAATTGTTTCGCTCGACCTTGCAACTGCGGTGGAACCACTCGTGTTCCTCGCTGGTGTGGCCTGGCACGAGATCGAGGATCACGTGCATGTCGCGCCGGTGGGCGGCGTCGAACAACGCAATGAGATCGTCGTTGGTGCCGTAGCGTGATGCCACCTTTTTGTAGTCGCGCACGTCGTAGCCGGCGTCTTTGAATGGCGAGTCGAAACAGGGATTGAGCCAGATCGCGTTGCATCCGAGATCCTTGATGTAGTCCAGTTTTAAAGTGATTCCGGGGATGTCTCCGATGCCGTCGCCATTGGAGTCGACGAAGGACTGTGGATAGATTTCATAAAAAATTGCGTCGGCAAGCCATTTGGGGTGGGGGTGTTTCGCGGGGGGAAGCATGAGGGTGTGTCTCCTTGATATTTCGCGGTTTGCGGTGTTTCTTTGAAACAATCATAGCACTGAATTGCAAACGTTGGCAGAAACGTGCTACACTAACAATCACTGATACATTTTTGGTGGCCCCAGTGTTGTTGGTAATCATCCAAGAACGATGATGTGAACGTATGCAGGGTTTTGGTCCGTACCATTTAACCGGAGATGTTGAGGAACACAAGGTTATGTGAGGAAAGGAAGATCAATGAAGATCGATTGGAAGAAGGCAATCGGACTTACTGCTGCCGTTTCTATGCTGGTTCCGCTCGCTGCGTGCGGTGGCTCCTCCGACGGTGGCGATAAGAACGCTTCCGGCTCCACCGAGGCCGTCACGCTGAGCGTGTGGGCCCCGCAGGAAGACCAGGCCAAGGACACCAACTGGCTGGGCAAGGTCGAAGAGAACTTCGCCAAGGCGCATCCGGAATACAATATCACGTGGAAGAATGACGTGGTCTCTGAAGGCGATGCTTCCAAGCAGGTCAGCACTGATCCGTCCGCGGCGGCCGATGTCTATATGTTCGCTTCCGATCAGTTGGGTGTTCTAATGGACGCCAAGGCCATTGGCCAGCTGGGCACCGACGCTGAGAAGCAGGTGAAGGAACAGAACGGTGACCTCGAAGTCAACTCCGTCACCGGCACCGATGGCAAGCTCTATGGCGTGCCGTACACCGACAACACGTGGTTCATGTACTACAACAAGTCCAAGATCACCGAGGATGAGGCCAAGGACTTCGATACCATCCTTTCCAAGGCCAAGGTCGCGTTCTCCCTGCAGAATTCTTGGTACATCAACGGCTTCTATGATGGCCTGAGCCTGTTCGGCGAGAAGGGCAATGATGCTGACGCAGGCATGGTCTTCCCGAAGGACGGCGCCGATATCACCTCTTATCTGGTTGATGTGGTCGCCAACCCGAACTTCTCCAACGACGATGGCGCTTCCGGCCTCGCAGCCATCAAGGATGGCTCCGCCGACGTGCTGTTCTCCGGTACCTGGTCCGCTAAGGACGTGAAGGAGGCCCTGGGTGACAACTACGCCGCCACCTCTCTGCCGACCTTCACCGTGAACGGCCAGAAGAAGCAGATGAAGTCCTTCGCCGCCACCAAGGCCGCTGCTTACAACCCGAACGCCAAGAACCCGAAGGCCGCCGCTCAGTTCGCGGCTTACCTCGGCTCCACCGAAGCTCAGAAGCTGCACTACGAGATGCGCGCCATCCCGCCGACCGACAAGTCCCTGTCTGATCTGACCACCGACGACATCGCAGCCAAGGCTCAGTCCGACACCATGGCCAACACTGCTCTCCTGCAGTCCGGTCTGTCTGGCATGAACGATTGGTGGACTCCGGCCGAAACCTTCGGCAAGGCCCTGGTCAACAAGGAAATCACCAAGGACAACGCTACCGCCAAGTACCAGGATTGGGTCAAGCAGGCCGGTGGCAAGATCGCTGAGTGAAATCAGTAATCCTAAAAATCCAATAACTGAAGAATGCAGGTGGTTGGCACTGCCAAATCCCCCCAGCCATCCTGCAGCTTTGAGAGATGCTTCGAGTCGCGGTGTCTCTCTCCACTTTGCATAGTGGCTCACTCCTCCTCCGAGCTTTGCATTCCCGGGCAAGGTTTTTAAATTCTCCTTCCCCTTGTCCGGGAGCAAAGCTTTTTTTATCTTTCAATATCCATATGAGAGGGCAGTCGAAATGACAGCAACAACTCTTTCCCCACGGGAGATGAAGCGCCTTCGGAAGCAGGGTGCTGATTATGTTTCTCCGTCGCCTTACACGGTAAGGGCGGCGTTCCGGCGTGGTGACCTGTTCACTAAGCTTTCCGCAGTGGTGTTTGGTCTTGGCGATATCGTGCGCAAGCAGTATGTCAAGGGCATTGCCATGCTGGCGCTGGAAATCGCATACTTCGTGTTCATGGCAATCAATGGTGTGGACTATCTTTCCAAGTTGCCGACCTTGGGCACCAATGCAGGCGGCAAGAAGCTGGTCGACGGCTTCTGGGTCTACACCGAACCTGACCGTTCCGTGGTCATCCTGTTGTACGGTGTCGCCACTCTGGTTATCACCGCTGCCTTCATCGGCCTGTGGGTCATGTCCGTGCGCTCTGCATACAAGTCCCAGGTGCTGCTCGAGGAGAACGGCAAGGCTCCGAGCTTCATGGACGATGTCCGCGAGCTGCTCGATGCCAAGGCGCACGTTCTGCTGATGTTCCTGCCCACGCTGGGCATCGTCGTGTTCACCGTGCTGCCGTTGATCTTCATGATTTCAATGGCATTCACCAGCTATGACCACAAGCACCTCGTGCTGTTCCACTGGGTCGGCTTTGAGAACTTCGCCAAGGTTTTCTCCAACAGCGGCGGCACCGTTAACGCCGTACTGTTCGGACGTGTGCTGGTGTGGACATTGGTCTGGGCTTTCTTCGCCACCTTCCTGAACTTCTTCCTCGGCATGTTCGTGGCTATGATCATCAATCGCAAGACCACCCACTTCAAGGGTTTCTGGCGTGCCTGCTTCTCCATGTCCATCGCCGTTCCGCAGTTCGTGTCTCTGCTGGTCATGCACACCATGCTCCAGCCGCAGGGTGCGGTGAACCGCATGCTGCAGACGTGGGGTTGGATTGACGGCCCGTTGCCGTTCTTCACCAACGCCACTTGGGCCCGCGTCACCGTGATCATCATCAACCTGTGGGTCGGTATCCCGTACACCATCATGCAGATCACTGGTATTCTGCAGAACATTCCGGCCGATCAGTATGAGGCGGCGAAGATCGACGGTGCCAACTGGTGGCAGATCTTTACTAAGATCACCATGCCGTACATTATCTTCGTGCTCACCCCGTATCTGATCACCACCTTCACGGGCAATGTGAACAACTTCAACGTCATTTACCTGCTGTCCGGCGGCGATCCTACGCCATTGGGCGATTCCGCAGGCTCCACTGATTTGCTTATCACCTGGCTGTACAAGCTGACCGTGGACAAGCAGGATTACAATCTCGGTGCCGTGATCGGCATCATGACCTTCGTCGTGTTGGCCATCGTTTCGCTGATCACCTACCGCAATTCCGGCTCCTATAAGAATGAGGAGGCATTCCGATGAGCAACAAGCATTCCGCAACCAAAGTGGAAAGCCACGGCCTTCTGCACGACCAGAAGATCCGCCGTATCACCGGCGACGTGTTCGCCCACTTGTTCCTGGCCATTCTGGCCGTCATCTGGCTCGTCCCAATCGTATGGGTGTTCGCGGAGTCGTTCAATAAGAACACCGCCCCGTACACCAGCTCCTTCTTCCCGAAGGAGTGGACTCTGGACAACTATAGGGTGCTGTTCACCGACCGCAACGTGTTGGACTTCCCGAAGATGTTCGGCACCACGTTCATCATCGCCTGCTTCACCTGTGCGATTTCTCTGATCTTCGTGCTCTCCGTGGCATACTGCATGAGCCGTATGCGTTTCCGTGTGCGCAAGACTTTCATGAACGTTGTGCTGATTCTTGGCATGTTCCCGGGTATCATGGCCGTCACCGCCATCTACTTCATCTTGAAGGCCTTGGGCCTGTCAAGCGGCACCATGACTACCGTGGCGTTGATTCTCGTGTACTCCGCCGGTTCCGGCGCTGGCTTCTACGTGATGAAGGGCTATATGGACACCATTCCGACCTCGCTGGACGAAGCCGCCCTGCTCGACGGTTGCACCCGTTTCCAGGTGTTCCATAAGATCATCATCCCGATCTGCAAGCCCATGATCGTCTACCAGGCCATCATCGGCTTCCTGACCCCGTGGCTCGACTTTGTCATGGCCAAGGTGATCTGCCGTACGCAATCCAACTACACCGTGGCATTGGGCCTGTGGCTCATGCTGCAGAAGGAATATATCCAGAACTGGTTTGCCCGCTTCGCCGCGGCCGCGGTCGTGATCTCCGTTCCGATCGCCATCCTGTTCATTGTGATGCAGCGCTTCTATCAGGAGTCCATGTCGGGCTCCGTGAAGGGCTAAAGAAAGGCAAAGGATATGACGCTCGTAGACAGCTTCGCACAGCCGAACACGAGCGTCGCCGAACCGTTCCCGCTGTGTCTGGAACGGCCGCTGGGTGCCGTTGTTACTGAAACCGGCACCCAGTTCGCTCTCTGGGCTCCTTCCGCACAGAAGGTGACCCTGAGACTGTTCTCGCGTGGCTCCATGGGGGAAAGCGGCGACGCTCTGATTGGACAGTACACGATGCGTCCGGAATCCGATGGTTCCTGGACGTACGATTTCGCCGACAACATGCACGGCGTGTATTACGACTTTTTGATCGAACGCGATTGCGGTTCCGTCGACCGCATCGCCGACCCGTGGGCGCGCGGGGCCGGTGTGAACGGCCGGCGCAGCATGGTCGTGGACTTCAGCCGCACCAATCCGGATGGTTGGTACCGCGACCATATGCCGGACGTGCCGCTTGCGCAGACGGTGGTCTGGGAAACCCATGTGGGCGATTTCAGCAATGATCCCGCCGGCGGTTTCCCCGAATCGCATCGGGGCAAGTATCTGGCGTTCACCGACGACGGTACGTCTCTGGACGGGCATCCCGACTTTCCCACGGGCATCGCATATCTCAAGAAACTTGGCGTCACCGCGGTGCAGCTCATGCCGATTTACGATTTCGGTTCCGTGGACGAAGAGACCTGCGATCGCTACAACTGGGGGTACGATCCGGTCAATTACAACGTGCCGGAAGGCTCGTATTCCACCAATCCGTTCGACGGGTCGGTGCGCATCCGCGAAGTGAAGCAGATGGTGCAGGCGCTGCACAACGCCGGCATCAAAGTGATCATGGACGTGGTCTACAACCACATGTTCTCGCCCGATAATTGGTTTGAGCGGTCGGTGCCGGACTATTTCCTGCGCCGTAAGCCCAACGGCGCGCTGGCCAACGGATCCGGCTGCGGCTGCGATATGGCCACCGAACGCAAGATGTTCCGCCGGTTCATCGTGGAATCCGTGACGTTCTGGGCGCGCGAATACCACATGGACGGCTTCCGTTTCGACCTGATGGGTCTGATCGACGTGGACACCATGAATGCCGTGCGTGCTGCTCTGGATGAGATTCCCGGCCGTGGACGCGACATTCTCATGTACGGCGAACCGTGGTCCGCGGGCGCCACCGCGCCGCTGCCCAGCGACACCGTGCTGGCTGACAAGTCAGGCCTGTCGAAGCTTGACAGTCGCATCGGCCACTTCTGCGACACCACGCGAGACACCATCAAGGGCCATGTGTTCTTCTCGGACCGCCCGGGTTATGTGAACGGTGGCATGCACGAGAACGTAGCGGCTGCGCGTGAGGCCGTGGACGCGTGGCGTCGCGGCAAACATTCGGAAGGAGTGGCAGGCCAGGTCATTCAATACGTGTCCGCGCACGACGACCTCACGCTGTGGGACAAGTTGTGCGCGAGCTTTGCGGCTGGTTCGTTGGGCAGCACCGTGGCCGAAGGCGTTAACGAAAATACCGTGGATGTGCCAAAAGTCATGTATGACGCCGATTTCTCGGCGGAAGGGCTGGCCGGTGTCGGTCCGCAGATTGCGGCCGCGCTGACCGACGTGATGGACGCCAACAAGCTGGCTGTGGGTATCACGCTTACCTCCGCTGGCATCCCGTTCATGCTGTCCGGCGAGGAGTTCGCACGTACCAAATTCGGCAGCTCTGATTCTTACGATTCCGCCAAAGAGCTTAACTGGCTCGATTGGAACCGTGCATGGCAGAAGCGCGATTTGATTGAGTATTACGCGAAGTTGATTGCATTGCGCAAGTCTGATCCACAGTGGTTCGACGGCAATCGCAATATCGTCGATACGGAAGGCGACGAACTCGTGTTCCGCGTCGGCGATTATCTGATGGCCGCCAATCCAGGCAGACACGTCGGCGTTATTGACGTGGCCGTAACGGGTTTGGAACCGATTGGCGGAATACGGAGATACTGGTGTGGTCTCGGCTCGTCCGTCAGTCCGGTGGAAGGCAATGTGAGCGCAGGTGATGGCGATTATTTGATTGTTCCACCGCATACGTTTGCAATCTGGCGGTTGCAGTAATACTCTCAGTAGGGAAGCTACAAAACGGCGACCGCAAAGCTGCGGTTGCCGTAACAGATACGGCAATGGGGCAGGAAAACCAGAAAGGATACGACAGTGGGAATCGGAGCGCGCAATCCGCGGTACGAGGTGGTGTTTTTCGACCTGTACGGAACGCTGATCGACATTCGTACCGATGAGCAGAGCGAGGCCGCATGGCAGGCGCTGTACGATTGCGTGACCGAATTGGGCGCGCAGTACGAATCCGTCGACGTGATGCGCGACCAGTTCGAAAAGCTCGAAGCCCGCGAAATGGTCCACCAAGCCGACCGTGCAATCGTTCGCAACGGGTGGGACGAATTCGACATCCTGCCGGTCTACCGGTCCCTGCTCATGAATCGCAGCGAGGAAGCGGAAAAGAAACTCGCGCTACCGCAGGCCGCGCTGAAAGCCGCATGGGCGTTCCGCCAAGGCAGCACCAGCCTGTTCCGGCTGTACCCCGGCGCGCTCGACATGATCGAACAACTGCAGGACGCCGGCATGGTCGTGGCGCTGCTGAGCAACGCGCAAGCCTGCTACACACGCCCCGAACTGGAAGAGACCGGCCTTGCCAGCGTACTGGACGACGTGATCATCTCCAGTGAAGAGAAAATCCGCAAGCCCGCACGCGACCTGTACATGCTGGCGCTCGACCGTGAATTCGTGACCGCCAAGCACGCGCTCATGGTCGGCAACGACGAGCGCAACGACATCATCGGCGCCAATTCCGCCGGCCTCGACGCGGCATACTTCCGCACGGAAATTTCACCGGCGGACGACCCGGACGTTTCGGCACATGCGGTATGTTCGTTTACCGGAGCCGACTACGACGGGCTGCTGAAATTCGTGTTGGACGCATAAGGCGCGCGGTGGGCGCTGAGCTTAAATCGCATGGGACGTGCGGGAAGCCGCTGTGGCGTGCGGGAAAGTCGCAAGGAAAAGTCGCAAGTCGTAAAAGGCATACGTGCGTAAGGCGTGCGTAAGGTGCACGTGCCACGTGCGACGCGCGGAAAAATCGCAATAGGAGGACATATGGAAGGCTATGCCGAGCAGGGAGCTCGAACCGATTCGACCGACCAAATCGGATTCGGCGGCGCTCGCCGCAACAGGAAAAAGCGTCGCGGACTGACGGTGTTCCAACTTAAGGTCATCGGCGCGGTGGCGTTGGCCTTGTCCGCCGGCAGCACCACCATCGTGCCGCTGTTCTTCGGCTCCGATACCAACAATATGACGTCGCTGACGGCGATGGTCCTGAGCGAAGTGGTGTCCTGGTTCGCCATTCCGATCTACGCGTGGCTGCTGGTGCAGGGTTTCCGTGAAACGCACAGCCGGGTCGCGTACGGCCTGCAGCTGTTCATTCTCGCCGTGGTGTGCGAGGTGCCGTACGACCTCGCCACATCGCATAAGGCTTTCGACCTGGGCTCGCAGAATCCCGTTTTCGGCCTGTTCGTTGCGTTTGTTGTGCTTGCCGCGCTCGATTGGGTGGCGTCGCGCTATCAGAAGGTCATGAAGGTGCTGTTGTCGGTCGGACTGGTGGTGATTGGTCTGCTGTGGGACCTGCTGCTGCGTATCGGCCTACGCCAGCACATGATGAGCATCGGTTCGGTGACGCTTGGCTTCGTGCTGATTTTCGCTCTGATGCGCCAGTATGAGAATTCGATGATGTTCACGGCCGGCCTGTTCGGCGCCGTGATGATGATCGCGCCGGGCGTGGGCGTGGCGTTCGTGCACTACTACAACGGCAAGCTGGGCTATAAGCATCAGTGGACGAAATGGGCTTTTTACGCGGTTTACCCGGTTATTTTGATAATTTGTGCGATTTGTGCAACACTGGCGTGATTTTTGACAACGTTCGCAGTATGATAGAAACAGATTGAGAGAGCATCGCCGCTCAAGCGAGTGTTTCCAAGGCTGGGAACGTTTGTGATTATGATGCAGAAACCGCAAAGGGGTTGAGAGATGGATAGAGCAGGCATTCGCGAGGTGGCCAAGGCCGCGGGTGTGTCGATTTCCACGGTATCGCGCGCGTTCACGCGGCCGGAACTGGTGTCCGAACGTACGCGCCGCAAGGTGCTGGAAACGGCGGACAAGCTTGATTTCAACATCTCCCGTTCCGCCACGTCGCTGAAATCCGGCCAATCGTACCGTGTGGCGATGCTGATGAATGAAGAGATCACTAGCTGGTTCAATACGGAAGTGTTCGCTGGAATCGAATCCGTCATGCATAATGCCGGGTATGACGTATCGCTGTTCCAGCACGTCGACACCGCCGAAAACCGCCGCGACTTCTTCACGAATCTGCCGGTCCGCCGCAACGTGGACGCAGTATTCGTGACATCGTTCGGCGTGGAGCCGAAGGAAATCCAGCAGCTCAAGCGCATCCACGTACCGATTATTGGCATCAATACGCCGACGCAAAACGGCTTCGACGCCACCATCTCCATCGACGATGAGGACGGCATGTTCACCGCCGCCCAGCATCTGATCAATCTGGGGCACAAGAATATCGTGTACGTGTGCTCCGATGCGGTCGATTCCATTAATTCCTCCATCGATGCGCGAGGACAGGGCTTCATCCGCGCCTGCAAGACGATGGGGGCCTCCCATGACTTCAAGTGGCGCGTCGTCTCTGTGCCGCGTGGCAAGACCTTCGCCGACTCGGCGTTGACCGCGCTGCTTGCGTTGGACGAGTTCCCGGACGCGATCTGCTGCCAGATGGATATGATGGCGATTCCGCTGGTGTTGCGTTTGGAACGTTACGGCCACCACACGCCGAGTGACTATTCGATTATCGGCTTCGACGATTCGCCGTACGCCGACACTGTGAACCTGACCACCATGCGCCAGGATCCGTATGCGATGGGTCGCGCGGCCGCACAAAAGGCCATGAGCTTTATCGAAGGCAAGCCGCTTGAGAACGCGCATGAGATTGTGCGCGCCCAGCTCGTACTACGCGGCACCGATTCCGTGTACGGCACTGGCCGCTGAGAGCCGAGTCTCATTACCCTTCCGCAGCCCGTCAATGCCGACGGGCTGATTGTGATGGCCTGGGGTGGATTGATAAGGGATACCCCCACTGTAGTCACGGTGTGTGGCATACGTTTTCAGGAAAAAAATGAAACAATTTGCAGTGATGTGTTTCATGACACGCCAATCGGGGGCTGATGGATGATGAATTTCATTCAATGATCAGCATGTGTTTTTTGATTTTGCAATCGTTGACAAACCGTTGAATATCAGGCTTTAAAGCGTTGTCCCCGTGAGAGGGGACGAAAAAACGTATCGGGGGAGGGGGTGTGGGTTCTTTCTGTTTCATTTTGTTTTCATAACTGCAAAGGTTATCATAGTAAACCGTAGGTCAGAGAAAAAGGGAAAACAGAGGTTTCCGGCTGTGTTGCCGGAGATGGGAACAGCGCAGAAGCTATACGTAAAACAGAAGTGATAACGGCATTATGCAAAGGATATCAACCCTCGAGTTGAGGGACTCAGAAGGGTGAACACTTTGCGGATAGGGGACAAGATGAGGCAATGGCGTAATGGTGTCGGCAACGCACCACGACACTATGCAGGAACGCGATCGGCAACCGGTCGCGTGCTTTCGCGTACCCGCTCCCTGACCGCCGCCGCCATAGCGGTAGCCATGATGGCCACCGTAGCAGTAACTTCCCTCCTCCCCACCTACAATGCCAAAGCTGATGAAAGTCACAATGACGGCGCAATCTGCACGCCTACCAGCATTTCCCTCGGCACCGATACAGGTAGCGGAACTGTGGATTCCGGAATCGCCACATATGTTGGCGGTGATATGTATGTAGGCCGGAAAGCCTCATCCGGCAATATGAATAACGTCAATGGGCCGTTCGGTTCATACGCTGCCGAGGCCGAAGGTCTGACCGCTGTGAACGGCAAGTTGCTTATGCATCCGCTTAAGGGGCTATGGACTTCGTATTACACGGATAAAGATGGCGCGAAGAATGGTTATATAAAAGACCACAAAGGCTTCCGTTTTGGCATTGTGGGCTTTGGCGGTCAGTATCGTCCGGCAACAGGTTCCTCCACGCTTGAGGTGAGAGGTAATAGCTCCGATAACGACATCAGTTGGGTCGGCGGTGCGCAGGCTTGGGGTAATGCCGGATGGGTCGGCCAGACCAAGACTTCGGAGCCACGTTATACGGCTAACATTGCTGGCGCTTCAACCAACGTGTACGGCGGTTCGTCCAACGACATTCTCGGTGCGTCTTACGGCTCGCAGAATACCGATAAGAACAAGTACGACAATCGCAACTCCGTTTACGTGCCGAGCGATACAAGCGGTACTGTCAACTGGAATCAGAATGATGATCAGATAGGTTCCACCGGTCAGACATTCACCGAGTTCGGCTCCTATATCAAGACGCTGTCGGGGAATCTGAGCGGCCTCAGCAAGCAGCAGTCAAGCAGCGTCTACGTGGCTGATGCGACAATCTTGTCAGATAACGAAAATCAAAACGGCCTTGTTCGCACGAAGTTCGATGGAAGCTATACCTTCACCATCAACAACGTGCATGAGAAGATCATCAAGTTTGTAGGCAATGGCACGTCCTCCATGCAGGTGTTCAATCTGCCGGCAAACATGCTTAACGAGTCCTCGTCGTATACCGGCGTGAGCTTTAGCTTCTCGAATATTCCGGACACTTCTTCCGTGGTCATTAATGTGACCGGTGGGAATGTGGACTTCCACAATGGTTGGCGGTTCTGGTGGACCGATATGAATAATCAGACCGTGGAGTTGGGCGGTCTCTATATGGACCCTGCCTACGCCAAGCGTGCTCAGCAGATCATGTGGAACTTCGCGGATGCGAGCAACGTGGTCATCCGAGGTGGTCAGGGTTCGGGTACTACGACTCGTAGTGCCAAGAATTCTGCAGCTGAGAAGAATGATGACGTATGGGATGGCTTGTTCCCCATGAAAACCAACGATGACCCGGCTGCGGGCATGCTCGGTAGCATTCTCGTACCGAACGGCAGCTTTGAATCGCATGTGAGTACCAACGGTCGCGTATGGGTCGGTGGATCGTTCGCCATGTACAACCCTGACGCGGTAGGCAATACCGGTCAGGACGGCAAATTCTATCCGTTCATCAACTACGAACGTAGCCATTCCGCTTCGGCTCTGGATATGGACCAGGAGCGTCATAATCTGCCATGGAACGGCTCGTACTCCACTTCCTGCGCCGCGATCGCGTGGAACAAGGTGGATGACACCGCTGGGCACAATGCTCTCGGCGGAACCAGCTGGACCGTGTATGGCAAGAAGGACGATGCGGTAAACGGTACGAACGCTCTCGCCACCATCGCAGATGGCGGTTGGAACGATGATGCTGATGCGGAAGGTTCGTTCCAGCTGGGCAACCTCGCCAAGAACGGCACCTATTTCCTGAAGGAATCGGGTACGGCTGAAGGTTATGCGCAGAACACCAACATTTACCAGATCAATACTAGTGACACTACCGAAGCCGCAAAAAACATTGTTCATGTCTTTAACAGTAACGGCACTGAACTCACCGGAGAAGCGGATAAACTGCTGACTGGCGGCAAGATCGTCAATAAGAAGACGGGCTCTTCGATTACATGGCAGAAGGTTGACGGCACCGACAACAACACGTTGCTGGCCGGTTCGACGTGGACGCTCTCCAGGATGAATGGCAATACTGCTGAGCAGTCTTGGAACATTACTGACGACCAGTCCGGTACAGAGGTCAAGTCCGTCAAGATCTTTGATGTGAATAATAACGAAGTGGTTTCCGCGTCGTTTACGAACAGCACTGCGCAGCAATTCCACGCGGTGGCCTATGACCAGAACGGTACGCTCATTGACAATGCGAAGCTGACGTGGTCGTCTGCCGACAGCGCCGTGGCGGCAGTGAGCGAAAACGGTTTGGTCACTCCGACCGGCAATGGCAATACCACTATTACCGTGAAGTCGGCTGATGGTAATGTCACTGCATCGTTCACTGTCAATGTTTCCGGCGTGACCGTAGAGACTTCCGTGTCGATTAACGGCTATACCAATGGTCGGGAAATCAGTCTTGAGAAGGGCAAGACCCTCAAGCTGACTGCTTCCGTGGCTCCTGAAGGCAACACTGTTGAATGGTCCACTTCCAACAATGCGGATAACGTCTCGTTGAGCACCACCACCGGCACAAGCGTCACGTTGACCGCGAATAAGGTGACTTCTTCGCCGGTGACGATTACGGCGAAAGAAACTCGTACCGGAAAATACGTCACCCTGAGGGTGAACGTGACCAAGCCGCCGGCAACCACCACCACGGTGTTCTTCAAGATGCAAGATGCCTTCAACCAGAATAATGGTCAGAAGCTGTTTCTTGAGTGGAAGACAGCAAATGGCAATTGGCCGTCGGACAGCGGCGATCCGCCGAACAGAAAAGAGATGACGGTTGCCAGTGGCTGCAATGGTTACGTGTCGTACACCATCAATGAAGTCATGCCTGCTAGCGCCAGTTTCCGAATCCGCAGAGATAAGGCAGGATGGACTACGGCGCAATCCTTCTATCGTCCCGGTGCAAACAGTGGTTTTGCGTTCAACGGTGGCGACATTGTGACGTTGAACACTGCAACTGAGATACTTGACACTGCGCCTTCCGGCTGCGCCGTCACCTCCACCGCCGCATACAGTAGCCGTCGTGTTGCTGCCCGCAGAGGCGAGCATCGCGCGGTCGCCTCCGTGTTGCGGACCCAAAGCAATGTGGTGAACGTGCTGGAAAACAGCACTGTTTCCAGCAAGAAGGATGAAGATACCAAGGCCGGCAAGTTCAAGGTTTCCGACCTTGCGAATGGCACGTACCAGCTGAAGGAGAAGGCCGCGCCGAACGGTTACGAAGTGTCCGATACGGTGTACACGATCACCATCGCCAACGGAACCGCTACTTGGAGCCCGGCGTTTGGCGCAGGTAACACTGGCAACAAGATCGCAAACACTCGTAAAACCGGTGCCGTGACTTGGACCAAGGTGTCTTCGGACTCCAACAATGCCAAACCGCTTCCCGGCTCCCAGTGGACCCTCAAGCAGACGAAGACCTTCTCTTGGGAGAATGGCGTGGCCAAGTACATCGATGCGGATGCCACGCTTGGCACTGTCACCGACTGCGTGAACGACGAGAACAACGTCGCCGATTGCTCCACCCAGACTGGTGCATATGTTGATTTGGATGGCGACTCCGGCAAATTCAAGATCAGCGGCTTGGTCTGGGGTGAGTACGAACTCGTCGAATCCAAAGCGCCTGATGGCTACGATCTTGATAACACTCCTCACAAGTTCCGTATTGGCCCGCTGGAAGGCGGCAACATCGCTGGCAATTGGTACGCGAACACCGACTTCAATACTGAAGGTACAAGCGCTTACAACGAGCAGACCACGTTCACTGTCAATGGTGGCAACATCAAGAACAAGCCGGGTGTGATTCTGCCGGGGACTGGTGGAGCTGGCGATTATTGGATTTACGCGGCGGCTTTGGTGGCTGCGTTGATAGGTGTTGTTGCGGCTGGAATGGCCCTCAAGGTCAGGAGGCGGCAATGATGAACTCGTCTAGGAGAAGGGGGACTGGACCGTAGCGTAGCGACCCAATGCCCACTAGGCAATAACTGAACACACATAACTGAAGATTCAAGATTTCAAACAAGAAAGAAAGGGAGAACAATGAATAAGGTTCTCAAAGGCCTCGTCGCTGTGGCAGCCACCGCGGCAATGGCCGTCGCCGGTTTCGCCGGTGCCTCCACCGCCATGGCGGCTGAAAACGACTACATCACCGTGCCGACGACCGACACGCACACCTACTCCGTGTACCAGGTCTTCACCGGCGATCTGAGCGAAGGCACGCTGAGCAATATCAAGGCCGGCCAGAACTTCAACAAGAACAATACGGCGAACAAGTCCGCTGCCGATGCTGCTGCTGAGATTGCTCAGGGTACTTATGCTGACAACACGGCAAAGCTGGCAGCCATCACCCCGTACGTTGATTTGGCTGGTACTGCCTATGGCGAGGTTTCCGCCAAGACGGCTTTGCCCGCTCCTGCTGGCTACTACCTGCTTAAGGATAAGGATGCTGTGACCGGCAACGACGCGGCAACGCTGTTCATCGTCCAGGTCAACGGCCCGGTGACCGTGAACCGTAAGGCCGACAAGCCGACCTTCGAAAAGAAGGTCAAGGACGTCAACGACTCCACTGGTGATAAGACCAACTGGCAGGATTCCGCCGATTACGATGTGGACGACGAAGTGCCGTTCCAGCTGACCGCTACCCTGCCGACGAACGAAGCAGACTTCGCAGCCTACAAGACCTACAAGCTGGTCTTCCACGATCAGCAGTCCGCTGGCCTGACCTTCAATAAGAAGTCCGTGGTCGTCAAGTACGGCGACAAGACTCTTGGCGCTGGCTCCTACACTGTCACTGAGAATCCCGAAGATAAGGACACCTTCGACATCACCATCGTTGACGCGAAGGCCGTCAAGGATGCTGAAGACAACGCAATCACCGTTGCCGCCGGTGGCAAGTTCACCGTCGAATACACGTCCACGCTGAACGAGAACGCTGTGATCGGCTCTACGGGCAACCCGAATGAGGCTTCCCTTGAGTTCTCCAACAACCCGAATGTTGGCGGCGAAGGCGAAACCGGCAAGACCCCGACCGACAAGGTCATTGTGTTCACCTACCAGCTGGACATCAACAAGACCTTCAACGGTGGCACCCCGGCTGAGAACGATCTGCCGAAGTTCAAGCTCTACAAGTTCGATAGCATCACGAACGATTACACCATTGACCGTGGCGAGGTGACCATCACCAAGACCGAGGGCGGCAAGTACACCGCTTCCTTCAAGCGCGTTGATGACGGCAAGTACAAGCTCGTGGAAACCAAGACTCCGGCAGGCTTCAACACCGCCGCCGACACGCTCTTCGAAATCACCGCTGACCATGACGTCGAGTCTGACAACCCGCAGCTTACGGTGCTCAAGATCAACACCACTGCCGGCAACACCACTACCGGTACGGTTAACGCCGATGTTGTGAACCAGAAGGGCTCCAACCTGCCGTCCACCGGTGGCATGGGCACCGTGCTGCTGTACGTGGCTGGCATCGCCGTGTTCGTGCTTGCTGGCGCGACCCTGGTGATGGCTCTGCGTCGTCGCAATGCCTGATCCTCCGGATTCCATAAGAATCTGAAGTAACCATGCGAAACCCGTGAGCCGCGTTGACGCAAGTCAGCAGCGGCTTACGGGAATCGCAATACATAATTTAAAAACTAAAAATTAAATAATAACTGAACCCACATATGCTGGGCTGGACCACCTCAATCCCTTGTACACTGCCTAATTTTCTTGAGTATCCAGCCTGGCTCCATATATTTTCCGGTTTGCCGTTGGGGGCGAATCAAACATGCTTACTTTCCAATCCACAGAAGAGGGGTCGGCAATGAAGGAACGCACGATCGCAAGCCGCGTCATCGCCGCATGCTGCGCAATCGCCGCCACATTCGCCGCGGCAGCCTGTGCATTCATTACTCGCGATGCCGTCGCGGCGCCAACAACAGACTCTGCCAGCGGCAGCATCGCCATTTCGTACCAACATAAAAGCTCGGACTCCGAAACTGGCGACGATTCTACCAACTTCGCCATTTCGGACGCCAGCTTCAACCTCTACAAAGTCGGGCAGATCCCGGCAAGCGGCGGCGCCACCTTCGAACCCGTCGCACCGTTCACCGACTCCACCGCCTACCCCGTCGACTGGTCGAAGATGACCGGCAAGGACGCGCAGGTGTGGCGAGACATGGCCAACACGCTCGCCGGACTCATCGCGGTGAACCAACCCGGCGCCACGGCAACCGGCGTCACCAACACCTCCGGGCATCTGACCTTCACCGGACTGTCCGACGGCCTGTACTTGGCCGTGTCCGACAGTGTTGACGTGAAGGTCGCCAACGCCTCCGGAAAGAACCAGACATGGACGTGCTCTTCCGGCAGCATGCTCGTCGCAGTGCCCGAAGACGGCGTCTCCGGCGGGTCGCGTGTGCTGAGTATCGAACCGAAAACCGAATGTGTGGCGCAACCGCCGAAAACCGTGGAACGCACCGTGCGCAAAATCTGGAATGACCGGAACAATTCCGACGGCAAGCGCCCCGAATCCATCACCGTGAAACTCCTGCGCGACGGCGAGCCCGTGGAAAACGTGAAACTGAACGAGTCCAACAAGTGGACGCACACGTGGACGGATCTCGACGCGGACCACGAATGGACCGTGGTCGAAGCGGCGGGGGCCGACGGCTACACCACCATCTCCGATGTGGAAGGCGACTCCACTGAAATCACCAACACGCACACGCCACCCACCACGCCGGACCAGCCGCACACCGGCGCCGACGTGCAGCAGGCCGCTTGGATTGCCGTGGCCATCTTGGGCGCGGGCTTGGTGCTGCTGATCGTTGCCAAGACGGCTTTGCGGAAGCGGGCGTAGCATAAATAACGTGACGGATGAATCGGACGCCAAGCCAGCTGCGCAAGTCGAATTGGATGCGCAGGTTAAACCGGGTGCGCAGGTTAAACCGGCTGCCAAGCATAAGAAATCGAATGCGCTGCTCAATGTGATGATTGCCATCTCCGCAATCGCCATGATCGGCGCGCTGGGTCTCATCGCATATCCGACATTCAGCGACTGGTGGAACCGCATGCACCAGTCATACGCCGTAGCAGGCTACGTGGAACAAACCAAAGACATGTCCGGCGCCGAACGCAAGGCCATGCTGAAAGCGGCGCACGAATACAACGAACGGCTCGCCGCGAACGGCGATCGGTGGCACATGACCGACGCGCAGAAGCGCGAATATGATGAAACGCTCGACGTGACCGGCACCGGCATCATGGGATACGTGACCATCCCGCGCATCAAAGTGAAACTGCCCGTCTACCACGGCACCAGCGACGGCGTACTGCAGATCGCCGCCGGGCATTTGGCCGGCACATCGCTGCCCGTAGGCGGAGCGACCACGCACGCGGTGGTCTCCGGACACACCGGCCTGCCGTCCGCCCGGTTGCTGACCGGCTTGGACGAGCTGCAAAAAGGCGATACCTTCGCATTCCACGTGCTCGACGAAACCTACACGTACCAAGTGGACCAGATCTCAGTGGTGCTGCCGAGCGAAATCAGCAAACTGAATATTGAGTCCGGGGCCGATTACGCGACGCTGATTACGTGCACGCCGTACGGTGTCAACTCACACAGGCTGCTCGTGCGCGGGCACCGGATTCCGAATCCGAAAGTGCCAGACAAGACGCAATACGACGAGCCGGGCGAAATGACAGCCGTGGCGGCTGCGGTGATCGGACTGCTCGTGTTTGTGGCTGGCTGCGCTTTTGTGGGGCTCGCGCGGCTATGGCGACGCTCCTGGATTGTGCGGCACGGGTTGTGCGCCGGGGCCGGCGCGCGCCATTCGTCTGGTGTTCGGGGGTAGTGTCTAGCCTAGCGCCGCCGCAGGCCGGTGACATCGCTTCTCCGGTGTGCGGGGGTGTGCGTCTGGTCGTGCTCGGTATGTGGTGCGTGGTGTTTGTGTGCTTGTGGTACGTGTTGCGTTTCAGTGTGTGTACTTGTGTTTGCGTGCGTGTGCATGTCTGATGTTGCGCAGGGGTGTTGTTGCGGTGCGCATATGGCCTGAATCGTGCTGAAGCATGGGTTGTGAGCGGATGGGGGTATTATTCGGCCTGTTTCGGACGCTTTTGATGCCCCTTTTGCTCATGACTTGCGGTTTTGACGGTTTTGGCGCGGTTGTGAGCGGATGGGGGTACGATTCTGGATGTTTCGGGCTGTTTTGATGTTGGGTGGCCTCCCCTTTTGCTCACGACTTGTGAGTTGGGCTGGTTTTGCTTGTCTGTGAGCGGATGGGGGTATGATTCGGGCTGTTTTGGGTGCTTTTGATGCCCCTTTTCGCTCATGACTTGCGATTTTGCCGGTCCGCGCGCGGTCGTGTGCGTACGGGGGTGTGTGCAATGGGTCTTGCGTGGGTGTGGGCGTGCGGGTGTGCCGGTGTAGGCGTGGGTGTAGGCGTGCGGTCGTGGTTTTGGCTGGGTATCTGGCTTATAGATGGCGGATTCGGCCGGGTGTCCGGTGGTATCTCGCTTATAGGTGGCGGGTCGGTTTGGGCAATAGGTCGTTAGGGGGTAGCATGCATGCCCCCTAGATGTCTTGTTTCCGCAAGGGGCCGCCATCTATAAGCGAGATACCATCCGTCGATCCCGCGAATCCGCCATCTATAAGCGAGAAAGCGCGTGAACCGGGCGCTGCGGCGGCGAAATCGCAAAATTATGGAATCGGCTGATTGCTGCGCGCGGCAGGTGGGTAGTATCGGGCGCGGAAGACGTGGAAGGAGCTGCCATGTGTGATGAAGGGGAAACTGCGGATCGGGCGGATGCCGTACGGACGGAATCGCAAAAGATGAAATCGCGAGCGGGGGAGACGGCGCTTGACGGGTCGGCGCGCAGCATCATCGTGCTGATTGTGGTCGGCATGTTGGTGGGGGTGCTGTCGGGCACGTTCGGCATTGGCGGCGGCACGGTGATCGTGCCCGCGCTCGTCTGGCTGGGGCTATCTCAACGCAACGCGGCCGCCACGTCCACGCTGGCGATCGTGCCGACCTCCATTTCCGGCGTCATTTCGTACGCGACCGGCGGGCACGTCGACTGGCTCGCCGCAGCTCTGCTGTTCTGCGGCATGTTCATTGGCGGACAGATCGGCAGTTGGCTGCTGTCACGGCTGCCGGAATTGGTGCTGCGGTGGATTTTCGTGGCGTTTCTCGTGTTCGTGGTGATCAATCAGGTGAGTTTTGTGCCGTCGCGCGACCACCAGATCGTCATGAGCGTAACGACCGGCATCTGCCTGGCGTTGCTGGGCGTGATCATCGGCACGTTGGCGGGACTGCTGGGCATCGGGGGTGGTGCGCTTGCGGTGCCGTCGCTGTCGATGCTGTTTGGCGCGTCCGACCTGATTGCGCGCGGCACTTCGCTGCTGGCGATGTTTCCGAATTCGATCACGACCAGCGCGGCGAACTTGAAGCGCAAGCTAGCGCATGTGAAAACCGCGCTGATTATTGGCGTGACGGCGGCTGTGACCGCGCCGCTCGGCACGTGGATTGCGGGGGAGGTTTCGCCACGAGTTGGGGCGATTATGTTCGCCTGCTATCTGTGCGTGCTGCTGGTGCGGTCCGTGTTCGTGGCCGTAAAGGCCACGCGCGCGGCGCGGGTTGCGCGGGGCTGAGTGGCGCGGGCATTTTTCCCAGTGGCTGGATGATTTAGTCGCGTGAGTGGTGCGTCAGAGGTGGTTTTTATCCAGTCACTGGGATTTTTGGCGTGTGAGTGGGGTCTGAGAGGTTGGATTTATCCAGCCAGTGGGGGATTTTGGCTTGTGGGGTGCGGTGGGGGTGTTGTTTGACGGAATATGGCGATTTTATTGGCCGTATTCCCCCTGTTCATGCGGTGGATATGTTGCGGTCATCATATGGCGATGAGTGTTCATCTGCCGTTCTTCTGTAGTGCGGTGTGCGTTGGCTTGCGGCGCATAGCGTGGGCGGTGGCATCGAAAGATCCAAGCAATGCAGCCGCGGAAAGGTTCCGCGCAGCCGGAAAACATGGTCGAAACGGGCGTTACCTAACGGGCGCAACCGAAACGGCAGGTTGGACGGCACGGAAGAAACTGCATGGAAGAAAGAAGAAACATGAGCAAGCACAAAGCTTTGAAGGGCGCGATCGCAGCGGTCGCATCCGTAGCGACGCTCGGCGCGCTCGCCGCACCGGCGCTCGCGGCCGACACCACCTACAGCCCCAACGGCAAGTCCGTTGCGGAACTGGCGCAACACGGCGGCGCGCAGCGCATCGCAGCTATCGGCAACAAAAAAGCCAAGAATGTGGTGCTGTTCATCGGCGACGGCATGGGCGATTCGGAAATCACCGTCGCCCGTGACTATCTGAAGGGCGCCAACGGCCACTTCGACGGACTTGACGCGGTCGGCCAGCCGAGCGCGCTTGGTGACGTGCAGGCTGGTACTGGCCAGTACACCACCTTCTCGGTCGGCAACGGCAGCAAGGACAGCGCTGTCGGCAAGGATGGCGACGGCAAGCTGGTCGCCAACCCCAATCCGGGCAAGCTTACCCCCGTAACCGATTCCTCCGCATCCGGTTCCGCATGGGCCACCGGCACCAAGACCTACAACAACGCCGTTGACGTTGATATTTACGGCAATCCGCAGCTGAACCTCTTCGAGCTGGCCAAGGCGGCCGGCAAAGCCACCGGCAATGTGACCACCGCCGAAATCCAGGATGCTACCCCGGCCGTGCTGGAATCGCATTCGTCCGAACGTGCCTGCTACGGCCCACAGGGCAAGACCGACGGCACGTCCAACAATGCCTCCAAGCAGTGCCTCATCAACCAGCTTAAGGAAAACGGCGGCATCGGCTCCCTCTCCCAGCAGCTGCTCGACACCCGCGCTGACGTAACCATCGGCGGTGGTTCCAAGTACTTCCGTCAGACCGTGCAGGGTGGTGAATACAAGGGCAAGACCGTGTGGGAACAGGCCAAGGAAATGGGCTTCCAGACCGTCGAGAACGATCCGGCCGCGATGAACGCCCTGCAGTACAAGGACAACCAGCCGGTGCTCGCTCTGATGAGCGACGGCAACATGCCGACCAAGTTCGACCCGTCCAAGGCCACCGCCAAGGATCCGGCCAAGGACGCCAACCCGACCGTGTGCACGCCGAACGCCAATTGGCTCGGCAACCAGGGCTCCTCGCTCAAGGACATGACCAAGAAGTCGCTCGATTTGCTGAACGACAACCCGAACGGCCAGAAGAACGGCTTCTTCCTGCAGGTCGAGGGCGCCTCGATCGATAAGCAGGACCACGCAGGCAATGCCTGCGGCCAGATTGGCGAGACCGACGACTTCGACCAGGCCATTGCCTACGCCATGCAGAACGTGGACCTCACGAACACGCTGGTGATCGTCACCGCCGACCACGCGCACACCTCCCAGATCCTCAACGCCCAGCCGGCTTACGCACTGTCCACCGTGCTGAAGACCGCTGATGGCAACAACATGGTCGTCTCCTACGGCACCGCCCAGGACGATTCTCGCGATGCAGACGGCGGCTACAACGGCGGCGACATGGAGCACACCGGCACCCAGCTGCGTATCGCGGCTTCCGGCCCTGGCGCACAGCGCGTCATCGGCCTGACCGACCAGACCGACAACTTCTACACCATCGCTGGCGCTCTGGGACTGGCCACTTCCACCGAATCGCAGAAGGCACTGTCTGACAACGGCACTGTGAAGGTCTCTGCTGCCGACGGTAAGTTCACCGCGGACGTCGATGGCTTCAACGGCGACGCTGTGCTCAGCTACGAGCTGAAGGACAAGAACGACAAGACCGTGGCCGCGTCCGATTCCTCCACTCCGCTCTCCGGCGTGCGCGTCAAGACCGCACAGACCACTCCGATCGCGCTGGACGGCGTCACCGAAGGTTCCGAATACAAGCTCACCGTCACCGGCCGCCAGTCCGGCAAGGCCGTGACCGTCGACTTCCAGGCTCCGGCCGCCAACTCCGCCGATAAGAACAACGGCAAGCCGGGCGCTGGCAACGCTGACAAGAACGGCGTGATCGCTTCCGGCAAGGTCAACAACGATACGAAGGCCGGCCCGTTTGGCGCCGCACTGCTCGGCAAGACCGGCACCGCTGTGCTGGCTGCGGCTGTTGCGATCGCCATGCTGGTTGCCGTCGCGATGCTCATCAAGACCGCGAAGGCCGCCAAGAACGACCGCTGATTGGCTGAATAACCTCCGATAATCCCCGAAACCGCCGCCGCTGAGATGCTCCCCAGCGCCGGCGGTTTTGGGTTTTGCGCAAAGTTGAGTGAGGTGTGCTCAAGAATTTTTGCGATTTCGGGAATAATAACTTGCGATTCAAAGTTGAGTGGTGTAGGCTCAAGTTTTGGAAAGCATGAGAGACGGCAATCCGGAAACGGCGATCCGAAACTCGAGCGAAGAACGAAAAGAACGCATAGCGAACCTATCTACAAAGGAGACAAGTTATGGGACGCGCAGTTGGCATTGATCTGGGTACTACCAATTCCTGCATCGCAACTCTTGAAGGTGGCCAGCCCACCGTTATCGTGAACGCCGAAGGCGCTCGCACCACACCGTCGGTCGTGGCTTTCAGCAAGTCCGGCGAGATTCTGGTCGGCGAAGTCGCCAAGCGCCAGGCCGTCACCAACGTCGACCGCACCATCAGCTCCGTCAAGCGCCACATGGGCACCGACTGGACCGTTGAGATCGACGGCAAGAAGTGGACCCCGCAGGAGATTTCCGCACAGGTCCTGATGAAGCTGAAGCGCGACGCCGAAGCCTACCTTGGCGAACCGGTCACCGACGCCGTCATCACCTGCCCGGCATACTTCAACGACGCCCAGCGTCAGGCCACCAAGGACGCCGGCACCATCGCAGGCCTGAACGTCCTGCGTATCATCAACGAGCCGACCGCAGCCGCACTGGCCTACGGCCTTGAGAAGGGCAAGGAAGACGAGCGCATCCTGGTCTTCGACCTCGGTGGCGGCACCTTCGATGTGTCCCTGCTGGAAATCGGCAAGGACGACGACGGCTTCTCCACCATTCAGGTGCAGGCCACCAACGGCGACAACCACCTGGGTGGCGACGATTGGGATCAGAAGATCATCGACTGGCTCGTCGGCGAAGTCAAGAATAAGTACGGCATCGACCTGAGCAAGGACAAGATTGCCCTGCAGCGCCTGAAGGAAGCTGCAGAACAGGCCAAGAAGGAGCTGAGCTCCTCTTCGAGCACCTCCATCTCCATGCAGTACCTGGCCATGACCCCTGACGGCACTCCGGTGCACCTGGACGAAACCCTGACCCGCGCCCACTTCGAGAGCATGACCTCCGACCTGCTAGGCCGTTGCCGCACCCCGTTCAACAACGTGCTGCGCGACGCTGGTATCGGTGTCTCCGACATCGACCACGTGGTCCTCGTCGGTGGCTCCACCCGTATGCCGGCCGTCAAGGAGCTCGTTAAGGAGCTTACCGGCGGTAAGGAAGCCAACCAGTCCGTGAATCCGGATGAAGTCGTGGCAGTCGGCGCAGCCGTGCAGTCCGGCGTCATCAAGGGCGACCGCAAGGACGTGCTGCTCATCGACGTGACCCCGCTGTCCCTCGGCATCGAAACCAAGGGTGGCATCATGACCAAGCTGATCGAGCGCAACACCGCCATCCCGACGAAGCGTTCCGAAGTCTTCTCCACCGCTGAAGACAACCAGCCGTCCGTGCTCATCCAGGTCTACCAGGGCGAGCGTGAGTTCGCTCGCGACAACAAGCCGCTGGGTACCTTCGAGCTGACCGGCATCGCTCCGGCTCCGCGTGGCGTCCCGCAGATCGAAGTCACCTTCGACATCGACGCCAACGGCATCGTGCACGTGTCCGCCAAGGACAAGGGCACCGGCAAGGAACAGTCCATGACCATCACCGGTGGTTCCGGTCTGCCGAAGGACGAGATCGACCGCATGGTCAAGGAAGCCGAAGCCCACGAGGCCGAGGACAAGAAGCGTAAGGAAGACGCCGAGACCCGCAACCAGGCCGAGTCCTTCGCCTATCAGACCGAGAAGCTCGTCAATGACAACAAGGACAAGCTCTCCGACGATGTGGCCAAGGAAGTCACCGACAAGGTCAACGAGCTCAAGGAAGCCCTGAAGGGTGAGGACATCGAGAAGATCAAGTCCGCCCAGACCGAGCTGATGACCTCCGCCCAGAAGATCGGCCAGGCCCTCTACGCACAGCAGGGTGCCGCCGACGCTGCGGGCGCCGCTGGTGCCGCAGGTGCTGCCGGGTCCGCTCCCGCTGACGA
>OGQI01000687.1_pt1 | contig 25844 bp, 19 predicted proteins | sample 1553171 | NCBI WGS metagenome assembly OGQI01 (sample SAMEA2579988, study PRJEB22360) | human gut metagenome | biome: human gut; feature: human-associated habitat; material: faeces | place: Denmark | collected 2008/2010
CGAAAAAAATACCCCAACCGCCCCAGAACACCCCGCCGTTACCAGAAAATTGTCCCGGCGGTCACGCGCAACGGGAACGAAGTATCCCACCCGGCCGTAAACTGCTCTTTGGGCAGCATCGCTTCCCGATACGGGTAGTCCTTTCTCAGATACCCGGCTCCGAACTCCCAGTAACGGGTTTTCCGGACATAGCGGACTACCGACAGTTCCGCATGAAAGCTCCACGCTCCGTATTTGTCGCGCAGCAGGAAACCGCCGCAAGCGCCCCCGCCGAGCTGAACGCCCGTCTGTCCGGGCAGACACCGCTGTGCGGATAGTTCGGCCGCCGGCCCCAGCAGTCCCGCCGCGGCCAGCAGAATAAAAATTCTCCTTCGCATCGCCTATTCGATTTTCAGTTCATCCATCTCGCGCGCTCCGACCAAACGGACGTTTTCGATTTCGAAATGCTGGTGACGTCCGCCGCCCCGCTCGTAAACCTCCATGACCAGCACCTTATCGTCCGGAATCGTAAACTTGCGGAACACGAATACGTTCCTTACCATAGCCTCCGCATCCACGCGCGTGATCTCGTCGAATACCCGTACCGGGTTCACGAAGGTCTCCTGCACGGCCGTCCGGCGTGCCGTTTTCCGGTCGCAGACCTTAAAGCGTATGTAGTCGATGTCGAAAGCCACCTTCGAACGGTTCTGCATCAGCACGTGCAAATAGAACAGATCGCCGTGCACGTAAACTCCGCGCAGTAGTACCTCTATTCCGAAACGCTTGCTGCCGACGCTTCGGATATCCCGGGCGTTCCGCTTGAGAATCGTGTACATGATCCGGTTGACCGTAAGGGGCGTCTCCCCGGATAATTCATCGAGACGTATATACATTTGCCGATTTGCAAAATCCGAGTAGGGATCTTTGTGCAGTCAGTCCTCCATCTCGATGTTGAGCCGGGAAGGATTTTCGGAATAGACCGCCGTGAAAGAGTAGAAGCATCCGTCGGCCGTGATGACCGAAAAGTTCGTCTCTCCCTCGAAGCCCTGTTTCGCGGCTTTGACGCGCACGACGTTCCGCGCCCCGTCCGCCTTGTCCGCGATCAGGTCGAGACTCCCCAGATCGACATAGACCGCCTCCGAGGGGAAAAGGATGTGGAGCGTTTTGCTGAAAGCGACCTCCACCCGGCAGGGCTCCACGACCTGCCGCTGTGAAAACGTGCGGACGGTATCCTGTGCCGGTGCTTCCGCAAAGTGTGCGGCTGCTCGCTGAAAAAGGATACCGACATCGAGATCAATCCCAAACCGACCCTCGTGGTGGAATACCGGTACACCGATAAAAAGGGAAATAACACGACGCATGAAGAGGTCGGACATATGGCCTCCCTGCTGTTCGACCCTACGGGAGTGTTTCTGCGGGAAATAACCGCTTTCGGGGAACGCTTTACCGACTCGATGGCCTTGCGATCGGAAGAAGAGACGATCGCAGAGATTTCTTTGTCCGACTACCTGGCCCGGTACGGCGAACGGATCGATTATCACTGCGGTAAAGAGGTGATAATTCCGATCCACATCGACGTCACATCCTCTGAAATTACCGTTACGGTCAGCGACTGGGACGAAGGAAAGGTGCAGATTCCCGTGCTGGGGAAATAGAATTAAGGTAAATATTACTCGGGGCTTAATTATCACCTCGTAAATACAGAGGGTTTTAGCAAATTGATCCGTTTATTGTTAGTATTCATATAGTAATAAAAGCTACACAATAACTTTTTTTATTTATCTTTATCTACAACTACAACCAGAGGACTTGTTTTGTTATTTCCGCAGGAGCGCAGGAACACTGTGATAAGCTTTATTTTTATCAACGTCGGAATACATGCTGATTCTAAATTCTACAATACCCCCTTTAATTTGGAGAGTTCATCGGAGGTAAGCTGAAGCTTCTTGAGTTTTTGAATAGTTTTCATGATTTTACGTTTTTAATGTCAAACTAAGTAAGAAGTTATTGTGTGGCTTTTGTATAATTTAAAATGTATTCATACATACCTTTATACGAATCCTCTTTTAAAATTTTAATTTTCTCCGATGGATTACATTTGTTTGCATCAAAATTCCCAGAATAAGAATGTTGACTGCATGTGCCGAAGCAAACAGGGACTAAAATGTAATTTTTACATTTCGTATTGTCAAAGGGAATCTTTATGCGTTCATAGTAAGATTTATTCCAAACCGGAATGCCATCGTTTTGTAATTCTCCAACACAAGCTTTAGAGTCTTTTCAAAAATCACAAGCTGTGCATTTATATAATATTTCTATCGTAGTTAATGACAATTTGATTGTAAGAATCAGCATGACATCTGTATTTCTTACCATAATCTCCTTGATTATAATCCTCACAAGTAGTGAGTAAGCATCTTTTAGCTAAATCATATAGTCCATAATTATGCTGTCATCAGTAAGTTATGGACTTTTTTATGAATTCACCATATGTAGCAAAACCGAAACACAAGGGTAAAATGCATCCCTATGCGTCCCAGGTCTTCGTGTTTCAGGCTATTCGGTTAGCAAGGGTATGTGGTCCGTTATAACCTCTATGTGACCCAAATCCTCTCCCCGGCAGTCTGATAGTCGGTGAGCGATCCGGCTGGCACTTTAACGCAATCATCTGAAATAGCGTTATTAAATGGTGTCGGATTATTGGAAACAGTGACAACTTGCAGTATGTACCTTGCCCGGCAAATTACCTTTTTTACCGATTCCCGTTCGAAAACGATTCTTCTGGGGCCGTTCGATTGTCCGGAAGAAGACGGCCGCAGATGTCAGACCCTCCGTTGCATGTCGACAAACAGACAAATAAGCGTATCTTGGGGCCCTTATGTATCATTTCAGACACGGGTAATGCCGCAAGGAAACAGAGAAAAAATGGAAAACTACAAATACCATCATGCAGAATTCCCGATGCTTCCATTCGAAGGGCCGTAGTGGGAACACCTGCACTTATGCTTTCGGGTGTGCTTTACCGGTGTTTATCGCAAGAGTTTATAAACCGATCAAAGCACAACGCAATGAAAACCTCCATTACCCCCAGGCTCAACTACCGACCAGACTCGGCGGGGCGCCGTGCGCTTATCGTCCAGGTGATCCACAACCGCCGCCGCAGCATCCTGACCACCCCTTACCGCCTGCGCCCCGAAGAGTTCGACGCCCGGAGAGGGCGTGCCGTGGCTACGAACCGCGGCAAAGCCCACCTCACCTTGATCCGCGATGCGAATGAGTGCATCGAAGAGTATATCCGGCAACTGCGAGCCATCGCCGACCGCCTTCACGAGACCGGCAAACCTTACACGGTATCGGACATCACTGGAACGTATAAGCTCGGCGGCGACAACCGCTACGTGGAGATCTTCGCAGAGCATGTTGCCCGCGAACTCGAAAATGCTGGACGCTTCGGCACGGCCCGCTCGTACCGCTCGCTCCGGAGCGCGTGGGTCAAGTTCGCGGCCCACCGCCAATGGCGCTTTTCGCAGCTCGACGGCGGTACGGTCTCCGCCTTTGCGGCCTACCTCGAAAGCCGGGGCCGCAAGCGCAATACGGTAACATTCTATCTGAGGACCCTGCATGCACTCTACAACCGCGCCCGCGTGTACGGCTGCGCCCCCATCCACCGGGACCCGTTTCCGAACGTGTCGTTCAAGCCCGCCCGAACCCCGAAACTGGCCGTCAACCGCAGTCTGCTGCGTATCCTCGCCACCAGTGATTTCGGGGACCGCGAACTGAACGAGGCTCGCGATATGTTCCTGTTCAGTTTCTACGCACGGGGCATGTCTTTCGTCGATATATGCTATCTGCGTAAGGAGAATATCCGTGGCGGCACGCTGCACTACGAGCGGCAGAAGACGCACCAGCCGTTCAGCGTGGCCCTTACGCCGCAACTGCAGGAGATCATCTCCCGCTACGACGATCCCGCCTCCCCGTGGGCGCTTCCCTGCATGGGGCGGGGCATGATCCGCTCGGCATTCAGAAACGAAGAGATGGCTGGCGACATGCCGCCCGGAAAACTATATACCTTTTACCGCATGGCCCTGCAATACTATATCACACAACTGAAGAAAGTCTCGCGGAGCGTGGGCTGCCGCCGGCTGACCTTCAACGTGGCCCGGCATACGTGGGCGACCGAGGCTCGGGGCATGGGCGTCCCGATGCCGCATATCAGCGAAGGCCTGGGCCACACCTCGGAACGGACGACGCGATGCTACCTGGCGCAACTCGACAGCGGCACGGTGGACCGGATCAACGAAAAAGTCACGAAGCTGTATTGAAAAAGAGGGAACGGGGGAAACCGCCCTAAGCATGCGATTTGCTATGTTTAGCGAAAAACCAAAGTAAAATCGCTATGTTTAGCGAATCTTGTCTGATTTCGTATCCTTGCTGCCAACAAACAGACAAAACCGGACTGGTCTTCATTTTATGATACAAAAATATACATTATCTGCGTTTTATGCAAAAAAAATATAAGAACAGTAAATCAGGATAGTCCGGGTACGGAGTTTTCTTGATAAGTCCGTCCGTTTTACCGCGTCCCCGATTGTTTTACCGCATCGTGTCCTATTCGGACCTATTATCGCCATGCAACCGATCCCTCCACAAACCGCACAGTAAGCGGTCTGGAACGCTTTTTTTCGTACATCTCCGCGCCGTCTTGCAGCGCATTGTTTTACCGTTTCGATGTTTGCCGGTCTTCCGTAGTCGGGTTATAACCAATGTATTATGTCTCGTATCATTTACCCGGAAATGCGATTGCGTTCCGGTAAAACATTGTCCGTGATATTTCAGGCTGTGTATAAGCGCATTATACACAGCAATTGTTTCTGGTTTTTCGCTAAACATAGCGAATCGTTGTACAGTCCCTCTGCGGGCCTTTGTTAGATTGCGGCACACGGCACCATAACCGGTTAGTTTTTAACACAAAACGAAACCCGTATATGGAGAAAAGGCTGTATATGCTGTGTCTTACTCTCTGCCTGTGTTTCATAGGTGCAGGGGCTTTCAATCTCCTTCGCGCCCAACAGTCGGCGTCAAGGCCGATCTATCGTACGGAGAGTGCTGTCATCGGATACCGATCGGTTACCGGTATCTATGGTCTTTTTATAAAAAAATCACAGTTTTTTTTCGAATCCACCGGCTTGCATGGTGGGGATGCCAGTTTCCGATATAGTTCGGGAAAGACACCGCATGTCGTACGGTTCTCAGGAGAGGGTCCGTACCGGTGTTTAGAGAATGCGATTTGTGCCGGCAATGCTTTGTACGCCGGAACGAAGGCGTTCTTTGTATCAATTGACTCCCGCCGCTTTCCGGAGGTGTCTATCATCATACCTATCAACGATACATGCCAGACCATGGAGTTGCCGTGTCCGTCTGTATTGCCGCTTTTTATTGCCTGGGCTGAAGCATCGTAGTTAGATATTTGAATAAATGATATGGTAAAACGATAAATAGAAGATAGAAAATGAAACGCGCGCTTTTATTGTTTACGATAGTCGTTTCCTGTGTCTCGCAGGAACTCTATGCGCAGAAGGTGGCGGTGAAAACCAACCTGCTTTCCGATGCTTTTTTCAGCCCGAATCTGGGTGTTGAAGTAGGATTCGCCCCCAGGTGGACATTGGACGTGAGCGGACAGTTCAACGGATGGACGCTTTCGCATGACAGGCGGTGGAAGCACTGGGCAGTGCAGCCGGAAGTTCGCTATTGGCTATGCGACCGCTTCGGCGGACACTTTTTCGGTGCGCATTTACATGGCGGACAGTACAACATCGGCGGATTCGACGGGAAAATCAATATGTTGGGCACTGACTTCCGGAAGCTGAAAGATACCCGCTATCAAGGCTGGTTTATCGGTGCGGGCGTATCATACGGCTACGCCTTTATCCTTGGCCGCCATTGGAATCTGGAAACGGAAATCGGTTTGGGCTACTCTTATACCCGCTATGACAGGTATCGGTGTAGCGGATGCGGCAAAAAGGTGGAAACGGACAAGCCCCACCACTACATGGGCCCCACCAAAGTGGCCATCAACCTGGTTTATCTATTCTAAAAAATGCAACTAACATGAAAAGAACAATACTCATACCGGTAATCCTGTTGGGATTGGGACATTTGCCAGAAGCGGTAGGACAAAATACCGATACTGTCATACCTGGTGTTTCCGTCGAAAATTCCAACATGAATCGAGAGGGAAAATACCTTGCCGTGGAGATAAATTTGGATATAAACAAACTTGATGTGGATGCCAACCGTGCCGTGCTGCTCACGCCGCGTTTGGTCAACGGGACGGATTCTCTTGACCTACCCTCGGTGGGAATTTACGGGCGCAGGCGGTACTACTATTACGTACGGAACGGCATGGGCTGTATCTCGGGGGAAAATGAAACGGTTTATCGCGCGTCGGGCAAACCGAACAGTCTGGCATACAATAGCCTTACGGAGTACGAAGACTGGATGGACGGGGCAACGCTTAAATTCCACCGCAGCGATTGGGGGTGTTGTCACGAGATATTGGCGGAATACGAAGGCGTATTGGGGCGTCATCGAGAAGCTTTCTTCCCGGAATTGATATTTGTGCAACCCGAAGCGGAAATCATGAAAAGTCGTTCGTTATCCGGATCGGCATACATAGACTTCCCGGTCGACCAAACGGCGATTTATCCCGATTACCGTCGCAATACGGTCGAATTGGGCAAGATACAGGCGACTATCGATTCCGTACGCAACGACAAGGATGTCTCCATCACTTCCGTGTGGCTGAAAGGTTTCGCTTCGCCGGAAAGTCCCTACAAGCACAACACGGAGCTGGCCATCGGGCGTACAGCCGCACTTAAAAAGCACATCGGGCAGCTGTACCACTTTGCAGACAGTATCATCCGGACAGACTACGAACCGGAAGACTGGGCGGGCCTGCGCCGTCAGGTGGAACAATCGAACATTAACCATCGCGGGGAGATTCTGGCTTTGATAGACAGCGACATGGAACCGGATGCCAAGGAGGCAAAGATCAAGCGCACTTACCCGGAAGAATACCGCTTCATGCTGCAACATTTCTATCCGGCGTTGCGCCATACGGACTACCGCATAGACTACAACATCCGCACTTTCAGCGAGGTGGAAGAGATAAAGCGCATTATGGCTGAGCAGCCGCAGAAGCTAAGTCAGAATGAGTTCTACCTCGTTGCCGGAAAGTATGAACCGGGCACGGATGAGTTTACCGATGTCTTTGAAACAGCCGTGCGTATGTTTCCGAACGATGAGATTGCAAACCTCAATGCCGCCAATGCCGCTATCCGGCGCGATGATTTTGAAACGGCACATAGGTATCTCGACAAGGCTGGTGACTCCGCCGAGGCTGTCTATGCACGGGGCGCATTAGCCATACGCAAGAAAGATTATAACACGGCACGCCGGTACCTGAGCAAGGCGAAAGAGATGGGATTTGAAAAGGCCGGCAGGACGCTCGACGAACTGAACGAAAGATTGCAATGACCTCAAATAGACAGGATAAACCAAGAGATAAGGAACAATATTTTCAAACATTTTAATTTATCGACAATGAAAAGAAATTTTTTATTCATGTCCATGCTGGCAGCCCTGTTTATGGCAGGATGCTCACAGGAGGAGATTACTCCTGGCGGCGAGGACAACGGTAACGGTGAGGCCAATACCAGCTATATGGCCGTAAACCTGATGTCCTCTGATGTGACAGGTACTCGTGCCGCTGCCGGTTACGAGGATGGAAGTGAAGCCGAAAACGATGTTGAAAAAGTCCGTTTTTATTTCTTCACCGCGAACGGCGCCGTTGCTAACGTTAAACTTTTAAACGGCAGCTATGTAAACTTCTATGACTGGGAACCCACTGATGCGGATCAGACGTTTCCTGACGGAAATGGCAACGATGATATCGGAAGTAAACTCAAGGCCACGATTGTCATCAGTACCAAGGACGGAGACAAACTTCCGCAGAGAATTGCGGCTGTGCTGAATCCTCCCAGAGATGATGATGGTAATGTCCTTTTAGGTAACACATCAATGAGCCTTACCAATCTGAAGGCTGTTGCCGCCGATTATGCCGCCACCGGTCTGACCACAAAAGGCAAATTCGTGATGTTCAATTCCGTATATGGGGAAAATAGCGCAGAGGTATGTGCTGTCCCTATCAAGTCTGACCATCTACAGAAGACCGAAGCCCTTGCCAAGGCCAACCCCGTCACAATCTATGTCGAGCGTAGCGTGGCCAAGGTCAGCGTTGCCCTGGGTTCTGCTGTAAGTGCTGCCGGCAGTGACAAACTTGCACTGAAAGATAAGGATGGTAATGACCTCAAAGTACCAGTAGGTGGAGAACAGGTTTACCTGAAACTCAACGGTTGGAGCCTGACCGCCGAAACCGATGAGGGCAGATTGGTCAAGGCTATTGATCCCGCATGGACAAGTAGTTGGTGGAACGGCACACACCGCAGTTTCTGGGCCATCAATTCTGAGGATGCCGCGAACGACTATGATACTTACAACAACACTATCAATAATGCCTTTAGCACTTCATTGTACACCAATGAGAATGCTTTGGATTATGCGAGTTCCTCTATCAACCGCACCAAGGTTATCCTCAAGGGGACTCTTTGTAAGGCAGACGGTACAACGCCTTTCACTATTATAAGACACTTGGGTATCTATTCTGCCGACACATATTCTACGACCGAGTCTTCAAACCTCCCCGTATTGAAGGCAAGTATTCTCAATCAATTGACAGCCGGTGGATATACTTACTATTCGGGAGACAACACGACACGTACAGGGCTTAGTGCCAGCGATCTTAAGATTGTAATCGTGGGACAGGCAACATCCGAGCCAAGCGATGGAAAAGCGCGCAACTGCTATGTATATGCCCAGTTGACAGATGTCGCAAAAGCGAAGAAGTGGTACACTTCTTCAAACACCGCCGTGACGGCAACTGTTTCATCCGATGTCATTAACGGCAAACTTGCAGACAAGGATATAGTTGACAGGGCTCTGGTCTGGAAGTCCGGTATGACCTACTATTACTATGAGATTATTCATCATAAAGAAGCTAATCAAACTAACGAAACGGCTACCAAAGGTATAGTTCGCAATCACATATATAAAACAACCGTGACTAAGATCGCCGGTCTCGGCACCCCTGTTTACGATCCCGACCAGGTAATTTATCCCGAGAAGCCCGAAGACAATGACCACTACATCGCTGCTGAAATCGATATCCTGTCTTGGCGCATTGTCGAGAACAACTATGAGTTGAAGTGGTAATATGAACCCGGACGCCCGAAGGCGTTCCTGATACATACAGTGTGGGAGGCGGCTCCCGTCTCCCACACATATTAATCAAACAGAATAACGAATACAGTACCCGCCCACCGGTACACAAGGGAGGTGCGGCATCGGAGACCTGAACGCAAGACAGGTATCCCATTTGACGAGAAAATCCGGATGCGGAAATTCCGCACACAATATATAAATATCAAGAAAGAGTAAACGATATGGATATACGGGCAATGATAAGGAATTTGGCAGCCAAGGTCTGCATGGCGTCAGTCTGCCTGTCGGCTCTTCCGTCCTGCGACAGATGGTTCTACGAGGAAGAAGGCGACTGTTCGGTATATTACCGGCTCAAATTCCGTTACGATAAGAACTTGAAGTGGGCTGATGCTTTCGCAAACGAGGTTTCATCAGTTCACCTGTATGCCTTCGACAAATCGGGTGTACTGGTATGGCAGCGTGAAGAACAGATAGATCCGACTACGGCGGAGAACTACTCGATGTCGCTCGACCTGCCCGCCGGCGATTATCGACTGTTGGCATGGTGCGGTCTCCGGAACGATGGCGAGCGTGAAGAGTCTTTCTCCGTACCCGAAGCCCGTGTCGGCGAGACCCGTATGAAGCAGTTGCAGTGTGCCCTGAACCGTAAGTACGACGAGTCCGGCGCATACAGCAAAGAAAGGCTTTACCGGCTCTTTCATGGCACTTTGGATGTGTCGCTGCCCTCGAACGATGACGGGGGCAGTTACGATTACACCATGTGCCTGACCAAGAACACCAATCATGTCCGCGTCATACTGCATCACCTTTCGGGAGAGGATGTGGATGTGAATCAATTCGCCTTCCGTATAGAGGACGAGAACGGTTTGATGGCTCATGACAATGAATTGATGGAAGACGAGAACATTACCTACCGTCCTTGGAAAACGCAGAACGGCGAGGCTGGCGTAGGAAAAGATGATACCCATGCCGTCATCCAAGTAAAGGGGGCCATCGCCGACCTGACCGTGGGACGTATGATGGAAACACATCGTGAGAAGATGTTTCTGACCATCGCCGGCAAAGAAGACGGCGAAACGGTGGCCCGCATCCCGGTGATAGACTATGCGCTGTTGGCAAAGGACTATTACGAGGAAGAGTACAACCGTTCGATGACCGACCAGGAGTTCCTGGACCGCGAGGACGACTATGTGATGACATTCTTCCTTGACGAGGACAACCAGTGGATCAACAGCTACATACTGATTCACTCTTGGCGTGTGGTGCCGAGTAACATTGAAATTGAATAATCAGGAAGAAGGGTTGGACTGATGAAACCGAACATTATACATAGCATTGTAATCTGCCTGACGGCATTCGCATTGCTTTTTATGGTGGCGTGCAGCAGTCAGGAAGAATCCTTGCCGGACAACGTTACGGAAGCTGCCCTGTATCTGAATATCGCCACCATAGGACAAACAAGGGCGAGTACGGCAGAACTGCCCGACAACGAGAAGATGAACAGTGTACGCGTGGTTGTACTACATGCGGCTGACGGAACGGTGGAACATAACCGCCACTTTTCGCTGGAGGGTGCGCAGGCACAGAAAACCATCTTACTCAAGGTAACACCGAACGAAAAGAAGAAGATATTCCTCTTCGCCAATGAAGAGAGCGTGTCCACGGTAGAAGGTGTAACTGTAGAGGGTGAAAATCAAACGCTGACCGCTTTCTTCAACAGTTATACAGAAGGAATGCCCGGCTTTGAAGCCGCGGTGAACAACCTCTATTTCGCTCCGGACTATTCGGGCGGAAAACCCATCCCGATGTCTTCCATGTACGAGATAGATTTTCCTGAAAAAGGGAATTTCGACGGGACGTTCTACGTGGTACGTGTCGCCACCAAATTCATGGTGAACTTTATGAACTGGCGTGGAGAGGAAGTAATTGTGGACAATTTCACCATAGCGAGCCATGCCGACAAGAACTTTCTGATGGCGCATGTCAATGACAGCGAACAAAACGAGCAACTTTTCAACGGAAAAACTTGGATAGATTGGTTGAAGGAGGTTTCCGACGCCTCGTCCGAAAATGACGATTACGCCGTCACGGAAGCCGCCGGCTGGCTGAAAGACTACGAACTGCCGGCACAAGCGGATAAGGCAATCACCTATACCCACGGGACGGTTACCGTTGGAAAACCGACAGTGGATATAGACAACCCCGATAACTCGAAACCGGGTGTGGCGAAGAATATTCCCGTTTTCTACCTGCCCGAAAGCAAAAGCCCCAAAGCGGGAGCAACAGACGGCGAGCAGGAGTACACCCTGACAATCAAGATAACCGGAAGGGATGAACCTTTCGTCTGCAAGTTACCCAACTTGAAGGCACTTTTCCGCAACACCCATGTCGTGGTGGATATAACAATGTATAATAGTAATGAAATCATAGTGGATGTGATTCCATATAGCGAGGTAATCCTTGAACCGGAATTCGGATTATAAAACAATAAATAAGTATATGAAGCATTTTGTACGACATACCGTTCTCTTCCTGATGATTTCAACCGTTACAGGTTGTTATGACGAATTTATGAAGGAAGAAACCATAGGTGAAGGCAAGGCAAGTATATCTGCCACGCTGGACTTCAAACCCATGTCCTCGGCACTGAGCCGGACACGGGCTGCCGGAGATGCATTAAAGGGTATCAATAGCTTGCATATATTGTTGTATGATCACAGTACAAAGAAGTTAATAAACAGTTGGGAGATAGAAGAATATTCCGTGTCCGATGAAAAACGTGATGATACGAATGCTGAAAACGGGAACAGTGCGGAAACAAGTACCAAACGCGCCACTTTCAAGCTGCCGGAGGAAATCAACTTCGGCAAATATTATATGTATGCCGTGGCGAACATCCCAGACCTGCTTACAAATACGGCCTATTCTGATGCCATACAAACGATAGACAAGCTCAAAAGTATTCCCCTCACATGGGACTCTAAAGACGTGGTTAACAATGGTCAGATGATTGGCTTTTTCACAAAAAGCTCCGTTCCTGCTCTATCGGCGGACGACGAGTCTCTTGTAGTAAATGAAAAAAGCGTAAAACTCCACGCGTGGCTACGCCGTGCGGCTTCCAAAGTGACCGTGGCATACGACGGTAGCGCATTGAAAGAAGGAGTGTTTATCTATCTCCAATCCGTGCAGATTAAAGATATTCCTTTGCAATGCTATTTGGGAAAGGAAAATAATGTGGGAAAAGATGGGTACACCTTGAGTGTGCCAGAGACCGGGCCTGATATGATTGATGGAGAAATCATTACTTATCATGAAGGAGATATAACAGAAGGTTTTGAATACGGAGAAGGCTGTGCAGACCATCGTGTCACGGTAGGTAGTCCCCATTTCGGTTCTCACGATGAAACAGCTCCCGCACTATACTTTTACGAGAATATACAGGGAGCGGGTAGTAGTATGCCTGACAAGAGGCAGGATTCAGACGGTAACGGGATATTGGATTTCCCCGGATTGCCGAACAAGCCGGATAAATACCCTGATTACCGCCTAAAAGATAACGTACCTTACGGTACATACATTGAGGTACATGCGCACTACATCTCCAACAATTCCGAGCGATTGGGTAACGGGCACATCATTTATCGTTTCATGCTGGGACAGGACGTGATACATGATTATAACGCCAAGCGCAACTGCCACTACAAGCTGACATTGAAATTCAAAAACTTCGCGAACGAGGCGGACTGGCATATCGAGTACGAGGAGCCGGAGCCGGGCGTGATGACTCCTGAGCCCTATTATATCTCATACCTGTACAACCATTCCATGATGTATCCCATTAAGGTGAATACTGGCGGTCGAAAGATAGAGTACATAAAAGCGGAAATCAAGGAAAACAATTGGGCGCCCCATAACGCCAGCAGCGATATTTATTATACGGGTGCTCTGAATGGTGTTGACGCACCGTGGAACGGTTTCCTGTCATTACATAAAACAACGGAAACGGTCCTATATGCAGATAAAATCGGAACAAATGAGCAATACTACAATACTGTTCCTAAACGAGGAGAACGTGAATATAAAGATTTTACTTTGCCCGACGGTAAAATATCCGAAGATTTTACGACTGCCGGTTCTGAATCGGACGATAAATACCGTGTAGAGAAACATCCTACGGAAGAGAATACATACAACATATATATTCCTATGTACACGTGCGCCAAGCAGATGATATCAACGACCGGATACACCGGAAACAATCCTTACGTGGCATATCAGAGATTGGCGAGAGTCGAGATTACAACTAAGCTGGAAGGATTGGATGAGTGCTTTTATAATGAAGTTCCGATATACCAGGTACGTCGTGTCGTGAATCCGAAGGGCATATATCGATCTTCCGAAAATAATAAGTCGTTTCATGTCGTGTTGAAGCGATTGCCGAGAGAGAATGGCCAAATATTCAAGACATTCCAATCCGAAGGCCCATGGAAAGCCTATGTCATCAAGAGATATAACGGAGATGGAATCACCCTGTCGGTAACATCGGACAAAACAGAGTTAAAGGATGATCCGGAATATGGAAAAGCCATATATGGTAAAACCGGCAGCGAGATTGACTTCAGCGTGGATTTCTCCGGGAGTTCGACAGAGAACCGTTACGCTATTATCCGCGTGGAATATCACAATTATACCTGCCAGCATCTGATTTTCATACGGCAAGGTGACAAGCCTGACGATTTGGTTACAGGCGGCGTGAAGTGGTATGCCAAGAATATGAAGACTTCGACCGACCTGGCTTCCACTCCGTTGGACGAAGGGTCGCTGTTCAAATTCGGAAATTGGAATCAGCCGATAGACGCATTGAGTAATAAAAACCCATTTGAACCGTGGATAAATGTCACGCCGGAAGATTTCAAAGTATATCCTGAAGATGGCTTTACCAATGCAGGAACTGGAGTCAAAATGGAGTGGACAACCATTACTAATCTTGGTAAGGACAATAAGTTCGGTGCTCCTCAAATGGCGAATGCCAGGGTGGCTACAGCCGCAGACTTTTGGGAATTGAGGGCGGATAATGTAGAGCAGGGATACGGTGTATTGTACGGAGATGATGCCACGGAAACGGCCGATGATATCGTAGATGCTTACGGCTATGACTATGAACACAGTACGTCTGGACGTGGAATGAGAGGCTGTTTCGCGTATAACAGCGATACGGGCAAAAATCTGTTCTTCCCCATTGGCGCCTCCGGCTACGGACACAGAAAACAAAGCTATACTGCCAGTTGGGGAGATCCTGAAATCCTCAATGGAGTATTAAGATATGCTGCCGGCCGAACAAAATTATATCCAGATCCTAAAGATCGTCCGTTGTTTTACGACATATACAAACGACCGGGAGCCATCTATTGGTTAAACGCGGAGATTCCTAAAGACTACTTTACGCCGACGGATGGTGCCAGCCTGGGATGGGATATCAACTATTTTTCATTCGATTTCAATTTTATCAGTACGGACAACCTAATTAAATCCGGAGGTTCGGATGCTTGCTTTGTGCGTTGCGTAGTAGATCCATAATCATGGGAGAAGAATCAAATTTGACGATTAGCGGTGATGTAAGTAAATTGTGTATCAACGGGAAAAAGTAGAATAAAATCGGAGCAACCTTAAAAGAGAACAAATGTAACCGGACAAGAGGGTGCAAGCTGGAGATGGAAGCAAAATATCATCCGACACTGGAATTGTACGCAGCCACCGACCTCTCCTATATCGAGATATGCCGGCAGTGCGGGGGTTCTCTCAACGGATTTTCCCGTTATGTCAGTACCTACCATCGCCATTTGATGCAGGAACGCAACGGTATCAAATGAGTCCTGAGGAAGCCGGTAATATCAAGATGAACCAGCGGCACGGAGTTCTGAAACCCTACCTCGACAGTCTGACTGAAGCGTTAATTAAAAGGGTGAAACGTGGGAAGAAAGGTCGGAAATAAACGGCCGGGCGGGGATTGCATTCCCAATTACGTGTCCTGTGTAGGTTGGCAATAATAACATAGGCAACACAAAGAGAAAGGACAGAGTTTAAAACTTACGCAAGGCACATTGAGTATTCAATGAAAAAGCACTTGCAAAGGAATTTGCAAGTGCTTGATTTTTAAGCTCCTCAATAAGAAATTTTGCAATTTTTACAGTGTGGTGTATTTCAGTCTTTTATAAAGATGTCTTTCCCGTTTTTCTCCGATTTTGCACTATGCCAGTCGCTTTATACTTCTGACTTTTGCACATCATCAGTTAATATTTGGTCTTTCCAAGATCAACTTCATTTGCAAATATATATGTGTTTTTTGAAAAATCCTAGTATCGTCTTTATTTTAGTTTATGCTTTTGATATATTTGTAAATAAATAGTTCTAATGTACATGCAATGAAATTTAAGAGCATAATATCTCACATTGAATCTTGAAGTTGCTATGGTTAAAATTAATACTAAAGAAAAGAAATTCACGCGTGTTGGTATAAAATGCCTGATGGAGCAAAAATCTATCATATCTAATATTAATTGAAATAAAGAGTCTCATAATACGTTCTCAAAAAATTTTATAAAAATGATTTTCTTATCTCACAATTCAAATGACAAGCCTGTTGTAGAACAGGTTGCACTAAAATTAAAAAACATTTACGGACAAGATAAAATATATTACGTTTTCCGCAAAGGAAAAACCATTCGGCACAAAAAACAAATTTCTGACGGAATAATTTGTGTATCTTTTCTTTGTCTAATTCAATCAATTAAAAGAATGGCAAGATTGAACTGTTTTAAAATAAGTGTCAAAAAATATGTTGCCCGAACTAACGTTGTTATCTTTGTATTTTGGAAGATGATAAAAAAAGGCGGGTGTTATTTGTGAGAGGGGACGTACTTATGTACGGAACAGGGGATTTACTTTCGGTAAATCCCCTGTTTATGTTTTGCGGTTCGCAAGTACGCAAACCAACGATCCGTACAATTTTAAAGTAGCGACGCGCAAATATTCCGAATTGCGTCCAGACGGGCAAGCGTTTTTTGATCTTTACGGGCGAGGGTAAAGTTGTAGCGGGTTTGCATCCGGCCCAACAAATCGGCACTGATTCCTAATGCAGCTTCGACACTCAGGGCAAATTCGGCGGAAACCGGTCGTTTGCCATTCAGTATTTCATTCAACATAGAATAGGGCATACTTACTAATTCGGCGAATTTCTTTTGTGAAATCTGCCGGTATTCCAATTCTTCTTTAATAACCGCCCCCGGATGGGTGGGAATATATGCTGTCAATTCGTTCATGGCTGTTATTTATAATGGTTCGTAATGTCAAGTAAAATACAAATAACGATTATCGGTTCTTTACCCTCTTGGTCGATAGTAAATTCCAATCGGTACTGATCGTTTATCCGCACGGATGAAATTCCTTGTTTATCCCCTTCGAGGGTTTTATAGTTTAACGAGTTGAGCGGAAATAGTTGTTCCACATTCTCCGCATCACGAAGCGTATCTACCCGACGAATATAATTTTTAATCACTCCCGGTTGGAACCGGTGTTTTTTATCCGAACATTTACCCGTAGCATAGATTTCTTCCAAATACTCCTGACTAAATTTTATCAGCATCCTGTCATTTGTTTAACGTAACAAATATAATGCTTATTATCGAATATTCACTAAAAAAGTGATTTCCTTAGTGCTTCGATGAATTTGTAAGGAATCTTTAAAGGTTCGATTTCCTGAAAAAGATCATTGTAAAAAATTACTACTGCAATATTCTGATTCTGAGAAATTAAAGCGGCAGCCCTTGCGGATTCCAAAATAATCCGTATGTTTGGGCCGTTATATTATCGTCAAACTTGATTGATTATGGAGACTATTGCAGATAGTGACAGGTGTGCCGATAGGCGCATGAACCGTAGCAAATAGTCCATTCCCTCACCCGGCATGGACTGTTTCGGCCCGTGCCCTTTCCCGCATCTTACCTACAAAACTGCCTGAACCCGCGCCCTGCGTTTGGTCCGGGAGACTGGCTGGCTTTATCCGAAACGGGGCATTTCCTTTCCGGTCCGATTTGATGCAAACAAATTGCGAATCAGAAAAATGCCCGAAATCGCGGAAAAAGCAAAATAGTTCTTAAAAAGACACAAAATCGGAATACTCGGTTGTTGTTCATTGCGATTTGTTTCGTATATTTGAACAATGATTCGCCGAAATAGGTGGGTTGTTGGCTTTGTCCGCCCTTAAAATCTGGTACATTTTGAGAGACGAAGCACAAGAAAAGCCCTCACGCATTGGCCTACGCCTAATGCGGGGCATCCGATTTTGATTCCACGCATAGGCGTGGGCATCTTGTGCTTATATTCTCAGTAGGTTTACCAGAGCCTTAGGGTGGTATTTGTCACAATGATGCTCACGTTCTTTTTTTCGACGGATAGGAAACTTTAAAAATTATAAAGTTATGCTATCTTTGTGTGGTCACAATACGGTTTAGATCGTAACATATTGTAAAGGTTAAGACACCTTTATGCCTTTGGGTAAACTTACGAACTGTTATAGCGATATAACAGGTTTAGTCCGGCGTAAAATTGTCTGAAACCTGAGCTATGCCCCGGCACGTGCTGTCGGGGCGGGCTTGGGCGTAAGGATGATTACCGGAGAAGGCATCGTAAGGCCGACCCAAAGGGATTGTCCAAGCGTCCTCGCCCTTTTTTTATTGCCTTACCGCAACGGGCCGGACGCCGGGAAATCGAATGAAGTATCAACTTCTATCCCGGTTACTATGTTACGGCCAAAATCGAAACCCTGTCATTTATCCGCAGCCGGAGAACTCCGGCCATGCGCGGCGTATTCCGATCCGAGCGTTCGGGAAAGCCCCGTATTTCCAAACCGAAAACTAAGGGAGTGCGCGGCGTTCGCCTGTTCCTGTGGGGGCGGCAGGCCGGGCAATCCCGTGCCGTCGCACTCCCTTTCCAATACAATTTTTCTCTACACCGATATAGGCCGGACACGCCCTGATCGGCCTTTTCTTATTCTTACCCACCGCTATGAGAATCGAATATGACAACCTGCAAATCCTGAGCGACATCGATCCGTCGCGTGCGGCAGCTTTTTCAGGCTACCGAAAGGAGAAAATCAAACTGACGGAAACGGATGCCGATTACACGTCCGTCCGCGAACGCATTGTCCGGCGCACGGCAAGCGCAGTACTGCTGCTGCACGATCAGGGGTACGATACTTTCCTCTGCGGCATGGCTACGGGCTTCGACCTGTGGGCGGGGTTGGCGGTGCTGTCGCTGAAAAAACAACTGACCGACCTGCGGCTGATCGCCGTGGTGCCGTTCCGGGGGCAGGCGCAAGGTTTTCCCTACGAGTTTAAAGAGCTTCATTCCGCAGTGCTGGCCGCAGCGGACTGTCGGGTGTGCCTGCATCAAAACTTTACTCGTTCGTGTTTCCATGAGCGCAACCGGGCGATGCTCGATCATGCGTCTGCGCTGGTGTGTTACTACGATGGGCAGCCCGGCGGCACGGCCTACACGGTGGACTTAGCCCGTAAGCGGGATATGACGGTACTGAATCTGTGCGACGACGCACCGGAGTATAACAACAAAGCGGACGACAGACTGATTACGGAGATAATGAAGATAAAATAAAAGTGATGTATTGTGTTTATAACAGGGCACGAACCGAACTTGTCTTTGCTGCGCAGGCGATTGGCGTTGCCTTGGATGCTGAAGGCAATACGGTTTGCGCTTTTTTTATTAACCATTTTATTTAAATAATTATGAAAACGAAAAATCCACAATTCAAAGGTTCGCCGGTCGCCGCCGCCAATTTCAGGTGGAGCCTCGACTTTTTCCGGAACCACGACGTTACAACCGTCGGGTACAATTTAATTCCCGACGAGGTGTTGGAAGCATGGGTCGCGCCCGATCCACAGCAATTACTTTCCGACATGGCCGACGGGAAGGCCGATCCGGACAGCACTCTGCCGTTCGCCGTTTATTCGTGCGCCTACGGTTATCACGACCAGATTTATGCCGCCAAGCTCAATGATGATTCCTACCGGACACCCTCCGAAAAGATCATCGAAGATTTTTTTCTGTTTCAGGAAGCGTTGCATTATATCGTGGAAATGAATAAAAAGCGGTTTTATTTCCTGACGTTTCCTATCCTGCATTTCAAAGCCCTGCCCGAAATGCTTCCGCTGTTAAGAGAAGCCGCCCGAAGATTCGGCATTTTACAGAAATAAAGCCGATTTGTCCGTGCGGTAATCAGGCTTACTTTCCAATTCCGGACAAATCGGCGGGGAACGGGACGTACCGGGATACCCGTTCCCCTTTTTACGGAACCTACTACCTTTTCATCATAGCCCGAACCGTTTACCCTCTAAGCTAACCTGATGAATGAAAACGGCGACGACCCAAGCCGGACGGAGCGATCCGACCGGCTTTTTTATTTACCGCTACATGATTCTGTAACTATATCGGGCCACAGTGAACGAAAAATAATCACAAAAAAATCAGACTTCACAGAAAATGCGGACAGATTGCAGATACGAAAGGTAAAAAAAGAAAAATGATTAGTTAAAGATTAGCGTTGTTGTTCCGATTCATATATGGACATAAATGTTTCTATGTTTTTTTCTTTCCTTCTTAATGTTGGAACACGTTCTATTTCTTTTTGTAACTTTTCGTAAACTAGTTTTTTATCAAACAACTTACAGAATGGTTCGTAGTATTTAGATTCGCCATTGTAAATTAATGTATTAATTAATTTTGCGATATTGAAATCATCTTGGGGGATATGTCGACGTATAAAATCTTGATATTCCTGTTGGTTTGCTTTTTGCCACACGGGAAATAATTCGAGTATGCAGATTTGCCCTAAATCAAATAAAGCGGTTTCAGATTTTTCTTTAATGAATCGTTTTATAGCAACCATGACAATTTCGTTTAATCTGTCTTCGTTTCCATAACCGGCAAATCCTTTTCTTAAAAATTCGACAACAACAAACAGACTAAATAAAGCTGGAGAATATTTAGTGATTTCCTGTAAAGTCGTAAGGATCGTATCGAAGTCTTTGATAGGCGAACCTTCGTTGTCATAATTATTTATATGGATATTGAGCGTGTCTACAATAAAAAGCTCCCATTGTTTGGCATGATCTGTTTCCGTGAATCTAGTACGGGAGCTATTGCTTTTTAATAATGATAAAGCAACACATAGTTTGCCGATATTTTCTTTTTGTAAAGTTCTTTTATAGAGAATCAATTGTAATACACGGGTAAATTCATCTATGGAATACTTCTGGATATAGTAATCGAACGTACTATTTAGGCGCTTTGCATCAATTGATGTTTTGATTTCGTTGGTTAAAACATCAATATTGTCTTCAGAAATAATGTTCGAAGGAGTGTCGTATATAAAATACTTTTCAAAATATCTTTCAGAACATAATCTTTTGGATGAGTCATATTCTAATGTAGGAACTGTGGAAGAATAAAAATATGAAGGAAGAATTTTCCCAAGTAGATAATGTAACTCATATTGGTAATGATGCGGAGTATTTATTGTTAACATTTCTATGAAATCCTGTTTTTCTTTCTCTGCGGCCTCTTTTCTTTCTTGATCAGAAGCAAAGCGAACTAACATATAGACACCATCAGGCATTTGACCTAAAATTCTTGCTTTGTTGTTTCGTATTGTTTTATATGCTTCGGGACTGACAATTTTTAGCGCTTCTAATAAGCATAAATCCGAGATGTTAACTTCGGTATATAGTAGTGGCAACGAGAATGACAAGACATTAATGTATTGAATTATTTGTCTGGCAGTTTCAAATAAAGGTAATGCATATTTATGAATGTTGTATTGAGCTTCTAATATTTCCCGCTCGTCAATTAAATCTGTATTTGGCAGATTGGACAATATTGCTTTGAATTTTAAGGTAAAATATTGTAACAACTGACCTTGCGAGATTTTTGGGAGGTACAACTGTGCTTGGATGATCTTTTCTATGAAATTATGTCCAGCTTGAATGTCTCCGTTTTCATAAAATGAACATAGTGCTTTCGCAACCATTTCTTTATCCATAGCAATAATAAAAATGGTATTGTCGAAACTAGCCGTTTGTTTAATCAATTTGAATAGTGCATGTATTTCACTCTTATCAAGTCGATCAACGTCATCAATTATAATTACTAAATGTTTCTGAGATTTTACAATCTCTTCACTTAGTTGTTTCTTTCTTGAATTAACATTTTCTTTTAAATCAGGAAGTTTGTCTATAAATGTTGTAACACCTTTCTTTATCATTGTTCCTGCGCCCGGAGCGAAAATATTGACTAATCCCGAGAGTCCTAAAGATACAATTGGGGCATATTTTTTTAATCCCTTTACAAAATCTTGACTTATATTTTTGCCGTCTATCGAATTGAAGAAATCTAATAGTAAGGATTCTTGATCTTTAAATAACCATGGGTTGAAACAAGAAATAATTATATTTTCTTGTTGGTTTAACTGTTCAGAAATGAGGTTAAGAGTCGATGTTTTACCGTCTCCCCATTTTCCGTATATTCCAATCGTAAAACAAGTATGTTTCGATTGAGATTTATTGATAATAGTCTGTACAACTGCGTCAACAATTCGTTTACGTCCGAATACGTCATCTTTTGCTGTTGTTATAGGAGAATCTTCTGAAATGTTAAATGATAAATTGGGATTCATAGTTGCTTATACTTATGTATGTTAATACAAAGATATGATATAGTCCGTAAAAAAATACACACGTAAAATCAAGTATTTATCAAAATACAATCTCGTTATTTTTTACACCTCGTTTTATAGATTGAAACGGTCAAATATTAGTAGGTTACAATACTAATATACTTGCATTTGAAAATGATGGTTAATTTACCGCACTATACAATCTCCCTAAGGGAAAACCTTTAATTGGCCGTGAGTTAATGAATTGAGATCAATAAGCCTGCAAAATAAATTTAAAAACGCTTTACAAATTTTATGTAAGGCGTTTTTGTAAGTTGTGTGCAAATTGTGTGCACCAAAAAGAAAAGAGGTCGCGATTTTCATCGTAACCTCTTGATTTTCTGGCTCCTCAACTAGGACTTGAACCTAGGACCCCCTGATTAACAGTCAGGTGCTCTAACCAACTGAGCTATTGAGGAATATGTTTTCAAAAGAGAGCGGTTGAAGTTTTTTTTAATCGAACCCGGTGTTTCTCTTTTGCGAGTGCAAATATATACCAAATAATTTATTCTGCAAACAGTTTTGGTAAAAATATCTTCGCTTTTTGCTATTACGACCGCGGGCGTGGCGTATCGGGAATATTGGTGCCGGTCGAGGCGGGTCTTCCGTTCGAGTGAAATAAAAAAATCCGGAACGTTTCTGATCCTCAGAAAACGTTCCGGATAGGATCGGGATCGGTTACGGGAACCGGGTCCGATCGACGGGCGGCGAATTGTGGAACGCCGTCCGCCGGTCGTTATTGCTGGAAAATTTCTTTGTACTTGTTGATAAAATAGACCGGTGTACAGCTCCAGGCATGGCAGTAGCTGTTGATCGGGTAGAAATTATAGGGGGATTTAAAGTCGTCCTTCGGATCGTACACTTCCCAGAAAGTGTCGGCTCCCTTGCGGATCATACTGCCCCAGTAATCGACCAGCAGTTCTTTTGCCTGCCGGTTCATGCCGCAGTGCAGCATTGCTTCGATCAGATAGTGGTAGGCGTAGGGAGAGCCCGGATAGCAGCTTGCCGGATCGGCAAATGCGGCTTCGAGCGCCCGGACGCTCTCTTTTTGGGACAGCGTGCCCGAAAGAATCATCCATACCTGCGATAGGTAGGAAACCTGCCTGTCCGGGCCGGATACGACGACTCCGTTTTTCGAATCGTAGAAGTTTTTCCGCGAAGCCTTCCGCATGGCTTTGACAACTCCGGGCCATTCGGCCACTTCCTGTTCGCGTCCGAGCATCCGAGCGAGTTCGTAGCTCCGGTCAATGGCGAAAGTCATCAGCCCCTGCATCGGCGCGTGGCGGTTCAGGTCTTCTTTCCAGTCGAAAACAAGCCACCATTGCGGTTTCTTGTCCATGTCGTAGATGTCGTCTTTGAGGTAGGTGCGGGCGAATTCGATCTGGCGCACCACCACCGGCCATAGATCTTCGGCGGTTTCGCGGTCGCCGGTGGCCTTCAGGTATTCGTACAGGGTCACTCCGTAGAGCAAGCTGTAATCCATGCAGTGTTGCCCGGTTTGCGGGTGCGGGTCGGGGTATTCGAACACCGTCGCATGCAACCAGCCGTCTTCGTCGGCCAGCGCGGCGAGCAGGTAGAGGCAGCGCCGGGTAAGTTCATGGTTCTTGAACGAGTAGGTATTGGCGAGGGATTCGAGGTACAAGTCGCCGATCCACAGCCGTTGGTCGCGTTTCGGGCCGTCTTCGTAGACGGTCTGCATACACTCTTTCAGCGTGATCAGGCCCATCCGGTTGATTTGGGCGATTATGGGATCCGTGGTCGGAGCCAGTTCTTCGGGCGTGCCGCTCGCCGACGTTACGGCGGTAAACTGCATGTCGGTAATGGCGAAATCGAACGACGAATGGGCCAGCATCTCGATCTTTACATAACGGAAGGCCATACGGCGGGGCAGCGTGACCGTCGCCGGCGCGCGCATCACGGTGACCACTTCGTCTTGCAGCCATGCGCGGCTCAGACCGCCCGGATAGGGATCGAAGGGGGTATTCAGTTCGGCGGGCACCTCGGCGAACGTCAGGCGGAACCGCAACGGAGCGTCGGCGTCGGTGTTCAGTTTGCCGATCGTGAACGAGAAGTAGCCGGTAAGATGTTCCCCGAAATCGACGGTCACCTCTTTCAGCGCCTTGAACGATTGGTTGTACAGCGTTTCCATGCCGTCGGTCTCGACCATCTTCCAGCCCTGGAAGGCATCCGGATCCTTTTCGCTGCGGACGAGGCATTGCGGTTTTTTGACGGTTTCGGTTAGTTTCGGCATGTTGTCGGCGGCTTTGCGCAGCCAGTTTTCCCGTTCTGCGGCGAAGGCTACCGGCTGGGCATGCACCGATGCGGCGGTCGCCCCGAGAAGTACTACGGATTGCAACAGGTGTACGATTTTTCTCATCAAGTCAGATTTAGGTTAAAAAATATATGCGGTTAAAATATGAGTCCGTATGTCGTTTCGTGTCCGAAAGATCAATTCCCCAGCGAGCGGACGAATTCCAGAGCCTCCTGGCTCAGGTAACGGTCCGTCCGGTCAATCCAACCCGATTTCGGAAGTTCCGTACGCTGTTTGTCGATGCGTCCCGTGATCGGATAGGTCGGTTTGCTCAACGTTTCGTAACGGGCGCGCTGCGACGGACGGATCGTTCGGGTGAAGACCTGCTCTTTGGTCGGCTTGCGCTCGATCTCCCATTTGAATCCTTTCATCAACTGCGACTGCGTTTCCGGAATTTTATCCATCGGGTAGATCGAATAGGACGGGTTGCCTCGGTAGACGATCTCGCTGACCTGCCGCTCGGTGAATCGGAACGTGATGTCGGCGCATTCCGCGACCAAGAATCCGCTGATGTACCGGTCGGTACTGTCTCCGTCCTCCATGTAGTAGTAGGTTTGGCCGTTTCCGTTCACATCGGTTTTGAAGATCTCCCCATTGTTGAAGTAGGTTTCGATCACTTTGCCTTTCACCTGGTTGAAATGCGTCGAATCGACCCTCGAGCACATCAGCGGTTCCCCTTTGAACACCGCTTTTTCGATGGTTTGGTTTTTCGTGAAGATATCGACCGTCTGGGCCGTGATTTGGTTTTCCCCGTTCCACAGCACCGGATTGGTGTACATGTGGATCGTCGAGTCGATCGAGAACCCCACGATCGAGTCGCACACGGTCTGGAAATCCGAGCGGTAGATCTTCACGTTCCGGAACCCTTTCAGCAAACGGTATATGCTGTCGCGGGGCGCAGTCAGCGAGTCGATCGAATCGGCCGGGATCGCCATCGCCGCCGTGTCGGTCAGCAGCGAATCGACCAGCAGGTTCAGCAGCGAATCCCAGATCGTGGGCGAGTGATTGACCGTGCCGAACGCCACCCCCGCATCCTCCAGCCGGGTGACGAGGTTGTTGTCCTGCGCAATGGCGTTGGTTTTGTAGGAATTGTCGTTCTTGTCCACAAAGTAGATCTGCTGATCTTCGATCTGGACGGTGGCCAGCTCCTTGCTCTCCAGCATTTGCAGGAAGGTGCTGTAGTTCACGCTTTTCACGCTCGCATCAAAGCCGGGAACAGGAAAACATTGCTTAAAATAACGATGGCCAGAATGATCGCATAGCCGATCCAAAGCTTCTTTTTGGGGTCCTTCGGCGGCTGTGTCGTCTCTTTCATAGGGAATGCCTCCTCCTTATCTTTTGTAACTATTATAGCATGCTCCCAAAAAATGAACAACGTGTGAAACAACTTTGAACGAACCGCAAAAAATCCCGCCGCGGCGGGCTTCTGCG
>OGQI01000705.1_pt1 | contig 25498 bp, 25 predicted proteins | sample 1553171 | NCBI WGS metagenome assembly OGQI01 (sample SAMEA2579988, study PRJEB22360) | human gut metagenome | biome: human gut; feature: human-associated habitat; material: faeces | place: Denmark | collected 2008/2010
GGAGCCAAAAGCGACTCCACCAGGGGCTGCGGAGTCCACATCCACATTGGAGCCAAGGGCCACACCCCGCAGACCCTGCGCAATCTGGCCAACATCATGGCAAGCCATGAGAGCCTGCTGGCCGAAGCCCTCGATCTCGACCACTACCGCATAAGTCGGTATTGCCGCACAGTAGACCCTCGCTTCCTGGAACAGCTCAACCGCAGGAAGCCCACCACCATGGCCGACCTTGCCGACATCTGGTACAGAAGCCAGGGCACTAACTACGGCAGAAGCCACCATTACAATGACAGCCGCTACCATATGCTCAACCTCCACGCCACCTTCACCAAGGGAACGGTCGAGTTCCGGCTCTTCCAGTTCGATGCTCCGGCAGACGGCAAGCAGAACGGACTCCACGCCGGACAGCTCAAGAGTTACATTCAGCTGTGCCTCGCCCTGAGCCAGATGGCAAAGACGGTCAGAACCGCAAGCCCCAAGCCCCAGCAAAACGAGAACCCCAAATATGCAATGCGCACTTGGCTTCTTCGCCTCGGCTTTATTGGCGACGAGTTCAAGACCGCAAGAGATCTCCTCACGAAGCGCCTGGAAGGGGATGCAGCCTTCCGCAGCGGCAGAGCAGCCGCTTGAAGGACGCAGCCCAGAGGCCCCCGAACCCGCTGATGGCGGGCTTTCGGTGGTAGAAGGCAACTTCGGAAAGGAGTATTTTTTATGGAAAAACGCTATTACATCGCCTACGGCAGCAACCTCAATGTCCGCCAGATGCGGATGCGCTGCCCGTCGGCACGGATCATCGGCACATCAAAGCTGAATGACTATGAACTGCTTTTCAAGGGCAGCAAGACGGGTTCTTATCTCACGGTAGAAAAGAAACTTGGCAGTACTGTTCCCGTTGCCGTATGGGAAGTCACTGCGGATGACGAAAAAGCCCTGGACCGTTACGAAGGCTTCCCGAACTTCTATTACAAGAAGGAGTTGACCCTACCAATCAAGGGTATCCGCACGGGCAAAATCCGTAAGCGCCGGGTATTCATGTACATCATGCATGAGGACAGGCCCATCGGCATTCCGTCCGTTCCTTATATGCAGACCTGCATCCAGGGCTACGACGATTTCGGCTTTGACCGGGTGGTGCTGATAGACGCTTATCTCAAATGTGGGGAGGAACATCATGAGGGAAAATAAAATCATCCGAATATCGGTCTGCCCCAAGTGCGGGCAAGCTTACCGGGAGCATCCGGCTCTTTCAAGGCTCGACAACGAAACACTCATCTGCCCGGATTGTGGCACACGGGAGGCACTCGATTCCATCGGCGTAAAACCGGATGAGCAGGAGCAGATCATCGCCTCCATTCACCGCTGCCGCCAGCTGGAATAACGCTGTAAAATACACAGTTTTTCCTCCGAATGATCGTGTAGTATATTCTCCGAAATGACTGGATATATCCCAGACATGACGGTAATATACACTCACAACAAAACAAACGGAGGTACACGATTATGTGGAAAGAAAGCAGCATCAAGGTAAACGGCGAGGTTTTTCACTACTGGATGAAGCAGTACGAGGTAGGCTCTCAATGGGGCATCGAGGGCGGACGCATTTCCAAGCTCATGCTCAAGCGGGATGGCAAAATCGTCTGCAACTACGACAGAGGCTGGGACATCGAAAAACTGTCCAAACCACAACAGAGTGTTGCACACCCCCCCCGCCGATGAAAACACACAGCTTGCGCTGGAGCTTCTGCTCCACAGCGAGAACTGGTAAGCCACAACAACTCAAAGCAACGGCTCCGAAAGGGGCTGCTGCTCGTTGTACGGAAGGTCGCACCGATTTCGGTGGCGGCTATTTTTTATACCCTGGAGGTGGTCTCTACGAGAAAACTGAAAACATATAAGCCCACAAGGTTCATGGAGAAAACCTCCCACTACGATGTGGACGCTGCGGATTATGCCGTCATGTTCATCGAAAGCCTGTGCCACACCAAAGGCACCTGGGCGAGAAAGCCCTTCGAGCTTATCGACTGGCAGGAGCAGATCATTCGGGACATCTTCGGTGTCCTCAAGCCCAACGGTTATCGGCAGTTCAATACCGCCTACATCGAAATTCCGAAAAAGCAGGGCAAGTCCGAGCTCGCCGCTGCGGTGGCGCTTCTGCTTACCTGCGGCGATGGTGAGGAGCGTGCCGAGGTGTACGGCTGCGCCGCCGACCGTCAGCAGGCGTCCATCGTTTTCAATGTGGCGGCTGATATGGTGCGGATGTGTCCGGCGCTCTCCAAGCGGGTCAAGATACTGGATTCCCAGAAGCGGCTCATTTATCAGCCAACGGGCAGTATCTACCAGGTGCTCTCCGCCGATGTCGGCAACAAGCACGGCTTCAATACACACGGCGTGGTATTCGATGAGCTGCACACGCAACCGAACCGCAAGCTATTTGATGTTATGACCAAAGGTTCCGGCGATGCACGAATGCAGCCGCTGTACTTTCTCATCACCACGGCCGGCAACGATACAAAGTCCATCTGCTATGAGATCCACCAGAAGGCCAAGGACATCATTGAGGGTCGCAAAATCGACCACACCTTTTATCCCGTTATCTACGGTGCGGAGGAATCGGACGATTGGACGGACCCGAAGGTCTGGAAGAAAGCCAACCCATCCCTCGGCATTACGGTGGGTATCGACAAGGTCAAGGACGCCTGCGAGTCGGCAAAGCAGAACCCAGGCGAAGAGAACTCCTTCCGACAACTTCGCCTCAACCAGTGGGTCAAACAGGCGGTGCGCTGGATGCCCATGGACAAGTGGGACAAATGCGAGTTCGCCGTCAGCGAAGACGATCTGGAAGGTCGTGTCTGCTACGGCGGTCTGGACTTGTCCTCCACAACGGATATTACAGCATTCGTTCTGGTGTTTCCGCCGGAAGATGAGAACGACAAATACATCATCCTGCCGTACTTCTGGATACCGGAAGACAACCTCAACCTCCGAGTCCGCCGTGACCATGTGCCATACGATGTGTGGGAGCGGCAGGGCTTTTTGCAGACCACAGAAGGAAATGTCGTTCACTACGGCTACATCGAAAAGTTCATCGAAAGCCTGGGTGAGCGGTTTAATATTCGGGAGATTGCCTTTGATCGCTGGGGCGCTGTGCAGATGGTGCAGAACCTTGAGGGCATGGGTTTTACGGTCGTTCCCTTTGGACAGGGCTTCAAAGATATGTCCCCGCCCACTAAGGAGCTGATGAAACTGGTGCTGGAACAGCGCATTGCCAACGGCGGGCATCCTGTCCTCCGCTGGATGATGGACAACATTTTCATCCGCACCGACCCTGCCGGAAACATCAAACCGGACAAGGAGAAGTCCACAGAGAAAATCGACGGCGCCGTGGCAACGATCATGGCACTTGACAGAGCTATACGCTGTGGAAACGACAAGGCCGAGTCTGTTTATGACAGTCGAGGTCTTTTATTTATATGAAGGGAGAGTTTATATGGGTATTTTTTCAGGGCTGTTCAAATCCAGGGACAAGCCTCAAAACAGAACGGCAGGCAGTAACTACGCATTTTTCTTCGGCGGCACGACCTCCGGCAAAGCGGTGACAGAACGCTCCGCTATGCAGATGACCGCCGTGTATTCCTGTGTCCGCATCCTGTCTGAGGCTGTCGCAGGTCTGCCGCTGCACCTATACAAATACACGGACAGCGGCGGCAAGGCAATGGCGCTCGACCATCCGCTCTACCGCTTGCTCCACGATGAGCCGAACCCGGAGATGAGTTCTTTCGTGTTCCGGGAAACCCTCATGACGCACCTTCTCCTCTGGGGGAACGCTTACGCGCAGATCATCCGAAACGGAAAGAACGAGATCGTTGCCCTATACCCTTTGATGCCGAACAAGATGTCGGTGGACAGAGACGAGGATGGTCGCCTGTACTACACCTATTACCGTGGCACAGACGAGGCTATCAAGAACAAGGAGTTCGCCGTAACGCTTCAGCCCTCAGATGTGCTGCATATCCCCGGACTCGGCTTCGATGGCTTGGTTGGCTACAGCCCCATCGCTATGGCAAAGAACGCTATCGGCATGGCTATTGCCTGTGAGGAGTATGGTGCAAAGTTCTTCGCCAACGGTGCCGCGCCGGGCGGTGTGCTGGAACACCCCGGCACCATCAAAGACCCGCAGCGTGTGCGGGAAAGCTGGCAGTCCACCTTCGGTGGCAGCGGCAATGCGAACAAAATCGCCGTGTTGGAAGAAGGCATGAAATACACGCCCATCGGCATCTCGCCGGAGCAGGCGCAGTTCCTCGAAACACGCAAATTCCAAATCAATGAGATCGCTCGAATTTTCCGAGTCCCGCCCCACATGGTCGGAGATCTGGAAAAGTCGAGCTTTTCTAATATTGAGCAGCAGTCCTTGGAGTTCGTGAAGTACACCCTTGACCCCTGGGTCATCCGCTGGGAGCAATCAATCCAGCGGTCGCTTTTGTCTAAGGATGAAAAAGCTGCGTATTTTGTGAAGTTCAATCTGGAAGGTCTGCTCCGCGGCGATTACCAGAGCCGCATGAACGGGTACGCCATCGGCCGCCAGAACGGCTGGATGTCCGCCAACGACATCCGTGAGCTGGAAAACCTCGACCGTATCCCGGCAGAGGACGGCGGCGACCTGTACCTCATTAACGGCAATATGCTCCCACTGAAGAATGCGGGTGCTTTTGCAGATACACCCACCGATGACGGAAAGGAGGAAAAAACCGATGAAGAAATTTTGGAATTGGAAGAACCAGACGGAGACAGCGGAACGGACGCTGTTCCTGAACGGAACCATCGCAGAGGAAAGCTGGTTTGACGATGATGTCACCCCGCAGCTTTTCAAAGACGAGCTCATGTCCGGCAGCGGAAATATTACCGTGTGGATCAACAGCCCCGGCGGCGACTGCGTGGCGGCGGCTCAAATCTACAATATGCTGATGGACTACCACGGCGATGTCACGGTCAAGATCGACGGCATTGCCGCCTCTGCAGCGTCCGTCATCGCTATGGCAGGCACGAAGGTTCTGGTATCTCCCGTGTCCATGCTTATGATCCACAACCCTATGACGGCGGCATTCGGCAATTCGGACGAAATGCAGAAAGCTATCGAAATGCTTGGTAGCGTTAAGGATTCTATCATCAACGCCTATGAGATCAAGACGGGGCTTTCCCGCGCTAAACTCAGTCACCTCATGGATGCCGAAACATGGATGGATGCAAACAAGGCTGTTGAGCTCGGCTTTGCGGATGAAATCATGCAGAGAAGCTCGGAATCCGAAGAGGCGCCCACACCCACCGTTTCCATGCTGTATTCCAAGGCGAACGTGGTGAACTCTCTCATGGAGAAAATCGCCGCAAAATGTGCCATCGACCCGAAATCTAACCGTACACAAAAAGCCGATGACCTTATGGATCGGCTCAATCTCATTAAAAACTGGAGGTAATTCAATATGACTATCAACGAACTGCGTGAAAAGCGCAACCAGGCTTGGAACGCCGCAAAGGCATTTGTGGAAACCAAGCGCGACAAGGACGGTCTGCTTTCCGATGAGGATGCCAAGACCTATGCTCAGATGGAAAAGAAAGTGCAGGACTACGGTGCCGAGATCGAGCGCATGGAGGCTATGTCCGCAATGGAAGCAAAGCTGAACAGACCCACTTCCTCTCCCATCACCGAGAAGCCCATGAACGGCAAGTCCACCGCTGACGAGAAGCCCAAGACCGGTCGTGCTTCCGATGCCTACCGCGCCGGAATGCTCACCGCCCTTCGCAGCAACTTCCGCCAGGTGAGCGATGTCCTTCGCGAGGGTGTTGACGCTGACGGCGGCTACCTCGTACCCGAAGAGTATGATTCCCGCCTCATTCAGACGCTTTCCGAGGAAAACATCATGCGAAAGCTCGGTCACACCATCACCACGTCCGGTGAGCATAAGATCAACATTGCAGCGACCGCACCTGCCGCTGCATGGATTGAGGAAGGCGGCGCACTCTCTTTCGGTGACGCCACCTTTGCCCAGATCCTTCTGGACGCGCACAAGCTCCATGTTGCCATCAAGGTGACCGAAGAACTGCTCTACGACAATGCGTTCAAGCTGGAGGATTACATTCTCACCGAGTTCGGCAAGGCACTCGCCAATGCTGAGGAGGACGCGTTCCTCAACGGTACCGGTGTCGGTCAGCCCCTCGGTCTGTTTGCGGAGACCGGCGGTGGTCATGTGGCAGAAACGCTGACTGCGGCACTCAAGAGCGATGATCTCATCACCCTCATCCATGCACTGAAGCGTCCCTACCGCAAGTCTGCCTCTTTCATCATGAACGACAAGACTATCGCGCAGATCCGCAAGCTGAAGGACAACAACGGTGCGTATATCTGGCAGCCTTCCTATCAGGCAGGCGAACCGGACCGCATTCTCGGCTACACGGTTCACACCTCTGCGTATGCACCGGAGAACGCTATCGCTTTCGGTGATTACAGCTACTACAACATCGGCGACCGCGGCACCCGTTCCTTCAAGCAGCTCAATGAGCTGTTCGCAGGCAACGGTATGATCGGTTTCGTTGCCAAGGAGCGTGTGGACGGCAAACTCATTCTCCCCGAAGCCGTTCAGATCCTCAAGCTGAAAACCGAATAAGGAAGGAGGCGGCGGTGATGGACGAGCTTCTCTCCAAAGTGAAAGCCAACCTTATCCTGGAACACACGGCGGATGATGCCTTGCTGAAAAGCTACATCACCGCCGCTGTTTCTTACGCCGAAAGCTACCAGCACATCCCGGAGGGCTACTACAAGGAAAACCCTATGCCGCCCACCACAGAGCAAGCCGTCATTATGCTGTCGTCCCACTTCTATGAAAGCCGGGACGGCAGCACGGGCGGCTTCTTTGCGGATAATACCGGAGCGGCACAGCAGGTGTGGAACACGGTAAATCTGCTGCTCCGCTTGGATAGGCGGTGGCAGGTATGAGTTTCGGAAAAATGAACGGCTTTGCCGATATTGTGGAAACAAGGCAGATAAAGGACAGCGAGGGCTTTACACATTCCGAGGATGAAGTCCTCGCTTCCGTCCGTGTGTACCGGGAAGGTCGGCACGGCAGTCAGCGGTGGGCAAACCTCGCTGCATTCAGTGAAGCGACCGACCTGTTCCGCTTTCGGCGGATTCCGGGGCTGACAATCACCACAGACCAGTTTCTCATTTGCGATGACTGTCGCTACGATATTGTGTCCGTAGAGGATGTCAAAGGCCGTGGGATGTACATCGAGGTTTTAGCGAAAAGGAGTGAACCTACCATTGGCAAAAGCTGAAATGAAAATGCCGGAGGATTTCCTCCTGAAGATTTCCAAGCTCGGCAGCAACTTTGACAGCGTTGCGGATACCGTCCTGCAGGCCGGTGGCGAGGTGGTGCTGAAAAAAGTCAAGAGCAATCTCTCCTCCGTTATTGGCAGAGGGACAAAGTTCAAATCCCGCACCACAGGCGAACTGGAAGGTGCGCTTGGCCTTTCTCCCTCCAAGCTGAACCGGGACGGTAACCACGACATCAAGGTCGGCTTCGCAGAACCCCGCTCGGACGGCAGCAGCAATGCCAAGCTGGCCAACATCATCGAATACGGCAAGCACGGTCAGCCTGCAAAGCCGTTTCTGAAGCCTGCGAAAACGGCATCCCGGCAGGAATGCATCGATGCCATGACCAAGGCGCTGGATGAGGAGGTGGAAAAGCTGTGAGTCTTCTATCCGCTTTACAAACCATCGCCGAGCATTGCGGTGTTCCAGTGGAAACGGGTGTGTTCTCCGGCAAAGCACCGGACACCTATCTGGTGATTACGCCGCTGTCGGACAGCTTTGATCTCCACGCTGACAACACCCCCGGCTGCGAAACGCAGGAGGCACGGCTGTCCCTCTTCACAAAGGGCGGCTACACCAAACTGAAAAATGCACTCGTCCGCGCCTTGCTGGGTGCGGACTTTTATATTACCGACCGCCGGTACATCGGCTTTGAGACCGAAACCGGCTATCATCACTACGCCATAGATGTGGCACAAATCTATGAATTGGAGGTTTAAGACATGGCAACCATCGGTCTTGACAGACTGTATTACGCAAAAATCACCGAGAACGACGCCGGTGAGGAAACCTACGGTACGCCGTCCCAGCTTGCCAAAGCCATCTCCGCTGACCTTTCGGTGGAACTGGCGGAGGCAACGCTCTATGCCGACGACGGTGCTTCGGAGATCGTGAAGGAATTCAAATCCGGCACACTCTCCCTTGGCATTGATGATATCGGCTCTGCGGCAGCATCCGACCTCACCGGCGCGACCATCGACAAAAACAAGGTGCTGATTTCCGCATCCGAGGACGGCGGCGACCCTGTGGCTGTCGGCTTCCGCGCCAAGAAATCCAACGGCAAGTACAAGTATTACTGGCTGTACCGAGTGAAATTCGGTATTCCGGCGACGAACCTTGCCACCAAGGGCGACAGCATCACTTTCTCTACGCCGACCATTGAAGGCACCATCCTGCGCCGCAACAAGGCAGACGCAGGCGGCAAGCACCCGTGGAAGGCAGAGGCACTGGAGGGCGATGTGCCCGCTGCGACCATCACGAACTGGTATAAGGAAGTCTACGAGCCGACCTATACCACGACACCCGAAAAACAGGGTTAACGGAGGTAACACACAATGGATAACGAAAGAACCGCAGTCATCACCATCGGTGACGAGGAATACACGCTGCTCCTCACGACCAAGGCTACCAAGGAGATCGCCGGTCGATACGGCGGGCTGGAAAACCTCGGTGAGAAGCTGATGAAGTCCGAGAACTTTGAAATGGCTATCGGAGAGATCGTGTGGCTTATCACGCTTCTGGCGAATCAGAGTATTCTTGTCCACAACCTCAAGGACAAGGAGCATCCCAAGGAGCTACTCACCGAAGATGTGGTGGAGCTTCTGACCACGCCCCTCGACCTCGCCGGATACAAAACCGCCATTACGGAGGCACTCTACAAGGGCACCAAGCGGAATGTGGAAAGCGAGAAAGGCTCAAAAAACGCACAAGTCGGGTAACGGTCTCCGATGCGGAGCTGTTTACCCGACTTCTTTATTACGGTCTTGCCCACCTTCATCTCAGCCAGGATGAGGTGTGGCTGATGCCGTTTGGCCTGCTTTTGGACTTATGGGAGTGCCACAAGCAGTATAACGGGCAGGCTGTTCCTGCTCACGAACACTACATTGACGATATTATCCCGGACGGCATTTAAGGAGGTGACGGTACATGGCAGACAGTTTCGGACTGAAGATCGGTCTTGAGGGCGAAAAAGAATTCAAGAAAGCCCTGGCGGACATCAACCAGTCTTTCAAGGTGCTCGGCTCCGAAATGAAGCTCGCCACCTCTCAGTTCGATAAAAACGATAAATCCGTGGAGGCTCTCGCCGCACGGAATAAGGTGCTGCGAAAAGAGATCGATGAGCAGACTACAAAAATCGACACCCTTCGCAAGGCTCTGCAGAATGCCGCCACCTCTTTCGGAGAGAACGACCGCCGCACCCAGAACTGGCAGATCCAGCTCAACAATGCCGAAGCCGCCCTCAACGACATGAATCGGGAGCTGGACGAAAATGAGAAGGCCATCAAGGATGGCGGCAAGGCTGCGGAGGAATCCGGCAGTAAGTTTGAAGGCTTCGGCAAGGTTCTCAAAACCGTAGGTGTGGCACTCGGTGCCGTGGCTGTCGCCGCAGGTGCCGCCGCCGTGAAGCTCGGCAAAGAAGTTATCGCCGCTTATGCGGACTACGAGCAGTTGGTCGGCGGCGTTGACACCCTGTTCAAGGACTCCTCGCAGGAGATCCAGCGGTACGCTGCCAACGCATACAAAACGGCAGGGCTTTCTGCCAACGAGTACATGGAGACGGTCACGGGCTTTTCCGCAAGCCTGATCCAGTCCCTCGGCGGTGATACCGAGAAAGCCGCAAAGTATGCGGACATGGCAATTACGGATATGTCCGATAACGCCAATAAAATGGGCACGGATATGTCCTCCATTCAGAATGCCTACCAGGGTTTTGCCAAGCAGAACTACACGATGCTCGACAACCTCAAGCTGGGCTACGGCGGCACAAAGCAGGAAATGGAGCGGCTGCTCGCCGATGCGGAGAAGATATCCGGCGTCAAGTACGACATCTCCTCTTATGCGGATGTGGTGGAAGCTATCCATGTCATGCAGGAGAGCATGGACATTGCAGGAACGACCGCCAAGGAAGCGGAAGCCACTATTTCCGGCTCTGTCAATGCGCTGAAATCCGCCGTGTCGAACCTCATCGTGGGCTTCGGCGATGCGGACGCTGATATGGAACTGCTGTGCAACAACATGGTTGACGCCTTCAAGACCGTGGTTGCAAACATCACACCGGTCATTGAAAACATCGTGGCGGCGCTGCCCACGGCGCTGGATGCTCTGCTTACGGCTGTGGGTGAATTGCTGCCCACACTGCTGGAAGCAGTCACCGAACTGTTCTCGCAGGTGCTGGAAACGCTGCTTTCTTTGCTTCCGCAGCTTATCCCGGCAGCGGTGTCCGCACTCATGACCATCGTGAACACGCTGATTGAGAATCTGCCCCTGCTTATTGACGCTGCGGTTCAGTTGGTGTCCACGCTGGTGACCGGCATTGCGGATGCGCTGCCCACGCTCATTCCGGCAGCGGTGCAGGCTATCGTCACCATCGTACAAGGACTGGTGGACAGCCTGCCGATGCTCCTTGACGCAGCCTTACAACTTATCACGGGACTGGCGCAAGGACTTCTCGATGCGCTGCCCGTACTGATCGCTGCCCTGCCGGAGATCATCAACGGCATCATTACCTTTCTGCTGGACTCCATCCCGCAGATTATCGAAACAGGCATTCAGCTTCTGACCTCGCTTGTTGCCGCATTGCCGGATATCATTATGGCAATCGTGGAAGCCATTCCGAAAATCATTGATGGAATCATCACTGCCGTGCTGAATGCCATACCGCTCATTATTCAAGCGGGCATCGACCTGCTGATCTCGCTGATACAGGCTTTGCCGCAAATCATTACGACCATCATGCAGGCGATTCCACAAATTATCTCCGGCATCGTCAATGCCCTCATCGGGAACATCGATAAGATCATCATGGCAGGCGTGAAGCTGTTCGTTGCGCTGATTGAAAACCTGCCTACTATTATCGTGGAGATCGTCAAGGCGGTGCCGCAGATCATTGCAGGCATCGTGAAAGCCTTCGGCTCTCTGATGTATAAAATCGTAGAAATCGGCGGCAACATCGTCAAGGGACTGTGGAGCGGCATTACCCAGCTTGCCTCGTGGCTGTGGGATAAAGTGTCCGGGTGGATCTCCTCCATCTGGGACGGCATCTGCGATTTCTTTGGTATCCATTCGCCCTCGAAGGAGATGGCGTGGGTCGGCGAAATGTTGGTCAAAGGTCTTGCAGGCTCCATTGACGATAACGGCGATGAAGCGGTCAAAGCCGCCGAAGGAATGGCGGAGGACATCAACGGTGTCATGGGCGACCTTGCCCACGATATGCAGACGGCTCTGCCCACCGACTTTGACGTGAACGGCTCTATCCGCACAGCAGTGGACGGTGTGGTCGGAAAGGCGGCATCCGCTTTCACCATTGCCCTGAACATTACGAACTTCAACAATTACAGCAGTGAGGATATCCGTCAGCTCACCTCCGAAGTCATGGAAACGGCGAACCAGTTCGCCCAGCGGAAAGGAGTGGTATTCGCATGAGCTATTTTACCTACAACGGCCGCAGTTCCGCTGAGTTCGGTCTGCATATCGAGAAGAAGGATGTGTTCTCCGCACCGGAGTACGATGCGGAGTTCATCTCCATTCCCGGCAGAAGCGGTGACATCATCAACCCCAATCGCCGCTTTGCCAACATCAAGGTGACCTACGCAGTGTTCCTCGCTCGGAAGAATATAGCCGCCCTTGCCGATGTTCTACGGAACATCAAAGGCTGGTTGTACTCCGAGCCGGACAGATACCACGAAATCACCGACTCTTACGATGCGGAGTATTTCCGCTACGGTGTCATCTCCGGAAATCTGGACATTGAGGAGCAGCTAAACAAGGTCGGCAGTTTCACCGTGACCTTCAACTGCAAGCCCTATAAATACAGTTTTGCGGGACAGGAAACGGTGTCGGCTGACGCCTCCGAACTGACGATTACCAATCCGACGGCGTTTGAGAGCCGACCGTACATCAAGCTCTATGGCAGCGGTACGGTGGCGCTGCTGATACAACCCCAAGGACGGGGCATGATGATTTCCGACTTGGACGAGTACATCGAGATAGACAGTGAGCTGATGAATTGCTTCAAAGGCACTGCCCTCAAAAACGACACAGTCAAAGGAGCGGAATTTCCAGCCCTCAAGCCGGGTGTTTGCACCATTAACTGCAATGGAGATGTGTCAAGAATTGAGGTCGTTCCAAGGTGGTGCTGCCTATGATCCCTGTACTCTATGCCGCAAATACTACGGATTTCAGCTCGTTCGGCCTTGGTGTGCTGACGGACACTGTCTCCTGCGAAGTCACTGAGGAAAGAAACGGCATATTCGAGTGCCTGCTGAAATATCCGGTCAGCGGTCAGCATTACGAACTTATCGCCAAGGAGTGCATCATCAATGCAAAGCCCAACGACACCGCAGGCGATCAGGCATTCCGTATTTACCGCATCACGAAGCCATTGAACGGCATCGTCACCATCTACGGTCAGCACATCTCCTATGACCTTGCCAATGTGCCGGTGTTGCCTTTTTCGACGGAGAGTCGCTCTCCTCAGCTCATTCTCTCGCAGCTTCTTGCCGGAGATACACGCTTCACGGGCTGGACGGACTACTCGGATGCAAAGGCGTTTTCCGTCACGCAGCCGAAAAGCGTCCGTGCCTGCCTCGGAGGTACGGAAGGTTCCATGCTCTCCAAATGGTATGGTGAGTTTGAATGGGACAACTTCACGGTGAAGTTCCATTCGCACCGTGGGCAGAAGACCGGCGTAATCATTGAATACGGCAAGAACCTCACCGCCCTGGAGCAGGACGAGGACAACAGCGGCGTGTATACCGCACTGCTTCCGTATGCCGTGTACACCCCGGAAGGCACAGACACCGAAGCGGTAGTCACGCTGCCGGAGGTGACGCTCCCCATTATGACTTCGGAAATCGTCCGGGCGAAAACGCTTATCATGGATTTCTCCGACCAATTTGACGGAGTTGTGACCGAGGAAGCCCTCAGAGCCAAAGCCAACAGCTACATCAAGGCCAATCCGCTGGGAGCGACCATTCCCACAGTTAAAGTAACCTTCGAGCCGCTTTGGAAACAGCCGGAGTATTCGGCACTCTTGGAGCGGGTCAATCTCTGTGATACCGTCACCATCCGGCACTCGCTTCTGGGTGTCAGCGTGTCGGCTATGGTCATCGAAACCGTATACGACACCCTTGCCGAGCGGTACAAGAGTATTTCCCTCGGTCAGAGCAAGTCCAGCATGATCACCACCATCTCCGAGGTGCAGTCCACGGTCGACAAGGTGGAGTCCACGGTGGGACGCTTTCCAAAGCTGCTCCAAACCGCCATAGGCAAGACCACCGGGCTTATCACCGGTCAGAGCGGCGGTTATGTGGTCATTAACACAGACAGCGAAAGCGGACAGCCCTACGAGCTGCTCATTTTGGACGCTCCATCTATTGACGAAGCCGTGAATGTCTGGCGGTGGAATGTGGGCGGCTTGGGATTTTCCCGTAACGGCTACAACGGCCCCTACGAAACTGCCATCACGGCGGACGGGCAGATCGTTGCAGACTTCATTACTTCCGGCTCTCTGGTAGCAAACATCATCAAGGCCGGTGTCATCCAGTCGCAGGACGGCTCGTCCTGGTGGGACTTGGAGAGCGGCGAGGTCATGCTTCGTGCCTACGCAACAAGCAAGGAGGTCACCGAGGTCAGCGACCGCATTACCACCATTGAGGAGCAGAAAATGCTCCGGCTGGTTATCATCTCGTCCAACGGGAACATCTTCAAAAACGGCAATGTAAAAACGCTGCTTTCCGCCAAGGTGTACTCCTGGGACGAGGACATCACCGACACGCTGGATGCCAACCAGTTTGTCTGGACAAGGGTGTCTGAGGATACGGAAGCGGACAAGGTCTGGAACGAGCAGCATTTCGGCGGCGCAAAGTCCGTGGTCATCACCGGTGCGGATGTCAAAGTCCGCGCCACTTTTTATTGTGACCTCATCGACACCACGACCAGGCAAAGCCTGTTATAACGGAGGAATTTACTATGGCAACCGCAGAACCCACAACAGAAGCCGGCACAGTGTCCGGTTCAGATACAACAACTTTAAAGGAGGCTTCTCACATGAGCAAAGCACAAGGTCAGTTTACCATCATCGACTACAATGACGCACTGACACTGACGGGGTACATCGGCTCGAACCTCGCCAAGACTCAGATGTATAACCCCGACAACGGCAGTTATACCCCGGACTGGAAAACGAAGAACCTCGTTCTGACACCCAGTCTGTATGTCATCGGCACCACTTCCGACCAGATCGCCACCGCCAATGTCACCTCGGTCAAGTGGTATGTGGGCGACAGCAACACCGCCATCACCGCAGGCACGAACTACGCCCTCAGTGGTGCCAAGAGCCACATCCTCACGGTCAAGGCCAATGTCATGGCGGAGCTGCCCGGCATCGACTACCGCTGTGTCATCACTTACAAGGACGAAAGCACCGGTCTGTCGCTGACCCATCCGCTGACCATTTCCTTCTCCCGTGTGGTCAACGGTTCCGGCATCGTCGACCTGCTGGTCACCACACCCAACGGAAATGTGTTCAAGAATGAGGAGGTCGCCAGTCTGACCGCCAAGGCCGAGCTGTGGCGCGGCTCTACGGTGGATACCACCAAGGTTAGCTATAAGTGGGCGGTCATGGACGCTTCCGTCACCGCTACTTCTTCCACCGGCTATGATGCAGACTTCGGCATCGGCTGGCGCAAGCTCTCGGATACCGCCGACAAATACACCGGCACGGCCACCAATACGCTCACGGTCTACGCCGCAGCGGTGGACAGCTACGCTGTGTTCAAGTGCTGTGCCCAGGACACTGATTCCGCATCCGCTTCTTATAACACGAAGTTTTTCGATGTGGCGACCTTCATCGACAACTCCGACCCGCTGCAGATCATCGTCACCTCCACGGGCGGCGATGTATTCAAGAACGGCCAGGGCACGACCGTGCTGACCGCCGTCTGCTACCAGGCGGGCTCCGAGGTGGATGCGGCCGGAAACGGCAGTTACACCTGGACGAAGTACAACAAGGACGGTGTTGTCGATACCTCTTGGGGTACCAACGGCAGCAAGACCGGTAAGACCCTGTCGGTGTCCAGCACCGATGTGGATACCAAGGCAACCTTTATGGTCGTTGTGGCGCTTTGAGGAGGTGGTGAGATGATCGCATCAGCACAGTTCACGATTATCAGTCTCTGCGATGTGGTCACCTCGGACACGCCGCCGGAGAACCCCTATGAGGGGCAGCTCTGGGTGGACACCTCTGTGACCCCGCCGGAGACGAAGATATGGGACGGAAACGAATGGGTGGTGCAGAACGACATTGAAACGATCCGCACCACCATTTCCATCCTGACCGAGAAGGACGCACAGTTCCAGCAGACCATCGACGGGCTGAACAGCTATGTGGCGACCCTCACCGAAACCGTGGAAACGGTGTCCAACGACCAGGGCGTCCTGGAGGAGCGGGTGCTGAACTCCGAAAGCCGTGTTTCGGAATTGGAACACACGGTGGATGGACTGTCCGTCACCATGCAGGAGCAGTACATCGGCGGCATCAACTATGTGCAGAACTCTTCCGGGCTGAACGGCATCACGGATGATTGGAGCTACTCCGGTACGGTGAAAACGGATGCCTCCACAGATACGCAAAACAACACCATTTCCGACTCCTGCTTTGTGCTGGGCGCATACTCCTCGTTGTCGCAGTACATCCGAGGGGTGGTTCCCGGCACTTATACGATCTCGGTTCGGGCAAAGAAAACCTCGACCATGTCCGGGTATTTCTATGTGACCTACAACGGGAACAAAACCAAGTACCTGTTCAATAAGTCCACGGCGTTTGACTGGACGGATTACTCCGTAACGCTCACGGATGTGACCGACCCCACGTTGCGTATTTACTGCTACTGTCGGGATGCGTCCATTTATCTCGCCGACATCATGATTTCCGAAGGAGCGATTCCCCGAAAGTGGACGCCTGCTCCCAACGAGATCTACACGCAGGAGGTCAAGATCGACAAGCGGGGCATCGAGGTATCCAACAGCGCATCGTCCCAGCGGACGGTCATCACGAACACGGAGTTCGCCGGTTACTACAACGATGAGGTGATTTTCACCCTGAACAAGGACGAAACGCAAACCAAGAAAACCACGGTGGACGGCGAACTGACCGTGGGTAAAACGAAGTTTGTCCCGATGCCGACGGCGTCCGAAGGGCTGAACATCGTCATTCTGGATTAAGGAGGGAAAACTATGGCAACTTGGAAAAGCGCGGCATACGATGGGCGCTATCTTCAACTGGACATTTCAGAAAGCGTGAATGTGGTCGGTAACAGCTCGACACTTTCCTGGACGCTGACCTCTACCGGTGGCGCATCCACTTATTACACCATTGACACGACCACTGTAACGATCAATGGTACAACCGTATATTCAAAGGACCGTACCTATTGGGATGACCGTGTTTTCCCGGCAAAGAAAGGTTCTGTCAGTGGCACGATTACTGTAGCTCACAACAGCAACGGCAGCAAAACGATTGCGGTCGGATTCTCGACCCGTGTGTATATCTACGGTTCACAGGAATACGGCGGCAGCATGACGCTGACTACCATTGACCGCTCTGCTCCCACAGTTACATTCAGCACATCGAATGTCACGGCAAACGGGTTCAAAATCTCCGCTACATCCTCTGCCACGGCGGACATCTGGCAGTACAGCACAAATGGCGGTTCGAGCTGGACACAGTTCTCAACGACGGCATCCACCAGCGCCAGCGTAACATTGTCCTCGCTTTCGCCGAACACAAGCTATACGGTGAGGGTCAGAGCAAGGCGGCAATACAACCACGTCTACGGCACTTCCGGCAGTTCCACGGTCAAGACGCTGGGCGGTGCTGTGGTGAATAGTGTCAACACGGTGACGGCGGACAATGCCACGGTTTCCATTACCATCAATGTGACCGTGTACGAAGCCTCCTACACCAATACGCTGGTACTCAAAAACGGCAGCACGACCATTCTGACTATTTCCGGACTTTCCTGGTCGAAGGGCACGGCGAACCGCACGGTCACGCTGACATCGGCGCAGAGAACAACGCTGTTGAACGCTATGGCATCCATCAAGTCGTTCACAGGTACCTTTGCGGTTTCGTCTTACAGCGGCTCAACGCAGATCGGCAGCACCTCAAGCAAGACCGCCACTGTACTGACCACGGCGACCAATTCTGCTCCGACCATAAGCGGATTCACTTATGCCGACAGCTACACGACCACAAAGAACCTCACGGGCAACGACCAGCTGTTCGTGCAGAACTACTCGACTCTCAAGGTCACCCCCGGAACGGCGACTGCGAAGAATGGGGCGTCCATTTCCAACTATACCGCTTCCTGCAACGGTTTATCCGCATCCAATTCAACTGGGTCTGCTATCACAGTCGGAAAGATCGCCAAGTCCGGCAGCGTAACGGTCACGCTCTCGGTCACGGACTCCCGCGGCTACACCGCCGAAACTTCACAGACGGTGACGGTCATTCCGTACACCAAGCCGAAGATATCCTTGGTGACGCTCCGACGAACCAACGACATTGAAGCGGAAATGCAGCTCAAATTTAGCGGTTCTATTTCCGCTGTGACCGTTGACGGGACACAGAAAAACAGCGTGGTTTATGTGCGGTATCGGTACAAGAAAACCAGTGAGAGCAGCTACGGCAGCTACACCAGCATCTATTCCGGCACGACAAAAAGCGGAACCTCTTTCAGCTACTCCAATTTGGAACTGTGCAATCTGGATGCCAACAGTTCCTACGACTTCCATTTGCAGATCCAAGACAAGCTCTATTCTTTGAGCAGTCTGGATCTGTATTTTACTGTTCCGCAGGGTACGCCCCTCATTGCACTGCGGAAAAAGAAGGTCGGCATCAACACGCCGGAGCCACAAGCCATGCTGGATGTTGCCGGAGATATGCGGGTGGATGGCTCACCCCTTGCGGATTTTGTCATTCAGCAAGGGACAAGCGGCATCTGGAATTACCGTAAATGGAAAAGCGGTACAGCGGAATGTTGGGGTCAGTATTCCTTTACGACCGCCATTTCGACGGCATGGGGCGTGCTCTATGAGAGCGGCGCAATTGCGCTCCCTAATTTTCCATTTACCTTCGCGGAAATTCCCCATGTCCATATCTCCACGGAGAACAGCAATTACGCCATGTTTGTGGAGCGAGGCAGTTCGAGTAGCTGGTCTACAACGACCAACCCCGGAAAGATATTTGCCGTAAGACCAAATACGGTACCATCGGCAACCTACAAGGTATCAATCTATGCCATCGGAAAAGTGTGACGCTCCGGCGTCACTTTTTTCATACACAAATTCAACTTTCAAAGGAGGACAAACAACATGAAAGAATTCTGGATGACCATTCAGGTGGTGTTCGCCGGTATCGGCGGCTGGCTCGGATGGTTCTTGGGCGGATGTGACGGCTTGCTTTACGCGCTTCTGGCTTTCGTAGTCATCGACTACATCACCGGCATCATGTGCGCCGTGGTGGATAAGAAGCTGTCCAGCGAAGTCGGATTCAAGGGCATTTTCAAAAAGGTGCTCATCTTCGCTCTGGTTGGCATCGGGCATATTCTCGACACCCGCGTCATCGGCAGCGGCTCGGTGATGCGTACTGCCGTCATTTTCTTCTATTTGTCGAATGAGGGCGTGTCCCTGTTGGAAAACGCCGCATACCTGGGACTGCCCATTCCGCAGAAGCTGAAATCTGTGCTGGAGCAGCTTCATGACCGCAGTGAAAAGGAGGATGAATAACATGGCTTACACGAACAGCCCCCTGGTGTCCTACACCAAACTCAGCCCGAACCACTCTGGGCAGCGCACCCACAGCATTGACCGCATCACACCGCACTGCGTGGTGGGTCAGTGCTCGGTGGAAACTCTGGGCAATATTTTTCTGCCTGCATCCCGGCAGGCAAGCAGCAACTACGGCATCGGCGTGGACGGTCGGGTCGGGATGTATGTGGAAGAGAAAAACCGCTCCTGGTGCTCCTCCTCCGCAGCCAACGACCAGAGAGCTATCACCATCGAGTGTGCCAGCGACAATACCGAGCCGTATGCGTTCAAGGATGTGGTGTACCAGCGGCTCATCGAGCTTTGCACCGATATCTGCAGGCGCAACGGCAAAACCAAGCTGCTCTGGCTGGGCGATAAGGCCAAGACGCTGAACTACACCCCGAAATCTGACGAGATGGTGCTGACCGTCCATCGGTGGTTTGCGAACAAAAGCTGCCCCGGTAACTGGATGTATGCCCGTATGGGTGATTTGGCATCCAAGGTCACGGCAGCGCTCGGCAGTGAGGTGAAGCCGATCGAACCGACCCAGCCCACTGGCACAATCAAAGCTGGTGACCTCGTGACCATCACGGGCAGCACCTACTATGGCGGCAAATCCATCCCCGGCTGGGTGAAGAAGCTCCGCTGGTATGTGGTCGAGGTCAGTGGGGACCGTGCAGTCATTAATAAGGACGAGTCCGGCAGGTATGCCATCATGTCGCCGGTCAAGACCTCTGCACTTGCCGTGGCAGGCACGAAACCCGCCGAGGATTACCGCATCCACACCGTGGTGCATGGTGACACCCTCTGGGCAATCGCTAAGAAGTATCTCGGCAACGGCAGCCGCTATAAGGAAATCGTCAACCTGAACGGTCTGAAAAGCAATGTCATCTACAGCGGCATGAAGCTGAAGATCCCGAATAAGTAAACCGAACCTCATCACACGCCCTCTGTGGAAAATTCCGCAGAGGGCGTTATTTTTTTTGCCCAATTTACCCTGACAAAAGTGCCTTTTCTCTGGGTATAGCGAGAAACGCTATTTCTCAGGAACGAGGTATCACTATGACAGACATGGAACGCTCACGAATTGTGGAACTCCAACACCAGGGCTACGGGTATAAGAAAATATCCGCTATAACAGGGCTACCGCTAAACACAGTAAAGTCCTTTTGCGCCAGGCATCCTGTGCAGATCAAAGAGTTACCGAGTTCAAATGCCCTGTGTCGAAACTGTCTGGCTCCGCTTGAGCAGACACCGCATAAACGGAAAAGGATGTTCTGCTCCGATGCTTGCCGTATGGCGTGGTGGAACGCGCACCCTGAAAGAGTGCAGCGAAAAGCGTACTACACACTCACTTGCCGACATTGCGGGAAGCAGTTTGAAAGCTATGGCAACAGCCATCGGGTGTTCTGCTCCCGTGACTGCTATTTGAAATTCAGCAGGAAGGAGACCGACCATGAGTGATTACGATAAGCGTCTGTTTGCCTACCAGATGGCGATGGCACTCGCCCGGAGTATGCGTTCCAAGGGGCTGATCTCAGCCAAAGAGTACGCTAAAATTGATACGATCATCGCCAATAAATATGGCATATCTTCGTGTAGTATATTCCGCTGAAATCGCTGGATAACTGGGGCATTCAGAGGTAATATGTAACACACCTAAGGAGGTGAACCGATGGATAGAATTATAAAACGGGTCGATTTCCCGAAAATCATGCAGCCGCAGTTTTTGAAAGTATGCGCCTACACCCGTGTTTCCTCCGGCAAGGATTCGATGCTCCATTCGCTTTCTGCCCAGGTCAGTCATTACAGCGAAATGATCCAGTCCCATACCGGCTGGGTCTACTGCGGCGTTTACAGCGACGAAGCCCTGACCGGAACCAAGAGCGACCGGGACGGCTTTCAGCAGATGCTGACAGACTGCCGTGCCGGGAAAATCGATATGGTCATTACAAAGAGCATTTCCCGCTTTGCCAGAAACACCGTCACTCTTTTGGAAACCGTCCGAGAGCTGAAAAGCCTGGGCGTTGATGTGTTCTTCGAAGAACAGAACATCCACACCATGAGCGCTGACGGTGAGTTGATGCTGACCATCCTGGCATCGTATGCCCAGGAGGAAAGCCGCTCCGTCAGCGAAAACCAGAAGTGGCGTGTCAAACGGAACTTTGAAGCAGGAATCCCCTGGAACGGGCGAATGCTCGGATACCGAATGCAGGATGGCAAATACTACATCATTCCGGAGGAGGCGGAGCTGGTTCGCCGCATTTATCGAGAATTTCTCGACGGCATGGGTCGAAACCGCATCGCTGCAAAGCTGAATGACGAGGGCATTCAACCCACCAGATACGGTGAAGAATGGCATCCGCAGACGATTGCAAAGATTCTGCGGAACTATGCCTACACGGGCAATCTGCTCCTTCAGCGATTTTTCTGCGAAAGCTACATCACGAAGAAAACGGTTCCCAACAACGGGCAGAAAACAATGTACCATGCGGAAAGAACCCATGAAGCCATTATCCCTTTGGAAGAGTGGAAGGCAGTGCAGACAGAAATTGAACGGCGAGCTGAGCAGCACAAATCGAAGCCGCCCGCACAGCCGTCTTTCTTTTACACTGGTCGCATTCAGTGTGCAAAATGCGGGAAGAACTTCCGCAGGAAAACAACGGCAGCACGGGTGGTTTGGATCTGTGCCACGCTCAACACCAAAGGGAAAAAGCACTGCGCTTCCAAGCAGATACCGGAGGCCACCCTTGACGAGCTGGTGCGACAGGTCACGGATGACCCTTTCAGCGTCAAAAAAATCATTGCCGATGACGGCAACACCCTGCACTTTCACTTTTCAGACGGCACTGCGGTCACACGCACCTGGACAGACCGTTCACGAGCTGAAAGCTGGACGCCGGAAATGAAAGAAAAGGCACGACAGCAGTCACTGGCAAGAAGGAGGCAAAAATCATGAACACTGCGGTTCGGACGGTTACGGTGATACCACCGTCCATCAACCCCATGACCCACCTAACTGACACGCCGCTTTACAAACTGCGAGTTGCTGCTTACGCCCGTGTTTCCACGGACAGCGATGAGCAGTTCACCAGCTACGAAGCTCAAATCGACTACTACACGCAGTACATTCAGAGAAACCAGGAATGGACATTCGTAAAGGTCTATACAGATGAGGGGATTTCCGGCACGAATACCAAGCACCGTGCGGGTTTCAATGAGATGATCGAGGATGCCTTGGCGGGAAAAATCGACCTCATCGTTACAAAGTCCGTCAGCCGATTCGCTCGAAACACCGTGGATAGCCTCGTCACCATCCGCAAACTCAAAGAGAAAGGCGTCCAGGTCTACTTTGAAAAGGAGAACATTTACACCTTCGACGGCAAGGGTGAACTGCTGCTCACCATTATGTCGAGCTTGGCGCAGGAAGAAAGCCGCTCCATTTCGGAGAATGTAACCTGGGGGCAGAGAAAACGCTTCGCCGACGGGAAGGTCAACCTGCCATATAAACAGTTCCTCGGTTACCGCAAAGGAGCGGACGGCTTTCCAGAAGTTGTACCGGAGGAGGCGGTCATTGTCCGCCGAATCTATACTCGATTCATGGAGGGGCTGACGCCGGGAGCTATTGCAAAGGAGCTGACAGCGGATGGAATTCCGACTCCATCGGGAAAACAACGCTGGCAGACCAGTACAGTGGAAAGCATCCTCCAAAATGAGAAGTACAAAGGCGCTGCACTCCTGCAAAAATGCTTTACAGTCGATTTCCTCACGAAAAAGAGGAAGGTCAACGAGGGCGAGGTGCCGCAGTATTATGTGGAACACAGCCATGAGCCAATCATTACGCCGGAAGAGTTCGACAAAGTTCAGACGGAACTTGCTCGGCGCAAGCGAATAAGCCGCCAGTACAGCGGAAAGAGCATTTTCTCCTCCCGCATCGTCTGCGGGGACTGCGGTTCCTACTTTGGCTCAAAAGTCTGGAACTCAACCTCAAAATACCGCAGGGTCATCTGGCAATGCAACGGCAAATTTAAGGGTGAGCACAAATGCGAAACGCCGCATCTGGACGAGGAAACCATCAAAGCACGGTTTGTTGCTGCTATCAACGCCATTATCGACAGCAAGGACAACATCCTTGAGGACTGCCGTCTGATGCAAACCACGCTGACAGACTGCACGGGCATTGATGCAGAGATCGAGAGCCTGCTTGAGGAGATCGATGTGGTGGCCGAGCTGACAAAACGCTGCATCGCAGAGAATTCGCAGACGGCGCAGAACCAGAATGAATACGCCGCCCGGTACAATGGATTTGTGGAGCGGTACGAAAAAGCCAAGGCACAGCTTGAGCAACTTCGCGCCACAAAGGTTGCACGGGAAGCCCAGGCGGAAGCCATTGGAGCATTTATGTTCGAGGTGCAGGAACTGGATGCCCTCACCAATTTCGACGATAAGCTCTGGCTGACCGTCATTGACACAGTGACCGTCCACGCCGACGGACGAATGACCTTCAAATTCCAGGGCGGTATAGAAATCGAGGCGTGAGTCCCAACAAAAATGAAAAGACCGCAGGTTTCAACGCCTGCGGTTTATTGCTGTCCCCATGGGTAGAGTAATGCACCCCCTAAAGCCGTGGTTGCACCCCCCTATAATCAAAAATGCACCCCCCTCTAAACCGTAATTGCACCCCCTTGCACGGTTTCTATCAAAATTACGGTTCTTTGCCAAAAGTCCACCGTAATTTTGATAGAATTACGGTGGATCTTTTCTATGCCCGAAAACCGCTTGATATAAGGCTTTTCTGCTGTTTTGGCACATAAGTGTCCCCGTTGCGGAGCAATTCTGCAGAGGGGTTTCGTGCGTTTTATAGAGATTGCGTCTTTCTGCTCTGCCGTAATCGTTAAACTTCCGGAGAATCGTTGAATTGCCGGGGCTATCGTTAAACAGCCGAGTCCTGATACAACAGTTTTGCGGAGCAATATAAAAAAGCCAAGGCATAACTTGAGCAGCTCCGCACCACAAAGGCGGCACGGGAAGCTCAGGCAGAAGCCATCGGAGCATTTATGTTTGAGGTGCAGGAATTGGATGCCCTCACCGAGTTTGACGAAAAGCTCTGGTTGATCATTATCGACACGGTAACCGTTCACGCCGACGGACGGATGACCTTCAAATTCCATGGTAGCATAGAGATTGATGGATAAAGTAGATCAACGCCCAGCTAGGAAGCAGTCTACTTGATAGCTGGGCGTTCTTAATTTCTTGGCGAGGTTTACTGGTTTTCTTTCCGCTCGGAATAATACTCCGGCACAGGCGGAATCTGATTGATGGCTTCCACGATCTCGTGCATGGTCTGGGGCAGCTTCAGCGGATTGACCTTCGGCAGGTCGCTGACCTCGATCTTGTCCTTGCCTAGCAGGGTCTTGAGCGCCACATTGACCATACGGATATCGTACTGGCCCTGGAACAGCGGCGTGATGGGGCGGTCAAGGTGCAGCAGGCGATAAACGGCGATCATAGCCGTGCGGACAGAGGTCTCCACGGTGAACACCACATCGCCCTCCAGCTCCACGAACTGGCCGATGAACGCAAGGTTCTTGTTGCCGTTGGGAATGACCTCTGGACGGTCTTTCAGCTTGCGGGGCATGAACTGGCTGGTGATATAGGGCATGACCACGGGAATGGCGGTGATATGGGGCATGATTTCGTCGATCTTGTCCTCCAGGCCGCAGTTATTGGCGTGTAGACCGTAGAACCACATGAACTGGACATTCTCCGGCTGGTCGGGAGCCACGGGCTGCAGGGGCACATTGTAGCTGATGAACCACGGCACATCCACAAAGGTGGAGTAGCCACCCTTGCCGGTGGGATTGCCGGTTTTTTCCGCCAGATAGCCAAAGAACTGCGGATAGTCGCGCACGGTCACAGAGCAGGAAACGAAATTGCTCTTGTCGGGATCAAAGGAAAATTTTTCAGGATGACCGTACTCCGGGCACTTGTCAGCCAGCTTTTCCCACAGGGAGAAGCAGCCCTTGTGGACGGTGTCGCGGTTCATCACGGGAGCTTCGGACATGCTGCCCTGAGTGGAGTTCTGGGTCATGGAGCCATTGGTGAAGAACACGAGATCTTTTTCTGCAACGGGAACGATTTGCGCATCGCTGCCCTCACCGATATGCAGTGCCGTCACGGTCTTATCATTGCCGTCGATGCGGATGTCCATATCCGTGACCGTTGCGCCGGAGACGAAGTTCACGCCGTGATCAGCCAGATACTTTTCCAGCGGCCGGATCAGGCTGCTGTACTGGTCGTACTTGGTGCGCAGGATACCGCGCAGGCTGC
>OGQI01000709.1_pt1 | contig 25386 bp, 24 predicted proteins | sample 1553171 | NCBI WGS metagenome assembly OGQI01 (sample SAMEA2579988, study PRJEB22360) | human gut metagenome | biome: human gut; feature: human-associated habitat; material: faeces | place: Denmark | collected 2008/2010
GGCGGCTGGAAACCGATTCGGCGACGCTTGCGCGGGCGCTGCTGAGCGATTCTACGGCCCGCGCATACGGATACGCGCCGCAGACCTTCATCGGGATGTTCATTCCGAATACTTACGAAATGTATTGGAACAGTTCGGCGGATGATTTTATTCGGCGAATGAAGAAAGAGTCCGACCGGTTCTGGAAAAACCGCGATGCGAAACTCGCCCGCACGGGCCTCTCCCGCGACGAGGCGACGACCCTCGCTTCGATCGTTTACGAAGAAACCAAACGTAAGGACGAAATGCCCGTCGTGGCGGGGGTTTACATCAACCGGCTGAAACGCGGCATGCCGTTGCAGGCCGATCCGACGGTTAAGTTCGCCATCGGAGACTTTTCGATCAAACGCGTCCTGTACGCTCACCTGGCCGTCGATTCTCCGTACAATACTTATAAATATCCGGGCTTGCCGCCGGGGCCGATCTGTATGCCGTCGATCGCTGCGATCGACGCCGTGCTCGACTACGCCGACCACGACTATCTCTATTTCTGCGCCAAGGACGACTTGTCCGGTGCCCATAATTTTGCGAAAACCCTTGCCGAGCACAACCGCAACGCGGCGGCCTATGTCCGGGCGCTGAACCGACTGAAAGTCAAATAGCGCGTTTCGTGGCCTCCGTCTTTCGGTGCGGGGCTAACGGAATTGCAGATTGCTGCGGCCCATGTCCCGCGACGTCGCTACGGCGATGCCGCGCCGATCGCGGCTGTTGACCGCGCAGTAGAAGTGGTATGTCACTCCTTTGTATTTCAGGACGAACGATTTGTGTGCGAAAAGGTTGTCGTAAGGTTCGGACGGAACGATCAGATCGTCGCCCGTCCAGTCCGTCCAGTGGACCAGATCGTACGAACAGGCGAAACGGTTGAAAGCCGCATACGGTTTTCCTTTCCAGAATGCGCCGAAGTAGAACATGACGTACAGGTCGCCCATCTTCTGGATCTGCGCGTCTCCGGTGATCCCTTCGGGATGTTCCAGCACCGGCCGGTCGGAGTAACGCCGCCAGGTTTTCAGGTCGTCCGACAACGCGATCCCGATACTTTCTTTGCCGTCCGCGCTTCCTTTGGCATTGTAATACATGACGAACGGGGCGCCGAGCAGCCGTTTCGGGGCCCGGATCACCGAACTTTTGTACAGCGTGTAGCGCTCCCATGGCCCGGCGTCCGGATCGGCGGGCGTCATGACCGGATCGTCGAAGCCTTCCCATTCGTGGGGCCGGGCGATCTTCCCGCCGGTGCGGGCCATGCCTACGTTCAACATGCCGGCTTCGTATCCCTGCGTGGCTCCGCCGATGTAGGACAGCCAGTAGCGGCCGTCGTATTTTCCGGCTCGGTAGCTGCCGCCCCAGCGGTAGTCCTGCAACGCGAGGTATCCCCCGCGCTGGGCAGAATCCCAGCTTCCCCCGGCAAACGACAGGATCGGTCCGAGCGTGTTCCATTTCAGTAGGTCGTCGCTTTCGGCCAGCCAAGTCTCGTACCCCGTGCTGTCGAACAACACGTAGGTCATGTACCACTTGCCTTTTTCACGGAACACGGTCGGGGAGTCCACCATGTCTTCGTCCCGTTCCGGAACCAGGACGAGTCCGTATTTGTAAGGCGTCTTTACCGTTTCGTAAACTTTTTTCATCGTTTCCTGCGGAACGCTTTGCTGCGCCGTCGCGGGTTGCAGGAACGACAGGGCGGCCGCTAATGCCAGCCCGGCGGGGATACGTCGTTTCATAGGTCGTAATATGGATGGATTTGCCGGTTTATCAAGTGCGGTACGGGGCAAGCCGTGTTCCGGTTCCGTAAAGTTAGCATAATTTTTATACCCTGATTAAATAAAAAGGACAGCTCGGCGCCGTTCTTTTATTTTTTCTTTGAAGTCTTATCGGGAATATCCTGATTGGCTATATTGTCAAAAAAATCCGGGATGTTTTGCTGCCTATCTGTCAGCGTTTTATGGGCAAAAATTATTGTCATTCGAATGTCGGACTTTATTTTGATGAAAATCAAAGTATTAATCGCGCGTCGAAAGTCGTCGGACAATAAAAATGTTTGGCCATTACATGAATAATTGTTATGTTTGCGCTGATAAAATACCGTTTCGTACGTTGAAAGCGGGTTTTTCGGGGTTTACGGCATTCGCACCTGGGTCAGGCGCAGAGCCGCGTTCCGGAATATCAAATCGATATTAAGCGGACAAAACTTATCTGACTGCGTGTAAAGACGATTTTCTGGCACGGGGGAATGGAAGGAATGTCCTTTTGTGAAACGGATGACAAGCGAAACCGCTTCGGAGCATTGGTACGCGCTCAAAGTTTTCTACAATAAAGTATTCGAGATCGAAGCTTATCTGAAAGATAAGGCTTTCGAAAGTTATATCCCCCTCAAAACGGTCGAGATGATGTGGCGCGGAGAGAAAAAAATCTGCCGCAAACCGGCCGTTTCTTCCCTGATGTTCGTTCGCGCGACGGAACATGCCGCGATCGGATTGCAGCGGCAGTTGAATAACCGCATTATCGTATACTGCGACCGGGATACGAAGCGCCCTGCCGCGATTCCGGAACGCGAAATGAATATCTTTAGGTTGGTGACCTCTTCGGGCGATCGGGAACTGGAGTATTTCGGCGGCGAAGATACGGTTTACCATACCGGCGACCGGGTACGCGTAACCGAAGGCATCTTCAAGGGCGCGGAAGGTTATATCCGGAGAATCAAAGGGAACAGGCGGCTGGTGGTCTCGATAGAGGGCATCGTAGCCGTTGCCACCTCCTATATTCCGGGGTGTTTTTTAGAAAAGATCTAACGCCGGATCGCCTTTTGCCGTATATTTTATCGCGTTCACTCATCGCATCACAGGTGCGGAACCATTGTTTTAACCGCACAAAAGAACCTTCCGGCCTGAATAAGAATTCGGCGGAGAACTTCTCTCTTTTTGGTAAAATACGTTTTACGGATGCAGCCTGGCAATAGAGTCATTTTAAATACAGCTATTTTATACGCTAAAATGGTTGTTTCCATTTTAGTGGGGTTGATTTCGACCCGGTTGGTTCTTAAGGCGTTAGGAGTAGAAGATTATGGTATTTATAATCTGGTGGCAGGCGTAGTGTCTATGCTGGCGTTTTTAAATACTTCATTGGCGGCGTCTACTCAACGTTTTTTATCTTTTTCTTTGGGAAAACAGGATGTTCGGCATCTTAAAAAAATATTTTACTATAGTTTAATTCTCCATATCGGCATCGGCGTATGTGTTATTTTATTAATAGAGACTGTCGGCATATACGGGATTAAACATGTCCTGACAATCGCGCCGGATAAAATAAGCAATACGCTGTCTATATTGCATTTACTGAGTTGTAGCGTTTTTTTTTCCATCGTAGCCGTTCCGTATATAGCCGTTCTCATCAGCCGGGAGAACATGCTGTTGTTATCTCTGATCGAAATTGCGGAAACCGTTCTCAAATTGCTGGGAGCGGTATATCTATTGACATATCCGGGCAACAGGCTGATCATGTACTCTGCCATCATCGTTGCCGTCATGATCATTTCGCTATTGTTGAAAATGATTATCTGTAGGATGAAATACCCCGAAACTCGTATCGTATTTCAATCATTGAACGACAGAACGCTGTTGCGCGAGTTGACTTCGTTTGCCGGCTGGTATACTTTTGCATCGGTCGGCAGTATGGGGCGGGGGCAGGGAATCCCGATGATATTGAATGTGTTTTTCGGAGTGGTCGTGAATGCTGCGTACGGAATTGCCAATCAGGTCAACGGGTTGATGCAGTTTTTTGCTACGGCCATTCTGCAATCCATCAGACCGCAGATCATCAAAAGCGAAGGGGCTCAGGATCGGATCAGGGTAAAGAAATTATCGCTTGTCGCATGTCGTTACATGTTTTTTCTCTGCGCCTTGTTTTCCATTCCGCTGATTATAGAAATGCCTTACGTTCTCCACTTGTGGCTCGGAAACCCGCCTGAGTACACGGTCGGTTTCTGTCGGTTGGTATTGCTGTCCACTTTGCTGTTTATGATTACATGCGGCTTGGGAACTGCCATCGACGCTACCGGCAACATTAAATGGATGTATATTTGGATGGGAAGTTTGCATTTTCTGAATTTGCCGGTAGGTTATTTTTTGCTTAAGGCCGGGATGTCCGCTTACAGCGTATTATGGGTCGTCGTCGGCGAAGAACTCATCTGTATGTGGGTGCGGATCTACTTGGCGAACCGTATTGTCGGGATATCCGTGCGCAAATTCGTCCGACGGGTTATCGTTCCGATTACGATCGTTACGGGGGCGACGGTTCTGGCCGGCATCGTAGCTATTTTTTATATGCATACCGGATTTTTGAGATTGGTCGTCACGTCGATGCTCTGTACCTGTACTTTTTTGATAACGGGTTGGTTTTGCGGAATCGAAAACGAAGAAAAAAGCCGGTTTAAAAATATCATGCACAATATCACCGCACAATTTAAATTGGTCAAACGATGAATGCAGCCCGTCTTGTTAACGGCATTTTATGGCGCATGGAAAAATTCTTTTCCCGTACGCGTATCCGGTGGTTCAAAACTTTGTATATCAATTTTAGAACTCTTCCGTTCAGTCAGGCAATCCGATTGCCTATCTGGATATACGGTCCGGTGAAATTATATTGTTTATCAGGGAAAATTAAAATTCGCGGTGTCATTAAAAAGGGAATGGTAAGGTTCGGTTGTCAACTTGGATCTTTTTCCGCTCCCAGACGGGGAGCTATGATACTGCTTGAGTCCGGCACTGAATTGATATTTAACGGGCCTTGCAGGTTCGATTTTGACTATGCCATCAGGATAACAGGTAGGGGAGTGGTAAATATTGGACGAAACATATGGTTTGGGAATGACACAAAAATATATTGTGAAGAATCGATAACGATCGGGGATTATTGCGGTATCCCCTTCGGGTGTTGTTTTATGGATACGAACTATCACTATACCATAGACCTCGTCAATCATATCGTTCCGAAAAAAAGCGCCCCGATTGTAATCGGATCATATAACTGGATTGGTAATTCCTCGACCATAATGAAAGGTACCAAAACTCCAAATGAAGTGATTATTGCATCCAAAAGTTTTCTTAATAAAGACTATACATCGTTAACTCGAGGGGAAAAATATATCGTTTTGGCCGGTAATCCAGTCAAAGTCGTACGTACAAATTGTGCCCGTATTCGATCCTCGAAAGCAGAACGTGATATTAATGAATGGTTTAATAACCATTCTGATCTTAAAGAATATTTTGCAAATCAGTCATTGTCCGTTTATCAGGATGTAAGTCAATATCACCAATAGATACTTTTATATGATTTTAAGAGCATTATTGAGTCGTATCAAATGGGGATTCGTCAAATGGTATATCGGTCGGAAATACCATATTACTTTCGGCCAACGAGTTGAGGCGTACGATTGCATTTATGAAGGCTATCATCTCATCGGCTCCGGTTGTTCCCTTAGAGGATCACATTTAGGATTAGGGACTTACGTGTCTAGGCGTTGCGTAATTGAAGATTCGTATATCGGACGATATTGTAGTATTGCTAATGACGTTGCAATTGGGCCAGGGGGACATCCTTCCTCCGTATGGGTGACTACCTATCCTGCATTTTATATGAATATTAATCATTTTGTGAATTTTACCTTCCATGCCGGGCCGGAGAAGTATCATCCGTTCAAAAAAGCGTCCGGGCGGTACAACTGCAAGATCGGACACGACGTCTGGATTGGCCGGGGGGCAACAATCGTATCGGGAGTGACGGTCGGCGACGGCGCCATTATCGGAGCGGGCGCTGTCGTATTGAAAGATGTGGCTCCGTATGAAATCGTCGCAGGCGTGCCCGCGCGACATATTCGCTATCGATTTACGGATACTCAGATCAAGGCGCTGTTGCGGATCGAATGGTGGAATAAAGATATGGAATGGCTCAGGGAGCACTATGCGGATTTTGAAAACATAGATATATTTATTGAAAGTTATGCGGACGGCACGTTCTCTCAGAGGTAAAAGACGCTGTCGATTGAAATCTTTTTTACGATTTTTCCCGGAAAAAGTGGCGTCGAACGAACGCCGCAGGGGATTTTATCGAATCGCACGGATGATTCATCGTGTCGCTTAACGATCTGGATAAACAGGCGGATCCCGAGCATACGGACGGCCTGATACGCTGCCGGCAGGAGGCGTAAGGTCGTTGCATATTTTCCGACAATAATCCATACATCATGAAAAACATACTTATTACCGGAGGCGCAGGCTTTATCGGTTCGAATCTCGCGCTCAAACTTTTAAAACGCGGCTATCGAGTCACGGTGCTCGATAGCCTCGCTGCTCAGATTCACGGGGACGATCCGGACAGATCTCCCCTTTACGGCAGTATTAAAAATAAGGTCAGATTCGTTCACGGGGACGTGACCGTCAGGGAAGATTGGGAAAAAGCCTTGAAGGATCAGGATGCGATCGTCCATTTGGCGGCGGAAACCGGGACGGGACAAAGTATGTACGAAATCCAGAAATATACCGAGACCAATATCGGCGGGACCTCGTTGATGTTGGATATACTGACCAATTCGAAACATCGGGTACGAAAAGTGGTCGTCGCTTCGTCGCGCGCCATTTACGGGGAGGGCAGATACCTCAGCCGAACCTACGGTTATGTTTACCCGCTGTCCCGTACGGAGGAATACATGTCGCAGGGCGATTTCGAATGTAAATATCCCGATGAACCGGCCCCGTTGACCTTGGTCGGAACTACCGAAGATTCGCTGATACATCCGACGTCCGTGTACGGAATCACCAAACATGTCCAGGAACAACTGGTAATGACCGTATGTCCGACGCTCGGCATCGCGCCCGTCGCTTTCCGGTATCAGAACGTTTATGGGCCGGGGCAGTCGCTCAGCAACCCGTACACGGGGATTCTCTCTATTTTTTTGACCCGGATTAAAAACAAAAACGGAATCAATGTTTTCGAGGACGGAAAAGAGAGCCGGGACTTCGTGTACATAGAAGATGTCGTAGACGCAACGATAGCGGGACTCGAAAAGGAACAGGCCGACGGAGAATCCTTCAACGTAGGTACGGGCGTCGCGACGGACGTGCTGACCGTCGCCGAGACGCTGATCGAAAAATACGGGATCGAAGTCCCTGTGACGGTCAGCGGGAACTATCGTCTCGGGGATATCCGCCACAATTACGCCGATCTGACGAAAATCAAAACGAAACTCGGTTTCGAACCCCGGTGGAGTTTCGACAGGGGGATTCGGCAATTTACCGATTGGGTGAATACCCAGGATATCCAGAAAGACCGGTACGAAGACTCCATCGAAGAGATGAAAACGAAAGGACTTTATAAATAGGCGGAACGATGACTCCCAGAATTGGCATAGTGACTGTTTTGTACAACAGCGCCGGCGTGTTGCCCGAGTTTTTCGAGACGCTGGGGACGCAGAGATACACCAATTTTATCCTGTATATCGTCGATAATAAATCCCCGGACGATTCGCTTGCCGTCGCGCGGAAACTTTGTGCCTCCGCCCGGTTCGAAACCGTCGTGATCGAGAATGAAGAGAATTACGGAGTAGCCAAAGGAAACAATATCGGCATTAAAGCCGCATTGAGGGACGGCTGCGATAGGGTGTTGTTGTCCAACAACGATATCGTGTTGGTTCCGGATACCATAGAGTGTCTGGTGCGTGCGATGGAGAGCGGGAAGGCATGGATGGCGGTACCCAAAATTCATTTTCACGGGACGAATAAAATTTGGTATGCCGGAGGGTGTTACACTTATTTCGCCTGTTCGTCGCTTCATTACGGCATTTACCAGGAAGATAAAGGACAGTTCGACAAAAGCAGGTTCGTAGACTATGCGCCTACCTGTTTTATGCTTATCCGCAAAGAATTATTCGAAGAGATCGGATATATGGACGAGGCTTACTTCGTTTACTACGACGATACGGATTTCGTGTATAGGGCCCTTCGGCGCGGACACAACGTATTGTATGTGCCGGAGTCTTTCCTTCAACATAAGGAAAGCACTTCTACGGGCGGAAAGAAAAGCGATTTTACGCTCTATTACGACACGCGTAACAGGATCTACTTCACGCTTAAGCATTATACCGGGATACATTTTTTTCTGAGTAAATTGTATTATTTACTCATACCTTGCATCAAATCCGTTTACCGTTCCACGCCCCACGAAAAAGAAATAAAACGAAAAGCGATCAGAGACGGTTATCGACTGTACGATGCGGTCCGGCCCGAAAGATCATAGAACGACCGTCCGGCTTACTCCCCGAGAATGCTTTACAGCTATACTTATTCCGTTCCGTACCTTCTCTTATTGTCGTTGTTTATTCTACTGACAGTCGTAGAGTATAACTATGACAATAACCGGAAGATTCGACAATGTGTTCGGATCTGTTGTTGCGCGCTGTTCGTTCTGTTTTTCGGTTTCAGGGGATTCGTCGGTTGGGATTGGGTGAATTATTATCCGGCGTACCAGGAAATTGTTCCTCTTTTTAGCAGGGGCTATCTGAATAATTACGATATCGGGACATTCGAGGGCGGGTTTGTAACGTTCATGTCCATCGTAAAACTCATATCGTCGAATTATCATTTTTTTATACTCGTATGCGTTGTCATAGACGTCTCCATTTTACACGTTTTTTTCAAACGGTATTCCTCGAATTACGCATTCAGTTTCTTGATTTTTATTGCTTTGTATTTAGGGGCGGAGTTGGATATTTTGAGAAATATGAAAAGTATCGGGCTTTTCCTGCTTTCCGTAAAGTACATTCAGCAAAGGCGGTTTCTCCCTTATTTGCTTTTAATGACGCTGGCGTTCATGTTCCATTCCAGCACCCTGTTTTTGTTCCCGCTGTATTTTGTGCCCCGGACATTGCCCCGGCAGTGTTTCATCGTCGTATTTGTCGTCGGCAATCTCCTTTACCTTTCGCAGATCGCTTACATGGCCCCTTTGATTTCGGAAGGCGGGAGGCTTCTCGGGGGAAAATACGCGGCGTTGACCGGGGCTTATCTCAATTCGGATTTGTACGCGCAGGCAAGAGGCATTTCGATCGGTTACCTCGAGAGGACGCTGACCTTCGTACTGGTCGTTCTTTTTTATAAAAAACTCAATACCCGCGAACATGCCGTTTTCTTGAACATGTTCCTGGTTTATTTGTTTATAAACTTATGGATGAGCGAAATAACGATCCTCGTGGATCGGATAGGTCTCTTGTTTTTACTCTCCTACCTGGTGCTGTGGCCGGCCGTTGCGCGGTGTTTTACATTAAAATCGAACAGGATGCTGTTCGTCGGAGGAATCATGATCTATTCTTTGATCCGGGTATCGATCTGTTCGAACAATATTTTGTATCGATACGACAATGTCCTTCTGACGGGAAGCAATTATCCGGAACGCATGTATATAATGGATAGATACAAAGACCAACTCCTAAATTCAAATTGATGAACGGGAAAAAATGCTTATTGATCAGTCCGGTGGCAGAAAATAACTTCGGAGGCGGAATCGGTTTGAATAAGAGCCGGATTCTTTTGACCGAATTATTCCGGGATAACTTGTACTGTGTAGATTTCCGAATGGGTGTCCTGTCCAATGTGCAGAAATTGCGCTGGACATTGCAAGGTTATACCGTAGGGTTGACCCGGTCCGTGAAAACGGAAGCTTTGGCCGTAATGGCACGCGAAGCCCCCGATTACGTTTTTATAAATAGCTCGAATTACGGATTGCTGGCCAAAGCTATTAAAAAGCGTTATCCCGGTTGCAAGATCGTTACTTTTTTTCATAACGTCGAAATCAAATACAGTTACGACGTGGTGCGCCGGCTGAAAAAAATAGGAAACGTACTCTCTTTTTTCGCATTTGCCTACAACGAATGGATGGCGATTCGATACAGCGATACGATTATCGCCCTGAGCGAAAGGGACAGCGCCCTGTTGCATAAGATATATAAACGATCCGCCGATTTTTTGGTGCCGGTGACATTCGATGACAAGCTGGATTACAACAAACTTACCGAACGCCGGGATCAAAAGCCTCGCGGAATTTTTGCCGGCAGTCTTTTTTTTCCGAATGAGTACGGTGTCCGGTGGTTCGTTCAGCATGTCGCTCCTCATGTAAACGCAGAGATCTTGATTATAGGCAAAGGGTTCGAAACGCTGAAAAACGATTTGGAATGCGATAACGTCAAAGTGATAGGAACCGTGGAAGATGTTTCCGAATATTTTTATCGCGCGGATTTCGTAATCGCCCCCATTTTCGAAGGTTCGGGGATGAAACTCAAAACGGCGGAGGCGCTGATGTACGGGAAAACGATCTTCGGCACCACCGAAGCCTTTTCCGGATACGCGTTGGATTTCGATCGGGTGGGAGGGCTGTGCAATACGGCTCGGGAATTCATCGATAAGATCAACGGTTATCCGTATCCGCAGAGGCGGTTCAACGAGGAAAGCCGAAAAATCTACGAACAAAATTACAGCATGGAACATTCGAGGCATTTATTCAGAATGATCTTTGAGAAAATATGAAAAAAATCTTGCTGATTTCCGCATTTGTTCCCAGCCGCAAGACCGCGGGCCAGAATTATACGCGGCAATTAATCGAGGATTTGAGTGGTCGGTACGAGGTCGATCTGATCTGTTTCAGGAACAGAAGCGAGGCGGAGGGGATAGCCGTTCCCGATACGAATATGCTGAAGTGTATCGTTGTCGACAAAAAGGATAAGTTGTTCAATGCTTTAAAATTACCATTTCTGCATCCGATCTTTACGGCTCGTTTTCAATGGTCGGTCGTCCGTTACATCCGTAAAAACAAGCATCGGTACGACGCGTTGATTTTCAATTTCGGACAGGTATTCGCCTATGCGCTATTTGCCGGACACTCCCGAAAAATAGTCATTACGCACGACGTGATGATCCAGAAATTTTCCAGGCAGAAAAACATATTCGGTTATCTTGAGAATAGGTTCGTAAAATTCAGCGAGAGACTATTATACAAAACCGCGACGCTGATATTTTGCCACAGCCCCAAGGACGAAACGCTCATTCGGAATATTTACGGCGTGAAGGCGCATCACATATCGTTGTATTTCGACGAATTGTTGCTGCGCACCGATTACAAGACGATCGTTCCCAAGGACTATTTTGTAATGTACGGCGCCTGGGGCCGAAAAGAAAACACAGAGGGTCTGACGTGGTTTCTCGACGAGGTGTTTCCCCGTACGCCCCGCCTGAATATAAAAATTATCGGCGGCAACATGCCTTCCGACGTCAGGCGAAAAATAGACGAAACCGACCGGGTCGAATATTTGGGGTTCGTAGAGAATCCGTACGGATATATCGCTGAAGCGCAAGGGCTGATCGCGCCTTTGTTTCACGGAGCCGGCATCAAAGTCAAAGTGGTCGAAGCGTTGGCGCTCGGCACTCCCGTATTGGGAAGCGCGGTCGCATGGGAGGGGATCGATCTCTACCTGCCGCTCGGGGAACATACCCGCATCGTCGACACGCCGGAAGGGTACGTGCGGATTTTAGAAAACCGGCGTCCGGTGACGATTGCCGACAAAATACGTTTAGCACAATCGTTTCGTGCCAAATATCAGACGAAATCCATTTTAAATTATCTGTAACCTAATTAAGGTTTCCTATGATCATTCGAAGTAAAGCGCCTCTGCGGTTGGGTTTAGCCGGCGGCGGCAGCGACGTATCGCCGTATAGCGATCTCTACGGAGGATTGATTCTTAACGCGACGATCAATCTTTATGCTCATTGTACGATCGAAGAGACGCAGAACGGCAAAATCGAGATTATTGCAACCGACATCGGGCAGGCGGCAATTTTCGAATCTTTGCCGGTACTTCCCGTCGACGGAACGCTGAACCTGCATAAGGGGGTCTATAACCGAATTGTGAAAGATTTCCGCGTTCCGGCGCCGTCGTGCCGTATCACTACTTATTCGGATGCGCCTCCCGGAAGCGGACTCGGTTCTTCGTCCACAATGGTAGTCGCCATTGTCAAAGCTTTTGTCGAGTGGCTCAATCTACCCCTGGGCGATTATGAAATAGCCCGGTTGGCCTATGAGATCGAACGGAAAGATCTTGCATTGAGCGGAGGAAAACAGGATCAATATGCTGCTACCTTCGGAGGTTTTAACTTTATGGAGTTTCTCAAAGACGACCACGTTATCGTGAATCCGTTACGCATCAAGAAATGGATCGTCGATGAACTGGAAGCCAGTATATTGCTCTATTATACCGGAGCTTCCCGCAGTTCCGCGGAGATTATCGACGAACAGAAAAAAAACACGTCGCAAGGTAATAATCGGGCTGTCGAAGCCATGCACCGCATTAAACAAAATGCCATAAACATGAAGGAAGCATTGCTTAAGGGGGACATCTCTTCCTTCGCCAGAATCCTCGGACAAGGCTGGGAAGACAAAAAAGCAATGGCGTCGGCCATCAGTAATCCGGTCATCGAAGAGGCGATGGAGCGGGCCGTTCAAGCGGGAGCCATTACCGGTAAAGTCTCGGGCGCCGGCGGCGGCGGATTTATAATCTTTGCGGTGGAACCTACAAAAAGGTTGCAGGTGAAACGGGCATTGAATCAGCTCGATGGCAATATCGTCGAGTTTCAATTCAGCGAAGGGGGAACGCACGGGTGGAAAATTTTTCATTGATAAATAGCGGATTATGAATGTTGAACAGTGTATTGCGGATCAGATTCGGGCGTCGATATCGACCAAGCAGGCCATTTTATCGGACGAAGGGCTGATGCGGAACATTGCGGCCGCTGCCCAAATGATCGTGGATGCGTACGAACAAGGGAAAAAAAAGCTCTTGGCCGGTAACGGCGGAAGCGCCGCCGATGCACAGCATATCGCGGGAGAGTTTGTCAGCAAATTCTATTTTGACCGGCCCGGTATTGCTTCCATTGCGTTGACGACCGACACGTCGATCATCACCGCCATCGGGAACGATTACGGCTACGATAAATTATTCTCCCGTCAAATACAAGCTCAGGGATCTGCCGGAGACGTGTTCATCGGCATTTCGACATCCGGAAATTCGGCAAATCTCGTGGAGGCTCTGCGCATGTGCGGGCAAAAAGGAATAAAAACGATAGGACTTACGGGATTTACGGGCGGCGAAATGGATTCGATGTGCGATTTATGTATAAAAGTGCCGTCCGGCGAGACTCCCCGGATACAGGAATCGCATATTCTTATCGGACATATCATCTGTTGCATCGTCGAAGAAAAACTTTTCGGCGACTTAAAGCCGAATCAATGATGCTTACCGCTTCGGTTGTCACATACCATACCTCGCTTCCGGAGGCGGGAGCCGTGCTGGATTGCGTCCTTCGTAGTTCTATCGATAAACTTTACATTATCGACAACTCCCGCAACGATGCCCTGCGCATTTTGGAAAAACGGTCTTCGAAAATCCGGTATATCCACAACGCCAATATCGGTTACGGCGGAGCTCACAATCTCGCTATCCGGGAAGCGATGGAACTCGGTGCGAAATACCACGTTGTTCTGAATCCGGACATTCGGTTTGCGCCGGAAACAATCGAATCCCTCGCCTGCTATATGGATGCTCACGAAGACGTGGGACAAATCATGCCCAAGGTTTTCTATCCGGACGGACGATTGCAGTATCTTTGCAAACTGTTGCCCACCCCGGCCGATCTGATATTCCGCAGATTTTTGCCGACCGGTTGGGCTAAAAAGAGTCGGGAACGTTTCGAATTACGTTTCTCCGATTACGATAAAGAGAAGAATATTCCTTTTCTGTCCGGTTGTTTTATGTTCTTGCGCGTAGAAGCGCTCTGCAAAGTCGGGTTGTTCGATGAACGTTTTTTTATGTATGGCGAGGATATCGATTTGTCGCGCAGGATGCACCTTCAGTACCGTACGATGTATTACCCCGGAGCATCCATCGTGCATCTGCATGAAGCGGCTTCGTATAAAAACCGGAGAATGCTGCTCATTCACATACGTAATATAATCCGGTATTTCAACAAATGGGGGTGGTTTTTCGATGCCCAGCGTAGAAAGATCAATAGACGGTTGTTGAAAGATCTGAATTATAATCGCTGATATTATATCGGTTGACGGTACGTACCTTGTAATACCCGATTGCCGGAACTGTTTTCAGAACGTGCTATTCATAGCGAGGACGAACGGTTCGGTCGTTCTTTTCGGTGATACGGAAAGCGCTGGCATATTCGCTGCCGATGTCCTTGTCTTTTATCGCGATGCGGGCGTCGGCGGTGTAATCGGCTCGAAGCGAGGGGGCAGGAGGCGGTGCGATCGCTCTTACCGGCCTTGTCGTTGTTTATAGGTTGAATAACAAAAAATCCGGATGGTTTCCATCCGGATTTTTTGTTGACATTGCCGGAGAAGCAAATGACTGGCGGAGCAGACCCTTCGACGGGGGAATAACGTATGCTGGCAGAAATAGCAATATCCCGCGTCTATCATGTGATTCCTCGGGAATGAGTGTCTGATAATTAGGGTTTGATGTCTGTATAACAGCAAGGGTAATAGTTGTTTAAAAGCCGTTCCTGATTTGGGACGGATAGGGTCGCAGGAAGGTTATGCGCCCCTGCTTTTTACCGTTTTTCCTTTCAGGGCCTAAAAAGAAAAAATCCTTACATATCATGGATACATAAGGATTTTTCTATCTTTTTCAGCCTCTTTATCAGGGCTTTAAGAGCGGAAAACGAAAACCGAACCTTCGGTTTCAATCCATTATGGATCAATATATTCAGGCTCTTTGTTTGTTCTCAGGTCACTTATAAGCAGTGCTGATCTTACAGCCTATTGTATTCTTTATGCTTGTACAAAAATAGCAAATAAATCGATTATACAAGCAAAACAATCATCAAAATCAACCGAATAAAGTTAATGGAATACATTTACAGAATTTGCGGTTTCTGTGGACGTATAATCATTTCGGGCACAAATACACTATTATTTGTAAGATGTGTGATATCGTGAGTTATGTAGAATTTTATGGCATTGTCTCCACATGGATTTACGCGAAGCGCCAACGACAAGATCAAGCGAGATATGGATCATTTACGGAGCCGGATCGGCGACAAATTCCGTTTAGCGCAGTAAATCGATATATTTTCACTAAAATTATGTCATTTCCGGATTCAGGTTGGCTTGGATGAATCTTAACCCGGGTGGAAGTTGCCCCGGTTTTAATTCGGTTTGTTATCGTTGTCCCTGAAATTCGTTGCCTTTGCGAGCTTATCCCGTTCAAGGATTGACGGTACACCAGCAGACTTCTTCCGAATGCCGGACAAAGAGGTACCTAAAAAATCAACCTGCCTCGGCGATAAGTCTGCAATCGGATTCCCTCTCCGGCCGGATGATTTAGGCCCGTCGCATCGACTCGGCTCCGGAAATCCTTATCGTCTGCCCCCTTTCTGAGCTCTCTCTCTGTGAACTCGCAAAAATGTCCAGCCATATCGGACCGAAGCGCCCGAATGTAAAGTCATGTCAGGACAAGTCGTCTTCCCTGACGTTACTTCACTGCAAGCGTAGCCGGCAGGGGCGCAAACGGGGCAGATTTGTCCATTCGGTGCAGACAGTTGTAGCCGTATATTCGTGCCAGCCTTTTTCCCGGGCACCGCGGGGTTTTCCCTATAAAAAACTCGATAAGGCCCTTTTCTCCTTGAAAAACGGTTTAACAAAATCACCAACGGGTTGCACATGCGCCCAGCAAAGTTAGGTTTTCGTTTAACGAAAACATTTCGGTTTAACGAGTTAAACCGAAACTCGAAATGCTTCGGTGTCGCATTTCTTAACAGACACGACCTTGAATCGGGAGCAGTGTGGATTTGTAGCCAACCAAAACTACGTGCGATTATCCAACGACGGCATATCTGTTAATCCGCCATCCGGACTACTCCAGACTTTTTAAGACTATTCGTGACACCGGGCAGGGAAACATCCCTCGGTTATGAATGAACGATACCTCACGGGAGAAGCAATATCTGCCTACCTGCATATCTCGCTCCGCACGTTGCAGAATTTGCGCGACAGTCGGCAGATACCTTTCACCGTTATCGGCGACCGAAACATCATCTATTCCGAATCCGGTATCCGCGAAACACTTCTCAACAATATGCGGCACATTGAGAAGCCATGCTAATGCAGGCAAAGTACTGACCATTAAATAGGCTAATATAACAAATTGAAAATATGAGCACCCCGGTAGGTCGGGGGATTGCGTTATGCTAATTAACCCTTATTTCTATCTGTATTCGGCCGGGCATATTGGGCGAAAGGCTCTCCTGCCGTTTTCTCAATCGCTGCTTCGTATACTGCCTCGACGCTAACAAATTCTCTGCAGTGGCGGGATAACTCACCATCTATGCCGACGTCGAATCTCAGGCCGAATATCTGTGTCGTAGTCTGGAAATAGTTCGAGTTGGTTTTAACAGAGTCCTCAAAGTATTCCGTGAAGTTACGATACCGTACCGTAGGCCTTGTTTGCCCTATGGAAGATTGTCAGAAAGACGAGAGGGATTGTCTGCATTTGCAGACAGCCCCTCTCGTGCGGAAAGTTCGTCCTTCGTCAAAATGTCGGATCCGGCCGGAACTACGATTTGAGAATCGTTTCGAGCCAGCGGTCGATCCGATAGCAGTCGTATACCTCGGCAGGTATGTCCCGGTAGGGAGAGGTCGTGAAGCCGGGCGGCACGACGGGATTCTGCCGGTCCACGATCAGAATATTGTTCGAGTCGTAGAAGTCGTATTCAGCGATATGTCCGTTCGTGGTTATGAGTTTTCTTTTGGCGCCCATCGTTTCGATGCACCGCATCGTGAGGCCCGTTTGCCGGGGATGCTGGATATCGATTACTGCCCGCGATTTGCGGTAGAGATCGAGCAAGCCGGCTTTCGGCAGCGGGGCGAAGCGGAAATCCCTGACCGACGTGCCGCGCAGGCTCTTGTTCTGCAGCTTCATTTTCCAGTACAGAATCCGGCTCTGGAAAAACATGTAGGCGAAGCAGCGTCCGCCGGCCCGCTCGATCTGCCCGGTCACGCGGCGCAGCAGCCCGTACCGGTCGCTGTGAACCGTGCCGACGAACATCAGATCGTAGCGGTAGTCAGGCTCCTGCCGGCCGATTTCCTCGTAATCTCTCAGGTAGAACAGCGGCAGGAAGCGGATGCCGAGCTTCTCGCAGTCGGGTTTGTCGAACGAGAAGGCCCGGTCGAACACGGGCAGGATACGCAGCGCGTTGCGGTTGTTGGCAATCGAGTCCCAATGGTAGATAATCAGCTTCGCCTCAGGATGCAGTTCTTTGATTTTATCGAGATTCTCGACGGAAATGGACTCGCCCTTGATGAAAAAGACGTAGTCGTACTTCCGGTTTTTGGTGCGCTCGATGATCCGGGCATGGTAGCGGTCGATGTAGCGGGCCAGCAGATTCCGGTTGATCCGGATTGCGGCTTTGATCGCGAACGAGTTGGCCGGGCGCTCGTCGAAATAGTCCACACGGGCTCCCATGCGCTCCATCTCCGCGCGGATTTCGTTCTGATAGCCGAACGCTTGCGCGGAGAAGAACAGAATGCTTTTGTTTTCTAAAAACATGATCGTTTATAACTAAAATGGTGCAACAGACGGTTTGTACGTGGGCGCGTTCCGGCTTTCAGAGCCGGAACGTTTCTCCGGGAAAAGAAGTTGCTTTAAGAAGACGAGTCGAAAATTGCTCCGTAGGCGTTACGAGGCGTATCGTTACCGTATCGTTTATGGTACGCAGCGGAATGGAGCCGGAAGGACGGCTTCGTATCGATCGGGACGACTCGTATCGTGGCCCCGACTCGCCGGTCGACAGGATTATGACCAGAAAGGCGGAGGGATTTCGATGTACCGGAGAACTGCCCGGGACAAAGTCTGCCGCCGACGCGGGGCGGAGCAAAATCTTGCCGGGACGTCCGCCGCTTGTACGGGTAAGTCTGGATTCGTCGGGGGCGACGGGGACGGACTATTTGTACAATCCCTTTCGTTTCATTTCCTCGATCGAGTTTTCGTACCGGTCTGCCTGCACCTGCTGGCCGTCTACCCATCGGGCGAATTGTGCAATGCCGGCGTCGAACGACCAGCGGGGAGAGAATCCGAGCAGTCGCCGGGCTTTCGAGATGTCAGCGAAATTGTGGCGGATGTCGCCCTGCCGGTAGTTCCCGCTGACCGTGAGAGGTACCTCGGTGCCGTATTTGTCGATCAGCGTGCGCGCGACCGTCATGACGTCGGTCGCTACGCCCGTGCCGACATTGAATGCCTCGCCGTCGGCCGAGGCCTTTTCCAGACCGAGGATCGTCGCGTCGGCCACATCGTCGATATAGACGAAATCGCGCGTCTCGCGGCCGTCCTCGAAAATATTGATTCCGTTTCCGTTTTTAATTCGGGTCGAGAAGATGGACAGGATGCCCGTATAGGGATTGCTGAGCGATTGGCCGGGTCCATAGACGTTCTGATAGCGGAAGGCGACCGAGGCGATGCCGATCGTGGGACAGACGGTCATCACGAGCTGCTCCTGCACCTGCTTGGTGATGCCGTAGACGGACGTAGGGTGAATCGCCGAGTCTTCGGTCGTCCCGACCAGCCGTAGCGGCTTCGTGCAGCCGGGGTACTTGCACTCGAAGTCGCCCCGCTTCATGTCCTCGTCGGCGCGCGCGAGCGGATAAACGTATCCCATCTCCTCACTCAGATAGCGTCCCTCGCCGTAGATTGCGCGCGATGCGGCGACAACAACCTTAGATACTGAATGCTTTGTATTCGTGAGTATATCCAGCATCAGCGAAGTTCCGCCGATGTTGACGGTAGTGTATTTCTCGATCTCGTACATCGATTGTCCGGTTCCGGTCTCGGCGGCCAAATGGATCACGGCATGCTGTCCGTCGAGGGCCCGCAGCCAGTCGTCCCGGTCGGTTACGCTGCCGCGCAGGAAGCGCACGCGGTCGCGGATGCTGCGGTATAACGGGGAGGTGTTTTGGGGGTACTTACCGTGAATCTGCGGCGACAAATTATCGAGCACGGTGACTTCGTATCCTTTGTCGGCGAGCTTGAGCGCGACGTGCGAGCCGATAAAGCCCGCGCCGCCCGTGATCAGAATGTTTTTCATGACGTATCCTTGATAAACAAATTTTATGAGACGAATTCTCCCCGAGGATCGGTCCTGTACCACCCCTTTCGTACCAGGTCGTACCGCTTGACGATCCGGGCCGGAGCGCCCACGATTACGCAGTAGTCCGGAAAGACGCCCCGGACGACCGAGTTGGCTCCGACGACCGATCCGCGTCCGATCCGCGTCCCGGGTAGAATGCATGCATTGTCGCCGATCCATGTCTTATCGCCGATAAAAACGGGTTCGATCTGATAAGAGCGTTCGAGTGGCGGGGTTTCCGGATCCGAATTGCCCTTCGAGGCGTCGTATTGGCCGTGACTGTTGTCGGATATGTAGATCTTGCTGGCCATCAGTACGTGATTGCCGATCTCGATTTTTTGCATGGCGCAAATATGTACGTGATCGTTCAGTTGTACGTTCTGCCCGAAACGGAGAACGCACGGTCCGTCGGAATAGGCTTCCAACCGGCATCCGACGCCGGTCGTCAACCCTATACCCGAGTCGATATATTTCTTCCCCCGCAGATCGAACGGGAAACGGATGAGCCGTGCCCGCCTCCAAATTATCTTGGTTCGCAGGAGCCAGCATAGCATTTGTAATTTTCGGAATGTCCCGTACTGATTGTGCGTGACAGCGAATTTATTCGAGCAGAATGTCGAAAAGCTCTTGATAGTTCTTGGCATAAGGTTCTTGTATCGGAATCCGACATACCGGTGTAAAGTCCTTGAAATCTCCTTCGATAGCATTTTGCATCAAAGAGGAGAGACGGTTAGGGTCGTCCGGAGTGAAAAAAGCAACCCGCGCGCAGCCTTCGGCAGCTTCGCGGGCATAATCCTTGTCGGCGAGAATCATCGGACGGGCATACCGGGCGAATTCCGAAATGGGTAACCCCCATGTCTCAAGCCGTGACGGGAAAAGCAGACAATCGGTCGCAGCGTAGTATTCGTTCATCTGTTTTTTGTCGAGCAGGCCCGTAAATTCGATATGTCGCACATGTTTGTATCGGTTGTAAACCCATGTAGAGTATTTCGATTCGGTTCCGTCTATAGTTAGAACTACTTTGAAATCCTTTGCCGTTCGACCATTAAGAATCTCTACCGCTTGGCAGACGACTTCGAAATTTTTGAAAGGTCTGCTTAGCGACGGGAAGAAAAATGTCCGGCAAGGCCGGTATATCGACGGCGTGGCGGAAAGATTCGTTTGCGGGCGATTGACCGGTCTTGCTACGACGACTTTATCGAGGTCGATTCGGAACGTCCGGCCGATCGATTCCTTGAACCAGTTTTGCTGGACGATGTAAAAATCGTTCTTACGGATATTGATCCGATACAGATATTTATAAAACAGCGTGAAAAGAATGTATGTCTTGTCGAATTTCCAGTCGCGGAGCCTAACCGAACCGAAAATGATCGAATTGTGCATGTATACCGCTCTTCGATGAGCCCGGACATTCGGAGTCGTGTCGTGCAATGAGAGCCACAGATACGGTTTGAGTTGATGCGAGAGCCGACGAAAGTAAACGTATTCGTAGTACAACCGATTGATCCAGTGTTTTTTGCTTCTCGGCAATTCGATGTAGCGGATATGCGGAAAATCGGCTAACTTTCGGTCGTGTACCAGCGCGATCACTTCATAGGTTGCAAGCAGGGGACTTGAATTGAGATAGCCGAGGCATTCCTGCAATATAGTCAGAGGCCCTCCAGATGTCAGGTTAACGGCCGATATGACGATCGTGCGAGAGTTCATAGGCTCGATTTGTTTTACGGGTCCAATAGTACATAAAGAAGAAAAAGACGGTTCCGTTTAACGTATAATGTCCCCCTCGGAGCATGAATGAAACGATCAGGAAAACGATGCTCGAATTGATGAGACTGTTACGATTGTAATTTCTCCCGACGAAAAGAAAAAACAGCGATAGACCGATCAATCCCGTTTCCGAGTAGAGCCGGATCAAAAGCGAGTAACCATCGTATTTGTTCAGTCCGTAAGCCGGGTGATCCGACACGTATACTTTCTCGTAGTTGTACGGGTGATTTCCCAATCCGGTGCCGGTCAGTCGGTTCGGGGCATGATGCGCGACGTATAGGTTCATCAGAGTCGCGTACGAACTCAGATTGAGCATTTCGATATATTCGGGCTGCAATTGACGAATGCCGTCGAAACTGTCCCCGATTTTTGTTGTGATCTCGGAAAAAACGCTTTTCTCATCGGAGTTGCCGGTATCGGTTCTGACTACGACCAGCACCGTCAGCAGGAATACGGCCGGCCACAGGATTGACCGGACACGACGGCTGCTACGAAAAAGCAATTTATCAGCTAAGATTAAACCGGATACGACATATCCGATCGTGCTGAATGTAAGAAACATGGCAAATAAGAGCAACAGAGTGTGTCGTCTGTTGCAGTTTTTAAAGGCCAGTATGTGGTAAGCAACGGCCGGTGTCAGCAGAGTGGCTAAGAGCCCGGGTTCCATGACGGTTCCGTTGACACGTAGGAAAATTCCGCCGACTGTAGGCGAAGCCGCCCCGAGATCTTTGGCTGTGAATATTTGGAAGAGGTTGAATGAGAAGAGCAAATAGACGAAAAACTGCAGGACGGCCAACCCGCTCACGACGAGGGACAGTTTCAGATATTTTTGAAACAGTTCTGGAATATCATTTCTGCTGTATTGGAAAAGGACATAGTAGAACGAGCAGAAAAGAAACAGCATGATGTACTGATTGACGAACCGGTCTGCAGGATAGTGTATCCATGCGATCAAAACCGATTCGTAAAACAGTAAGAAAAAAAATGCGCGCAGCAAATTCCTGCTCACAGGAAGTTTCCCATACGTTCTTGCCAGCAGAGCGACGCCGACCAATAATGCCCCGAATTCGAGGACTGTCGGGAAAATCCGGGAAAGGAAAGCTGTCGGAAGGAATACGCTTGCCACAGTCAGCCATTGAATCGTCTGTCGCAGGTCGAGTGTCAACGGTTTGAATGTCATGATTTGGGTCCGACTCGGTTGATTTCGTCGAACAGTTTCTTACGCTGTCGGAATTTCTCCGTTTTCGCTTTATTACCAGCGATATGGTAAAGTAACCAAGCTGCTTTCGTCAGTACTTGGTAATTAAAATCGACTATGCGAGCATAGCGTTGCGAACAGGTCTTGCGAAAATAGATTCTGCGTGAAATCAGGGCCCTGCGTTCTCGTTCCGCATTATTCACGAAACTTTTCCCTTCGAGATGGATGATTTTGGCCTCGGGAACGCTAACGATCCGGTACGTGGCTTTCGCTATCCGTCGGCAAAGCTCGGTTTCTTCGTAATACATGAAAAAGTCCGGGGCAAACGGACCTACGGAATCCAATACCTGACGAGGAATCATCAGGTCGGCGCCTGCGATGAAACCGACTTCAATCGTATGTCCCGTATGGTTGAACAATCCGTTTCGGCCGAAGCGCAATCGGGATAGCAAACGGTGCGTTGCCTGATCCGTTTCGTCGAAAATCGAGGGACGGACACGATTGAACGAAACGTTGGGCTGCATGTCGGCCGTATACAGATTGCCTCCGACGGCTCCCGTGTCGGGATGACTGTCTAGATAGTCGCTCAGTATGCGGACGGCGTTGTTTACCAGAATCGTGTCGGGATTCAGGAACAGGATGTTCCGGCCCCGGGCGATCCGGAGCCCTTCATTGTTCGCCCGGCCGAAACCGACGTTCTCAGCAAGCGGCAGATACGTCACCCGGTTGCCGTAATGCTCGTGGACAACGCGTTCGGAGTCGTCCTGCGAGTGGTTGTCGACGACGATGATTTCGTAGACGATGTCTTCGGTTTTGTCGAGGATCGAATCGATCGCTGGCACGAGTAGCTGCGAGGTCTTGTAATTGACGATGATAACGGAAACATCCATATGATTGTACTTTCTGTTCGTGCCGGATGCGAGGGATGCCGGTCGGTATTCGGACTGCGGTCGTTCGCGCCGGCTTTCGGCCATGCTTGCCGAGCGAGCGGGAAACTCGTCGCGCCACCGATAGTTTCTATTTCGGATTTTCGGGACTTTGAAGTAACGCATCGAGTTCTCCGATCCGGTCGGCCAATTCGTGTCGGTCCAGTTCCCACCAGCGGCAGTTTTCCAGCGCGGTGATCTGCCGCTCGTCGAAACGCTTGCGGATCGTGCGGGCCGGATTGCCGGCGACAATTTCGTACGGGCCGACGTCTTTCGTGACGACACTGCCTGCTCCGATCACGGCTCCGTTACCAATCCGCGATACGCCGGGAAGGATGATCGCGTTCGCTCCAATCCAAACGTCGTGGCCGATTTCGAGAGGCGGCCTTTCCAGCATGTCCTTTTCGACATATCCCATGACGGGATTGTACAGAATCGGATGAGTGGTGAAACGTCCGGACGGGTGATTGGCCCTGAAAATTCGCACGCCGCTGGCGATCGAACAATAATTGCCGAATGATACATCTGGCGGAATGTTTTCCGTGTCGAAACAGCCACCGTAGGTTCCGTATCCGATTCGGATGCGGTGTACTTCGGCATACAGCTTTCGGACTTCGGACGAAAACGCAAGACCTCCGCCGCTACGGGCGATGATCCGAAGCAGTATTCGGTGTGCATGCCTGTTTTTCAGGCATCTATATAAAAAAGAAAACATGATTGCTATCTTCGGTAATAGCGATAGACAGTACCCAAGGCGGTTCGGAGACCTTTTCTTGTCGGGAAACGTGGAAGTCCGAGATGACGGATTTTCAGAAGACCTCCGGTGACTATCCATGCCGGAGCCAGTTTGTAGAAGGCGTTGCGCAGCCGTTGGTACTGATAAGGTTGCATCTGCTCCAGACCGCGTATGTCGAGCGGGCTCAGCGAGAGAATTCCGGCATCTCTTGCTTTTTCGGCGAGTTCCGCGCCCCGCGCGTTGCGGGCAAGCAGGAAACTCCGTCCCTCTTGCTCGGTAAAGTCCGGATATCCGTCTTTCGTATGCCATGCGTCTCCGACAACCAGGTCTGCGTATTGGCCGATGCCGTCCGGACAGATCTTGCACCGGAAACGGACGTCGCGTCCGAGCACTTGTCCCCAGCTTTCGTTATAGGAGCAGCGGAAAATTTTACCGTCTTCAAAGCTGACTTTGAAATCGCCCGGCCAGCCGTCGCCCCGGTATCTGAGCGAGACGACAGGAGTCGGATCGGCCGCCCGCGCGATTAATTTTCGGGTAGCGTTATAGCTCGGCATGCCGGCACAGACTAGCGAAATCCAGTATTCGATCCGGGACTTATGTTCTGGGTGGAACTTCGTATATTCGCGCAACGCCATGACGTCGCACGGTTTGCCGATGAACAGATACCGTTCCTCCGAACTGTTCAGCAGCTCGTCGATCCGGTCGAACATGAGGGCCGGAGCGTAACGTGACGAGGCACATGCGCGAACCTCCTCCTCCGTGCGAGACAATTTCAGACCGTTGTACAGATAATGTCCGTCACGGGTCCCTACTTGCAATACCCCGGTCGCCTGTTTCGTACGGAGCAGGTGGAGCGCCAACGCGGTGACGACTCCGCCCGACGAACCGGTCCGGCGGATATGCGGATCGCAGGCCCAGCCTTCGTATGCCGCTTTGACCGGACCGCAAAACGTCTCTCGCGTGTCGATGCAGTCGAGGCGGATGCCCGGACAGAGTTTTTTCAATTCGGTCTGTGTCGCTTTGGCGATTCGATTTTTGGAGGCCGGTTCGTAGAATCCGTTTTCCGCCAATCTCATGCGCACTCCGTCGCGCCGGGCGAGCGCCTCGCACAGCCCGCAACCCAAACACAGCGACGCGCCGACGATTTTTCGCAATTTGAAGCTCATGCTTTCTGTATGTATTCTGACAGAAGCGCGATCATCTTTTCTTTTTCCGGCTCGATAATCCGTCCGTCGATCATTTCGATTTCTTTTTTCAATTCATTTCCTTTTGCAAAAGCGGCGAACAGTCCGGAGAGGATTTCGTCCGAATCCATCGTTTTCAGGTCTCCCAAAGAGCTGTATCCGAGCGTCTCGCCGAACAATCCGTTGAACTTACGGCTGTAAGCCATCGGATAGACCGGGACGCCGGAGGAGATCGCAGCGATGCAGGCATGCATACGAGCTCCGGTGAAAAAATCCATCCCTGCGATATAGGACTTGGCTTCGACGGGTGTGAGGAAAACCGGCG
>OGQI01000712.1_pt1 | contig 25371 bp, 37 predicted proteins | sample 1553171 | NCBI WGS metagenome assembly OGQI01 (sample SAMEA2579988, study PRJEB22360) | human gut metagenome | biome: human gut; feature: human-associated habitat; material: faeces | place: Denmark | collected 2008/2010
AATAAATTTTTATTTATTACAATATATTTCTCTTTATCAATTTTAAAAACTAGTCCTTTAACTTGTTGCAATTCTAATTCAATAATTTTCATTTTCTTCCCCCCTTACTAAAAATTTAAAATTAGAAATTAATTATTTTTATTTTTTATGTTCTTAGTTATTATTTTTACAGCATTTAATACATCCTCCTTTTGTTCTAAACTTAATTCCTTTACTTCTTCATATAAAGAAAAGAAGATAGGATCTGATTCTTGTTTTTTATTTAATTCTTTTTCTGGATTTCGTATATCAGACAATCCTAAAAGATAGTCTGTTGATACATTAAAATAATCAGATAATATTTGCAAATAATCGTTATTTATATTTTGATGATTGTTTTCCATTTTTGAAATCGCAGCATAACTTATATTAATTGCTTTACCTAATTCTCTAACCGTTAATCCTTTTTCTTTTCTTAACATTTTTAATTTATTCATAATAGTCTCTCCTTGTTTCATATTTTAAAACAAACTATAGCACAATTATAAACAAAAATTAAAAAAAGTAAACATTTGTTAAAAAAAACGAAACAAAACTATTGACAAATTAAATTTATTGTTATATAATCTTGTTGATGTTTCTTTTTAAGAAACAAAAAATGACTAGATGATACCTAGTCGCTGGAAATAGAATGCTTGAAAGTCCAGCCGTAAGATTTATAGCATTGGTAGAAAGGGTGGAAACACTTGCGGATCGGTTCGCACCACCTACCGAAACACAACCGATAAAGATAGGTCAGTATCAGTAAATGAAGAAACCTATCGTAGCAAAAGCATCACGACTAAAGCTTTTGCGAATTGCAGCAGATTTGTAAAAAGGGGTGGTGACCAGATAGCCTAATGCCTTATGGAATTGTCGAAAACTCATAAGGAACATTTTAATAAATTTAATTTTAGTGTGTTAAAAAGCATTAGTCTTTTAGCACACTTTTTTAATGTAGTCGTTGCGTAGTTATTGGTTTAAAAATTAGGAGGTATTAAATAATGGAAAAAGTAGAAGAGTATTTAAAAATAAATAAAATTGAATATTTTAACAGTTATGATTGTATCATTGTTAAAAAGAATGATGGGGAATGTTTAAAAATCAGCAAAAAAAATGGCAATTATAAGTGCATACTTATAAGCAAAAATTATGAAGAAGTAGAAGATATAATCAAAAATTTATGTAAATAAAAGGAGGTTAGAAAATGAATAGAATTGAAAAATTAAAAAAATTTTTACAAAAATTTTATCCGAACTATCAAGCGTTTAATACGCGAAATTTAGCTGGTGACGCTATGTATAACGTTTATACAGAAGACGGAATTCAAGTCGATGAATGCTTTGAATGGGGATATATTGAAATATTTGGATTAACCGAAGAAGAATTTAAAAGTCTATTAGACCCTACATCTTTTTTAGGTCAAAACTTAAAAACGTTTGATGAGTATGTAGAAAATGAAGAAGTAAATTAAGGAGGAATAAAATGAATGTATTTAAATTAAAAGGTTTAATGGCTGAACATGGAGAAACACAACAAGATATTGCAAAATTATTAGGTATAACAGCCACAGCGTTTGCAAAAAAAATGAAACAACCTAATAGGTTTAAATTTGATGAAGTTAAAATTTTATCTCAACATTATAAAGTTGATATAAATATTTTTTTAAAATAAATGTTTCTAAATTATACACAAAAAATATAAAAAAAATAAAATAAGAAACAAACTGTGCTAGGCAGAAAATAAAAACAAATGAAAGGAACATCTTTCTTTTTTATCACCTCAAACAGATTCCTAGCGTCTGTTTACAAAAGCCAACTGACGAGTCTTTGCGAATTAAGACGAAACCTAGAGCATATTAGCTCAATGGTCTTGGCAAAGAGTGTTTATCCAAGCTCCCTCTCCCAAAAGTATGTATTTTGGCTAAACTTAATTGAACACAGTTCAACTCTTTGCTACATATAAAAAAAACAATCTCATATGATGAAAAGGAGGAAAGAAAAAATGGAAATAGAAAATTATAATGGTATTGAAATATTATACAAGATTTCTAAAGAAGAATCCTTAAATCGTATGGGGTATTTCTTTTACGAATTTTTAGAGAAAAAAATCAAAGAAGGAGTAATTGAAGTAAAAGAAGGCAAAATTTTTAAATTAAAGGAGGAAAGAAAAAATGGAACTTAAATGTTCAAAAGAAACAAAACCAACCAGTTTAGGTTTTGTAATTCACAAAAATTACAAGAAAGAGCCGATTGAGATATTGGTAGTTGGAGCATCTGCAGTAAATCAAGCAATTAAAGCTATTGCTTTTGCAAATCGGTTTTATGGCATGAAAATGACAATTGCTCCATTCGTAAAAACTATAGAAATTGATGGGGAAACACGTCATGCAATGTGTTTAAAGGTGATTTAATGAAAGAAATCAGGATTAAAGAATTAAAAATAAAAAATTTTAAAGGAATAAAAAATAAATCCTTTGAATTTGATAATTTATCAGTTAACATTTTTGGCGATAATGCTACTGGTAAGACTACAATTGTAGATGCTTTTTTATGGTTGCTATTTAACAAAAATAGTGCAGGAAGTACTGATTTTAGTATTAAACCAATAGATGTTAATGGCAATATTTTACACAATGCTGAATATTCAGTTTCAGCAGTATTTTCTTTAAAAGATGAAAATTGTCAAAAGGAAATTGAATTAAAAAAAGTACTTAGAGAAAAGTACACAAAAAAAAGAGGTGAAACAACTTCAACATTTACTGGACATGAAACATCTTATTTTAAAGATGGATCACCAAAACTTTTAAAGGAATATCAACAAGAGGTAGATAAATTATGCAATGAAGATTCCTTTAGAATGCTAACAGCTCCATTTTATTTTAATAGAATGGATAAAAAAACAAAAAGAGATGTATTGTTAAAAGCAATACCAAATATTTCTAACTTGGATATCGTAGAAAAAGATGTTGAATTATATTCTCTTTTAGAAGATTTAAAAACATCATCTATAGAGGAATTAATCGCTAAGCATAAATCAAATGCAGGAAGTATAAATAAACAACTTCCATCTTTTGAATATAAAATTGAAGAACTCAATAATATGATTACAAATTTGGATATTGATGATAAAGAGGGAATAGAAAAAATTTCTATTTCTATTGAAAAACAAAAAGAATATATTGCAGAATTACAAATACAAAAAAATTCAAAAACAAATATTGTTTTGTTAAACTCTTTAAATTCTGAAATATCTGAATTAAATTCTTTGTTAGAAAAATTAAAATTAGAAAATTTAAAAGATAAAAATGAGAAACTTAAAAAGTTACAAAATGAACTTTTTAATTTGCAAAACGAAGAATTTAAAATAAAAAGTTTATTGTTTGAAAAAAAATCTTTAATCTCAAAGTGCCAAAAAAATATTGAGTTGAAAGAAAATGAGATTGAAGATTTAAAATCAAAAATAGAACTTGCATATAAGCAATGCGAAGAAATAGATAATTTAGAATATGATGGTGATAGTATTTGTCCAACTTGTGGTCAGCAATTGCCATCTGGAGAAATAGATAAAGCTATAGAATTATTTAATTTAGATAAAGCAAATAAGCTTGAAAAAGCCATTAAAAACGGCAAGTTTTTAAAAGAAGAAATAAATTCTTTGGATATTGAAAAAAATGCGTTAAATGCTGAAAAAATGGCTTTAGAAAACGAATTGCAAATTGTTTTAAAAAAATTGGAAGAAATACAATTGCAAATAGAAAATAAAAGTAAAGAAATTTTAGAAACTGAAAATTTAAAAGTTCAAGATTCAGAAGAAATTTTAGAAACTAAAAATAAAATTACTAAAAAAGAAGAGGAAAAAGAAGAATTATTAAAAGAATCTACTTCTGCAACTGAACTTGCTTTTGTAATTAAGCAAGAGCAATTGAAGTTAGATGAACTATATAATCAAAAAGCAAGATTTGAGCAAAATCTTGCTAATAGAAAAAGAATTGAAGAATTAACAATTGAACAACAAAAAATGGCAGAAGAATACAACAAAGCTATTTATCAAGTAATGCTTTGTGAAAAATTTCTAAAAACTAAGATTAAAATGATTGAAAAAGATGTAAACAATTTATTTGAAAAAGTAAAGTTTACTATGTTTAAAGAGCAGATTAATGGAGGTTATGAAGAAGTTTGCTATGCAACAATAGACGGAGTGCCTTTTGAAGATGCAAATAATGCAGCAAAAATTAATGCAGGGTTAGATATTATAAAAACTTTGCAAAAAGTAGAGAATACAATTGCTCCGATTTTTATAGATAATGCAGAAAGTGTTACAAATTTTGAAGAATTAGCAAATACACAAATCATTAAATTATATGTTAAAGAAAATGAAAAAGAACTAAAAATGGAGGTTAAATAATGAATCAAGTTCAACAAATTTCAAACAATCAAATTATGGAAAAAAATTTAGCAGATAATGTACAAAATAGAGTTTTAGAATTAACAAATAAAGGAAGATTAAATCTTCCAAAAAATTATTCAGTTGGCAATGCTTTATCATCGGCATGGTTAATTATTCAAGATTTAAAAGATAAAAATAATAAGCCAGCTTTAGAAGTTTGTACTAAAGAAAGTATTGCTAATGCTTTGCTTGAAATGGCAATTTTAGGACTTAACCCTGTCAAAAAGCAAGGATATTTTATAGTTTATGGTAATAGATTAGGTTGGTTCACATCTTATTTTGGAAAATGTGCATCAATCAAAAGATTAAAAGGAATCGAAACAGAACCTATAGGAACAATTATTTATGAAGGAGATAATGTAGAAATAGGTTATAACGAATTAGGAGAAGAAATCGTATTATCTCATAAAACAACTTGGGAAAATAAACTTAAAAATAATAGAGTTGGAGCATATGCAACAGTTATTGCAAATGGGATAAAACGATCTGCTTTAATGACAAAAACTGAAATCAAAGAGTCATGGCTTAAAAATCCTAGTCCTAGCAATAAAAGAGATCATATTGATTTTGAAGGGGAATTTATGAAAAGAACTGTAATTAATCGGTTAGTTAAAATGATTCTTCAAACTTCAAATGATGACGATTTATTAGCAGAAACTATGATAAAGAATGAAGATGAAATGTATGATGCAATACAACAAGATTATATCGAAACTACAGCAAATGAAGTAAAAGAAGAAATAGAAACTAAAGCAAATGCTTCTGAACAATTATCGTTTCAAGAAGAAATAAAAGAAGAAAAAAAAATAATTCCAAATGATAAAATTTTAAGTTCTTTTTCAAATGAAATGGTAGAAGAAAAAAGAGGAAAATATTTTTGATGATTATAAACAGTTTTGCTTCAAGTAGCAAAGGGAATTGTTATTTGATAAGTGATGGAACAACTAAATTATTGATTGAATGTGGAATTTCGATAGATAAAATAAGAAAATTTACAAAAATGGATTTTTTAGCTTGTTTAGTAACCCATGAACACAAAGATCATTGTTCATCACTTATAAAAATTTTGCAAAATTGTAAAGATGTTTATGCAACAAAAGGAACATTTGAAAATTTCAATTGTAAATTAAATAAAACTTATACCAAAATTATAGAAAAAAATAAAATATATAAAATTGGTACTTTTCAAATGATTCCTTTTGAAACAGAACATGACGCTAAAGAACCTGTAGGATTTTATTTAAAAAGCAATATTACTAATGAAACAATATTATTTGCTACAGATACTTATTACATAAAAAATAGATTTAAAACAATTAATTATTTAATGATTGAATGTAATTATGCTTATGATTTAATAAAAAAGAATATTGAAAATGACAAATTGCCAAAAATAATGGCAAAAAGACTTTTAAAATCACATTTTGAATTGGAAAATGTCAAAAAGTTTATTTTACAACAAGATTTAAAACAAATAAAAGAAATATATTTGTTGCATCTTTCTAGTGGAAATTCTGATGCAACAAGATTTAAAACAGAAATTAAAAAAATTGCAGGATGCCCTGTTTGGGTATGCCCTGAATAGGAGTTGTTATGGCTAGACCATTTAAAAAGGGTCTATCGTATTTTCCTTTAGATGTAAAATTTTTTGATGATCCAAAAATCCAAGAATTAATAATGGAAGTGGGTTATCTAGGAATAGTTGTATACCTGCGAATTCTGACTTTAGTGTACCAAGAAGGTTACTATCTTGAAATAAGCGTACAGTCTCTTGCTAGGCTTATATTTCGAGACATAAGGGGACAAAACCTTACTAAAGTAGATAGAGTCATTGAAGTAATTTACCGAATAGCGGAGTGCGAATTAATTGATAGTAACCTCGTCGCAAAAGGCATTATTACATCAAGCAGCATCGAAAAACAATGGTTGATATCAACTGCCAGACGTAGGAACATTGACAAATCTAAATATTGGCTTTTAACGCAAGAAGAAGAACAAGAGGCATTAAAATGCACAAAATCGTCAATGTCAGAATCTGCCCGAATTATGTCTAAATTTATTAATGTTGACAATAATCTAGTTAATGTTGACAATAATCTAGTTAATGTTGGCAATAATACACAAAATAAAAAAGAAAATAAGATAGATAAAAAAGATAAATATAGGATAAAAGATAACCAAACAATTAAAGAAAAAAAAGTAGGATCTCCTATTTTAAATTATTATACAACTGTTTTAATAGATAACAATTTCATTTCATTATATGATTTGGATATTGCAGAATATAACTATTTTTTAGGAGAACTTGCTACACATTATAATTGTAGAAAAATATTATCTGCAATTAAATATACAATTGCAGAAATTAAAAAAAGGCAAGATAACATAGATGATAAATTTGCTTACTTTAAAAAATCTATTTTAAATGGATTAGAAAGATTAGCTAATTTAGAAAAACCGATAGAAAAAAATTTAAACAAATTATTTGGTTTTGAGGAGGAACAATGAAAAAAGAATTATTAAAAGAATTAAGAGAAAATAAAAAATTTTCACAAGATGCTCTAGCAAAAAAATTAGGAGTATCACAATCAACTTTGTCAAGTTGGGAACTTGGTTTAAATTTTCCAAGAACTGATGATCTTGAAAAATTATGTATAGAATTAGAAACTAATCCAAACATACTGCTAGGATTTACGGATTATAACGAAGATTTATTAGATGAACTTGCAAAAGCAAGAAACAAAATTAATAATTTGTATGAAGAAAATCAAAAATTAAGATCACTGATCGGTGATTTAACAATTGAGCAAAGGCTAGGATTATGATATGAACAAAAAATTTGAATGGTTGGACTATATTAACTTCTGCAGAGAAAAACATTTAAAACCACTTTTAGCAAGTAGTTTAGATATTTATTTTGCAAAACATAGAGGAAAACATGAAGGTTGATATTTTTAACACAAACAAAAAATATTCAATCATTTATGCTGATCCGCTTGCAAGACAAACAGTTGATGGTTGGGATTGTTGGGGGAACGAAGTATGACAGATTATGAATTATTAGAAATTGATAGAATTGCTAAAATCCAATCTATTAACAAACAATACGATTTAGAAAATAATGCATATCTTTCTTTTAGTGGTGGAAAAGATAGCACAGTTTTGCATTATTTATTAGATTTAGCATTACCAGGTAATAAAATACCACGTCTGTTTATCAATACAGGTATCGAATATGAATATATTGTTGATTTTGTAAAAAAACTTGAACAAAAAGATAGTCGTATTCAAATTGTCAATTCAAATGTTAATATTAAGAAAATGTTAGAAATTGAAGGATATCCATTTAAATCAAAAGAACATTCATTAAAACTTGGTGAATGGCAAAAAGGAAGTATAGCTAAATCTAATATTTATTATAAAGAAATGTCTGGAAAATCTCGCTATGCTTGTCCAAAAAAATTACTATATCAATATGAACGAAATTTTAAATTAAGGTTATCTGATAAGTGTTGTTATAGATTAAAAAAGGACATTTCCCATAAATGGGAAAAAGAAAATAATAAAAATATTTTATTAACTGGTATGCTAAAAGAAGAGGGAGGACAACGATCTAGCATAAATTGTATAGTAACTGATAAAAAAAATAATTTAAAAAAATTCCATCCGTTAGCCGTTGTGACAAAAAGTTTTGAAAATTGGTTTATAGAAACACACAATATTAAGCTGTGTAAACTATATTACCCACCGTTTAACTTTGAGAGAACTGGCTGTAAAGGTTGCCCTTTTGCCCTTGATCTTCAAAACCAACTAGACGTAATGGAAAGATTATTACCAGCTGAAAAGGCACAATGTGAGAAACTATGGGCGCCAGTTTATGAGGAATATCGTAGAATTAATTTTCGTCTGAAAAATCAAACAACAATTTTTGACTTTATATCGACAAAATTAAAAGTTTTAGAATTGTTTGGCGGCATTGGAGCATGTACTGCAGCTTTAAAAAGGTTAGGTATTGATTTTGAAGTAGCAGACTATGTTGAAATTGATAAATATGCAGTTGCAAGTTATAATGCTATTAACAAAACTAATTTTGAACCACAAGATATAACAAAATGGGATAAAGACATTGAAGTTGATTTGATAATGTCGGGAAGTCCCTGCCAAGATTTTTCGCTTGCTGGGCTTGGTAAAGGTGGAGACAAAGGAAGTGGCACAAGATCATCCTTAATGTATGAAAATATTAGAATAATAGAAAAACTAAAACCTAAATATGTTATTTGGGAAAATGTTAAAAATCTATTATCTAAAAAGCACATTCATAATTTCAATGCATATTTAGAAGCGATGGAACAATTGGGATACAACAATTTTTATCAAGTATTAAATGCTAAAGATTATGGCATTCCACAAAATAGAGAACGTGTATTTACAATATCTATTAGAAAAGATATCAACAAGTTATTCACATTTCCACCAAAACAAGAACTTAAATTAAAACTTAAGGATTTGCTAGAAGATGAAGTTGATGAAAAGTATTATTTGAGTGGTGAAAGAGTTGTCGAGTTAATTTATAAAATACAAAACCAAATTAAAGAATTACCAAGTTGCTGTGATAGTACCATTAATGACCCTCAAATTAGAGATGTTTGTAATTGTATAACAGCAAGATATAACGCAGGTATTCAAAACCAAAAACAAATTGGTATGTGTGTTATTGAAGAACCTAAATGTATTAAAGTCGCTCAAATGTATGGTACTGAAAGAGAACCAAATCCACAAACTGGAAGAATATATGACTCAGATGGAATAAGTCCAACAGCAGTTGCTGTTAAATCACTATGGACTGAAACGCAAGCAAAAATGATAACTAAAGAAGGTAATGTTAAACGTTATATTGATAGTGATGTAGTAGATGAATTTAAAGAAGGTCAAGTTGCTGACATATCATTTCCTAATGGATATAACAAAGGTCCACGTGTTCATGATGAATGTCCAGCAATTAACGGTACTACTACAGCTAGTAGTTTTATTGTTAAAACTAAAAACGGCTTGAAAATACCTTTGTATAAAGATACTAAACAATTAAGAACTATTGAGCAAAATGATTTATATAAAGGTGAAGTTGTTAACTTAGATTTGTACAATCGGTCTGTTTATGAAGTAAGTCAAGCATTAACAGAACCACATCATAATTCACAAAGATTATGGGATGGTTTACGTATCAGAAAATTAACACCTAAAGAATGTTGGCGATTAATGGGTTTTACTGATGAAGATTTTGAAAAAGTTGCTAAAGTTAATTCTAATGCACAATTATATAAACAAGCAGGCAATAGCATTGTTGTCAATGTATTGATGGCAATATTTAATAATTTATTGAAAGGAAAGTAAATATGAAAAAAATAATTGAATATACTTCTGGGGGGAAAACAGAGTTGGGAACAGTTGGTCAAGCAACTCTATTAAAAGATGATTTAGGGAATGAATTAAAAGTTGGAGATGTTGTATTCTTTCAATTTGAAGATGATAGTAAAATGTTTGGGATAAGTATTGTTATTTCAACTAAAGAAAACATAAATTATATATTAGGTTTGTATTCTCTTTTTGATAAAAATGGAAATAAAAAAGAAAATGCTTATATTGAAATAATAAGAAGTTGCCAAGATATTCCTAGTGGAGCAAAACACTTTATTGTAAGCCCTATAAAAACAATGATAATTAGCTATGAAGATGTAGAAGAAAATGCCAAGATTAGTAAAGCAGTACATAAAATTTTAAAAAATAAAAAGAAAGGAAAATAAGAAAATGAAAAATCAAAAATATATTTTTAGAGGTGACAGAAGTGGAGTCTTTTTTGGCACACTTTTAGAAAGAAATGGCCAAGAGGTTAAAATAGGTGAATGCCGCAGATTGTGGTATTGGGACGGAGCTTGTTCTTTAAGTGAAATCGCTAAAATCGGCATAACTAAACCTGATAATTGCAAATTTACTGTGACAGTTGAAGAACTTACAATATTAGATTGTATCGAAATTATACCTTGTACAGAAAAAGCTACCAATTTAATTGAGGAAGTTAAAGAATGGAAAAGAAGCTGATAGAAGAATGGTTAAAGGTAGATAATGGCAATGGCTCTAGCTATGGCTTTGGCGATGGCTCTGGCTCTGGCTCTAGCTATGGCTCTGGCAATGGCTATGGCTTTGGCTCTGGCAATGGCTATGGCTTTGGCTCTGGCGATGGCATTGGCTTTGGCTTTGGCTCTGGCGATGGCAATGGCTCTGGCTATGGCTATGGCAATGGCTCTGGCTATGGCTCTGGCGATGGCAATGGCTCTGGCTATGGCTATGGCAATGGTATTTCTAAATATAACAATCATTATGTATTTATAATTGATAACATTTCAACAATTATAACAAGCATTCATGGAAATGTAGCAAAAGGTTTTATTCTAAATAAAAATTTAACTTTAGAAAAAATTTTTGTCGCAAAAGGTAACAATAAATTTGCTCACGGAAAAACTTTAAAAGAAGCAGTGGCAGATTTACAAGAAAAGATTTTTGATGATTTAGACATCGAAGAAAAAATAGAAATGTTTAATAAGCAATTTAATAGAGTTGAAAAATATAGCGGTGAAGAATTTTATAAGTGGCATCACATATTAACAGACAGTTGTACAGCTGGAAGAGATAACTTTGTTAGAGAAAATAATTTAGATTTGAAAAAACTTTATACTGTAGATGAATTTATAAAAATAACTAAAGATTCGTATGGTGGAAATATAATAAAAAAATTATGTGAGGAGAAGAAAAATAATGATTGAAAAAAAAGTATATAACGGTTGGGCTTTTACCGAAAACGAAAAGGAAAAAGGTAAAATAAATAGGGAAATCTATAAAGAATTAAGGGAAAAATATAAAATATTAAAAACTTGTGATTGGGATTTTAGATATCCTATAAAAGAAGAATTAGAGCAAAATGATATTGTCTATTCAAGAAAAGCTTGTTATTTGCATAGTGAATATATGCTTTATAAAGCACCTCAAAATATAACTGAAAATGAATTGTTATTAATTTTTGACGAAGGAAATTTATGTTTTGGTGGTAGGTGTAATAGTTCTAATTATTATTATGTATGGGAGGATTAATTGAAATAATGAGTAAAAAAAATTATCAAGAAGCGTTAAATAAAATTAAAAATGAATATGATGCTTATTATTTAGGCAATAGGTATGGTAAAAATTTTGATTGCGATTTAAAAGAAGATTTTCAAAAGTTATTTGAACTTAAAGATATTTTTCAAGATGATTTAGTAGAAAACGCTTTAAATTGGATACACGATTGTTATGACTGTTATTACAAAGAAGATTTTGAAGATCCACAGGCTGATAATCCTTTTAATCATTTACAAGGATTAATTGATAAATTGGAGGAATTATGAAACGAGCAATATTAATGAGTATTCAACCGCAATGGCTTGAAAAAATATTAAATAGAGAAAAAGTTATTGAAATACGAAAAACAATGCCTAAATGCGAATTACCAATTGTTGTTTATTTATATTGCACAAATACTCCTAAATATCATCATTTGTATGACCTAACTTATGTTAATAAAGGTGATACGTTATATGCGGTAACTCAACATAATAAATATAGTTTAGTTCCAAAAGGATTTTTAAACGGCAAAGTTGTCGGTGAATTTATTTGTGATAAAGTAACACGTTATGATGAGCAAGTTATTTGTGGTGGAATTTTTTACTCTGATAATCCCGATGTAATTAACGACAGCTTTTGCGAAGAAACTCAACTTGATAATTTTCGGTTATTGGATTACGGCAAAGGCAAACCACTCTATGGGTGGCATATATCTAACTTGAAGATTTATGATAAACCAATGGAATTAAGTGATTTTCACAAGCCTTGTATTTGTCCAAAAATGCAATATTGTCCTTCTTGTCCTAAGGGATATGTTTATATGAGTGAAGATGAAGAAGAATATTATAGAGCAACAAATGGACAAGAAGGCTGTGAAACTGAATGGGTATGCTTAAATGTTGTCGAAAAACCACCTCAAAGTTGGCAGTATGTGGAGGTGAAAGAATGATAAGCAAAGAACAATTAAATGATTATAAAGAATTGGCAGAGGTTGGACTTGTTCATCTTGGGAGAAGTTTAGAAATTAAACAATGTGAGTTATTTTTTGAACAAATTAAAAAAGATTTAGAAGTATTAGAAATACTAACAAAATATTTAACAATTGGCGTTGACATAGACGATGGCAAATTAGCAGAATTTTTAATGCTTAATATTGAATACGGAATGCCAAAAGCAGAATTTGAAAAAATATCAAATTACATAAAAACTGCTAAATATACTATTAAATATATAAAAGGGGGTCCAGTAAATGAAAATATATAAAGAAGTGGAACAAATTATGCGACACTATAATGAAATTAAAGAGTTAATCGCAAAATTAAGCAAAAAAATAGATGTTGCGGTGGGTTTAGATTTATCGTTCGATTTTGAAAAAGCTGATTTAGTTGAATTAACAGACGATCAAATTAAGAGTTATAGAGACGACTTAAATAACAGTTTTTTAGTAGAGCAACATACGGGTTATTCGGGAGACGATTATTACGGCTATGTATATTTTGCTACTAAAGAAAAAAATAAATTTATAAAAATTTATTTTGAATGTTGAAAAAAGGAGACAAGAAATCGAGGTGAAGTAAATGAAAAAAGTATTTAGTAAAGAAAAATTTATTGAGTATGAAGGCATGAATGCGTATTTAGAATATAAAGCTTGGGTAGATGAATGTGATGGTTTAACAGCAAAAGAAATGCTTAAAAAACGTTATAGTTTTTCTCCTTCTTGGATGATTGAGGTAGATGAATTGGCAAGTAAAAAATATTTAGAACAAATAGCCAAAAGCGAAGGAGTTGATCCATTTACTAAAGAAATTAAATCAAATGCTTTATTATTTCCTGCTGCTTTTCGTGAAATATTAAAGGATTTAGAAATACTAGAAACTTTAAAGAAACATCTTTTTGTAGCAGATTTAACTATTGATTGTTTTATTAGTGGAAACCCAAACAATAAAGATATTAACGAATGCACGAACAAACCATTTTATGAAAAAAAATTTAATGAATTAAAAGAATGGATAGAAAAGCCAAATGATTCTAAAGAGGTAAAAGAAAAATGAGCAAAAAATATATTATTAAAAAGTATAATTATGAAAATAATTCCTACTTAACAATAGGAAGTTATGATTCTTGGGAAGAAACAAAAGCATTTTTAGAAAAAGCAACAAAAGAACATCAGATAGTGTATTTAGAAATAAGAACCAATTTAGAGGGGTTAATATAATTTTGGAAAATGTATAAAAATAAAAAAATTTTAAAACCTGTTCCTACCGAACCAATTCGTAAAATTTGTGGAGATTGCTACTATAATGGGTTTTGCAAAAGAAAAATAAAAGAATGTGTTTATTTAGAGGAGGAACAAAAAAAATGCAAGACAAAGGATTGCAAGAAATAAAAGAAGATTTTTACAAAAGATATTTAAAATTAAAATTAGAATTAGATACTCTTGAACAAGAAATTGAAGTTTTTAAACAAAAATATGACAAGGAATTGTATAGTGGAATGAAAGATGTATCAGGAGTAGATTATTCTAAAATAGTTTTACCTAAGCAATCCAAAGATATTAATGAATTTTATCAAAATTTCATTAATTTAGGAAAAGAAATACGAGAAAAAGAAAACTATCGTAATATTTTGAAAGATGTGATTGAAAAAATCGAAATAGATTTTAAAAAATATGCACAAAATTTTAATGATTTGGAAATGAAATTATTTGTTGAATTATATATTTACAAAAAACCAATTAGCCAAATCATCTTGTTAAAATCAAATGATGAAAGATATTCTTATAGACAATTATCAAGAATTCATAAAAATTTGAGAAAAAAAATGAAAAATTATTAAAATTTTTTTGAAATGTCCTTGAAATGTCCTATATAAGTGTGTTATAATAGTATCGGTCAAATACTGACCACTGAATCCGTCGAAAGCATCCTATGGGTGCTTTTTTTGTTGCATAGAGGAGGAATTATGAAAATTATAAATTTAAAAATTGATGTTTTGAAACCATATGATAAAAATCCAAGGAAAAATAAAGAGGCAGTAAAGTATGTAGCTGAAAGTATAAAAGAATTTGGCTTTAAACAACCAATTGTAATTGACAAAAATAATGTTATTGTTTGTGGACATACAAGATTGCTTGCTGCAAAACAATTAGGTTTAAAAGAAGTGCCTTGTATTTTGGCAGATGATTTAACCGAGGAGCAAATTAATGCTTACAGATTAGTAGATAATAAAACAAATGAGTTTGCAGAATGGGACTACGAATTACTAAATGAAGAATTGTTTAATTTGCCAAGTTTAGATATGGAACTATTTGGATTTGAAGAGAAAAAGGAAGAACAAATAGTTGAAGAAGATGACTATGAAGAACCAGAACAACTAGAATCAATTGTTAAAAAAGGGCAAGTTTGGCAATTAGGGGCGCATAGGTTAATGTGTGGCGATAGTACCGATCCTTTAAATATTAAACTATTAATGGACGGTAAAAAGGCTGATTTAGTATTTACGGATCCACCCTATGGATATGAATATAAAAGTAATCATCAAGACAAGTTTGAAATGCTTAAAAATGACGACAAAATATTAGATTATGTTTCTGCAGTATTTGAGTATTTAAAAGAAAATTGTGCAATATATTCGTTTTGTGGTTGGCAGACTTTGAAAAAATGGCTTGAATATTTTGAAAACACAGATTTAATTCTTAAAAATATAATTATTTGGAAAAAAAATAATTGGAGTATGGGGGATTTAAAAGGCACTTATGCGGGTCAATACGAAATAATTTTATATTTGAATAAAGGTAGAGTTGAATTGAATTGGAAAAGGGATACAGATATTTGGGAATTTGACAGAGAACCTCCTAAAATGCACCCAACTATGAAACCAATTGATTTAATAACATTTGCATTAAAACATTCATCAAAAGATAATGATATTATTTTAGACGTTTTTGGTGGTAGTGGCAGCACATTAATAGCGTGCGAACAATTAAACCGCAAGTGCTATATGATGGAATTAGATGAGCATTATTGTGATGTTATTATAAATCGTTGGGAAAGTTTTACTGGAAAGAAAGCAGAGTTGATAGAATAATGGCTAGGGAAGATTTAATTCCTTTCAATAAGTTAAGTGAAGCAGAACACAAGGAAATAGCAAGCCGAGGTGGAAAGGCTAGTGTTAAAGCTAGAAGAGCTAAAAAAACAATGCAAGAAATGCTTACTGTTTTGATGTCTGCAAAAATAAAAGATCCTAAATTAATTCAAAAATTAGCAGATAAAGGTGTTAAGCCCAAAGATATGAACAATCAATCTGCAGTATTAGTAGGTCAAATGTTAAAAGCCATTAATGGGGATACTAAAGCAGCAGAATTTATTAGAGATACGTTAGGAGAAAACCCTAATAAAGTTCAAGTTGAATTTAATACAAATGGAACAACAGAAGCAATTATTTTAAAACTTGAGGAACGAAAGAATGGATTTGATGAAGAAAGAGAAGACGCCACTAATAGTAACTGATAAAATGCTTGATTGTATTGAATATGGTTTGCGGTCTAAAAGTTGGTTAATGGCATTTGAGGGTAGCATTCGATCAATTAAAACAACGACAGTTATCCAAATGCTACATTTTCTAGTTCAACAAAGTGATGAAATATTTCATCTCATCGGAGCTCAAGACAATAATTCAATTAAAGACGTTATCCTTCAAGCGAAGTTAGGGTTAACAACTCTTTACCCAGAATATTATTCTTTAGAAAAAGATGAGATAGGTGGCTATTATGTTTTAGCCAAATGTGACGTCAAAAACAAGCCAAAAATTAAAAAAATACTTTTGTGTGGTTTTGGTAATAAATCACGTTGGAAAACGATTAATGGACATGAATTTGGCGTCATTTTGCTAGATGAAGTCAATAATGCAAACAAGCAATTTGTGGATGAATGTTTTGCTAGACAAACAAATGTGGATAATCCTAAAATGTTGTTTACTTTAAATGGTGATTCGCCTACGCACTGGATTTATCAAGAATATATTAATCATTGTAAGATATTAGGTAATGCTCCAGCAAGTATTATTGCTGAAATGTCTCAAGTAGAAAAAATTGAAGGATACTATTATGTTCATTTTACAATGTACGATAATCCAACAATGACAAAAGAAAAAATCGACAGAGCAGAATCAATTTTTCCCAAAGATTCTTATTATTACAAAATTAAAATTTTAGGGGAAAGAGGAACAACAGGAAAATTAATATTTAACGATTATATGACAGCAGAAAAACATATAGATGATTTAAGTAAAATTATTTACAATGAATATGTAGTAGGAGTAGATATAGGTTCCACAAGAGCATTAAATTCAATAAGCCTAGTAGGTTTTAAAGGCAATTATACAGAAGTTGGAATAGTTGACAAAGATTCGTTTAAACAATGTGGATATGACAAAAAAAAGGAACTGTTAATAAATACAGTTCTTTTTTGGCGTGATAAAGGAAAAAATATTAGATGTGTTTCAGTTGATAGTGCAGAACAAAATTTTATTTATGATTTAAAAACAGCATTTAAACCATATGGAATTGATGTCATACCTTCATACAAAGCAACGATTAAGGAAAGATGCGATTTATTAATAATTTTGTTAGCATTAAGAAAAATTAAATTTAATAACACAAAAGAAGGGCGTGAAGTCTATCAAGCTTATCAAATGGCAAAATGGGTTGAAGGTAAAGAAAATGAAGAAAGAGAAGATAATAACGATCCTATTAATGACATAATGGATTCGGTTGAATATGCTTTGACTAGACATATGAAAAAATTACTTTCTTATGTTAAACAAGAAATAAAAGGAGAAGATTATGGGGCTAAAAAATTACATGACTAGAAAAAGGTTAGATAAATTAGAAAGGGATTTGAAAATGTTAAGAGATAGATATAATTTTGATGCATCTAAAGCAATCGATTTAAGTGATGTTTTGGGTTTGGATGCTTTTACGAGAAGAATACAAGAATATCAAGTTTGGAATAGCGGCAATGCTGTGCTAATTAATTATTTTTATAATAATAACGGAAGCAATAATTATTTAAACTATTTTTGGCTAAATGCCCCATCAAATTACATTAAACGACATTGTGGAGTTCCTAAATTAATTTCAAATAAAATGGGAACTATTTTATTTGGTGGAGGTTTTAAACCAATAGTAACTGTTTATAAAACAGATGAAAGCGGAAATGTTACAAAAGAAAAAGATAATAATGTTACAGAAAATGCTCAAGAAGTTATAGATGCTTTGTTTGAAAAAACTAAAATATTAAAACAATTCCATGCTCAAGCAGTAAAAGAGTCATGGTGTGGTGAAAGTTTTTTAAAATTTAATTACGACTTAAAACTATCTCAATTTCCAATTATAAAGGCATATGATTTAACTAAAGCAGAAGCAATAGTAGAAAAAGATATTACTACAGCAATTATTTTTAAATCGTGGTTTAACAAAAAAGAAGACAAAAATAATATGAAAAAATATCGATATGAAGAAACTTATACTACTGATAATATGGGATATGCTGTAATTTACAATAAATTGTATGAACTAAAAACAGATGGCAAAGAAAATGAAGTACCATTAACAACTATTCCAGAAACTAGTAATATTTTACCTGAATATCGTTTTGAAGGGTTAAAAGGAATGCTAGCCTTTCATAAACCAAATAAATTGCCAAATAATGAATTTCCAGATAGTGTTTATGGTGCAAGTGATTATCAAGGCGCAACAGATACTTTTGATGGCTTAGATGAGGTATATTCTGAATTTGTTGCAGAAACAAGAAATAATAAAACAATTAGATATATTCCTACTGATATGATTCCACAAGATGAAAGTGGTGTACCATTATTAAATCTTGCAAAATGGATTACAAATTATCAGAAAGTAACAGGAGATCAGGACCAAGGAACAAATAGTGAGATTCAAATTCAAGAAATACCTGATAAAACGGCATCACTTGCTGAAAAATATTTAAAATATTTAACAAACGCAATTAATCTTGCTGGACTTAGTCCACTTGCACTTGGTATAACAGGTCTTGAAGCGATTAATGCTGGTGAAACTAGCCAAAAAGAAAGAAACAGAGTCACTTTAGAAACAAGAAGTGACAAAATTAATAATTATTGGAAACCTTTTTTAAAAGAAGTAACTTTGCAACTTTTAAATTTTAACAATTGGTTAGTTAAGACAGCAGGAGCAAAACAAGAAGGATTAGAAGTTGATAAAGTATCGTTTGAAAATGCTGATATAACTTTTGATTTTGGAAATTATGTTGTTGAAAACGAAGACAATATAATTACTCGATGGGCTAATGCTAAAATGGGAGGTTTATCATCAATTGAAAATGGTGTAAGACAAATCCATCCAGATTGGACAGACGAACAAATTTTAGAAGAAGTTACAAAGATAAAATTTGAAAATAATATCGGTGTTGATGATCCAACTTTATTACAAATGGATTTGACAGAGGAAGATACATTTACAAATGGCGAAGATATTGAATAGTCCCAATCAAAATGTAGCTGGTGAACATTTAATATTACTACAAGATGCGATTACTAAAATTAAACAACTTATTTTAAAAGGTGCAAGTAATGAAGAAATCAATCAAGTCATCAATAATTATGTAAATAAGTTTGTAGATCCTGCAACAAAAAGAGCCTTCCAAAAAAGTTTAATTCAATCTGCAAACAAAATGATGTATCAATATAATTACAATACAAATATTTTAAATCAGTCATTTATTCAAAAAGTTGTTAAGCATTATAATTTAGGAACAGGAATGACACAAGCTAATCAAACCTATACTATTGATTTAAAGGCAATTTATGGGGAATATTTAAACAAACAGATAGACCAAAGAAAAACTATAGAAGAATTTAGAAATCGCATTACTGACACAAAATATGGCTCTGTTTTAATTAAAAATTATGACAAGCAAGTTAAAGACCAAGTTAAACTTTTAGCAAGTGAACCTGCAAAATATGTTGCAAAAGATGGAAGAGCAATTAGTTTAAGAAATAAAGTAGAAATGGCTGTAAGATATGAAGCAAATCAATTGGATCTAGCACAATATAAACAAAATGGCATTAAATTAGTATGGACAAGTTCGCATGCCGACGCTAGTCCAAGATGTACACCCTTTCAAGGCAAATTGTGGAGTTTAGATGGAACAAGTGGCATAATTGATGGTCATAGATATCAACCAATTGAAATTGCTTTAGATGCAAATGGTGGTAATTCAATAATTAATGGCTATAATTGTAGACATTATTTAATTGAATATGAAAAGGGTAGTACTGCTCCTAGACAATTTACTTCAAAAGAAATTCAAAAAGAATATAAAATTGACCAAAGGCAAAGACAATATGAGAATAGAATTAGGCAATTAAAAACCGAAGAAACTCTATTAAGGCAACAAGGTTTTGCGAAAGATGCAACAAGAATTAGAAAAAGTTGGCAAAATTTAAATAAAAATTATGAAGAATATTCAATCAAGAATGGACGAGCTTTCTACAGCTGGCGAACAAAAATTAGTGAAGAAGAAAGACAAAAGATTATTGAGGTAAGAAATTTAAAGGTATTGCAAAAACAAGTAGATGCTATTTCAAAGGGATTCGAAAAAGAAAAAGTTGTAGAATTCAAAAACGAGTATAATCAGTTTAAAAAAGATAGTTGGCGACTTACTATTAAAGATGAATTGTTAAAACAAATGGAAATTTACTCAAAGTATCAAAAGGGAGTAGCCAACGAAAATAATTTTTATATAAATACTATGGCAAATTTTGCAGAAGTCGAAAAACCAGGCAGAGAACCAGATTATATTAGTTATAACAGAAACTTTGAAATATCTAGTATGTATTGGTACACAAAAGAGGGAGTAATTAGAGGAAGTGATCATTGGGGTAAAGGAGTAGCTAGTTGTGATTGGTTTTTAAACAATAATGTTGGCAAATTAGTAGTAGGTGAAAATAGACAATATGGTTTTTGCAAATGGGATGAATTTGTTGAAAAAACACAGATATTAGAATTAGAAAAAGATGGAAAGAAAACTGAATTTTTGATGACTTTAGAAAATGTTATTGGCAAAGATAAAGATACAGGAGATACACTTGTTAAAAATGGAGATTATATAGTATCTGTTGATAGAGATGGCTTTTGCTATACAGAATCAACTCTTGATTATGTTCCTGAAAAAGAGAGCATATCACCTGAAAAAATTGCCGATTTAAAAAGAAAAGCGATTGAGCGAGAAAAAGAAAATCAAGAAGAAATGCGAAAGATAGCTCTTAGAAAAGAAGAAGAAAGAATAGCTAAGGAAGAAAGAACAAAGAAATTAGTTCGATTTAGAGAAAATGCAGATTTTTATATATCAAAATTGGATGAAATGATAGGCGATGATTTTAAAAATTTCTTAGAAAAAAATAAAATAGGTTACGAAACCAGAATATCTAAAAAAGGAAATGAAATAATAATAATTCCTGAATTAAACAATATACAAGCAACTTTAAAAGAATTTGAAAGTAGAAACGATTTGAAAAGAGAAATTGCAAGATACCTAGTTTTGAAAAATAAACTTTAAAATTTGACCTAGACACGTCACAAAACTATCTCAGGCAGACTCCTCCTGCCTGTGCCTTCTAAATAATAACAAGACTCCAGAAATGGGGTCTTTTATTATACATCGTGAGTAAACACGTTAAAAACAATGAATGATTAAATCTAATAGTGGTCATCCCACTTAAAAAAATGAAAGGAGAAAATTATGTCATTAGAAAATTTAAAAAAATTAATTGGTGAGGATATTTTTAATCAATATATCGCACCAAAAATCGAAGGGAAAGATTATTTTTTTGCGGAAGGAAAAGATTTTATACCAAAATCGAGATTTGATGAAGTTAATGAAACAAATAAAGAGTTAAAGAATCAAATTGCTAGCAGAGATTCTCAACTTGTCGAACTTCAAAAGTCCGCAAAAGGAAATGAAGACCTTACAAAACAAATTGCTGAATTACAATCGGCAAATACAAAAGCAAAAGAAGAATACGATGCTAAGATTCTTCAATTGCAAAAAAACTACACCTTAGAATCAATACTCGCTAAAAGTGGTGCTAGAAACCAAAACGCTTTGAAAGGAATGTTAGATTTAACAAAATGTACTTTCAAAGATGGAGTATATAGTGGGTTAGATGAACAAATTGCTCAAATTAAAAAGGATAATGATTGGTTATTTACTAATCAAGTATCAACATCTGCAGGAAGCGAACATCATGGTTCTGATGGTGGAGGAGTAGACGAATTTGAAAAATTTAGAAAATTATAAAAAAGGAGATTAAAAAAATATGGCAAATTCAATAGCAACTGCAGTTCGTTATTTTAATAATGATGCAGAATTAGAAAAAATTTATCAAGCGTATTCATATACAGCAGATTTTATCAAACCAAATGTAGCAGTAGGTGCTAAAACTGTTAAATACAGACAAGTTAGTTTAGGTTCAACAGTTTTAGGAGATTATAATCGTGAAACTGGTTATACTAGAACAAACATTAATGTAAGTTGGGTAGAAAAATCGTTAACGCAAGATAAAGGAAACGTTTTAAGACTTGACAAAATGGATGGAGAGGAAGCACAAAGTTTAGAAATTGCAACAGTTGGTCGCAAATATATTCGCGAAGTGCAAATTCCATCTGTTGATAAATATCGTTTTACACAACTTGTAGGAGCAACTGGTTCTAAAGTTGCAACAGGAGCTTTAACAGCAGATACGATAGAAGCTGCAATAGATAGTGGTTTAGATTATTTATATGATTTAGGAGTTCGAGAGAATTTAACTTTGCATATTGCAACTTCAAAGGCTAGATTATTAAAACAAGCAGCAAAATCAACTGGTTCTATCTCTACTGGCTCTTGGGGTGGAGATTTATCGGTAAATGTTACGTTGTACGGAGATACAACTAAAGCTAAAGTAATTCAAGTTCCAGATGATATTTTGGGTGAGGGAATTGATTTTATTTTAACTGCAACACCAGCATTTGCTGCATTTGCTAAATATCGAGATAATGAATATTTTGACAAAATTCCAGGATTTGGTAGTAGAATGACTGAACTTGATTTAGGTATTTATCATGATGCTTGGGTAGAGCCAGGAGCAGAAAAAGCAGTTTATATTCATAAACCAAGTGCTAGTCAAGCAAGTTCTGAAACAGAATAATAAAAAATGAGCCACAATTAGTGGCTCTTTTCTAACGAGGTAAATATGAATTTTGAAAAAAAGTTTTTAGAAAAATATGGATTAGAATTAAATGATGTTGTTCCAAATGGCAATTTTGAACAAAACAAAGTAAAAAGATTTATTGATCAGCAAATTGAACTTGTGGAAACTTATTGCAAATCAAAAAATGTAACATTTAATTATAAAAATTTAACAACCGCAAGAAAAGAAGTTTTTGACGATATTGTATTAGATCAAATGTATTGGACGTTAAATACAGACGATTATTCTGTTGTAAGTGGAATTGATTTAACAACAGGCATGTCAATTCCAATAATTGAACTTACAAGTAGATATATTTCTCCTACTGTTCAAATAAAATTGAAAGCAAATGGATTTTGCTTTAGAGGTTTAGGCTGTTGATTCCAAATGCAAGATTAAGAAAAAAAATTGTAAGTGAAGATGGACAAATTATTGGGCATTTAGAAGAATGGTATCCATTAAAAGTTGTATTAAATAGTAATGCAAGAAGTGAATCAATTGGAATTGCCGAAGGATTAAAAAGTGGTAAATTTACTGCAGTATTTACGACTAGAACAACTTTACTCGATAATAATGCATCTAGAATCGAAGTAGATGACAGAATTGACATTTTATTTAATAAACAAAGTAGAATTGTTAAATATGTTGAAGAATCACCTAAACAAATTGGCAACAGTAAAATTTATTTTATTGGTGTAGAATAATGGATTTATTAAAAAAAACTGAAATATGTGCATTAATATTAGAGACAACTTGTAGAATTTATGCACCAAAAGATACAGGGAATTTGTCAATAAACGCAATTAAATCTGTATATGAAGATGGTGTTTGGCAAGTAGTAATTGGTGGAGAACTAGCACCATATGCTGTTTATACAAATGAGCCATGGGTTAGTCCACATTGGAAAAGTGCTACAAATCCAAATGAAAATTGGATACAAAAAGCAATTGAATCAGTAAGGACAGTAATTGTTGGTATTTTTCAAGGAATTTATACTGAACAAGAAATCAGCAAATATCAACAACAATTAGACTTGCTATTAATTGAAACAATAATTTATAGAGAAAAAGGAGTGATAGATTTTGACATTTGAACAACATTTTAAAATGATTTTTAAAGCGAATTTAGAGGCGATTTTAGGCTCAAATTTCAAAGTTTTTGTTACAAATGACTTAACATTCAAGAACTATAGAAAAGGCGATATTTTAGCAGTAATTAAGACGGGGCAAGGAACTACATCTGGAGTAGAAAATGTTCTTGCAACCAACATAGTGACAACAATCACTTTAAAGTATGAAAGTATCTATCAACAAGAAATACTTGCCAAATTAAATGATTATGTAAATAACATAAATGGCAAAATTTTTACTACAGATGATAGTATTTCTTACAAACTTGGTCTTAACACACCTTATACTATAGGTTCTCCAAATGTTGAAAATGTAGGAAATGAAAGCATATACACAAGTATTTGCCAAATAGTTGGTAATGTGTTTTATTCCAATTTACCAATAATTGTTGATAAATTTATATATTTTGAAGAAGAAAAAGTTAAAATTGAGGGAATACAAAATTTTCAAGACAACACACTTTATAATTTCCAATTAAGTGATGGCACAAGCGATGAAGGAGTACAAAGTTATAATGGATTAACAAAAACTATTACAATTAGTTTTTATAATTCAAATAACACTTTTTGTAATTATTTAAAAACAATTAATTTAGCAGGAAAAATTTTTAAATTTCAAAAAGGAGAAGATGAAACAATTAATGTCGTTTTTAACAATAAAGTTTTAATTGAACAAAATGGTGTTGAAATTTATACAATTGTGTTGGGGGTGGTTGATTAATGCCAGCAAATAATACAGAAATTAGAATACCTGTTGTTATTGAACTTCAAGCAAATAAGGGAACTAATGTTAATCAACCAATACGAAATAATGCAACAGGAACATTAACAAGAACAGAAGTTACAGGTCAAGCAATTTCAGCAGGTTTTTTAATTCAAAGCGGTCAAAAATTGATTGCAGCAACAGGAAATACACAAGTTTCAAAAGCAATAGGTGATACCGTTAAATATGGGACATTAGGTATAAGAGTTTTGAGTGGAGATGTAACAGCCTTAGCAAGTATGGCAATTGATTTGGCTAGCGAAGCAATAAAAAAAGTTAACCAACTGCGACAAGAAGCAGAGGTTAACAATCAAATAAAATACAACCAAATATTAAATGGTCGTGTATTTTTAGGAAGTGGTCGAATAGATATATCTAGAAATATATGGGGTGAAAAGAGTTATAATGTTACAAAATAATTATTTTTTTGATTTTAATTCAATAATTTTCATAATAAAATAAAATGTTATTGCCCCAAAAGTAAAAATAAAAAATAATGGAAAAATATAATTTTGAAATAAAATAATTGGATCTTTTGATAACCAACCAACAGGATAATAATTAGAAACATATTTTG
>OGQI01000715.1_pt1 | contig 25320 bp, 40 predicted proteins | sample 1553171 | NCBI WGS metagenome assembly OGQI01 (sample SAMEA2579988, study PRJEB22360) | human gut metagenome | biome: human gut; feature: human-associated habitat; material: faeces | place: Denmark | collected 2008/2010
CTCCGGGTATCCCGCCGAAAAGCCGCCGGTGGGTCGAACAAGCCATGTATGTACCTGTGCGGCGCCGCACAGGTCGGCGCCGCACAGGTTGGCGCCGCACAGGTCGGCGCCGCACAGGTCGGCGTCGCGCAGGTCGGCGCCGCGCAGGTTGGCGTCGCGCAGGTTGGCGCCGCCTTTCAAGGCCTCCAATACTGTTTTGGCGAGCGTATTGTCAACGCTCGAATACTCGAAAAGGATAGAACCTGTCCAGCGGTTCTTGATCGATATTTTAATCTCTTTATTCATGGTTGTTGTGTCACATGGTTAAATACCAACGTATTTCCGACTGGAATTCCTCGATAGTCCGGCAGACGACATGTCTGTTCCCGTTCGTGATTGCGAGTGAACGCCATTCGATTTGTGCGTCCGATAGGACGGAACGTCGGTCGGGAGTCTTCATTTCGATACATAGGGCGTTGAAGCCTCCACGTCCGAGCAGCAGGATAAGGTCGGTAACGCCTGCGGTTACGCCCTCGGCTTTCATTATCGCGGCTTCCGTGCGGCTCCGGGCGCCGCCGTTCGGTACGGCGAACAGGAGCTTCCCGATGTCCGGGTATTGGAGTCGAAACCAGCTGACGCACATTCGTTGCAGGTGTGATTCGATGTGTCGTGTCATGGTGATTATTATAACTCGCCCGGGATATTATACCGCGCCTTGTCTCCTTTGAGCACCCATCCGGGCTTATCGGCCCCGCTAATGCGTATCGGAGCATAATCGTCCGTGCTGCCGCCGTTCCGAGCCACCTCATTGCACATCGCGGAATACGTCAGAATCCGACATTTCACATCGATGCCCAAGATGTCGGCGATCGTCAGCCGTTTGTACGTGAACGTGTCCAGCACCCTGTTCAGGGCATATTCCAGCCGCTTCCCGCTCATTCCCGTCTTCCCGATACGCTCGGCAAGGATAGAGAAGAATTCGCTCGACATATCCGGAAAACATACGGACAGCTTATGCACAACCGTGGCGATATGTGCTGCCGATGCCGGAGGCCCTGCAAGTACGGATACCTCCTCACTCCCACTCTTGGCGAGTGTGAGCGCGAGATATTCCCTCAGCGACGGCCCGAGCGAGCTCATCAGGGCCTGGGGGTTGATTCTTTGTACTTCGTCCATAGTCATTTGTCGTTTTCAGCGGGAATAACCCCGCCCAGTTATTTGCCATAGATTGTCGGATGATCTTACGGGCAATGTCCGGATCCTCGTTTGAAAGTTCCCGCAATTTGGAATAACAAGCCTTTAATCCTTGCTGCCGATAGCTCTGTCCGCGTTCAGACTTGTAAGCAAGCCATTCCGCCATCACTGGCTGGAACGAAGGTTCGACGAAGGATAAATCAGTCTCTTTTCTTTTGCCGCAACTTTTCTTTTTCTCTGGTCCGTTTTCTACGGATTCATCGTCAGAGTCAGGAGAGCCGATTTCCCCCTTAGGGGGATTATAGGGGGTACTACTATCCCTATCCTTTTCCTCTCCTATTATAGTCACTGATTGATCACTGATTGATCCATGATTGATCACTGATTGATCAGTGAATTTAGCTAAAATATTGTCTAATAGCTTCTTATCGATGTTTACATCGTCCAAATTAGGTCGATTGATTATTTGGTGACGGGAGAAAGTAGGAAGATAATAGAAACTCTCCGATTTGACGGAGAGAAGACTAATAAAACCGGTCTTCTCGAGCAACCCTAACCACGCCTCCAGTTGTTGGATCTGTATTCTGTCGTAAGGAAATATTTTTGATTTTAGCCAAACGGGATCGGCGATCACCACACCCAAATCGTCCGCAAAGGTCCAAAGACCTATATATAGCAGACGGGCGTCACGAGGGATTCGGCCTATTTTCGCGTCATCCCAAAATTGTGGCTTTATGGTTCGTATTCTTGCCATATCATAGCCATATTTGCTGGTGTTGCATCTCTCTTTCGATGAAGCCTATCCATTCTGCCTCGTAAGGCGCTGGCAGGTCTATCCCGGCCTCCGCGGCCGCCCAGTTGCGGAAACGCTCTATTGCCGTTGTCATTTCCCCGGTATCGAGGTCCCGGCTCGATCGGAGCCTTTCAATCTCTTTGTGCATCAGTTCGTCGAACTCGACACGCACGAACAACTCCGGATTGCAAAACCTCTTGAAATACTCCGTTTTCACGTACGACAGTGTGCATCCTGTCTGCATTGCGAACTCGCCGAGTATCACGTGCAAATAGCGGTTCTGCGGGGAAGTACGCCGGGGCTTGCGCTCCGAACACTCGACAACGGCCCGATGCGTCATCAGAGCGTTTGCACGTCGCTTGAAGCGCTCCCGGTCGATGTCGGTATTCAGATCGTAAACCATACGGCACTACATCAGAAAGGGAGGTCATCCACGTTCTCGGCGACCGGCAAATCCGCAACTTGATCGGGCGTCGGCTCCGCCGGGCGAAATACCACTGACTTACCCCGGCCTACATACACCCGTTTGTCCTTGCGCTCGCGCTCCTCCTTGGACTGACGCATGAACACACAGTGCGTGTTCTCGTACTGATCAGCCTCGCGGAGTTCCGAAACACAAATAGAAATGTACTTCTTGCCGTTTTCAGCAACGAAAATCTTGTCCCTGGGAATGTCGCTGACACACAACGACACATTGATAAGTTCTGCCATTATTCCTATTGTTTTTTGAAAGTTGTCTTGATTACTGTTTTGCTGCTCCGAGCCGGCGGGAACATCACCACGCCAGTATCGGGGTCTGCAACCCCAGATGACGGTATGTGCTTCAACATCGTTTCCCGTTCTTTGATGTCGGCTTTCAGGGCTTCCAGCGTGGCGTACATATCCGCCAGCTTGCTATCGCCGCACATCGAATAATCGTATTTGACGCCGGATTCGCACTCTTCCAGCACACAGTCGCCGAACGTCTGTTTCTTACCGTATTTAGATAACTCCCGCAGCGTGATGTCTCGCACATCAACGTTATCCTTGTAGATGGCTATGGCCTTTTCCATACGGCTGATGTTGATATGGGTCGTTATCGGGTCTACCTCCCCGTTTACAACCGAGGAGATAGCCCGGGCGGCCAGCTCGGAGGCAGACGCCGTTTCCCGAATCAATGTTGCCTGTGTCTCCATATCACTTCGCATTTTTCCGAGCCTGACGGTATGATTCAAAGAGCGCCGAGAAGCGATCGACGACTTCCGCATCGGCATCGTATGATTTCAGCAATCGCGCTCCGGCGTCGAAATCCGCGGCATAGTTGGCCGTAGTGAGAAATCCATACATCCATTTCATCAGCTGATCGCAGGTAATGGGGTTGTCCAGGTGTTCCATAGTGATGCGCTTGCGGGCCGGAGCAGTTGCCGGGACCGTGGACGGTTGTGCTGTTTTGGTACTTTGTGCCGCCGCCCGGTTGGCGTTCTTCGTGTGCCGCTCGTCCGTGTCCGCATCTTTCGTATCGTCGATGCAGAGCAACCCGTTAAGGGCATATTTGCGGGCATAACTGGATGCTGTACCCGTTATCTGCGACCCGTCCATACCCTTCTTGTCGAGGTCCTCGCGGGCAAAGGCCGTTGCCGTCTCGACCTCTCCGGCGGCGTTCGTGATGCGCGCCGTGGCCTTCACGTAGTAGCGGTCCCCGACGGCGACGATGTCGTCGCACAGGTTCAGGACGCATTCGTGCGCCTTGAGTATCGGTTTGACCGCTTCGAGAATATCCTCGCAGCTTCGATATTTGTATTTTCCGAAGTAGTTATACTGCCCTTTGGGGGCTTTCAATTCCGATTGGATGGCGATTAACTCTTTCATGGCTTAGTCTTCGATATAGGTTACTTCCGGTGCTGTAACTTTGGCCGGATCAAGATTGCGCATGCAATCCCGTTTGGCCTTCTCGATCTCTTTGGCCGTCATGCGGCGGTTCTCCTCATGGCTGGCGATCAGCTTGCCAGTAGCACGGCTTCTGACTTCAATACGTGTTCTCATAATATTATAAGTTGTTTCGTTTTGCGTAATCGTTCATTCGTTTTGCCAGGCACGGATGGGAACAATCATAGATCGTGTCCCATACTTCTGTAACCGTGAACCCCTCACCGGGGGCGCTCAACAGATCGTCCCATAGGTAACGGCGCTCCACGGTGATGTGAAATACACCCCAGTCCACTTCGAAGGTAAATCCGTCGACATCCCCGTAGGTATAATACTGGCCTCGATCTGAATCTTGGGCATCTCCGGGTGTCTTATGTTCGAAAAAAGCGGCGAACATTTTGAAGAGCAGCTTCATCGACTTGTCAGACAATGTGAATTCGTTAAGTGTCGGACGCTTTTTGACGTTGCCCGTAATATATTCGCTGGGAATGTCCACCAACTCCTCTGTAACCGGAAGGGCCGGGGATGTTGTCGTGGTGTGGTATTGCGTGTTCATGGTTAATCGAATTTTTCAAATACGCGGGTGAGAATGACCTCCACGACGTCGTAGATGCGCTTGTCGGAGTAGACGATACCGAAAACTGCGGCTATCACCAATAGCGGCAGAACCAGCGTTACAAGATGCTCCATGATTCAGCGGTTTAGAATTTTTTGATGCGAATCGACCCGACCTCTATTTCGGTCGAGAAATACCGATCTTCGCAGTCGGCAATGGCATATCCCAGCGCAAGAAGAGGATGCGCCGTTTTGTAGGGACACGAAAAATCGAGCCCCACGGGTTGATTGCCGTACTCTTTGTGTACGGTTGCGGTAAAGGATACCTGGTATGTTTGCTCTTCGCTCAGAGTGAGTTTCCGCATGTCGCGGAGAAAATACGGGAAGCGCTTTGCGCGCGGTGTGGTCTGGGTGTTATTTACCCGGGTACCACTTTTAACTTGGTCTCGCATTGTCAGTTAAAAGTTTAAATTAATATGTAAAGGGCAATAAAAAAGGCGTTGCCCCAGTCAAGTTTGCGAGACCGACACCCTCGGTATAACCGAAAGTGGACAAGGGACAACGCTTTATAAAGCGTTAGATATGTTCTTTGTTGATACCAAAGGTATCGATCTCGCGACAGCAAAGGTAGAAAATCATTTCGAATCTGCAAAATTATTTGCCATCGGCATCGAAAAAAGGTATCGACGGCGTCTCCTTACGGGCGATTCGGTACATCATCTCAGCCTTTGCGCCGTTGATGATCTTACCCGCAATGTTGGCAATCTCCGATGCCTCTTTGGTCTCGATCTCTCGTGCTCGAAGCTCTGCATACACGCGGCCCAAATCGGCCGTCAATTCCCGGATGTTCTTAATCTCTTTCATCGTTTTGTTGTTTTTTGATTTCTCGGTATAGCTTTAGTTGAATACGTTTGTATTCGATTGTTTCTGGGGTTACTGGGAGGTTGAGTTGTTTTAGTTTATACCTTAAATAACCGTCAGACAATATCTCGCGCCACTTGCGGTTATATTCCAGCACCTTCTCGGGATTGGCAGCGCACCACTTGCGGTTATATTCCCGCACCTTCTCGGGATTGGCAGCGCACCACTTGCGGTTATATTCCCACACCTTCTCGGGATTGGCAGCGCGCCACTTGCGGTTCCTTTCCGCATTGCATTGTTTGCAAGTATGGCTATAACCTAATGCGCATGTCTTATCTTTTACAAACTCGCTCAACGGCTTTTCCTGCCCGCATTTGCGGCAGACGCGGGTAATAGTGTCCATAGTTGTTTCGATTTTAGTTATTCGTGGATAGGACGTCAGCCGACAATACTATACTATTGCGACGCAGGGAGGATTCGAACCTCCGACATCCACAGGCAGACACTCCGACGCGCCGGGATGTCTGCCAGTAGCGTACTACCGCTGTACTACTGCGTCAACCGTTGCTATTTCTTCGCTTCCAAGATAGGTAGATTAGCTTCCGTAGGAATATATACCACCTTGTTGGGGACATTATTCTGTTGGCGCACCCACAAATACTGAATGTAGGTCGGAGTGATCGATCCGTTCTCAATACGAATGGCTTCTGCCGCGCCTTTTGCCCGCTCGATCTCGGCCTGTGCATTGAGTTTCTCGGCTTCCAGGTTGGCTTTCGCTTCCTCGATTTTGATACGTCGGTTTTGTTCGGCTTTGGCAAATTCAGCTTTGCCACTCATTTCTTGCTGCCATACGTTGTACGAAGGACAGCCCACCATACAAATGGCGATGATGCAGCAGGTAACTGCGACGATTGCGATCCAGCCGGTTGCATAATAAGTCGTTCCTACTGAATCCCACGGTCCCTTGTGTGTAAATAATTTCATAACCTTTATTATTTGAACCAGAATCGATTAAATCGGTTGTCTGCCAACTCAAAATCGCTGGTGTATTCACATAAAATATAAGCTATATATGCAGGAAACACAATGCAGACAACCAACCCCAAAATAGGAACCAGCGACATGATAAAGGCCAAGGCACACACTATTCGAGGCATTTTGGGAGTGAGACATTTTCGCATAAAGATAATCTCACCAACAACGAGAATTATCGGTAAAATGTAGAGTATAAAGAGGCGCATATTATTTCAGATTTAGCAACGGCGTAGCTCCGCCGCCTGTGTATTGAGGAAGTTTGCCGTCCCATTTTTGGATAGCATCTTGTTTTACCAGAAGCTCACTCAGGGAGGCGGCGACTGCGCGATTATAATAAGCCTCTCCGTCGCCTTTGATTTTCAGAGCTCGGGCCTCGCCTTCTGCTTTCGCAATCTCGATCTTCGCATTCGCTTCCGCTTCCTTGACTTTATTTTCGGCTTTTAAGGCATTTTGAACGGCTTCGTTCTTGGCATTGATGGCATCTTGGAGCGACTTGGGAGGAATGATATTAGACGTGAACTCTTCGACGATGAATCCCTCGGCGTTTAGCGATTTTTCCAGACGCTTGCGAACTTCGGCCTCGAATTCGCCTCGATTTGACATCAGGTAATCGGAAGTATAGGAGTTACCGCAGGTGCGATATGCTTCATAGATGCAGGTGCTAATATATCCTTCCTCAATCTCTGACAACGATTTTCGGTATTTGACGAATACATGAGTAGCCATATCCGGATTCAGACGATAGGCAATGGTCGGCTGCATCGTGAATATAGAAGCATCTTTGGCGTTTACCTTGAACTCGTCGTAGGTCTTACGCTGCACGAACGTTTCATATTCGAAGATGCGCTGGGTAAAGGGATTGTACCACACGAATCCTTTGCAGGTTCCGATCACACCGCCTTGTTCATCAACATTGGCGGCCCACTTTTTGAAGCGGATCCCGACGCTTCCGCTGTCAATGGTAGTACATCCGACAGTCATGGCGGTGATAATGGACACCGCGGCCATCAATAATAATTTTTTCATAATAATTGGGCATTAGGGTTGATTATTTTAGATTCAATGCCATCCTCGCGCCCTCTCGGCATTTTTGAGGTAGCGCGCCTTGTATTTCTCATTGGCTTTCTCCGGAGGAACCAGGATTACCGTGTTTCTATCGAGCCGTAAGGGCACGAGGTTCTTTTCTTTAATATCCTTGAAAATATCATTCATAATTACAAGAACTTATCACTTGTTGAGCTACCCGGATTCGAACCGGAAGCGCCACCTCCAAAGGGTGATGTGTTACCGTTACACCATAGCTCAAAATATCGCCCGCGGGCCTCACGGATGGCGGGCGACGGTTCTTGTTATGATGCAAGTAAGGCGTCGTCACGCCTTTTCTTTGACGAACCGCCTGTCGGCGCCTCGCTTCCGGGTATATTTCATCAGATCGAGTTCGACGGCAATACGCAGGTTGCGTTCCTCGGCGCACTTTTTCAGAAGATTATTGCGATCTTTCTCGCCTTCGGCAAAGCTCCGACGGATGTCCGCATTCACGCGCTCAAGCCGTTCGATCTCCGCGCGGTATCGCTTCCGCGGAGTGAAGTCCATGCCCAGAAATTTCTGGGGCTTGAATGTCTCGGTTTTCATATTTGTGAAATTTCAGGGTTAACGACCATATGATACTCTTTGTAGCGTACAACCCGCCCTCTGTCTGCGTCGTGGCTGTAACACCAATCGCCAACGATGATGTAGCCTTTGCGCCGGAGCCTCGTGACAATCTTCCGCAGCTCCGTCGTGCCAAATTTGCTCATCGCTTTCCACACGGTCAGCGTGCCTCCTCTGATGAAGTAGGCCAATATGCGAGCTTGTGGCTTTTTTAAATTCTCCATAGTTTTGAAATTTTAAGGTATTCGTGCCCTGGCGCCATCGAAGGCAAGGCTCACCGATCACGTGCATCGGCGCCATCAGGGCAAGGGTGCGGGCTTTGCGCGGTGTGATAACCACTAACTTAAACTACTACAAAATGGACAGAAAGAACGTGTGCACAAAACCCGCATTGGAGCCCGGATAGGTACATTCAAACCACACCGGGCATAGTGTTGATACGGCTCACCGGATCGCTCCGGATCATCGCTCGCTCGTTGGTATTTATCTGCTTCCAGCCCTTCTGCGCCAAGTCGCTCACTGGGTTTTACATCCACTCGGATGGTTCTCGTGTATCAATACGTCAAAGACCCGAAAAATCGCTTTCTGCCTTGCAGCTGGGGTTATTGCCAGCGATCAAACCCCTAACCCTTGCGGGCTGCTATCTTGGGAGTGCGGCAGGATTCGAACCTGCGTAGATGGTGCTTTACTTCACATCTCCTTCCGTTAGTTATGCGGAGGTATTGCCAACCTGCCACGCACTCCTTGTTACTATCCCTGCTTCTCGAATTTTATAGAATCATCCGCGAATACAACTCTATTGTCTTGGATATACCGTGCGATGCTTTTATCGTTTACTTGGCATTCGATAGCCGAAGTAGGGATAATCATCGTCGAGGTTTCCCAGCTCTCGGCGTTGATCGTCGAGGTTCCCCGGCTCTCGGCGTTGATCGTCGAGGTTTCCCAGCTCTCGGCGTTGATCGTCGAGGTTCCCCGGCTCCGGGCGTTGATCGTCGAGGTTCCCCGGCTCTCGGCGTTGAATTCGCCTTCCGTAGTCAACAGGTAACCAACCCCTTCTTTAATTTCAACAGAAGTGTTGATCCATATTTTATGTTCGGCGAACTGATCCCGGTATGCCAAAAGAACATCGGCAAAATTGTAGAATTGACAACACCATGAGAAATTATCTTTAACGACTGCCATAACCGCCTCGACACTTTCAGCCGCATAAAGACGCTTATATTTATATTGGCAGGCCGAATGTTTCTTTCCAAAAGACAGAAGGCTGTCTTTCACCTCTTCGTAATTCGTTTTCATATTGTTGTGTTGTTGGTTTAGTTCTCTATCAGCTCCTCCACCCGGAACCCGCGGCTTCGGCGGGGATTGCGCAACCTGCGACATTCGAAATCCGTACTGAACACCTCGACCGAGAACAGACACAGCAGAACCGCGGCCCCGATGCGTCGGGTCATCTCGGACACGTTGAGCGTGATGCCGAAATTCTGCGTGAAATACCAGGTAACCAATGCCTGCAAGGTCCGCTTCGTCCCCGTCTTGTCGTAGATGCTCTGGAGGTGGTTCGCTACGCATTGGTAGATCACGTTCATCCGTTCTGCGATCTCGCGGGCCGAATAGCCCAGCACGACGAGGTTCATCACCTCACGTTCGCGTTTGCTCAGTATGGCGTCAGTTTTCATAGTCTTAAGCCAGCCCCCAGGGATCGGATACTCCCCATTTGGTAAATATCTGTTCGATCTTTTCCCGTTCTGTGGGCGTATGGTTCACATAGCCGTATTTGCGATTGTGGAACGCTTTGTTGCATAACCCGCCTTCTTTTAACGCCTGACTAATCTCATCCATAGCAATGCTGGCGAGGTCCCGGCCTTTTCTCCGGGCGCGGATGATGTTGTAACCCTTTACAAAGGCGCAACGCTCGATGTCTTCTTGTGAATGATTCATTGTTATTATTGTTTTTTTGTATATTTTTACATTTTAATAATCGGTAGGTAACTATACCTTTGCCGTGTATTGCAATGCAAATATAAGTACTATAAAAGTATATTGCAAGTATTTTGTAATTAATTTTTCGGTTAATTTATGACTTTCGGGGAACGACTGCGGCAAGTAATTGAAAATAAGGGAATAACACCTTACCAGCTTTCCGCTAAAACTAATGTATCGCAGGCTACACTAAGCCGCATTTTGGCAAATTCGACCACAAAGCCCAGTATCAAGACCGTAGAAGTAATTGCGGATTACTTGCAAATATCGCGCGAATGGTTGCTTACCGGGAATGGCGATATGCACACTAAATCGGAATCCGATGCGTCGTTTTCCGACCTCTTGGCGGTCATAGCCTCCCAGCAGCGCACCATCGAGAACCTTTCCGAAACCATAAAAAACCTAACATCAAAGAACCTGTAAAACCATGAAACAACTATCTACCGACAACATCAACGCCCGGATCACCGAGAAACTATCCGCTGAAATCTGCCCCGTCCACGGAAGAAGACCCGTAATATCATGGGATGGCGATAATATGCAGGCTCGCTGCTGTTGTGACGATTTCCGGGCACACATTGGCCAAATAACCGAATCTGTCGCTAAACAGGCGGCGTTAGAGGAGATGAGCAACCTACTTGACGCCGACCTCGATGACTGCAATGGTGAATAAACCTTTCACCTGATTGCCGTTTGTAGCCGTCTCTTGCTTTAACTCAGTGAGTTTGTCGATCATTTCGTCAATACTCGCTGCTTCCAACTTAGGAACACTAAAATTAAGTGCGTGAAATGATTCCTTGCTCATGGCATTTTTGTTTTGCTAAACCCTATTGGCGCACTATTTCGCCCTTTCGGATTTGGTTGTTTCAATGTTTTTTATATATCTTTACATTGTTTTGTGGAGTATAACTCTTTACCTTTGCGGTGTAGTTCAATTCCACAATGCAAATATAAGGATTGTATTGGATATATTCAATAGTTATTGAAATATATTTTATAATTATTTTTTATAATATCCCGCAGTTTTATAAAATGATTGATATAAAGAGACTTAAGGCTGAACTTGGGTTAAGTCAAAAAGAATTAGGCGCAATTATGGGGTTAAGACAGCCGCAGGTTTCTACCGTTTTATCTGGTAAAGGTTCGTTAAGGGAAGAACACATTATTAGATTAAAGCAAGCATTGGGCGATAAAATCAATAAATATATAACGGAACAATGCGACGCAACGCATTTAGATAACAACAGTATTAACCCAACAAACACACAGGCGAAGATGGATCCAATAACATCGGACTACATCAACACCCTGAAAGAGCAGCTTGTTGTAAAAGATGAACAAATCAAAGCTCTGCTTCGACAGCTGAATTCCAAGGGTGACGATGAAGTCCTCTCTCGACGGTTGGGTGCAGTCGAAAAAAAGCAGGATGAACTGACGGATAAACCGTGACGCGCTCGTCGTGCAGATTGCACCCGAAAGGAGGCGAACACCCTCCTTTCAAAATGGGCAATTTTGCAATGGGCTAAAAAATGTTCTTTTCAGATATATTAACGCATTGTGCGACAAATCATTGTATCGCAAAAAGCCGAGGGGAGGAGGGATTTTTGAGGTGAAAATAACAGATACGGGCTTCCCCCCATAAAACAAAGTGAAAATGCCCCTCTCCGAGTATCCGGGGGGGGGGCAAATTGTATAAACCAAAAATTAAACACCATGAAGAAACTTTTACTTACTATTTCTTTGGTTTTGTTTGCGGCCCCTATGTGGGCGCAAGTCGATAAAGAGGCGGATCAAAAAAGATACGGGAAAGGGCAAATGCCGTTTAACGAAAAAGGCGAGGTCGTGTTTTCCCGAGTTGTTCATGAGGAAGGACATGACAAGAAAGCCCTATATAATGCGACAAAATTGTGCATAACGAATATATTCAATTCGGCAAAAGATGTTATTCAATTAGACGATCCCGACCAAGGAATTATTATTGTAAAAGGATATTCGGTTATCCCAACAAGGGCGGCAATGGGAATGATCGTGGATGCAAATATATACTACACACTTGACATAAGATGTAGAGATGGGCGTTATAAAATTGATATTCGACAAATCAAAGGACATTCTCCTGCTGGGATGACTAATGGTGTATATTTACCAGCGACAGATACCCCAGCAGAACTTCTCACTTATGACTTATGCTTTAAACAAAATGGTAAAATGAAAGCAATAGAAGGTTTTTACCGCCGGGCTATCATAGACTGCTGTAATCCTCTATTAGATCAGATTCAGAAAGATGTTCATAACAATTTAACCGCCAATTCTGCTAATGATACAGAAGATTGGTAACCCACCCTCCCAACTCCCGGGCCACGAGCTCGGGGATTTTTTATACATATTGAACAATAAACCGCTTTAAAGTTGTTTTTCTCCCCGAGAAAAACACGGACATTTTGAACAATCTATCCCATTAAAACCCGGGCTATTCGCATCGGGTTTACGGTGGGGATCAAGACTTCGCATCGGGTTTACGGTGGATGCATAGGCCTTCCTCCACGAACTGTGCGGCGGTCATCCGGCGGGATTTCAGCAACGCGCGCAACTCGTCTCGCAATTCCGGAGGGAGGCGCAAGCTTACAGTGACCGACGGCGCACTGCCTTTACATTTGCGCCCAGCGCCCGGGCGCGCTCCGCCCCGTTTTGATGCATCCTTATTCATGTTGTGTGATTTTTTGAAGCAAGGCAACGGAATCGCGGGCCGACTGAATCGCGCTTGTAAATCGTTCCGTGGCCGCTTCACCGTTCATATCGACCATGCGTGACCGTTGCGACTTTGCCATCCGCAGGATGTCGTCAAGAGCGGCTATCTGATCGTCATACGGCTGACCGTCCCGTCGAACGGCTGATTCTTCGCCGTGTATGTAGGCTTTGAAAGCCTTCTTCATCAACGGCCGAAGCCTGTTGATATGCGCAACAGGCTCATGCAACATTCGCACGACCTCCAGCACACACAATACATTTCCAATGATGGCAAAATAGTATCGGTTATATATTTGCGATTCGGATAGACAGGCGATGCTCTGCTCGAACTCTGCACGGCGTGATTTGGGAAGTTTGTATACTCTGGCGATGAACCCGACCTCCCGATCGGTGCAGACGATGAAGTCGTCGGAAAAACGGGACGATTCCGAACGGCGACTTCTATCGATAATAAATGCAGGATACTCTTTCATCTATTTTTGAATAATTATGGCAATAGCGTAGGTTGTCGAATCTTCTGTTAGTTTCATATAAGAGGAGTAGTCCTCCTCGCCGGTTATGGGATTTATGTTATTTTCAAAATTCAACCCCTCCCATGTGTTGCCCACATTTATCCAACTCCACGGAGCAGATCCGGCTCGTTGTTTGATAATGACCGGCTGGCGATCGAACTGATCCAAATGTAGGATATCGGCAATGCGTTCTATATCTTCCCACTTGTCGAAATCGTAAATTATCACTTCAGTACTACGGTTGATAATTTGAAGAAGTACCCCACCGATTTCAATGCGCTTTACATTAGCCTCGGCATTCTTGATAATTTCCTCTTTCGATACTTCGGCCTCCAATTGATCAGCCTCCATGGTGTTGAACGTGTGCAGCTCATCGACTTTGTCCGTCGAAATCTTATTCGCCGCGAAAGCGATGCACCAACGCTGTTTTTCGGACAACGTGATAGCCTTGCCGATATTTATCGATTCGAGAACACGATTGCAGATGTCTACGACGAATCCTTCGCCATTCTTGGCGACGAGCTCGAGAACGATCATGGCTTCGTCCGAATATTCGAATTCACCCATGCCGACGTAGTCGCCGTCTACCATGTTGAAGATGTTGATAGCCTTGCCCGATTCAATGGCTCCTTTGACGCGATCGTAAGAATTGATAAAGTTTTTCATAGTTGCCGCTTATGGCCCGTCGGCCTTGTTTAGTTGTTTTGGTATTGCAAATATAAGCATTTAATTTGAATATGCAAAACATTTTTTCAAAAAATCTGAAAATTTTTCGTCAAACTATTGCACAATGTGCCGATAGTTCGCTCCTTTGCATCGTAAGCCTGTGATGAAGCAGGCCGCGGACAAGACAAGCGGAAACATCCGCGAGTCTTAACGACGAAAGGACACGTTGTTGGTAGTATGTTTCCTGGGAACGAGGGTCTGTGGCTATTCATCCGGCCGCAGACCCTTTTTCTATGGCAAAGAGAACGGAAGGACCCAATAAGACACTCGACAGCAAGCCCGCCCGCAAAGTGGGCCGCCCTCGTGCATATACCCCCGAAGCTCTTGAAGTCAAGTTCGAGGAGTATGCAAAATGGGTGAAAGCGAATCCACGATACAGCAACAGGGTATTGGCCGACGGCTCTGTTATTCCCGTACCTTACGAACGACCGCTGACACTTGTAGGATTCTGCGTGTTCGCGGAGATTGTAGAGAATACTTTCCGGGAATACGAAAAGCAGGATGAATTTTTGAGCGTGTGTGCGCGCGTGCGCGCGCGAATCGAATCCGATCAGTTGGAGGGGGCTATGTGTGAGCAGTACAACTCGACGATTGCATCGCGTGTTCTGCATCTTGCCGACCGCCAGGATGTGACAACCAACGGCAAGGCGATAACGGCCGCAATACAGCCTATTTCCGTGGTCCTCGATCCCGAAGCTGCCAAGATTATTCAGTCCATCGGCAAAATGACAGTGAAGGAATGACGCCCGATCCCGTAACATACAGAGGCAAGACCTACAAAGTCAAAATGTACCTCTACCAGCTATACGACGGGAGCGGCGCCGTCGTCCGTATCTTCGACGAGGGAAGTTCCCGATCCGGAAAAACTTTCGACACGGCAGACTTTCTGTATGACATCTGCGCATCATCGTCCGTACCTCTTAAAATATACTGTTATCGGGCCACGCTTCAAGATTGCAAGGAAAAGACGCTGGACGACTTCCGCAAGAAGCTGCAACTACGCGGCGTATACGATCCCGATTGTATGCGTGGCGAAAACATTCTCCCTGAATATCGCATCAAGGATAGCGTGATTCGTTTCCGGGGTCTCGACAAAATGGATGTCAAAGAGGGTCACGACTGCGACATCGTATATTTCAACGAGATGCTCGACGGTGTAAGCCGTGCGCAATTCGACAATATCACCATGCGTTGCACGCGGATGGTCATCGGTGACTGGAACCCGAAATACACGGAGCATTGGGCGTTCCATATGGAGGGCGCTCCGGATACTATTTTCACGCACACGACGTACAAGGATAATCCCTTCTGCCCGGCGGGGGTTCGCCGCACAATCGAGGGATACGAACCCACTCCCGAGAATATAGCCGCCGGAACTGCCGACGAATGGCGCTGGAAAGTGTACGGCCTCGGAGTACGTGCCGCGCAGGAGGGGCTGATATTCCCCGACATCGACTGGATCGACGAATTCCCCGAAGACATCGAACGCGTTGTGTTGGGCCTCGACTTCGGATTCACAGCAGACCCCACGGCCTGCGTACGTGTCGGATTCCGCGCCCCGAACCATCTTTACTTGCAGGAGCTGATATATCAGCCTATCGACGACACTTCGAAATTATATACAGCGCTTTCGCCGCACTTCTCAAACGGAGTATCCCGATGTTATGCAGATAGCGCCGACAAATATGCCAAATCCCCCGAAAGCATGATAACCGCAATGCGCATTAAAGGGCTTACGGTTATCCCCGTGCGGAAATACCCGGGGTCTGTCATGGACGGCATCACGGCCATGAAAGGATGCAAGATACATTGCGTGCGTTCGCGCAACATGCAGATAGAAGCAAACTCGTACGTGTGGGAGACGGTGAACGGCATCGCCATAAACTACCCGCACGACGAATTCAACCATCTATGGGACGCTGCCAGATATGCCGTTCAGTCTGAATTCAAGAACCTTATTCAAATAGCTGCATAATGAATCTATTCGGCTACGAAATACGCAGGAAAAGCAATAATACAGCCTCAAATTTGCCGGCATCGACATTGAGCTACATCGGCGTACCTCCGGTATTTCAGGGATCAACTGAAACCGTGGGGACGATCGACACCAGGGGCAAAGCGGGACAAGCCAAAGCATACGCACTTTGCTCGCCGCTGATGTCTGTAATCTCGAAGAAATGCGCGGCAATTAAGAATCTACGTCTTGCAGCCACCACGGAAGACGGTGAAGATATCGAACGACCGGACGCCGTGCGGACTATATCTCGCCCTAATAGCGTGCAAGGCATCGCGGACTTCGTGGCATACATCGAGGTCATGACGCAGATTTTCGGCAAAGCCTATATCGTACGCATGGAATCAGTGGGATTCTCGGGAGCTTTCGAGCTGTTCGTTGTCCCCAATCTTTGCGTCACGGAAAATGCCGCAATATCTCCGGCGTTATCGTTCATGCCCGATGCGGATATCGTGGATTACACGGTGACCATTTGCGGGTCTTCGATGAAGATAGCCAAAGAAGATATGTTCATCGTGAGGGATGCCTCTTATGATCTCAATGCTTGCGGCGGCAACATCTCCCGAATGGTATCATTACAGAAGCCGGTGAATACTTTCGTGGCATCCTACGAAGCGGTGCATGAACTGATGATCAACCGCGGTATGCTGGCTATTATCTCGCTGACATCCGGAAGCGGCGATATTATTCGAGATGCTCGGCTGCCGGAAACAGAGTCGGAGAAGAAAAACATACAACAGGCATTCAGAAAGTACGGCATCCGGTCCGATCAATTCAAATACGCGATCACGTCCATGAATGCTGCCGTAAGTCCGGTATCGTCAACGATTACCGATCTGGGACTGACCGACGTACAGAAAGCCTGCAAGAAAGAAATTGCGGACATCTACCAAGTGCCGAGCGTGCTGCTCGACGTAGAGGGTTCAACGTACGCCAACGCCAAAGAAGCGAAGGCGATATTATATAACGACGCGATAATCCCCGAGGCGAATAATATATTCTACGTGCTCAACAGGATATATGGCTTTGAGGATTTCAAGGTGATGCCCTACTACGATCATCTTGAACTCTTCCAAGAATCTAAGCGCGAACAGGCGGCGGGCATGACCAATCTCGTAAATGCCTTGAATAACGCCGTGTCCGGAGGTCTGATGACTACGGAGCAGGCTAAAACAGAACTTTTGAAATATATCGTATAACATGAACTTATCTCAGCAAATAGAAGCGCGCCGGGCGGCAATGGGCAACACTTGCCGCAAAGAGTTCGCCGTGACAAAAGCGGACATTGCGAACGAAGACGAGCATATTATCCTCGTGAAGTTCGCCAATTTCGGTAACAAGGACAGCGCGGGCGATATTCTTATCAAAGGATGCTTCGCCAAGTCCATTAACGATAGGGGCCCGGGATCGGCCACAAACCGCAAAATCGCGTTCGTATGGCAACATGATTTCGCCGACCCTATCGGCCGGATACTGTCTATCGAAGAGCGCGAAGACGGCGCATATGCAGAAGTTAAGCTGAGCAACTTCGACGCGGTGCCGAATGCAAAGCGCGCGTGGTTCCAGCTCAAAGACGGCGATATTAATCAGTTCTCGTTCGGATTCAATTACGTATGGGACAAAATGGAATATGACGAAGCCCTCGACGCGTTCATCGTTAAGGAAGTCGTGTTGCATGAAATATCCGTCGTTACTGCCGGAGCCAACGAGGAAACGGCATTCGTCGGTGCTGTGAAGAGTTTACCGGACGCCATCAAGGTTATGAGCGATGCTCTCAATGCGGCGTCATTGGAGGAGAAAATGAAGATCAAAAAGCAAATCATCGAGACATTGAACGCAGCCGAGCCGGAGAAACCACTCACTGAAAATATGTTCGGGAAAATAGGTTCACATATCAATTAACCAAAAAACACAAAGAAGAATGGAGATTAAATCATTTGTGCTTCCCGCTGGCGTAGAGTTCAGCGAGGACGAGAAAAAGGGCCTGAACGCGCTCGGAGATTATATCAAAGGGCAGTTCGAGGAGATGGTGGCAGGCATCAAGTCACAGAACGAGATCGTCGAGGCTGTCAAGGAGGAGTTCGGGAAACTCGGGCTGTCGCCGGCGAAGATCGAAAAACTGGAGGGCGCGCTTAAAGCCCAAGGCGTCGAGATCGCCACGATGAAGAAAGGCGCTCCCAAGCAGGAGGGACACAAAACGCTGGTCGCCGCTATGGAAGAGGTGCTGAAATCGGAAGAGTTCGCCGCCGCATATAAGGATATGCGGAACGGACGAGGCAGAGTATCGACGGGTGAGTTCGCACTCAAACTCGACACGTCGGCCATAACGAACGAAGACCCCAACCGCACCGTGCTGACGACGAAGATTTACGCAGACGCCAGCCCCCGCAATGCGTTCGTGCAACTCTTCACGCGCATCAATGTGCCCGACGACAAGAACCGCATCATGTACAACGATGCTTCCTACACCGACGGCACCGGGTATGCAGAGGAGATGACAAAGCACACCAATACCGACACCGCCACGCTTACGGGCAAATACCGTGAGCTGGCAAAACTCGGTTCCGTGCTTCCTTTCTCGGCTGAGAGCGCCGAAGATTTCGGGTACTTCCTGGCATGGGCGCAGACGAAGGCCCAGCAGGGGATCGCAGCCAAACTCGATTCTCTGCTGTGGGACGGTGACGGCGTGGATGCCTCCAAGCCCAAACACATCTACGGGCTGAAAGCATCCGGCGTTACGGCATTCAATGCAACGACGGCGGGTGTGGCAGCCAGCGTGTCGGCGCCGAACATCGCCGACCTGATCCTCGCCATGAAAACGCAGGCAAAGGTCGGGACCAACGATTCGATGGCTCCGAATTACGTGCTGATGAACTATGCCACCGAATTCAAGATGCGCACGCTGAAGAACACCCTCGGCGACTACATCACGGTGCTGCCCAATGGGGCTTTGTCGGTGCATGGCATGACGATTATCCCGACCCCGAAACTCTCGGCCTCGGAGCTCGTCGTGCTCGATTCCACGACGCTCCAGCTGCACGACAAGCGCAATATCACTATGGAGATCGAGCGCGTCCCGGAGACGGATTCGTATCGTCTGTGGCTGTGGTATCGCGGGCAAGCCCTCGTTACACGGCCGGATATGAAAGCGAATATCTATGTCGCCGACATCAACACCGCCTTGGCCGCCATCGAGAAAGCAACAGCAGAATAGGCCAAGTAACCCATGAAAGCGAAAGATGAAGCAGCTATGACACGCGCCCCCGTTAGGCGCGGTCGTCGCGCCCTTAAAGCCAACGTCATGCGCGTCGAAGTCATTAGAGCGCATGACGGGATCAACAAGGGCGAAATACTCATCAAATCGCGGGCAACTGCGGAAATGATGATCGCCAAAGGGTTCTATAAAAAGACCTTGGAGGAGTAACCGGATAGGGGCGGCAACACGCCGCCCCTATCTTCAAATAAAATACCATGATCTTAGACGAGCGATATTTCACCTATCCCGAGACATATATTGCGGGAATAGAGACTAAAAGCGACGGTAAGCCCGCCGGACCTGCCCCCAAAATCATAAGCGACATCCAGGCATATATCGCCAAATACGAGCCTCGGTTTCTGCGAATGCTTCTGGGGTCGGATGTCGCCGACAATATTGAGGATTACCCAGCTATTGTGGCGTTGCTGGCTCAATCTGACAAAGGGACATCCGTAATTGCCAAATATGTCTATTTCTACTATTTGCGCGACCATATGACATTCAACACCGTTGCCGGGGAAAAGTTGAAGAACACCGAAAAAAGCACCCGGACATCTCCGACGCATCGGCTCGTCCGCGTGTGGAACGATATGGTAGACGAATGCCGGCAGATTATTCACAGCATCGACGATGTGGAACTATCCCCAGACTTTTACGCAGAAATATTCGAACCAATCAATATTTACAACCTATGAAGATAACCCCTAAAGATACGGTTAGCGATATTGTGATGCGCAACCAGGCATTATTCAGTTTGGGCGCCGAACGTATCGTCAAAACCATCCAAGACCTGCCAGAACCCGAGTTTGTGCCTATAAAACGCCGGATGTGGTTTGACAAACGTCTGCCTGTTCGGGACATCGCCGGGATCACGATGGGTGAACTAAACGCCATCGAAGCCCGGAAACCATCGTACGAATATTTCTGCATCGTGCTCGGAGTGATGCTCGGACTTGTAAAGTTTAACCGAATGTGCGTTGACGGTAACCCGGATTGGGCCGCAGGGTTCAGTGTGGATGAAGATCAGGTCGGTCGTCTTCGGTTCATCCGTGCCCAACGCTACTTCATTGCCATCCAAAAAGGGCTCGAGGGTATAGGCAAGTCATGGAAAAAACTGGAAATGCCCCTCACGGCCGCCGAGATGAAAGCGCGTGTCAAGCGACCCAATCGCGGTCTTGTTGCCGTATGCCGCAAATACTGCCAGATCATGAACGGCGCCGTAGATATGAATAAAGCATGGAATACGCCGTGGGCGACAGTATACGAAGCATTCGAAGCCTGCAAGTGCGACAACATGGAACAGCGAGCCATCTATGAATCGAACAAATCTAACGGGAGACGGAGACGATGAAAAAAAGCATTAACGAGATATTCAGAGAGTGCGCCGAGGCGGAGGGACTGTGCTCCTATATGTACGCCCGGATAGCCGAAGCGAACTACCTGATGGACGATGTCAAGCAATACCCCGTATTGCTCCGTCAGTTCAACGAGACAATTTCTGAAACACGGATGTCGGACATGCGACGCCGGACGACGACGCTCTATTTCTGCGACGCCCTCGGGAAAGCGGAGCCGGACACGGAGACCGAAGTGCAGCCAATCGTCGAAAAGATGGAAGAACGCGCCTTTGCATTTATCAACCGGATGCGGTCGATGGGTATAGAGGTCGAGCTTGTGGCCAACGCGACGCCCTTTTACGGCAAATTCGACGTGTTAGTGGCGGGCGTAACCCTAAGCGCTATTATGACCTATAACATCTGCTGATATGCCCACCATCCGGCAAATAGAAGAGGTGTTCAGCCCCGAGCGGATCATCGCCATCTGTGAAGACGAGTTCGGTCCGCTGGCCGAGCAGATCGCCTTCAATATAATGACCAAGAGAACCAACAGCGGCGCCGATGTCAACGCCCTGAACGTTCCGGAGGAGACGACCGGCGCAACGGCTGAAAGCCTTAAAACCATCCATGAAGCTACGAACGGTGGACTTACGGTCTCATTTGTCGGGCGCAGGGGCATCAAGAATATCGACGAAGGAAGTTCCCCACAGGATGTGCAAGAGGAGTTCGGCAGCTTCGAGGCATTCCGGAACGCGATAGAGCGGTGGGCGAGGGTTAAAGAATCGAGATGGAACCTTGACCCAAGATCGATAAACGCATATGGCGTCGCTTCAAGCGTCTGGGAACATGGAAGCGTGCTTTATCAAGAGGGCGGAGGAACGGAGATAATGAAAGACTTACTGCCCGAAGTTGTCGATAGAATCAGCGAAAAAATAACAGAGGAACTCGATACATCCATTTATCAACTATTAGATGCGACGATAGAATTATGATATTGCACACAAATGACGTATTCAAGGTAACCCGCCCAGAGGATATCTTCGAGACCCGGGGCCGTTTTGCGTATTTTCGGGTTGAACTGCTCTCCCAAAAGGGGAATATAGACGTGTCCCTTAAATTGACAGGAGGGTCCGATTGGACATTCACTCGGTCTATCACCTTGACACGCAAAACTAACGACAAAGGTGTGGCGGTATTTCCTGTTGGACAAATATGCGAAAGTCTGATCCAAGGAACCAAATCGAATTCAATCACCTATGTAATTACTGCCTCCGAATATGACCATGTTGGACCGGCTCTTTACGCAGTCCCCGGATTTGCAGACCGGGAGATTCTCCCCGGATGGGGAGATGGGGAAAATATTTCACAATTCTATCCCGCTGCCCCCTGCATTGTGGTCTATCCGAGCGCAGGATTCGAGCAGTCGCTATTTTTCCCGAAACAAACGGGCGAGCTTTTCGTGCTTACGCCCTCCTCGACAACAACAGAGGAATACATCGGATATTCGACATTTTCTCCCATCATCCCGTTTGATCCGGCAAAAATCCCATCTGAAGACCTTGGCAAGCCGCTTGCTGTGGGAGCCACCCCGACAGACTATAATGCGGAGATACGAACTTACTACGATTATTGCACCAAGGGGATATTTTTGAAATGGACGGATGCTGCCGGTATCCCCTATTTATACCGATGGACGCAGGAATCTAAAACCGACGAAATGTCTGTGGAATCTACCTATTATCAACTCGACGATACGCTGACACCTCGCGACGTGCAGAACAAGACGCTGGCCAAACGCTATACCTTGCATAGTCGCATTGTTGAAAGGGATGTTTTCAACTTGTGCCGCACGATCCTCGGATGTCAGGATTTGTTTATGTACGACCCGGATGCGGGCAATTGGGTGCGTTTCATGGTTGAAGATTCGGAATCCGAAGACACGGGCGCGCCGATGCAAGATTTGGTCGTTGAAATAGTAAGATACGAATATCTATGACAACCTACGAACTATACATCAACGATATTCTGTGCGACCTTTCTAGCGACGAGGTCGTAACCCTGCTCTATCAAAGCCCAATATTTTCGAGCCTCGACAGCATCCAGTCGAACCGCTCCTACAATATTGCGCTGCCGCCTACGCCTGCCAATATGCGGGCTATAGGTCAGACAGCCCGCCCGGATGTGGATGCCGACGCTCCGTATGTACGACTTCCGGCGGCGTTGTATCAGGACGGGGTGCCGCTGTTCACGCAGGGATTCGCCGTGGTTACGGATATTGCGGACACGATCAATGTAACCCTTACGTGGGGTAATGTGGATAACTTTCAGCCTCTGTTTGACGCGAACCTGCGGGATTTGGGGCCGCAACTGGAGGCGGCAGGGGAGAACATTGTCGCTTGGAATAAGAATACGGCGATCTTGGAAGGTAGCGCAACCGGTGAATATCCCGGCGTTGCTTTCTGGGGCGTGGATTTCGGGATGGGGATATCCGATCCTAAATACCTGCATCCCTCAGTACTGGTGTCGTCGATACTGTCTGCTATCGAGCGGCAGAATGGGGTTACCATCGACGGCAAGGAACGGTTGGCTTATAGTAAAAATCTTGGGCCTATTATTCCGCTCACTCGCAAAAAGGTAGGGCCCAAAGCAAATGGGTATTCCAATTATTGCGATATATCAATGTCGGCCAGCGATATATTGCCCAAAGAGCCGTGGGTAAATACTCGTGGGATATTCTCTACATCCGAGCCGAGAATAAAACTTAATGATTCAGGGACATCATATATTACACTATATCATCCTAATAGCCCGACGGGAGATTTTTTGCTCCCGCACAACGATGCGAACGATATTTCATCGTTGAAGATATCAATTTATTGTGATGGCGTATTTCTGGGAGAGGGCGAGAGTTATGAAAAAACCAAAACCTCGGATACGATGTGGATGTTCAAATTCCACAAAATATCGGTACAAACCGACACGCAAGGGGTTGTAACAGTAAAAATAAGCAAACCTATCTCCGGGTCGATGGTTCCGTTGCCTAATCCTATAATCTCAATTCACAATTCAGATTGGGATATATATTTCCCGGGATTCTTCCCTGTTGCGCCTAATCTTCCCGACATCTCCCAGGGCGATTTTATCCTCGCCCTGATGTCCATGAACGGCCTATTCGCCTATGCGGACAAGAATAGCCCGAACACGATCAAGCTGATAAGCATCGACGATATAATTGCCAATGTCCAGAACAACGACATCATCGACTGGAGCGACCGGGTTATCCTGAATGACCTGCACCGAGTCGATATGCCAGACGCCTCGATGTTCACCATCGACGACCTCGCGCAAAGCAACATCCTCGACTACGACAACGACGACGATGTAAAGGCTGACACGCACGGCACCATCACGATCCGCAACGAAAACATCGAGAAAGAAACGGAGTTGGTGTCGCTGCCTTTCTCGGCGTCGGAGAATGCAACGACGGACGGGGTAAATTGCGCCGTTGTGCCGATCTATGAGGATAACGGAAAAGGCGGCGCCAATTATTCGGAGTGCTCGCCACGGATATTATCGGGACGGGGAGCGTTTATGTCGGGCATTGCCCGATGTATTGGCGTATTCGATCCGTGGATGAAGTTCGGCGGCGAGGAAGGTATCGTAAAGACCCGATATTCGTCCTATCAGAAAGTCGTTGACCGCCTGCGAATCATCACCATTCGGGCAAAACTCACGGCTCTCGATCTCTACAACCTCGACTACACGAAGCCGGTGTATATAGCCCAATTCGGGCAGATATTCGCCATATATTCGGTAGAAACAGGCGAAAACGACATCTGCGACTGCCAACTGCTGAAACTGAAAGTGGACGGAGTGGTGGCAGCAACGTATTATCTGCGCTTGGACGGCAAGAATGAAGACAGCCAATGGGTTGCAGAAGCGGACGGCATTAACGGCACAGCGTATGCCATAACATCGAACGGAACGCCATATATCGTCGATTACGATTCCCGCCTTTATGTCGATCTGTACGAGGAGGACGGCGATCTGTATCTGTCTATCTCCGCTCCCGAAAACACGGGAACCGAGGAAATTAATTACAACCCTGTCATTCTGGGAATTCAGGAGAACGACGCCGTGCGCCGGCAGGTGGCAGTATCCCAGAAAGCAAAGTCGGCTTAATTTATTAACCATTTAACCCATATGAAGAAATATGGCACAGGACACTATCGACAAGATTATTAATATCCAGTTCAGATACTCGGATTTAATTAAAGGGTGGGAGGCCGCCTCGACAGCTATTGACACCGCAAAAGTCAAACTGCAAAAGTTCAAGGAAGCGGGTGATTCCGAAGGTGTTGCCAAGCAAACCCAACTTATAAAGGCGTTGCGGACCGAGATGTCGGCCTACACCCGGGAGATTCAGGCAAATATTCGAGAAGAAATCAACCTGGACGGAAGCGTTGAGAAACTCCGGGCGGGGGTTCAAGCCCTTACGGCTCAATACAACAAGCTAAGCCGTGAGGAGCGGAACAATGCAGATGTAGGCGGCAAATTGAGCTCTCAAATTCGTGAGATGCAGACCGAGTTGAACGAAGCAAACGCATCATTGTTGAACTTTCGGGATAATGTCGGGAACTATGCGAGTGCAGCAAAAGGTTTTACTCCGCTTTCTTTCCAAGTGCAGCAGTTGGCCCGGGAATTTCCGTCGCTCACGATATCCGCCCAGCAGTTTTTTCTGGCGATTTCCAACAACCTGCCGATGCTTGCCGATG